>Ga0070734_10005405_pt1 | contig 11302 bp, 10 predicted proteins | sample Coa_R1_8_FD_66444 | JGI IMG/M metagenome (GOLD analysis project Ga0070734, IMG submission 66444) | Surface soil microbial communities from Centralia Pennsylvania, which are recovering from an underground coalmine fire - Coalmine... | ecosystem: Environmental > Terrestrial > Soil > Unclassified ...
GGCGTGGGGCAACGCATTTTTTTCCTGCATGACGGCAGGACGTCAGATCTGCTGCAGGCGATTCTCGCGCACGCCAGTCCGGGTTCCGAAGCGAACAAAACCGTCGCGTACTTTCAGTATCTGAACGAAGCGCAACAGCAGGACTTGTTGAATTTCTTGCGTTCGTTGTAAAGCGCCGCGGCACTACGGCACGGCCCGCAATCAGTGCGTGACGAGAGGCAAGGCTGCTATACTCGAAGTCGTCTTCCCTCGTCGCGATCGCTGGAGTGGCGGAACTGGCAGACGCACGGGACTCAAAATCCCGCGGCCTTCACTGGTCATGAGAGTTCGACCCTCTCCTCCAGCACCATATTGTTTTCTTTGACTTACAGCAAACTACTGGTCTCGTCGTGCAATATAGTACAACCCGGTATGGCTCTTGTGCTTTACCGCCGCCATCGCCGTGACTGCAAGGCAGCCCATCCTGAACAGCTCCATACCAGCGAATTTGACGAACGCAAGAAGGGATATCGGCGCGCGACCACCCGATAGTCGCTTCAGGAACACTTGCCGGTAGGTTTCGTAGGCAGATTACCGGCACGTGGGATTGGGACACGGCCAAGGCCTTGCTCGCGGCTTTGGAGACGGCCCGGAGTTTGGGACGCCCAGAAACCCAAACCATCCCAGCCGCCAATCGCGGCGGCCTCCGATCCGCGACGGATCACAATCCTCGAAGCCACCGAAGCCTCGAAGCACGTATCGCGCGCGTTGGAAAGCCGTTGCTAAGTTTTCTATTGCGCGGGTCGTCTTGCGCGCTGACGTAATCCAACCCAAGCGGCCCGATCGCGTTTACTTGTGTGTGCATTCTCCGGATTTTGCCCAGTGGAAATGAGACGTGCATCCTGGGAGAACGATCGCCACTCCGGGCGAATTTGAGCTTACTCGCGTCGAAATCATCGTCTAGTCCGATACGAAAGACACCAGAAATCACAGTATAGCCTCGATCCCCCAGGTGTTTGCGGGGGCATGAATTCTTCCTCGTGGGGGGAACTTAACGCCAAAGCCGGGAATGGTTTCCAATCGACATCTTCGGGCTGGACACTCTTGGAAAGCTCCTGCCCGGGTTGATGAGACACGGGCGCCACTTTTCGGGACTGCAGGTTAGATTTGGCTCAGATAGTATCCGAGCCGGTTTTCGACATCGCCTGGCTTGTGGAAGCCGCGCGCCATGAGCGCTTTGATCCCATTCTGAGCGGCGGGCCGTCCAAGCGAAGCAATGCAAGCATCCCAGCCTGCGCCGAGTTCCACATCTGGAGGCAAGCTGGTGTTGACCAAGCGCTTAGTTTGGGCGATGGCCCATTTATCGAATTTGGCGATGCGGGTGGTGAGGGCCTCGACGAACGCGTCGAGTTCAGCGTCGGGCAAAGCACGATTTACATACCCATAAGCTTCGGCTTGTTCTCCCCGGATATCTTCCGAGCTCAACAACACCTCGAGGGCGCGGTTCCGGCCGATCAGATGAGGCAGCCGCGCCATGGGACCACCGCCCGCGACCATGCCGACGCCCACTTCCCACTGCGAAATGATGGCGTTTTCGCGGCTGGCGAAACTCATGTCGCAAGCGAGCGTAATCTCACTGCCGTTGCCTGTTGCGCGCCCGCGGATCAGGGCGATGGAGGCGACTGGCGCCCGGGTGAGGCGCACGAGAAAGTCCGGCCACGGCGGCAGACCCGTCGGACCCGGAGGCAGAGAGGTCAGGTCCTCAATTTTCGCAGTGAAATCGGAATGATTTAGGAAGTAGCCCTCCACCGCGCTGTCGAAGACCACAACCCTGACTTGTTGGTCGGCTTCGATAGCGTCGATGACTGCTTGGAACTCGCGCACCATTTCCGGGCCCATGACATTGATTGGCGGGTTGTCGATCGTCACGCGCCAATAGGCGGGTGAATGCCGAGTGAGTCGAAGTTGTCCGGTTTTGATGGATGCGATCGCAGTGGTCATGATTTCTCCTTTACCTTTTGCCGTAGGCTGTGAAGATGTAATCCTTGGTGGCCACTCTGGTATGGCACGCGAAACCGCAGTTCACGACGCCAGTAGGATTGGGCTTGAACGTGTCAGATGCCGGCTCATAGTCAAACGCCGCGTAGGCCCATCCCTTCGTATCCGGGTATTTCTTGGTGTTCTTCTCGATGAAGAAAACGTCTTGCAGGACGTCGGGTACTCTCACCGAGAAAGGAGCTTCCGTATTTTTTTTCGGTTTCCATTCGATCTTTGCAATCTTGGAACCATCGGGGAAAGACTTGCCGTTGCCGGGGACACCGGCACGGTAGGCATCGATCATCGCTGGATTAGCGACCATTACCTTGAGCAGGTCTTCGGTTTGACTAACGGCAACAACCTGCCAATTCTCGTAGCCGCGGAAGTCGGAAAATGCGAGGCCGTTCGGCACGCGCAAAGCGTACTTATCCTGCGCGGAAAAGGCCGTTACGCTCAGAGCTGCCACGGTGATTCCCAGTACGGTTCTGGCAGCGAGACGGAAGTTGCGAGAAGACCAAAAAGGTTTAACAGTCATGTCTCGATGGAAGCAACGGAGTGGCCGTGCCCAAATCATTGAAAACTTGTGATTGCGTGCGACGGTTGTTAAAGGTGTGACCGCCATCGGAGCCGGAGGGTCGACATTTGGTGGGGGTGGATTCATATGAGCGAGTTCAAGGAACCAACAGGATTTTGCCGATGCCACCCTTTTCCGCCAGGGCATGAGCTTCGGCTGCCTGGCTGAGCGGCAGGGTCCGGCTAATCGGGATCGCCAGCTTGCCGTCCCGTACGGCTGCGGCCATGAACTCGAGCGTTTTCCTGTCGAATTTCGAGAATACGTGAGTCATCTTTACCGATGGGAAGTTGGAGGCGCTCTGCGGCAGCGCGAGAACAGTCGCAAACACTCCACCCGATTTAATCTTGGCGATCAGCTTCTCGGCGGTTCTTCCGCCGACGGCATCCGCGACTGCATCGAGCGGAGGAAGGTTCCCGATCGCGGTGTCGTCATCGGTTGCGGCCACTCGATCGGAGCCGAGTGTCTTTGCTTCCTCCATCTGCTTTTTCATTACTCCGGCGATCACAGTCGCTCCTCGTTGCTTGGCCGTAAATAACGCCGAACGGCCGACGTTTCCTACAGCTCCGAGCACGATGACCGTCTGGCCCGATTGGATTTCAGTCGCAGCAGTAAGTTGGTTGCCGGTTGTGGTCGCCAGCGGCAGCGCCGCGGCCTGGATCAGATCCAGGCCTTTGGGTATCTTCGCCAGCACTGCTGCTTTTACTACACAAAGTTCCGCGTACGTGTTGTCCGCCATGGCCAACACCTGGTCGCCGACGGAAAAGTCTTGTACGCCGGTCCCTGTTTTGACGACGGTGCCCGACATGTCGACTCCGATCAGACTGGGGAACTTCAGCGGATAAAAGTCCTGCGTGAATCCGGCGCGGCGTTTGTAGTCGATCGGATTGACGCTCGCGGCGGCGACTCGCACCAGCACCTCGCCCGGACCCGGCACCGGATCAGGATAGTCCTCAAATTTCAGTACTTCCGGACCGCCATATTGGTGGACCACAATTGCTTTCATATTTCACCTCCTGGTAGAGTGCGTACCCTGTCACTAACAGCATGAATTCGATCGTTCATCGACAGCCGTAACAAGGCCGTCCCGCTGAGGCCATCGACGCTGTATCGACCCGGCCCAGAGAAGATCAGCCAAACGAGGAGCAAAATGTATAGCACTTCGGGGAGGTACAGGAATGCGTCGAGCCGGGCGAGGACGCCGCTTTCCTGGATGCTATGGATCCGGTTGGTGGCGATGGCGACGATCATGTCTCCCGTAAGCATTGCGGCGCACAACGGCGTGAGCAGCCCTAGTGCCAGGCCCGCGCCACACGCGAATTCGACCATGGAGACGAAGAGCGCATTTGCGCGCGGGAACGGGATGTGTGATTGCACCATGGTCTTTTCCATCGCGCCGAACTGTGCTGGCACAAACAACTTTTTCCCGCCCGAAATACAGAAGAAAATGCCGATCAGGATGCGGGCCGCCGTCACTGGTATCCATTCCCCGGCATGCAGCATCGTCAATGCGCTCTGGATCATGTGCGTCATTCAACAGCTCCCCCCCGTCGATGTTATGCGCTGTTCATTGAAGACTCTGCTTCCGATCAGCCGCTCGGGAATCCGAACATCAACCACGACTGGTTGGCTACCCAGTTGGGGTAAAGCCCGGTCATCTGGTTGAACAGCTCTAAGTCAGACGCCGTGGTCTGCCGCAGACGATCAAAGTCCAGCAGATAGCGTTTCGTGTCCTCAATCGCCGACGGTGAATCGGGCGCACCGGGCTTCTTGTGACCGGCAACAACAGTCGCAGGCTTCAGCGCTGCCAACCGGTCCAGCGCCGCCATCCAGTTCTTCCGGCTCTCGGGCGTGGTGTCGCCGACGTACATGTGGCACTGGTTGTACACCACGTCGCCAGCGACGACCAGGCCGATCGACGGAACATACAGAGACGTGGTATCCGGACTATCGGTGTGACCCTGCTCAATGATGCGCAATTCCTGGCCCTCGAGAGTGAACGTGTCGCGCTCATAGGGCTGAGGTGCAACCAGCTTAGTGGCTATTTGCCCAGGAAACAACTTGCGGGCCAACCGCTCCACCGGGTGAGTGAAAGACATCTGCATGACGTTCAGTGTCTTGGGCGTTACTATCGCCCGAGCGCTCGGGAAACGGTCGAGCAGAATGCTCAGACCGTAGAAATGGTCGAAATGGCCGTGCGTTATATAGATGGTCTCCAGGTTACGGTTGTGCAGCGCGATCCAATCCGCGAGAGCCCCGGCCTCAGCCACCGTCGTCATTGCGTCTACCAGCACCGCGTCGTACTCGCCGAAGATTAATGTCGACGTCATCGGGTCAAAGCCCAGCGCTTCGCCGAAGGCCTTTGGTCGTTCGCCTACCATTACCTTTCCAGGCGCGGTAAAAACGTTGAAACCGAGCTTGTTCGACGCGATGGGGGTGGTCATGTGCTTGGTCTCCTTTATTGGCTTCGGATCATGTGCGGTGGGCCAAGGTAGGGGAACTCATCCAGAAAATCGTCGTGAGGCCCAACGTTATCTCCTGTGACTTTCCCGTTGGTGAGAATAGCGAGGAAGATATCTGAAACATCGTCGCTGAGCGCACGGCCGTTGTCCGGGAACGAAGCGGGACGATTGGGGTCGAAGCGTAAAAGGTCCGGCAACAGTTTTTGAGCTGCGCGGATTGCTTCTTCGGATGAATATCCGCCCGTGTGTTCCAGAGCGTGCGCGAAGACAGGGACGAAGCGTGCATCCTCCGCCGGCTCGCCGGCGAGATAAGCGTCGTTTTGCTCGCCTGCAAGAAACGGAGTTTGGTTGGGCCGCGCCCCGCGATCCGCCTGGACCCAGCCCCCGGTATCGGTCGGAATCAAAGTGCGAGCCCACAGGCCAACATCTTTAAGCCCCAGAAGAGAGTTGGGCACTTCCAGCGCGATGCTGCAAATATCTTTGTCCCGGAAGAAATCCCCGGTCGTGAACTGAAAGTTGTTGAGCGTGCCCTGTACGTCGAAGAAGAAGGGATCGCTGCGCCAACCGGCAAAGAATCGGTGATCCTGGGCCTGCGTCACATGTGCCTCGCGTCCGGTCGAGACCGGGACGCTCTCGGCGATGATCTGCGCGCCTGTTTCTGCGCCCTCAACGCGGCGCAGCGTCGCGGTCTGTCCACCGCCTGCAACCGAGGTGAACCGCACCTCGTAAGTAATATTCGCCACGACGTCGCCATCCGTATCGATCCTCAGTTCATACCTGGCCTCAGGCGCAAAGGGCTCGGAGGTAGTAGGTCCCGGCGGACTAATTCTGGCGGACGGATGAAAATCCATAATGAGGATCGACTTGCCAGCGTCTCCCGGCTTGGGAAAAGCATACAGATCCGTCAAGTCGAGGCGGGCATCGCCGCGCGGGAATCCAATATTGGGGCCGGAGTAATGATGGGACATCGTCAGCTCCTCTAACCGTACTTGAGGGCGGTGCTCTGTCCGACCTCGATAATATAACCGTCAGGATCGCGGATGTAGCAGCGAATCTCGCCATATTTCGGTATTGGCTCCGTGATGAACTCGGCTCCCCGGCTTTTCCATAACTTGTAGCAAGCTTGGATATCCGCAACGCGGAAATTCATAAAGCTGTTGATGTGATTCGGGTTGGGAATGCTCAGCGTTACTGTTGGCTTATCGGGAGTGGGCCCGCCCCCGACATTCAGAATCATCCAGATATTGGCAATCAGAAGGTACGCGGGCGCGTTGCCGTCACCCAAGGTTAGAATGCGTGCACCGAAGACTTTTTCGTAGTAGCGAGCCGAGCGCTCGATATCGGCGACGGTGAGAAACTGTGCGATGCTGATTCCCTCCCGCGGGGGCATTTCAAAGCTCTTCTGTTCGATTTGTACGCTTTCTATGGACGGCTCCGATTCCGACGCCTTCAGGAGTTTCAAAAGCGCCTGCGCCGCCGAGGTGGACGACGCGGGATTCTGGCCCGTAATGAGACGGCCGTCGGTGATGGAAAAAGGCTGCCAGTTCGCCTTCTTTTCAAATATGGCGCCGAGCCGCAGCAGTTCATCTTCCACCAGAAACGGCACAACCTTCGTGAGTTGCATCTCCTCTTCCTCGCCGTCCGTGAAACCTGCGACGTGTTTTCCTTTCACCAGCGGAGCGCCCTGGTAGGTAACGTGGCGAAGCACCCCGGGCGAATGGCAGACCAATGCGATTGGCTTGCCGGAATTGTAGAATGCTTCCAGAAGAGCGATCGACACCCGGCTCTCGGCGAGATCCCACATCGGGCCGTGCCCACCGGGATAGAAAACAGTGTCGAAGTCTTCCGCCTTCATGTCCGCAAGTTTGACCGTGTTGGCGAGAGCCTTCTGCGCCGCCGCGTCCTTCTTGAACCGCGCCATCGCCGGCGTTTGATTTTCAGGCAGGTCGCTTTTCGGATCGAGCGGAGGTTGACCACCTTTCGGAGAGGCTAGCGTAAGCTCAACGCCGGCGTCCCTGAATACGAAATAGGGGGCCGCGAATTCCTCAAGCCAGAAACCGGTAGGACGGCCCGTGTTCCCCAGTTGGTCGTGCGATGTCAGGACCATCAGTATTTTCATGCAGCTTCATAAGCAACTCGCGGACCGCCAAAAGGAAATAGAAACAAAGGCGCTAGAAGAGCCGCCAGACCCAGCTGACGGCGGGCCGACTCGACGGGCCGACGCACACTGGTTCTGACTCGACTTCTTCGACTAACGTCCGTGTCTGATTTTCGGGCACTTGGTGCGTTTCGGGAAGCTGGCCCATGAAATGCTTCGAGCCCGCCCGTGCGTGAGTCAATCACTCTGTCCCTCTCGAGCTTCGCTACCTTGGCAACACAATTTAAAGCCGTGCGTTCGTTGACTGCGTCTCTGGCGGCGCGAACTTCGGCCGAAGACCAAATGGTGCAATCCTCGCCGGAAGCGAGCCCAATGAAGTGGCATCAGGCGCATACCACCTGGTTTTTTGAAACGTTCGTGCTGCGGCCGTTTCTTTCCGGTTACAAGCCGTTCCGCGAAGAGTTTCGCTGGCTCTTCAACAGCTACTACAACTCGATTGGAGAAGCGCCGCCGGAGAAGCGCTTGCGCGCCGCCTTTTCGCGTCCGCCGCTGGATGAGGTGATCGCGTTCCGCAAGCATGTGGACAGCGCGATGGAAGAACTCTTTGGGATCGACATGGATGACGAAGCCGCGCGGCGCGTTGTTTTGGGCTTGCATCACGAGCAGCAGCATCAGGAATTAATGCTGACGGATATCAAGCATGCTTTCTTTACGAATCCGCTGCGTCCGGCTTACGACGATGCTCCTTTCACGGAAGGCGGTTCATCCACCGCTTTCTCCTTGCATCGCTTCCATGGCGGCCTCGCTGAGGTCGGTTATTCGATTGATCCAGCGAACTGCCTCGATTTTTGCTTCGACAACGAAACTCCCCGCCACAAGGTTCATCTGGAGGCTTTCGGGATCGCAAACCGCGGTATCACGTGCCGTGAGTATCTGGAGTTTATCTCCGATGAAGCATACGGGCGGCCCGAGCTTTGGCTTTCGGAGGGCTGGGAGACGGCGAAGAACGAGGGGTGGCGGGCACCGCTCTATTGGGAACGGGATGGCGCGGACTCGACTGGCTGGCGCATCTTTACGCTTCGAGGTTGGCATCCGCTTTCCGCGCTGCTCGACACGCCCGTATGCCACGTAAGTTTCTTTGAGGCCGATGCGTTCGCACGCTGGCGAGGCTGCCGCCTGCCTACGGAAGCGGAGTGGGAGCTTGCCGCAAATGGAAGCTCGATTCACGGGAACTTGCTCGAGACCGGAAAGCTGCACCCGGCAATCGCGCCCGGCGATGGGCTCGATCGATTTTTCGGAGATTGCTGGGAGTGGACCGCAAGCCCCTACACGGGATATCCGGGATACAAGCCTCTGCCTGGCGCCTTGGGCGAATACAACGGCAAGTTCATGTCCGGCCAGATGATTCTGCGTGGAGGATCGTGCGTTACGCCCGCGAATCACATACGTGCGACGTATCGCAATTTCTTTCAGCCGGCGACGCGCTGGCAATTCTCCGGAATCCGTTTGGCCGTTTAGGATCTCTCAAACATGACTCTTACAACTGATTTTCAGACATTCGGGACGAAAAACCTGGCCCCGCTGGACACACGAGATGCGCTAATCGATGAGGTTTGGCGGGGCTTGCGCAAACGTCCACGATCGCTGGTTCCGTGGATGCTCTACGATTCCGAGGGGTCGCGTCTTTTCGAGTGCATTACAACGCTCGATGAATACTATCCCACGCGAATCGAGCGCGATATTTTCGCGAGCTATTCGGAAGCGATGATAGCCGCGGCTGGTTCCGGCTGGTCTCAGCCCTTGCGCCTGCTGGAGCTGGGAGCTGGAACAGCCGCTAAGACCGGTATCCTGCTCCAAGCCGCGTCGCGCTTGCGAAACAGAGTGACTTACATTCCGGTGGATGTCTCGTCCGACGCCCTCGATGCGGCGTGCGACAGCATCGGTTGGATGTTGCCTGACGTTCGCCTGGAGCCGATGGTGGCGAACTACGTCACTGACCCACCGAAGCTCGACCTGTTCCCTGGAACCACGCTCGCGATGTACATCGGTTCGAGCATCGGCAACTTCTCGCCGTGGGAGGCTCGCGTCATTCTTCGCAACTTGAGGTCCGAACTTAGAGCCGGCGATGCGCTGCTCTTGGGTACCGATCTGGTGAAAGACGAAGCGACTCTGGTGCGTGCCTATGACGATAAAGATGGCGTCACCGCCGCGTTCAATTTGAACCTTCTGCATCGGCTCAATCGGGAACTGGGCGCGAACTTCGATACGGGGTGTTTCCGGCATCGCGCTCGCTGGAATCGCGCGCAATCGCGCATCGAGATGCACCTGGAGAGCGCGTGCGCTCAGTGTGTGGACATCCCGGCTGCGCAGTTGAGTGTTCAATTCGCGGCGCGGGAAACCATCCATACGGAGAACAGCTACAAGTTCACGCGGAGTACGCTCCACGATTTGTTGGATGATGCGGGATTCGTGATCCAGCGGACGTGGACGGATCCGCGAGAGTGGTATGCGGTCACACTCGCGGGGGTTCGGTAGCTTCGGTAAAATTTAGTACCAATGCGTCGCCAACAGTGGCGACGCGGCACGCAAAAGTGCGTGGACTACCAGCGGCTGATAGAATTTCACTAGTGTGAAAACACTGCCCAGCGTCTTCCTGCTTAGTTGGCTGGCCGGTTGCCGGCCGGGCGTTGAGCGCAAAGACGTTCCGGAAATTTCGTTTACGCAGGTCCCCGAATCGAATCCCGGAGATCACGATCAGCAGGACGTCATTGAAGGAACCGTGCGCGGGGCGCGGCCCGGCCAAAGAATCGTCCTTTATTCGAAATCCGGAATGCTCTGGTGGCTGCAGCCGTTGTTGACGTCTCCGTTCACGGCCGTTTTGCCCGGCCAAGTGTGGCGGAATGAGACACACTTCGGGACTGAGTATGCTGCCCTGTTAGTGGATGCGTCCTATCACCCAGCAGCGACATTGCGCCGGATGCCGGAGCCGGGAGGGCCTGTCGCGGCGGTCGCAATCAGTCCGGGGCAGAAAAAGTCTTCATCGTTCTTCACCAATTTCAGCGGTTTCACGTGGCGGGTGCGCTGGAAGCCCAGCGACCGGGGCGGCACGTCCAATCCGTATCATCCCGGTAATGTTTTTGTAGACCCGGCAGGCGCGCTACATCTTCAAATCGTCAAGCGCGATCAGCGTTGGACGTGTTCTGAAGTGAATCTGACGCGCAGCCTGGGCTATGGCACCTACTCATTTACCGTGGAGGACACATCTACGCTCGATCCCGCCGCTGTTTTCAGCATGTTCATGTGGGATTATTCAACGGATCAGCAGAGCAACCGCGAGTTCGACATCGAGGTGAGCCGATGGGGCAACCCTGCCAACCAGAATGCGCAATTTGCGCTGCAGCCGAACTATGCCGTAATGAACGTTGCGCGATTCACGGCGCCCGCGGGTAAGCTAAAGTATAAAATTGTCTGGGAACCTGGGCGGGTCACCATGATTACGTCCAAGGCCACCGCCGGCGAGGCGGTAATCGCGCAGCATGTGTTTACGTCTGAGATTCCAAGACCAGGGTCGGAGTCGGCCCGCATGAATTTGTATGTGTACTGGAATCCGAAAGGCAATCCGGCCGGTCTGGACCGGCGCGCCGAAGTAGTTGTGGACCAATTTCAGTTCTTGCCTTAGATTGCCCGGGTTCCACCAACATGCCACGTCTTGCTTGGTACACCTTCCCCTTGCTCCTGCTGCACGCCGCTTTTGGAGCGGCACCCGAGAGAATCGCACCCATTCACAGCCATCGCCTTTGGGATGCCGGGTCCGGTTTTCCTGGTGGATATGTCTATTCGGTGGCGCAAACCAGCGACGGTTATCTCTGGATTGGCACTAGCAGGGGTCTTGTCCGATACGACGGACTGCGATTTGCCTTCGTTCACCAGGAGGGTTCCGAGTCGAACTTTCCCATGGTTGGTTTGGCGCTAGATGCGGCCGGCCAGTTGTGGGCCATCGACGACGTTACCCATTTTTTTGAGTACAAATCCGGCTATCTCGGGAAACCGATACCTGACCGGGGTCCGCACCGGCACCGGCTCGCATTGATTGCAGCAACCTCGCGCGGATCCATACTGTTTGTCTCCGAAGCCCAGGGTTTAATCGAATACGAT
>Ga0070734_10005406_pt1 | contig 11301 bp, 10 predicted proteins | sample Coa_R1_8_FD_66444 | JGI IMG/M metagenome (GOLD analysis project Ga0070734, IMG submission 66444) | Surface soil microbial communities from Centralia Pennsylvania, which are recovering from an underground coalmine fire - Coalmine... | ecosystem: Environmental > Terrestrial > Soil > Unclassified ...
GCGGCAGACACGGCGGGGATCAGGATTAAAGAACTCCCGTGGCAGCACCCGCAGGCGCGCGGGATCCCATCCGGACTGATGAGCAATAACCGGAACCACGTTCTCCTGAATTATTCCCCCTGCCGATCCCGGCATAAGCAGACGATCATTACGCGCCGGTCTTCAAAGCGGCCAGCACTTCTTCCGCGTGGCCCTCCGCTTTGACTTTATGGAAGACCTCGGTAATTTTTCCTTCCGGGCCAATGATGAACGTCGTCCGCTCAATGCCCATAACCTTCTTCCCGTACATGTTCTTTTCTTTCATTACGCCGAAGGCATTGGCCATCTTCTTGCCCACGTCGGAAAGCAGGGTGTAGGGCAGGTCGTATTTCTGCTCGAATTTTTTTTGCCGCTCCGGCGCATCGGCGGAGATGCCAAGGATAACGGCGCCGGTCTTCTGCAGTTTGCTGTATGCGTCGCGGAACCCGCACGCCTCAATGGTTCAACCCGGGGTATCCGCCTTGGGAAAGAAGAACAAAACGACCGTCTTGCCGCGCAGCGCCTTCAGCGACACCATCTTGCCGTTCTGGTCGGGTAAACTAAAGTCAGGTGCTTTATCGCCTTTTTCCATGCCAGGTTCTCCAATTCGCCATTTATACCGTAGGGTCGGCTGGGCCGTCACCTGCGCACCTTTAATCTTTTTGCTGGCCGCAGGAGGGTGGGCGCAATATGCCCAGCGCTCGCAGCGCTCCAAGGGGCCACGGGCCACAGCCTTGTTGCAGCTTCAAGGAAAGCGGGCGCGGATCATCCCCATTGTCATAATGGTCGACGGCAAGTTCTACGATGCCAGCATCTATCGCGCCGACCCCAGCCCGATGGCGTTAGACCCGGGCGTGGTCTACGAGGCTGAACGCAATGGTTCCTCCGCCGGCCTGTTCACGGTAGGAAATGCCCTGCAGGTAGGCCATAACTGGTATGGCTTGGGCCAATGGCAGTCGAGTCAGGACTTGCAGGCCGCCAAAGAAGCACGAGCCAAGCAAGAAGCTCAGGCGAAGGCGGCGCAGAAGGTGGAAGCTCAGGACGAGGATTCCGGCCCTCCGGTTCTGCGCCGGCCCAGCAACGAAAAGCAGCCTGCGCCCAACTCGCCCAGCAAGGCTCCGCAAATGCCACCGCAGCCGCAGCAGACGGCCAAGGCCACGCCACCTCCACCCCCGGCTGCGGCTCCTCCTCCGCCCAGCAGCCCCGACGAATATGACCCCAATCGGCCGGTACTGCGTCGTGGCGCGCCGGTAGCCGCGTCCAAAGCTGACGAAACGTGGAGTCCCGATGAAACGACGACCTCGGCGTCCAAGAACGGCAAGCAAAGCGCACCATCAGGACCGAAGATCGAGCAGATGCCGGCTGTTTCGGATGCGGACGGGCCCGAGCTTCGCCCCTACACCTTTGACCTGAAACCGGAAGAGCGGGACGCCGATTACAAGAAGATGCTGGGATACGCGCAGGATGCGGTGACCAAGTACGAGCGCCTACGCCACAGCGACTTCTCCTCAGCCCAGCTGGGGGAAAATGAATTTCACTTCTTCGACGTGGATTTGAGCAATCAACCGGTGTTTGTGCTGACGGCCCCGGCAACCGTGAACTTCGGGGCTACTCCTCGTCACCCAACTCGGCGCCGCGGCACCCGCACGACAACTCAGCTCAATGAAACCGCTCCCGGCAAGCAGGAGCAAGCTTATGTGACGGTGGTGGGCCGGGTTGACCTGTACGGCGAGCTGAAACCGATCTTCTCTTCCATAACCGACAGTTTGCACCTGGACGAGATTCCCCGCCTGCAGCTGATTGATGCCGTGGACGTGGATGGAGACGGGAGAGGAGAGCTGCTTTTCCAGGAGACGACGGACTCAGGCAAAGGTTACATCATTTACCGCGTCACCCCGGACCAGCTTACGCAGCTGTTCGATACTCTGGGACCGGAAGACTGAGAAATACCGTGCACCACGGAGACTCGGAGAAATTGACGATTGGAGATTTACGATGACGATTAAAAGCCTGGTCGGCGCTCGGTGAAAGAGTTTTTCAATCGGCAATCACACAATCGTCAATGGCAAAATCGTCGATCAAGAGCTCAGCTTCTTCTCGAGTAATTGGTTGACCACCTGCGGGTTGGCCTGTCCCTTGGTGGCCCGCATCACCTGACCCACGAAGAAAGCTTTCACGGTGGTTTTGCCCGCGCGGTACTGTTCAACCTGCTTCGGATTGCCGGCAATCACCTCATCAATGATTTTTTCTAGCGCTGCCGTATCCGTGATCTGCTGCGGCTTTTCCTTTTCGTAAACGGCAGGGAAGTCCTGCCCGCGATCAAAAGCCAGGTCGTATAGATCCTTCAGCATCTTGCCGGAGATGGTGCCTGACTCCACCAGGTCGGCGGACAAGGCCACGCCTTTCATGGAAATCGGCGACTGCTCGATATCTAGCCCCTTGGCCTTGAGGCGCCCCATGAGCTCTCCCTGCACCAGATTGGCCACGCGCTTGGGATTTTTGGCGGCCCGGGCCGCCTCTTCGAATTGATCCGCCAGCGCGCGACTGGCGGTCAGCACACCGGCGTCGTACTCGGTCACCCCGTATTCGCTGACGAACCGCGCCCGCCGCGCCTCGGGCAGCTCCGGCATTTGCCTGCGGATTTCAGCTTGCCACTTGTCATCCACTCCCAGCGGCAGCAGGTCGGGCTCCGGGAAGTAGCGGTAGTCATGCGCCTGTTCTTTCGAGCGCATGCCGTAAGTTTTGCCTTCGCTGGAATTAAACAGGCGTGTTTCCTGTTCTACCCGGCCGCCGGACTCGATCAACTCCACCTGGCGCTCGATCTCATACTCCAGCGCCTGGCGGATGAAGCGGAAGGAATTGACGTTCTTTACCTCGGTCTTGGTGCCGAATTCCTGCTGTCCGCGCGGCCGTACGCTGACGTTGGCATCGCAGCGCAGTGAGCCTTCTTCCATGTTGCAGTCGCTAACCCCGGTGTAGAGGATGATTTCCTTGAGGCGGGTCAGATAGTCATATGCTTCCGTGGGCGTAGCAATATCCGGCTCGCTGACAATCTCGATCAGGGGAACGCCGCAGCGATTCAGGTCGAGATAGGTTTTGTCGCTGGACTCGGCGAAGCCTTCGTGCAGGCTTTTGCCGGCGTCTTCTTCCAGGTGAACCCGCGTGATCCCGATCTTCTTACGGCCACCGTTGCTGGGAATTTCAATGTAGCCGTGTTCCGCCAGCGGCTTGTCGTATTGGGAGATCTGGTAGCCCTTAGGCAGGTCGGGATAGAAGTAATTCTTGCGTGCAAAAATGGAGTGCTCATTAATACGGCATTTCAAGGCCATGGCGGCGAGGGTCGCGTACTCCACCGCTTTGCGGTTCAAAACCGGCAGAGATCCCGGCCAGCCCAGGCACACGGGGCAGACATTGGTGTTGGGCGGATCGCCGAACTTGGTGGAGCAAGAGCAAAAAATTTTCGTTGTGGTCAGCAGCTGGACGTGGACTTCCAGTCCAATGACGGGCTCATACCGCGAAACGGCATGCACGCTGCTTTCGGGAGTGGTGACCATGAAGAGAAATTATATCGCCCGGTAAGGAGGCCGGAGTCTAGCTGGGGGAGCGAGTTGCACAGCGTTGGAAGACAAGCAGCCAGGCTATTCGATCTGCACCAGGCCGCCAGGCTCGGGAACGCCCGCCGGTGTTCCCGGCCGCTGGGGAGCGCGCCAGCCATCAATGTAGCCCACCTGGTGAACGCAGGAGACTGTGCAGTGCGGAGCGCACGACTTCTCGGTCAGGTATTCGCGGCGAATGTCGTCCACCGTGTAGTCCATCAGCGGCTTGGCGGGGTAGCCGCGCTGCTGCGAGCAGTAGTGCACCAGCCCGTCCTCGCAAATGTACAGGTAGCGGGCGCCGGCACGGCAGCGCCAGTCGTTGGGACGGCCGTCGGCAATGTTGTCCTGGAAGGAATTAATGCGGGCGTAGCTGCCCTTTTCCATGGCCTTCATCTGGCGATAGATTTCGCGCTCCACCGGCCCGAGAGGCTGCAGTTGTCCATCGCCGTCATGAATGATGCCAACCGTCGAAGTGAAGCCCAGTTCCACGGCACGGCGGCCGACCGCCAGCGCGTCTTGCGGATTGCGAATCCCGCCGCCAACCACGGAGTTGATGTTGACGTGAAAATCGGCGTTCTCGGCCAGCAGCTGCAACTTCCTGTCCAGCACCTTGAGGCTCTTCTTGGAAACCTCGTCGGGCATGACGTTGTCGATGGAAATCTGCAAGTGCTCCAGCCCGGCATGGTTCAAGCGCTGAATGCGTTCGGCGGTCAGAAGATACCCGTTGGTGATCAAGCCGGCGATAATGCCATGCCGCCGGACGCGGGCGATGATGTCATCCAACTCGGGGTGCAATAGCGGTTCGCCGCCGCTGATGCACACCACGGTCGTGCCGAGGGCGGCCAGCTTGTCTACCCGCTGAAACATGGTGGGCAGGGCGACCGGCTTGGAAAAATCGTCATACTCGTTGCAGTACTTGCAAGCCAGATTGCAGCGGCGGATGGGAATAATGTGCGCCAGAATGGGATGACTGGTGTCGGCGAGACCCTTGAAGATCATCGTCCATTCGCGAACGCGACGATGGATTTGCAGCAGTCGCCTCTTGGCCAGCACACGGGTGGTCGGCATACGAGTCTGAATGTTCTAGTAAATCACAGGCCATGAATAACTTGCACGCCTGTGCAGCGTGCGGCCGGTTTTGAGGGGTAAACGGTAGTTTAGCGGCCCGGGACAGAGTTGCGCGCCGTCGGCTACCATTATTTGGGAGGAATGCTGAAGGCCTTGAGGCCTGAAGCATCGCGCGCAGTGTAGACAAGCTCGTGGGGACTGCACGCGACATCGCTCGGGACTAAAAGTCCCTCAGGATGACGCCGGGGAAAGGGTTGCTGCTCCTTAGAACAACCCCACCACCCCGCGCACCGAATCGACCAGCTTCTGCGAATCGTAGCCCACGCCATCTTTGAAAACGGTGTCCACTTTCTCGATGTCGCCGATGCTGGTGGAGGGATCGCCGTGGATCAGCACCAAGTCGGCTTGCTTGCCGGCCGCAATGGTGCCGATGTGCTGCAATTGGCCTTCATACTGGGCGGCGTTGGCGGTCGCGATATGGATGGCCTCCTCGGGCGCGAATCCTGCTTCCACCAGCAGTTCTAATTCCCGCTGGTCGCCGAAACCGGCCAGCACCCCGCCCATGCCGGTAGGATCGCAACCCGCCAACAGCAGGCCGCCGGCTTTCACAAATTCGTGTTCGAACTGCATTTCTTTCTTGAACAGCGCCGCAACTTCAGGAGAGGGCCGGGTGGCGCGCGCCTGCAGGTAATTGATCTCCGCCTGTGGCAGCATGGAATCCAGCACCGCCTTGCGCAGGGGCGGCCGCCCAGGCACGTCCAGCTCGAACACCGGAAGCGTGGAAGTCACGGCCACGTGATCATCAATCAGAGTGTGCATCATCTTTTGCACTGCCGGGCCATCCACATCCTCCTTCAGCAGCGAGTCGAATGTCGCCTTGCCGCTGGGGCACTGGTCAGGCTGCTTGCCGGGCACAAACTCGGTGTCCACAAACATGGGGCCGTGCTCCAGGTCATCAATGCCTAGCTGCGCCGCCTCGGTTTGCGTAACTGAACAAAGGTGGCCTGTCACCTTGATGCCGCGCTTGTGGGCTTCCTGAATGGCGGCGCCCAGCTCGGCGCGGGTAATGTTCATGTAGGCTTTGAACGAGGTCACGCCCTGGTCCGCCCAGAAATCCACCAACTTGCGAGCGTCGTCCGGGCCGGTGAGGAAGTGCATCTGCGCGAAAAAGGAATGCGGGCCTTCCAGGTAGGGGCCGGTAACGTCGATCTTGGGACCGGGCATTTTGCCGGCGTCAATCATCTGCTTAATGTTGAGATCGGTATAGGGTTCCAGGCTGCCGGCTGTTCGCAAGAAGGTCACGCCCGCCGCCAGGTAAAGGCGCGGAAAGCTGAAGCCGAGCTCCTTGAGGATGATGGGCTGGGCCACCGAGCCATCCAGATTGCGCGCCAGACCGGCGGCGTAGAACAGGTGCTCGTGCATCATGACCAGGCCGGGAATCACGCTGTAGCCAGGCAGCTCGAGCACCTTGGCGCCGGAGGGAACAGATGCACTGCCGGCATCACCTACCGCCAGAATTTTGCCATCGGAAATAACGATGGTCTGATCGGCACGCGCCGGCGCGCCCGTGCCATCAATCACCTTGACGTGGGTGAGTGCGATGACCGGCGCGTCCAATTTGACGTACTGCCGAACCTCCGGCGAAAGCGAAGACGCCGATTGCGCGAGTGCGAGGGTCGAAATAAGCAACAGGAAAACGGGGAACATCAGGAAACGGGCTCGCATGAGGCTCTCCTGGCAGGAATCTATCGGGCTGAGCATTGTACCTGAGAAAGCCTTTTGCACTCAGCAGTCAGCCGTTGAAAGCGGTTACGGGCTCGACGGGCTAAAGCCCGCGGATTTATTGCCTCTGGACGGCTCGGCTGAAGCCGAGCCCTTCCGAAACATGGTTATGTGCTTTTCCAACCAGCATCAAAGGGCTGAATGCTGACGGCTGAGTGCTGAATGCTTACTGCCCAACTTACCCCTGACGGCCGGCTCGTCAACTGGCCACTGACGACTGGCCACTGTCCACCGCCTTCTTCACCGCCGCCCGCGCCAGGATGCGGGTGGAATCTAGGGTTGGCAGCGGCGAAGTCTCAGGCGTTACCAGCAGCGGAATTTCCGTGCAGCCCAGGACCACCGCGTCGCAGCCCAGCGCTCTGAGCCGGCCAATGACCTGGAGAAAGTAGGAAAGCGACTGCGGCGTAAATTTCCCATAAACCAGTTCGTCGAAGATGATCTGGTCAATGCGCTCGCGTTCTTCGGCCGTGGGCACGGCGTGATCAATGCCGGCGGTTTCCAGCTTGACCGGATATACCGGTCCTTCCATGGTGTAGCGCGTACCCAGCAGAGCCAGGCGGCGATAATTCTGCCTTTTGGCTTCGGCGGCTACTTCCTCGACAATGTGCAGCCAGGGTCGCGACGAGCGTGGCGCCACCAGGTGGAAGGCGCGGTGGATGGTGTTGTCAGGAGAAATGAGGAAGTCAGCGCCCATGCGAGCCAGCTTCTCCGCGGAGGACAGCATCAGGTCGGCCACGCCCTGCCAGTCGTCGGCATAGATGCAGCGCATGTAGTCCGCCAGCGGGTGAGTATGCATGGAGACTTCGGGATGAGCATGGCGGCCCATTGCCGCCGCTCCTTCCACGCAGATGGTGCGGTAGCAGAGGGCGGCGCCTTCCGCGCTGCAGGCCACGATGCCGATGTGCTGCGTCATTGAGTAATTGGATAATTTGGTAATTGAGTAATTTAATACATCAGGTGCGCCGCCTCTCGCGCTGCAGGCCACGATGCCGATATTCGGCTGTCGTTCATCGTTGTAAAAACACATCCATTTTCAGCCGGCTGGCAACCGATTGTCCTACCTTAAAAGCCGGAATAAATTTCCATCCCTTTGCAGCCTCCTCCAGATAACCGTGAACCCACTTCGGACCTGAAGACTCGATCGAGCGAACCTTGCCGGCGCAATCGATCGTCAGTTCGATGGTCACATCGATGTCAGGTACGACCTGCAGTGGTGCGTTGCTTGACGGCACGCTCATCTGAATAGCTCGCGGCAGCGCAACCCCTGAACCCTGAAATATCATGGCGTGCCTTTTTCGTTTATGACGCTCCGGGGCGGTACCATCTATTTGCGACTGCATTCCATGGGCGCGGGCATTGGTAATCGCCTGCTGAATGCGCGGCACATCCTGGGATGGCCACATCTCCCTGAGCACGTTCCAGGCCTCTTTCTGACGCCCGCTATACAGATACGCCCAGACAATTTCCAGAATTTTGATTTTTGTGTCCCGCAATCGATACAGCGGTTGGGCTTCCGCGGTTCCCTGGAGACTGGGTTGGCCTCCGCTAGTCTTGAAGTTGGCAAGCTCCTGGGCGGTGAGGCCGGCGCGAAGAGACTCAATCACATGATCGTAGTAGGGCTGAAACTGTGCACTGACGTCCAGCACCCGGCCATGTTCAAATCGCAAAACAGAGGTGGGGAGAAAATCGAACTCGCTGGCCAGAAGTCCATCGACACCATCTACGGCGGCCGCGTCATCGGTCCAGATTTCCACCCGGCCGTCGAGGTCGGTATCGGCGGCGGAAAACGAGCTGGCGCCGCTCAGCCGGCGCAGCACGTGCGGGGGCCTGCGCAGCGAGTAAATCACATAGGACATGAAGCTGTTGGGATTACTTTTGACTTGAAAAGCTGCTACCGGCCCCATCTTTTCCAAGGTGACGCCCATCATGTCCAGATCAACTGTCGCCGCATTGGCGGCCACAACCAGTTGCTCCTTCCCCCAGTTGATGCTTGCGTCGCAATCGCGTTTTGCCAGTCCACCTTCGCGCTCCGGCCCCACTGTCACCACTACACCCTCGGTAGTGCGACCTGCGAATTTTCCGCTTCCCTGGTCGCAAAGGTATTGCTGCCCAACGGCAGGAGAGACGTAAAAAACGGCGCAGATAACCGTCAGAACTACTATTGGCGGGCAGTGGTAGGATCGCATTACGGCACAGATGATACCGTGTCCACCTGGTTCAGAAACGCGACTTTTTTCTCGGCCGGCAGGAACGACGCCTCAAACGAATTGCGTGCGATTTCGCGCAACTGTTCGTTCGTGAAACCGAACGCGTCCTGCGCCAGCTGGTACTCCCGGCCCAGGGAGGTCCCGAAAATGCCGGGGTCGTCGGAGTTGATGGTCACCATCACGCCAGTATCGAAGTACATCTTCAGCGGATGCTCCTGCAGGGTGCGGCAGCAGCTGGTGCGCAGGTTGGAAGTGATGGACATCTCCACCGGGATCTGGCGTTGCACCAGTTCAGCCATGAGCTCGCGGTCGTACCAGGCGGTCAGACCGTGCCCAATGCGCTCCGCCTTCAGATTCATGGCCCCCCAGATGGATTCCGGCCCGGTAGTCTCGCCGGCATGGGCCACCAGGCGCAGGCCGTGCTCGCGGGCGTAGGCGAAGGTCTCGCGGAACAGTTCGGGGCCGGCGCGACGCTCATCACCGCCGATGCCGAAGCCGACCACGTTGCGGTCACGGTAGCGTACCGCCGTCTCCGCCACGCGCTGGGCGCGTTCCGGGCCAAAATGCCGGGTGGCGTCGAAGATCCAGAGCAGGGAAACGCCGAAGTCCCGTTCCCCTTGTGCCCGGCCGCGTTCCAGCGCCTCAAAGATGGCGTCGAAATCCTTGCCCTGCCAGTGGCACACTCCCACCGAAACGTATACCTCGGCGTGCGGCACATTTTCCGAACGCAGGCGCTGCATCAGGCGGTAGGTGATCAGTTCCCAATCTTCCGGCGCGCGCAGGTGCTCGGTTATCGCCTTGAAGGCCATCAGAAAGCCGTTGAAATCGTGATACTCGTAAAGCGGTTCGACCTCAGCCAGGCTGGCGCCTGGCAGATGGTGGCGCTGGCGCAGTTCCACCAGGGTGGCCGGTTCCACCGAGCCTTCCAGATGTAAGTGCAATTCAGCCTTGGGGAGCGACAGAATGAAAGGGCTGGGAGCGGCCAGTTTATAGTCGAAAGTGATCTGCTGGCCGGAGCTCATACCCGATTCGACTTGGCAAATTCGCTGTGATGCCGGCTGTAGAGGAAGTAGATGGTCAAGCCAATCGCCAGCCAGACAAAGAACCGCAGCCAGGTGATGACCAGAAGCCCGCTCATCAGTCCCACGCACAGCACCACGGAAATTAGTGGGAACCAGGGCACAAAAGGAACCTTGAAGCCGCGCTTGCGGTCGGGCTGGGTGCGGCGCAGAACAATTACTCCCAAGGAAACCAGCAGAAAGGCAAACAAAGTACCGATATTGGAGAGATCGGCGGCTTCACTGACCGCGAAGATGCCCGCCGGAATACCCACGGCAAAGCCCGCGATCCAGGTGGACCAGTGCGGCGTCTTGAACTTCTTGTGAACCGCGGAAAACAGCTTGGGGAAAAGCCCGTCGCGCGACATGGCGTACCAGATGCGAGCCTGGCCGTACTGAAAGACCAGCAGCGAGGAAATCATGCCCATGAGCGCCCCGATGATGATCACCGCCTGGGACCATTTATTGGCGGCCAGGTGTTGCAGCGCGTAGGCTACCGGGGCTTGTGCGGCTTCGCCGGAAACAAAGGTGGGGTACTTCATCATGCCCAGGAGCACGATGGAAACGCCCACGTAAAGAACGGTGCAGACGATCAGAGACCCGATGATGCCGATGGGCAAATCGCGCTGCGGATTGCGCGCCTCTTCCGCCGCGGTAGACACCGAATCAAAACCTATGTACGTGAAAAAGACAATGGCGCCGCCGCTGACGATGCCGGCAAATCCGGAGGGAGCGAACGGCTTCCAGTTACCGGGATGCACCAGCATGCCACCGATGACCAGGAAGGTCAGGATGGCGCCTATCTTGATGGCTACCATGACGTTGTTGGCTTCCGCCGACTCGCGTACGCCGCGCACCAGCAGCACCGTCAGGATGAAAACGATGAGGAAGGCGGGAATGTTGAAGTAAGCGCCGGTCCAATGACCGGCGTCCCACACCGGCGTGGACCATTTGTCCGGCAGGTTGAGCCCAAACGATGCCAGTTGTGCCTTGGTGTAAGCGCCAAAGCCGATGGCCACTACCACATTGCTGACCACATACTCGAGGATCAGGTCCCAGCCAATGATCCAGGCGAAAATTTCGCCCAGCGTAGCGTAGGAGTAGGTATAGGCGCTGCCGGCAATCGGGATCATCGAGGCCAGTTCGGCGTAACAGAGGCCAGCAAAGCTGCAGGCAAAAGCCACCAGCAGGAAGGAAATTGCGATGGCGGGGCCGGCGGCGGGGCGGCCATGCATCAGCACGCTGGCCGTATTGCCATGGCGAATCAGGCCGATGATCAGATCCATGACCTGGGCATGCAGGATCGACGGCACGGTGAAGTTCTCACCGGCGGCGGCCGTGCCGGTGAGCACAAAGATCCCCGAGCCGATGATGGCGCCGATGCCGAGAGCGGTCAGGCTCCACGGTCCCAGCGTCTTCTTCAGCCGGTGTTCCGGTTCCTCGGCTTCCGCGATCAGCTTGTCAATGGATTTCTTGGCAAGCAGTTGGCTGCCCCGGGGGGCTGCCGGGGGTTGCTTGGTTTGCTGCGTGGTTGTCTCTGCCACTGTGCTCCTGTGGGGCCGTGGGGGTAGT
>Ga0070734_10005407_pt1 | contig 11300 bp, 6 predicted proteins | sample Coa_R1_8_FD_66444 | JGI IMG/M metagenome (GOLD analysis project Ga0070734, IMG submission 66444) | Surface soil microbial communities from Centralia Pennsylvania, which are recovering from an underground coalmine fire - Coalmine... | ecosystem: Environmental > Terrestrial > Soil > Unclassified ...
AGCGGGTGGCGGTCGGGCCGGAGGGCAGCGGCACCCGCTTTCTCGCTCTGGCGCTGCTCAAGGCCAATCACATCGAGCCCAAGGGCGCGACCGCGCTGCTCGACCTGTCGGGCGAGGCGGCGGTGAACGCATTGCTTCGCCACGACATCGATGCCGTGTTCCTCACCGGCGACTCCGCCTCCGGCGCGAGCATTGTGAAAATGATCCGCAGCCGCGGCATCCGCATGTTCGATTTCGCCCAGGCGGATGCCTACGTGCGCCATTTCCGCTATCTCACCAAGCTCGATCTGCCGCCCGGGACGTTCGATCTCGCCGCCGACATTCCGCCCACCGCTTTCACCATGCTGGCGCCGACGGTGGAGCTCGTTGCCCGATCAGACCTGCATCCCGCCCTGTCCGATCTGGTCATCGAGGCGGCACAGGAAGTGCACGGGCGCGCCTCCGTCCTGCAGCGGGCCGGCGAATTCCCGGCTCCCCTCGAGCACGAGTTTCCCATCAGCAGCGATGCCAGCCGCTATTACAAATCGGGCAAGACCTTTGCCTACCGCCACCTGCCGTTCTGGATGGCCAGCCTCACCGACCGCATTTTCGTCATGCTCGTCCCCATCGTCGTGGTGCTGATCCCGGGACTGCGTCTTATTCCCATCCTCTATGGCTGGCGTATCCGCCGGCGTATCTACCGGCGCTACGGTGAGCTGATGGCGCTGGAGCGGGCGGCGCTCGCTTCCAACGTTTCCCCGGAGGACCGCACCGAGCTGCTCGCCCGGCTGAACGAGATCGAGAAATCCGTCATCGCCGGCAAAACTCCGGGCGCGTTCGCGGATCAAAGCTATATCCTGCGCCAGCACATCAACTTCGTCCGCCAGCGGCTGGGCGGAGGGCCACCGGTTCCGGCCGGGCTGCTGGCGGCGCCACCGGACACGGGGCGGCCTTCTTCCTCGGACCAGGATGTGGCGAACGAGGCAGGACTTCAGGAGACGGCGCGTTGATGCAGGGCTTTCACTTCGATAACCGTTTTGTCCGTTCGCTGCCGGCCGATTCCGAAGTTGGCCCGCGCCGGCGCCAGGTGCACGGCGCGCTGTACTCGCGGGTGGACCCCACCCCGGTGGCCGCGCCGCGGGTCATTGCGCATTCACCGGAGATGGCCGCGCTGCTGGGAATCAGCGACGCCGACATCGCGTCGCCCGAGTTTGCCCGCATCTTCGGCGGCAATACGCTGCTGGAGGGCATGCAGCCGTACGCGGCGAACTACGGCGGCCATCAGTTCGGCCAATGGGCGGGCCAGCTCGGCGACGGGCGCGCCATCACCCTCGGTGAAATCGTCACCGGCACGGGCGAGCGCTGGGAACTGCAGCTGAAGGGGGCCGGGCCGACGCCGTATGCACGGACGGCCGATGGCCGCGCCGTGCTCCGCTCCTCCATCCGCGAGTTCCTGTGCAGCGAGGCGATGCATCATCTCGGCGTGCCGACCACCCGTGCCTTGTGCCTGGTTGGGACGGGTGAACAGGTGATCCGCGACATGTTCTACGACGGCCGCGCCAGGCCGGAGCCGGGCGCCATCGTCTGCCGGGTGGCGCCGTCGTTCATTCGCTTCGGGAATTTCGAGCTGCCCGCCTCCCGCGGTGACGTGCCGCTGCTGCGCCAGCTCGTCGACTTCACCATCCGGCGCGATTTTGCCGAGCTCCTCGGTGGCGATGACGCGTCGGGGCCGCCGGACGGAGGAGACGCCACTGCTGTCGCGGGCGGCGCGCTGAGCGAACGGGTGCATGCGGCCTGGTTCGCTCAAGTGTGCGAGCGCACGGCGCGCATGGTCGCGCACTGGATGAGGGTGGGCTTCGTGCACGGAGTGATGAACACCGACAACATGTCCATCCTCGGTCTGACCATCGACTATGGGCCGTACGGATGGATCGACGACTTCGACCTGGACTGGACGCCCAATACCACCGATGCCCAGGGGCGTCGCTACCGCTTCGGTTATCAGCCGGAGATCGCCTGGTGGAATCTGAGCTGCCTCGCCCGGGCGCTGGCCCCGGTATTCGGCTCCGCCGACCCGCTGCACGCCGGATTGCAGCGCTATGTGGACGTGTTCGCTGAATCGACACGCGCCGATATTGCGGCCAAGCTGGGGCTGGAGGAGTGCCTGGACGACGATGCGGCGCTGATGCAGTCCCTGCATGAGCTGATGCAATCCGCCGAGGTCGACATGACGCTTTTCTTTCGCGCCCTCGCGGATGTCGACCTGAGCGGCGGGACGAACCGGTCCGAGGCGCCATCGCCGGCGCCCCTCGCCGAGGCGTTCTACGACGAGGGCAAGCGTCGCCAAGCCGAACCGGCGTTGCAGCAGTGGCTTCTGCGCTACGCCGCCCGGGTACGCCGCGACGGCGCTCCCCCGGCGGAACGCCGTGCGCGCATGAATGCCGTCAATCCCCGCTATGTGCTGCGCAACTATCTCGCCCAGGAGGCGATCGACCGGGCCGAGCAGGGAGACGATGCGGGCATCCGCGAATTGCTCGATGTGCTGCGCCACCCCTATGAGGATCAGCCCGGACGCGAGCGCTTCGCCGGTCGGCGGCCGGACTGGGCGCGCAACCGGCCGGGGTGTTCGATGCTGTCCTGCAGCTCCTGAGCGGGAAGCAGGCGGCATACAGGGAGGCTGCTGAATGATGACGACGAGCGCGGTCGCCGCGAGCGCGGATGAGCCCTGCCCACCGGAGGTGATCGACGCCGAGCTGAAGAGAATCGAGCGGCGGCGTGCGGCGACGTCGGCGCCTTCCCGGCCCGAATCGCCGCAGGCCGCGATCGGCCTTGCGCTCTCGGGCGGAGGCATCCGCAGCGCCACGTTGTCGCTCGGCGTGCTGCAGTCGCTCGCCCGGCGGGGACTGCTGGAAAAAATCGATTACCTCTCCACCGTATCCGGGGGCGGCTACATGGGCTGCTATTTCGCCAGCCTGTTCGTGCCGCCTCGCCTGAGAAATCCGTCGGCGCAGCACGCCGGATCGATCCCGGGCTCGGCGCCCCCCGGCAAGCCGCTCGACGGTGCTGCGCGACACGGGGCAAGCCCGCTTGCCGGTGAATTCGATGCCCAGGCCAGGATCGCATGGCAGACGCTGGCCGGGCCCGAGGAACGCAGCGGCTCGGACGGCAGCTTGATGAGGGACCCGGAGTCATCGGGCTGGACCGGCGCCAAATCGCTGACCTGGCTGCGCGACAATGGGCGCTACCTCGCCCCGAAGGGGGCCGGCGATTTCATCTATGCCATCGCCCTGCAGATCCGCAACTGGGTCGCCATCCAGTATGTCATCGCCATCGCCCTCCTCGCGCCCCTGCTCGTCTTCGCCGCCGTCCGCGCGTGGCTGATCCTCGCCTCTCCGGCGTGGCGCGACATCGAAGAGCACTTTCTGCCCGGTCCCTCCAGCCTGGTCTACTGGAGCCCGGGCTGGGCGATCGCAGCCGCTCAGGCGGTCGTTTCCGTCATCCCGGCCGGACTCGCGTACTGGCTGGTCGACTCGCAGAACCGGAATCGCGAACGTCTGTCGTGGATACCGCTCATCCACCAGGCGCTGATCCTCGCTCTTGCCGCCCTGGCGCTGCGCTTCGATGTGCTGGATGACTTGCCGCCGGTCAGAACCCTCGTCATCGTATACTTCGCGATCGGCGCGATCGCCGTGCTTCTTTTCTTCGCCGCTCTCGCCGCGGAGCGGGCCATCACGCCGGCGGGCAGTCCGGTCGATCTGAAGAGCTTGCGAACCCGCCTCACACGCTGGCTCAAAGCGACCTTCCAGCTTTTCCTCTTCTCAGCCGGGTTCGCCTTGATCGCCAGCCTGGGGCAGACGGTGTACGCCTATTTGTCGACGGGCGCGGGATTGTCATTCGTGTTCGGCAGCTCGTCGCTGGCAGGCGTTCTCGTCGTCGTGGGCCGCTACGCGCTTCGCTTCATCAACAACGGCAAGTCGCCCGGCCGGCACGCCGCGCTGTCGACGGATGCGATCGCCGGCATCGCGGCCGTCCTGCTGTTCGCGGTGATCGGGACGCTGTGGGCGCTGCTGGCGCAGACCGGCCTGTGGCTGGGCCAGCCGCCGCTGGCGGCCCCTGTCGACCTGCAGCCCGATGGAAGCCGGCAGTGGGTGGCCACGGCGCTGTCGGAAGTCGGCGTCATCCCGGAATGGACGACCCTGTTTGCGCTGGTCGCGGTCTTTCTGTTCGTCACCACCGGGCGCTTTCTCAACTTCCTCAACGCTTCCACGCTGCAGCTGCTGTATGCCGCCCGTATCACCCGCGCCTACCTCGGAGCCAGCAACCCGCAGCGTTTCGCTGATCCGGCGAAGCAGGACGTGACGAACCCGCTTCCCGGCGACGCCATTCCCCTCGCCGTCTACTATCACCCGGACATCGCGGCGCCGCTGCATCTGATCAATGTCACCGTCAACCAGACGCGGCCGCAGCGCGGGAAGCTGGTTCAGCGCGATCGCAAGGGCGTCAATATGGCGGTCGGCCCGGGCTTCACCAGCGTGGGAGCAAGCTTTTTTGCCCGCAACGACGGCGACGGCTCGCATACCGCCCTCGCGCCGGGCCGCCCGCAGCAAATGTCGGAAAAGCTGGATGTCGGCGACTGGTGCGGTATCTCCGGCGCCGCTTTCTCTACCGGCATGGGCATGAAGAGCTCGCTCGGCCTGTCGCTGCTGGCGGGACTGGCCAATCTGCGGCTCGGCTACTGGTGGAACGCCTACAAGCCGCGCCTGCCCGATCCGGGGCGATTTTTCGCCGCCTACCGCTATCTGTGGAGCGAGCTCATGGCCGACTTCAGGGGCCGCGCCAGACCGTACTGGTTCCTCACCGACGGGGGCCATTTCGACAACACCGCGGTGTACGAGCTCGTCCGGCGGCGGGTCGGCTTGATCGTCCTGTGCGACAACGGCTGCGATCCGGATTATCGTTTCGAGGATCTCGGCAACCTGTCCCGCCTCGTCCGGACGGACTTCGGCGCGGTCATGGAAGAGGTGCCCCTGCACGAGGAGCGGGTGGCCGGCGTGCTGGGGCAGCACGCAGCGCCCTATGCCCTGCCGGGGGAATTCCGCCACAAAGCCGGACGTCGGGCGATGACGTCGCAATGCGCGCTGCTCTACACCATCACCTATCCGCGGCGTGCAACCGCCGCAGCGGCAACGGCGCCGGACCGCTCGCTTCTCCTCGTGCTGAAGCCCCGGCTGGTCGACAACGCCCCGCTGGACGTGCGCAACTACGGTTGGACCCACCCGGACTTCCCGCAGCAGAGCACCAGCGAGCAGTTCTTCGATGACGCTCAGTGGGAAAGCTACCGCCAGCTGGGTGAGCGAATCGCCGACCTGGCGCTGTCCGAGGACGCGCTTCGCTTCGATGGCTGGCGCTTGCAGCTGGGGAGGGACACCGCATGAGGACGCGTATGCCGACCACACGATCGCTGGCGATCGCCGCGCTGTCATTGACCCTCGGCGCCTGCACCCCCATGACGCCGTTTCGCACCGCCCTGGCGACCGATCCGGCGCAACCGGCGGACTGCTCGCCGCAAGACGGGCGCGTCGCCGCGGCGTGCGCCAGAACCATGCTGGAATCTTCCACGAAGCCTCCCTACGATCTTCACTTCGTCGAGTTCGACGACCAGGGCCTGCAGTATCCGGACGCCGGCGACTACAGCGGCGGGAATCCGGCGGACGTCGGCGAGGCACGCCAGCAGATCGACACTCTGATCAATCGGCTGAGCGCGCTGCCGCGCGGGGAGACGCTCAGCCTCCTTGTCTTCGTCCACGGCTGGAAGAACAACGCCGCCTACGACAACGGCAACGTGGAAAGCTTTCGCCGCGTGCTGGCGGCCGTCTCCCGGACGGAGGCCGATGCGCCGTCCGGGACGCCGCGCAGGGTCGTCGGCGTCTACGTCGGCTGGCGCGGTCTTTCCGCGACGGTCGAGCCGTTCACCGAGCTTTCCTTCTGGGATCGCAAATTCACGGCGGAGAAAGTGGCGGTCGGGTCGGTGCGGGCGCTGTTCGCACGGCTGAAGGCGTTTCAATGCGATCGCAACGGCGGCCAGACGGATACGGGCGGCCGCTCCCGCGACGGCGGCTGCCGCGGCAGGAAGACCGGCGACAATCCGAACGTCCGCATGCTGCTGATCGGCCACAGCTTCGGCGGACTGATCATGTACAACGCCATTGCGGAAGACCTCATCGAGAGCCTCACCTACGATCTGCCGACCGGCCGCAAGCCGCAGCCGGCCACCCGATTCGGCGACATGGTGATCCTGCTCAATCCGGCGTTCGAGGCGACGCGCTACACGCCGCTCTTCCGGGCGGCGCAGCGGGCCTCGCAGATCGGCTATCAACGCTACCAGGCGCCCATCTTCGTGTCGGTGACGACCCGCGCGGACTGGGCGACGGGACTGGCGTTCCCCTTCGGCCGGTTCCTGAACACGCTGTTCGAGAGAGAGGCCTCCAGCGAGGAGCAGCAGGCGAACAGGAACACGATCGGCCACGTACAGCAATACATCACCCACACGCTGCTCAAGAGCGAAAGCGAGACCTGCCCGGGCTGGAAGCTCGATCCTTCCACCGATGCGGAGATCAGGAACAATCAGGAGCTCGAGAAGCAGGCGAGCCGTCGATTTTTCGCCGACTACCAGCTCAGCGACGGCAAGCTGAAGGATCCGTGGACGCGGCCCTTCTGCGGCAACATGGCTCTGCAGCTGCTGACGGCGGGAGAAACGAACGGCGTGAAACCCGATCCCGATTCGCCGATCTGGAATGTGGCCACCGACAAGCCGATCATGAACGGCCACAGCGACATCACCAACGCCTACCTGGAGTCCTTCGTCCGCCAGCTGTACCAGGATGTCGTGCTGTATCCGTTCGGGCCGCGGTCACCTTGAGGCGCTCTCCGCCATCCCTCGCATGAGGGATGACGCAGGGAGGGCGTACGCGTAGGCTCCGGCGGATTGAAGGCCTCGTGCCGCCGACGCGGGTGATCGGATGAAGCTTCTCGTCAAATTGAATATCGTCCTGCTGACGCTGTTTGCCGCGGCGCTCGCCGGCACGGCGCAGCTCTCCTGGACCCTGCTGCACAGGAACGCGCAAACGGAAATCGCCGAGACCGCGCGCCTGCTGATGGACACGGCGCTGGCGGCGCGCAGCTACACGAGCAGGCAGATCGGTCCTCTTCTGGACACGCAGATGAAGTACGCCTTCCTTCCGCAGACCATTCCGGCCTACTCGGCGACGGAAATTTTTCAGGACCTGCGGCAGAAGCACCCGGAATACAGCTACAAGGAGGCCACGCTCAATCCCACCAATCCGCGTGACCGGGCGGTCGAGTGGGAGGCCGATATCATCAATCAGTACAGGAACGGCCGCCTGGAGGACGTCATCGGATCGCGCGAGACTCCCGCCGGCAGCTCCTTCTACGTGTCGCGCCCGATCAAGATCACGGATCGCGCCTGTCTTCTCTGCCACAGCACTCTGGAGGCGGCGCCCCGCACGCTGGTCGAACGCTACGGCACCGCCAACGGCTTCGGCTGGCAGTTCAATGAGGTGATCGGCGCGCAGATCGTCTCGGTGCCGACCAGCGTTCCTCTGGCCAGGGCGGCTGCCGCCTTCAAGGCCTTCATGGGCGCCACGGCGATCGTTTTCCTCGTCATCGCCGCCATTCTGAACTTCTTGATCTGGCGAGTGGTGACGAGGCCCGTCGTCATGCTCTCCAATCTGGCTGACCGGATCAGCCTCGGCGAGCTGGAAGTGGCGGAGCCGCGGTTCAACCGGGCAGATGAGATCGGCGTGCTGACCAGGTCCATCGGCCGCATGCGGCAAAGCCTTGTGCAGGCGATGAAGATGCTGGAAGCGTGACGGCGGCAGGCGAGAGCATCGGCCTCGTGCATGCGGTCCCGATCAGAGCTGCGGCGGGCTTGCCGCCGTGGCAAGCGGAAGGACCACGTCGAACGCGACACCCCGCGCAGAATTGCGGGCGCTCACCGTGCCGCCGTGCATGCTGAAAATCAGCCGTGCCCGGTATAAGCCCCGTCCGAGGTTCTCACCTTCGCCTTCGGATTTGCGGGTGGAAAAGCCGTATTCGAAGATACGCTCCAGATTCTCCTCGGCGATGTGCGAGCCTTCGTTCTCGATGGAAAACGAAGCGCGGCTTCTGGAAGCATTGAGCCGGATCAGTATCGGCGTTCCCGGGGCGCGCTCGCGATGGGCGTTCTCGATGATGAAGTCGACCGCTTCGGCGAGGACGCCCGCATCGGCGTCGACCATGACTCCTTCGTGCGGTCCCTCGTAGCGGACATTGTCGACATTGTCCATCCACGAGTACTGCACGAGCTCGCGCAGCTTGAGCGCCAGGTCCTGCCGTTCCCTCAGCAGCGGTACGGACGAGATGGCATCCTCGGTTTCCGACAGGTTGACGATCGCCCGCTTCATGCGCCGGAACATGCGCAGAGCGTGATCGCGATGCTCCACGGAATCGGGAAGCATCTCCATGAAGTGGTTGAGCGAATTGAGCGGCGAACGGATGTCATGCCCGATGACTTCGAGGCGGCTCTTGTTGGCATCGAGCTGGGCTTTCTCCGCCTCGGCGAGCAGCCGCTGCCGGTCCAGCTCCCGTTCCCGTCTTTCGTGCTCGGCGATCAGCCGGGCGGCCTCCTCCGCCGAGCGCGCGTGTTCGGCTTCCAGCAGGTCCTGCATGGAACGCGCGAGAACACCGATCTCATCCTGGGTCTTCAGCAGGTTTCCAAAGGGGGGCGCGTCGGAGGCCAGCGCGGCGGAGGCCAGAGCTCCGTGCGCGCCGCCCCGAACCGCCTGTGCGACCAGGGCGGCGTGGCGGAAAAGAGCGACCAGCCGATTGATGACTCCCTGGGCGATGACGACATACAGGATGACGGTCAGGACGAGGATGCCGGCGAGCAGCCGCACGGCGGTGTCGACCAGCGCCGGGGCAGGGTGCGCATCCGCAGTGGTGAACAGAAGCTCGACCGCGGGGTCCTGTTCGAAGCGGAGCGACCCGCGAATCCGGGGAGGCCACGTGGCGGAGTCGACCGAGACATCGGCGGCCAGCATCGGGAACATCGGGTGGCCCAGGCGGCGATGGGTCGAAGGAGCGGCCTCGGCGATTCCGGGCACCAGACGGCCCATCCAGGTCAACAGGCCGGCGGTCCATGAACCGTCCGCAGCCGCTGCATCTGCCGCTGCGCCGGCGCCCGCGAGGCGCACCGTGTCAGGCGGGGCCGGCCGTTTGGAGAATTGCCACAGCACCTGCCCGGTGTCGGTTCGCCGGGCGAAATACTCGCCCTGCGGGCCCAGGCGCGCGACAATGTCTTCCAGCGAAAAAAGCGAATCGCCCTCGGTGGCGTATCGCACGTGTCTCACCCGCCCGCGGGCGTCGACGTCGATGCGGCCCACGCGGATGAGAAGGTGCGATACATCCTTTGGCGGCCACTCCGCCGAGGCCGCCCGCGGTTGACCGTGGAGGGCGTCGTAAGCGATGCGCAGCATCACGACCGTCCAGTGGTCGCCTGGCTGGGAACGCGGCACGAAAACCTGCCCTTCGATGGCGCAATCGCTCTGCCCGCCCGGTCCGGCATTCGAGGCCCCGCCGCACTCGCGCCCCTCCCCATCGTTCGCATGGGCGACCAGCTTGTGTACGACAAAGTCTTCCTGCCCGGGGAAATTGACATAGGGCTCGAAGGAAAGCGTCCAGCTCCGCAATGGGCGGCCGCTGTCCCCGCCCGCACGGAAAATATCCAGCATCAGCCGGTCACCGGGCTCGTTCGCCCCGCCCGGAACGAATTCCAGGTCGAAGAACTTGAGGGCGATCTCGAGGAAACGCTGCGACGAACCCTGCTCGTTCACCACGGCGCAAACGTTCATGACGAGCAGCGGATCGTTCGCGATCGGCAACCCTTCGGCCGTGACAGGCCGGGGGGCGACGCAGATGTGGGGGGGCGGACGCCACCTGGGCAGCCGCGCCGTTCCCCGCTTCGCGTCTTCATCGGTGTAGAAGGGGCTGTAGAGCGGCTCCGGGTAGTAAAGCGGCACGACCGGCCGCGTCCGGGTCGCGAGGACGATCTGATTGCGAAACAGGATGTAGTTCGCCAGCTCGCGCTCGTCCGCCACGCGCTCCAGAAACAGATTGACCTCGGCCAGCTGCTGCCTGGCCGAGGCGCGCGCCGTCTGGACGATGAGGGCGATGATGGACAGGAGGACGGCGGCCAGGAGCAGCAGAAACGACGCATGGAAAAACAGGCGCAGCCGGCTGCTCGGATGAAAGATGGGCGGCACGCGGCGCTCGGTGTGCGAATGACGGCGGCTACAGCCGGTTCCAGCTGTAGCCGCGGTTCATGTGGTTGTGAATGTAGGGAAAGGGGCTGCCGTCGGCCGCGGGCCGCAGGTTGTGCGCATCCTGGAACGCTTCGCGCATTTTCTGCATGTGAACGCGGATGTTGGCCTTGTTCTGGCCGCTTCCGACGACGGCATAGAGTTCGCTGTAGCCGACGATGGCAGCGGGATCCGAGACGAGCAGCCGGAGAAGCTTGAACCTCGTCAGCCCCAGCGATACCGGCTGGCCGTGCCAGCGGATCTGGACCCGGCCGTACGGATCCAGCAGCAACCCGCTGACGGGCTCGCTGCTTTGCTCCGGTGATCTGGCGCCATTGTTCATCAGCTGGCTTTTGCGCCACGCGACGGCCTGCTTGAACTTGTGCAGAAAATCGTCGGCTTCGAAGGGCTTGCCGAGGAAGTCCCAGGCCGACATTGCGAGGAGGCTGCGCTTGTAGACCGCCCGGTCGTCGGATCCCGAGATCACCAGAACCACCGTGGATTTCCCGGCCAGCGCCTGCATCACCTTGTACCCTGCGCTCTTTTCTTCGGCGGACGGCCCGAGCTCCACATCGAGCACGACGATATCGTAGTTGCGCGATTTCACCGCGCTGAGGGCTTCGCCCATGGCGAAGATCTGGTCGAAATGAATCGCCTCGGTCGAATATTCGCGCCGGAGGATCGCTGCGTACGGGTCGCTGATCAGGCGATCATCTTCGATCAAAGCGACGTTGATCATGGCCATAGCCTCCCGCTGCCATCAAGCATGGCGCAACTGCCCGGGGGCTGCGACTCCCGGCCCGTAAACGTTTGGTTATTTCCCGTAAACGGGTGGCGCGGTCCCGCGGCGCGGAATAAACGGAGACTCACGGGCCCGATGCAATGACTTGCGCGCGGCAAATGACCATAAGCGCCTGCACGGCGCATTGTCGCCCCATCACGTGCCGACGCAAGGGTTGGAACCAT
>Ga0070734_10005408_pt1 | contig 11300 bp, 19 predicted proteins | sample Coa_R1_8_FD_66444 | JGI IMG/M metagenome (GOLD analysis project Ga0070734, IMG submission 66444) | Surface soil microbial communities from Centralia Pennsylvania, which are recovering from an underground coalmine fire - Coalmine... | ecosystem: Environmental > Terrestrial > Soil > Unclassified ...
CGCGCAAAGTACGCGAGGCGTTGCCTGAAGATCGGCGCGAGGACCTCGTTGTCGAGGATTTCGGCCTGGTCTCGTTCAGCTGTATCGACTGCGCGTTGTGTCGCAATCCGCTGTGAGACCAGCCTGGTGACCGTGGACTCGTCCGGCCCTGCCGGGCGTCCTCGGATGGCTGATGCCAGCTTCTTGACTGCTTCCGTGTCACCCATTCCCGCGGCGAGGATGACTTCGCCGAGCTGCTCTTCGGTCAGCTCTTCGACCGGCGCTGCCTTGGGGGTCAACGCGGCTTCGGTGGCTCTTTGTAGCGCATCGCGCGCCGCCTGTAAAGTCTCCTCGGTCGCGATGCCGGTCGCGACCCCCTCGCGCAGCTCCTTGAGCGTGAGCCACTTGATCTCGCCATTCACGGCGGTGGCGTAGTAACGCACGCCGTCGATGACGCGCTCATCACCCTCCGTCGCAGCACCGCCCTCACCGCCCGCCGTGCCGCGCGCGTCGTCAACGACCGCAGACGCTTCCCCGCCGCCTTCCTCCTGTAACCGGCGCGCCTCTGCCGCCTCGGCGGCAGCAGCGACCTCCTGCTCGCGCAGGGCCTGTTCCGCGAGGGCGTCCTCCTCTTGTGCGCGCGCCTCGCGCGCCTCCGGCGAATTGTCCAGTTCACCACCCTGAAATCGGCCGGTGACTTCTTCACCCTCCACATCATCGAGGTCGCGCGCGCGTGCGCCATCGACCCCGCGACTGATCTGCTCGATGCGCCGCAGGCGCGCAGCGTTGCCCTCCGCGTTGATCTCCGCCGGAGTCGGTCGGCCGTCGTCGTTCTCAGGTTCCGCCATGTTCGTCGCGCTCCTGTTCGAGTATGGCCGCGGCATTGCGGCCTGTGGTGATCGCTTCGCGCAGCCACTGACGCACCGAGTTGGCGATCGCCGCGCGCCCCTGGATCTCGCGGATCTTCGCGACATCAGACGGGTCGACCGTCAAGAGCTCGGTCTTCGCGGCCTCGATGTCCGCCTGCGCGCGCTCGACGACGTACTTGCCGATCGGCGACTCATCGATGAACTGCTCGACCTCGCGCCCGAAGACGGCGAGTTCGACCTTGGGGTCGTCAGCGGGGACACCCGCCTGCGCAAGGAGGTCGCGTTCGGTCGTGCTCATGGAAGCGCCCTATGTTACGCCGCGGACGGGCGCGCGGCAGCTCCGGGCGCCGCCTTCGCCTTCGCGGCAATCTGCTGCATCGCCCCGGCCTGCTGGCCCTGCTGCGCCACCTGGCCCTGCTGTGCGGCCTCCGCCTGCTGCGTGCGCGCGTGTTCGGCCTGCTGGTCGGCGCGTTCCATTTCGAGCAGGTGGCCGACGAGCAGGTGCCGGCTCTGGTGCTCGTCCTCTTTGCCGGCGGCGAGGAGCTTCGTCATGTTCGACTCGCGGCTCGTGACGAGCTTGACGACGTTGCCCTCGTGGCGGTCGTGCTGCTTCATCGTGAGCTCCTGCAGTTTGAGAGCCATCGCCTTGATCGTCTGCATGAGCTTCGCCTTCTCGGGGTCCTGGTCGCCGAAGAACCGCATCGAATCCCGATAGCCGGCGAGCGCGAACAGCTCCTTGAAGACCTCCTTCAAGTCGAGCCCGGGGATCGGCTTCGCGGCGAGCTGGACACACATCTGCAGCGCGCCGTTCAAGCGCTGCTGCTTCATCGTGGGATCGGTGGCGCCCATGCCGAGGTTGACGTTGACCGCCATGCGCTTCTCGAGGATCGCGTCCGTGATCTCCGAGACGCCGAAGCGCTGCGCGACCTTCGCCTTCTGTCCGGCGATCGCGAGCAGCACCATGTCCGACTCGTAGTACTGCTCGAGGAGCACCAGCTGGCGCAGCACCGGAAGGAGGAACGTCTGCACGAGCGTCATCAGCGTGTACTCGGTCATCATCATGGCCGGCGTCTGGATAGCGTTCACCGTGCGGAAGCTCTCGCGCGGCGTGCGCTGGTTCTGCATCGCCATCGGGTTGAAGTTCCCCGCGAGCGCGTCGAAGTCCGCGTCGACCGCCTGCTTCTGCATCATGGCCGACTGCGGGATGTCGGGCCAGGTGACCTCCTTGACGTCCTTCTCGATGTCGTTCACCAGCGTGACGCGCCCGGGGGTGTTGCGCACGAGGCTCCCGGTGTCGACGTTCGCGCTGCGCCGCGCGAGCCACGCCTTGTTGAGGATGAACTTCATGTTGTCCGAAATCTGGTTGTCGACGTCGTTCGCCTCCGCGGCGAGGTCCTTGGTGAGTGTGGCGAGCGAGGAGGGTGCGGACTTGTGCGTCTCGAGTACCGCGAAGCCGATGACGTAGGGCCGCTCCCCGAACCAGACATTCGTCGCGAGCGGCTCGGGCTCTGAGAGCATGTGCTCGCTCTCGAGCATGTACCACTCCATGTCGACGCCGTCGATCCGGTGGATGTGCCGGTGCACCCACACGATCTCGTAATCGGCAACGTCGCGCGGGTGCTCGGCAGCGTCCGTGTTCTGGTTCGTGCGCGCGAAGCGGGTCGTCTGGTCGGGGTTCTTGCGTGCGGCCAGGATGTCGGCGTCGTCGAGCTCGCGCCACTTGTTGCCCTTCGGGTCGGGCTTAGACATCCGTTCCTTGACCTCGCCGACGTACATCGGGATGAGGTGGATGAGGTACGGCGAGGTGCCGACGACGTCGTCCCACGCGCTCGAGGGGTCGAAGCGGAAGTTCTCCATCGGGACCAGCTCCTGCACGGGCCGATCCTCGATCACCTTGTAGTCGTGCCCCTCGCCCGTCGCGCGGTAGCGCCAGTAGCTGTGCGCGATCACAATGCCCTGGGTCTGCGCGTCCTGCATCGACCCCAGTGCGAACTTGAACCACGGCATCGTCACCGTGAGGCGCTCCTGCAGGACTTCCTTCATGACCTCGGCGGAGACGATCTCCTCCTGGTCGGCGGGGTTCGCCGGCGAGGTCTCGATGAGATCTAGGTTCGAGAAGAGCGCAGCACACAGCGCCGCCTCGTTCTTGCGCATCACGATGCGCGTCTTCGGCCGGTAGAGGTGCGAGCGCTTCTTGAACGTGTCGGAGTTGTACTTCGAGTCGCTCGGGTGCTGGTTGTTGAAGGCGCGCAGCGAGTCCTCGAGCGGCTGGCGGAAGTTCTCGTCGAAGTAGTCGGTCGAGGAGCGAAACGCATCCTTGCCGCGCTTCTCGAAGTCGACGTCGGCCTGTTCCTCCTGCGTCTCCTCGGCCGCCTCAATGTCGGGTGCCTGGCCGCGCGGCTCCTGAGTGAGCCCCGGAGCCGAGCCGCCGGTGAGTTGGTCGTCGGTCTGGTCCTGGAAGATCGTGCCGCCCGGAGTCTCGCGTTCGCTCCCGAGCTCCTGGCGGACGAGCTGCTGCTCGCCGGAGGGTTCCGCATCGGCGCCGACACCTGGCACGGGGCGGTTGCCCTTCGGGCCGCCCGTGTAGGTTCGATAGCGGTTGACGTCAACCACAGCCGAGCATCTGCAGGCCCGCCTTCATGCGGCACCAGTGGTCGATGTAAATCTGCTCCTGCGCCTTTTTAAACGCGCAGCGCATGTCGGCGTCGATCATCGCCTGGATCATCGCATCGACCTGTTCCTGCGCGTGAGGCACGGCTCGGGCGCGGCAATCAGCTCGCCGATCACAACGCCGGACAGGAGTCCGAGCGGCACAGCGCTCGCCACTCCGCGCAGGAAGTCGCGGCGGCTAACCACGCGCGAGCCCCTGCATAATCTGCGCGATCCGGTGCGCCTGGCCCTGCATGACCGCATCCTTGAGGTCCTGCGGCACGACGGGCTCCTCGCCCTTCCACGGGCCGCGCGGCAGGCCGAACGCTTCGAGCAGCGCGCCGGCGTGCTTGAGCGCCTCGCGTGTCGCTTCCTGCACGGTGCCGATCTTGTTGCGCGGCAGGAGCGAGCCGAAGCCCTCGCGGCCGGTCGCAAAGGCGACGGCGTTCGCGATCGCGACGTGGCGGACGATCAGATTGTGGCCGGCGAAGGAGATCAGCCAGTAGTGATGCGGGTAACGGCGCGTGAGCGCATCCCCGATCGCCTGCGCTATCTCCAGGTCGTGCGCCTCATCGGCGTCGCCCTTCTCGACGTGGAGTACGACGCCGTCGACGAGGCTCATTCCGGGTAGCCCTCGGGCGGCACGAAGCCCGGGCGGCGGTAGATGCCGGTCGTCCCCATGTCGGTCGAGTCGAAGCGTCGGTCGTTCGAGAACTGGTAAACCCCATGATCCGGGGCGCTGAACTCTGACCCCCACGCGCGCTCGACCATTTCGAGGAGCGAGAACTGGCGGGTCGTGACCTGGCGGCCGAGGTTGGGATTCAGGGGGGGTAGCGGGCCGCTCACGTCTCGATCTCCTGGCTCTCGAAGAACTCGCGTTCCGCCGTAGCATCGCGCAGGGCGCGCACTTCCGCAACCAAGCGGCCGATGTCGCGACGGATCGCGGGCGGGGAGCGCTCGATGAGCCGCTCGAGCTCGTAGGGCGTGAGCGGCTGGTTGTCGCGGCCGGTTAGCTCGGACTCGGGCACGCTCATACGATCTCGGGCTCCAAGCTCCCCTGCTCGGTCGTGTCGGGAGGCACGGGCTCGGCGTCGTAGATGCGCGCGGTCGCGTCCAAGAGGTCCACCTTGCCGCCGAAGGGGAATAAATCGCATTGGAGACGCCACCGGTCGACGACGTCGTACAAGCGGTGCTCGTGGTCCACGCGCTGAATCGGGCGGGCGACGCGGTACTCGTAGCCCGCCGCGATCATGCTGCGCTGCAGCTTGGTGAGGCTCTCGTCGTCGGTCGGGTAGGGCAGGTAGAACCGGTGGCCCTTGACGTCGGGGACGAGCCGCTGGATGCGGTCGACCTTCGACTCCTCGCCGTCCCGCGGCCATTGCAGTTCGATGATCTCGAAGTCGAGGCGCTCGACGCGCTGGCGCTCCTGGAAGTAGTCGAGATCGGCCTGGGCGCCGAAGCTCTCGTACCCGACCTTCAGGCCCACCATGCCGGGTGCGTCGATCCACTTCACGTACAGGTCGCGCAGCCACCGCCAGCGCTCCATGAGGTCCATCTGGTGATCGACGCCGTCGAGCAGGTACTTGTTGCCCGCGACGTCGATGCCGATCACGACGAAGGCGCTGTGTGCGGAGTTCTTCTTCTTCGAGCGCGCCGGGTCGACCAGGAGGTAGCCCATGAGAGTCCTCGGGCGTGCCTCGTACACCTGCAGGTCCGCGACGTTGAACATCCGCTGACTGCCGGCGAGCGGGCTGCACAGCATCTGGCAGGCGAGTGTCGAGTCGAGCGAGTCGCGCTTGCGCTTCTCCCACTCCTCCCAGGAGAAGAGCACCGGCGTGCCTTCGCGTGTGCCGTCATCGGTCGCCGGGTGGATGCGCGGAATCGCGGCGCGGCGGTCCATGATCGTTTGATACGTGTCGGCGAAGTGGTAGCGCGTCCCGATGTACCACTTGCGCCCGCCCTCCATCGAGAGGTTGCCGGAGAGCGACCACGCCTCGGTCGTCTTCGTGATCTGGTCGGCGGTGTTGACCGACTTATCGGTCACGACGTCGTCGTAGACCATGAGCCGGTAGTGCGCGGCGATCGGCGCGCCGTCTACCAGCCCCCACGCCTCCAGCGTCGCCTCCTTGGGGTTTCCGCGGCGCTTCACCGACATGCCCTTGCCGACCGACCAGCGCGGAGCCATTTCCTGCGGGTTGGTGTAGAGGATCTCCGGGAAGCACCACAGCAGCGTGTCGTTGCGCTCGAACTCGGTCATCACTTGGAAGACGAACTTTTCAGCTATCCCCTTGGTGTGCGAGAAGATCCCGACCGTAATCTCGGGGTCGCGGAGGATCTCCTGGATGACGCCCGCGAAGGTGATGATCGTCGACTTGTAGTGCTCGCGCGCCCAAATGTCGATGTAGCCGTCAGGGTCGGCTTCGATCTCGCGGCAGCGCGCGTAGATCCACGGGTGCAGGCAGTCGAGGCGCTTACAGACCACCACCAGCAGGTAGTAGCGGTCGGCGAGGATCAGCTCACGGACGGCCTCGCGAATCAGATGCCCGCGCTTGTCCCGGGTCGTCGTCTCCCACTCCGCTATCAGGTCCTCCAACGGGACGTCCGCGGGCAGGGCGGGGTAGCGCGCGGCGGGTGAGGCGTTCACGCAGCGCCGTCACGAGCGCCGGCTGCACGGGGAGTGCGGGCGCGATCTCGAGGGGCTTCCCGGGCTGCGTCGACAGCTCGGTGTGTTTGTAGTCCCGCCACCGGTCCTTGCGCCGATTCTTGAGCCAGAAGATCGCGGCGCGACTGTCGGGTGGGACGTGCTTCACCACGTCGACCCGCGTCACCTCGCCCTCGGAGCAGAAGACCTCCTCGGACTCGTAGCTGTAGCCCGTGGCGCGGCGGAAGAGCGAGACCTCGACCGCCTTGTCGGCGGGCTTGCCGCCTACCTTGATGGCCGCCTGGAATCTCGGGTAGCGATGCTTCCACTGCCGGATGGTACTTTCCGAGACGTTCAGCGCAAAGGCGACGTCCCAGTCGGTGCCGCCGAGCTTGCAGATGCGTTGCGCGATGCGGCAGTAACTCGCTTTGTACTTCGTGGGGGCGCCGGCACCGAATCCACGGCCGACGCCCGTCGATGGGGTCGCCACGGTCTACCGATCGCGGTAGGAGTCTTTGCGCGGCGGCTTGCCGGTCGCGAGTGCGAGGCCGGTGTCAGCCTGCGCGATCCGCGCCGCCTTCCCCTTGCTCGCGCCCTTGCGCCGCAGCGCCCGGTAGACCTTCTCGACCTTGGTGCCCTTGGGCATGGGGGTATCCTTGCTCGACCGACTTCAAGACCGTCTCGTAGGTGGGCCAGTGTACACCGAGCGCGGCGGCCATCATTCGCTCGATCCCACTCGCTACCTGGTGCGCCTGGTAGTAGGGCGCATCGAGGTCGTTGCCCGGCTCGTCCTCGTCGCCTGCGTAGTGCAGGTCGAAGGTGTCGATCTCCTGCTCGGTGATCCCGGTCTGCTCGCAGATGAGCGCCTCGACGAGTTCGTGGACGGCGAGGAGCGCCTCGTACCGGAAGTCCCCGCAGGCGGAGACACGAATCGTGAGCTCGCGATTGTAATCGGTGTGCTGGTAGTCCCCGAGCGTGTTGTAGCGCTGGACGGAATGCGGGACCGTCTCGATGCGGATCGCTCGCATCAGCTGTCGCCGCCGTAGTTGTGGTAACCGTTGTAGCCGGTCACCGGCTGGAAGGCGTTGCGGTCCTGCTTGAGGTAGAGCGCGAGCCGATGCGGGAGGTCGGGATTCTCGCGGTGCAGGATCGTCGCGTCGAGGTCGTAGTCTCCGGTGACGTCCGGGACGTCGCGCCAGTCCTTCGGCGCATCGCTCTCGTGACACTGGCCCCCACACGCCTTGAGCATGGCCGATCGCTTCATGGCTTCACTCTAGCGGCTGCAATCTCGGTTGTCGAGAATCCTGGCAGGCGTGGGATGTGGATCACCGGCGCGCGCCAAATTCCGTGGGGACCGTTCTTCCACCCAGGCACTCGCGCGGCGTAGTGGGTCTGGTTTGGGGAGTGATCCGCCCCCTTGAAAACGACGTCTGGCCGGATCTCCATGATAAGCGGCTCCTCGCGGCCCTCGAATGGGATCACGGCGTCCGCGAACGACCTCACCGCCCACATGCGTTCGCGCCAAGCCTCGAATGGCCTGTCGGCGCCCTTCACGCGCGTGCAGTAAGCGTCGGAGTTGAGCGCCACTACCAAGTAGTCGCAGTGACGTCGGCAGTCGGTGAGGAAGCGGCGGTGCCCCTCGTGGAAGAGGTCATAACAACCAGTTGCGAATCCGATCTTCACTGCTCGCTCGGCTCGATGCGCACGCAGTCACTGGGGTCGTCGTGGCTAGAGGCTTCGATGATCGTGCCGGGGATAAGGCAGCGGATGCGGTGCTTCGTGCCAGGCGGCAAGACCAGATGTGCCCCAGGTTCGAGCCAGCCTTTGGTAACGTGTCCGCTCGGCCGCTCTACAAAGACCTCAAATTGCCCGCTCGCAACGATGAACGTCTCGTGCTTGCGCTCGTGGTAGTGCAGCGAGCTGGCAATCGGCTTCGTGTAGACGAGAAGCTTGGCACAGTACGTCCCGTTGTGGAGGATGTGTTCGTACCCCCACGACTTCTCGATGCGCCGGCGTCGGGTCACTTCACTTCCCCAGCTCCGCTGGTGCGCTGACTGCGGGTGCGGCTCCCAAGGCTTTTTCTGCGATGGCGATGCACTGAACGTTTTTCACGGCCGTGTACTCCCCCCAGCGACCGCCGCTTTTGGCTATCGCCTCCAGCGCCGCGCGCAACCGCTCGCGTTCCTTCTGATCGTTCACCGAGATTGCCGCGAACTGGCAGGTGCAATTCGGGCAGATAACCATGCTGTTATCTGGCTCGCGAGGACCGAGCTGGTTCTCCATTGATCGGTGCTCTGAGGCATCCTCTCCGGCGATAGTCTGATACGCCTGTAACGTCTCAATGGCTTCCTTCAGCTTCATAGCACGGTCTCGCTCTCCGGTGTTACGGTCCAACAGCTAGGCGGATCAACCATCGCGTTGGCTCGCGAGATCCAGCCACGCTCATGCGTGTACTTGGCCTCCATATAGCGGCCGAGGTCACGCCAGTAGCAGACGAACCAGGTCTCAGGCGCTGCCTGATTCGTTGGATACCATGTGTTCATCGTTGCTCTGTCCCGTTCTCAGCGTTTACATGCTTACGCAAAGCATCAATTGCCTCGGAGCGTAGCTCGTACTCGCGAGCCAAAAACTCGACGGCCTGCTCCCCTGTTTCGCCACGCTCACGCATGCGGCTTTCGGCCATCGAGGCGAGGATGGCTATGCCGAAGCCTGAATCCAGCGCGCTCATGGTGCAGCCTTACCGCCGCACTTGTAGCAGTCAAACCTGGCGCCTTCCTCAGACTCCACGAAGCCAGTACCGTCGCACTCGGAACATTTGGGGAAACCGAGAAGCCAACGGCCAAGTTGAATCCCATCCGGAGAGATAGTAAGAGGCAGGCAGGCCGGTGATAGCGTGCTCTCTTTCGGCGCACCATTCGCATTGGTCGGTGTCTAGAACTCCAGCGCGGTTAACAAACACAGTGCCGTCGCGACAAGTCTCATTCGGGCATTTCGAAGATTTGAGAAGTGCCTGCACGATCTGAAAATCCTTCAAAGAGACATACTCGGTTGGCCAGTCTTTTGGGCCTTCGCCGGGCGGGAACGGTTCGTATACCACTATCGTCATTTGTGCGACTCCGTAGCTGCTTTCGTCTCGATTGCAGCTCTATCAATCAAATGCACGCCTGCCGGTTCAACGTCCCCCCACCACCGACACAGCACGCCTCCGATAACCCGCGAATGGCAGGGCACTTCGTTGTCGTTATGCGTATGCTGCCAGCCGTCAGTCGTCGGCCCTAGATCGAACACTGGTTTCGTCGTCTCGGCAGGTGGTGCGGCTTCGAGGGCGGCATCAAGACCGCACAGGCAACCGGCGATGCAGTCGTTCTCCTTGTCGTGCTGCCCGTAACGTCTCAGCGCCGCGCGCAGCCGCTCGATCTCGGCCCGAAGCTCCCGCGACTCCTCTACGTGGTTCAGGATCACTCCGCGCTGGACCTCTATGCGTTCATCTAGATGCTCGATCTCGTCGGCGGCGCCCCTGATTGCAGCGCACACCTCAGCGCGCGGGCTAATGGCGTGTGTCGGGTAGCCGAGGATGCCTTGGTCAAGGTCATTCGCTATCTCGCGAAGCCGTGCCACAAAATTTGAGGACAGCGGAGTATCATTCGCCATAGCCACCACTCCCAAGATCTCTGCGGAAAGTCTGCGGTACTGCTCCCTCAATTGATCCGTCGGGACGAATTACTGTGGTAGCCGCATCCCAACCAACAGGCACGATTGTCGCGATGCGCTTGCCGTTCTTATCGATGTGTACCTTCATACCGTGCACTACTCGGTCCATGACCTCGCCGGGCTGCGCGCGCAACTCCATCATCGTGACGGTTGCCTCTTGTCCTCGGAAGTCTTTCGGCGGCAGGCTCATAACGGCTGCACTCGGCGACGGCGGGCATGCTGGCCACATAGGTGCTCTACAGGAAATAGCTCGGGGTGGTCCCAGACTTGCCGGTATTTAGCGGGTTTTCCGCAAACCTTCCCGTCCGCCATCCGCTTGGCGTCACAGAGCTTCTGTTCCGATGTCCGAGCGTCTGTGCTCACGCCGAGGCCTCCTTCATGAACACGTACCAGTGCGTTGAGCGCGTGGTACGATGCCCGAATAGAGGCTTCTCCGGCGTCAGTTCGAGCACGTCAGCCAGCGGGTAGCAGTGCTCCGACCACTTGAACACTAGCATCCCGTGAGGCCTCAGCACCCTGAAACATTCCGCGAAACCGGCGCGCAGGAGGGCCTTCCAGTCATTCGGGAGCACTCCGTAAATCTTCCTGAAGCGGCCGCGCTTGCCGGCACGGCTCGCCTTGATGTGCGGCGGGTCGAACACCACCAGGTAGAACGACTCATCGGGGAACGGCATGTCGGTGAAGTCCGCGATCACATCGGGCGCGATGACCACATCCGGCTCTGCCTGGGACGCCGCAGCCGGCCATCGGGTGCGTCTCTTGGCGCTTGTCCATGAACAGCGCGCGTCGGTCCTTGCTATCGAACCACATCATGCGAGAGCCACAGCAGGCATCGAGCACGGCAGGGAAAACGAGCTGCGTCACGGAGTCCACTCGATAGCTTCGAGGGTGGCTTTCAGTGCCACATCACAGGCCTCGGCAAGAAGAGGGCGTTCGAGCAGCCTCAGCCCCTTGCTGAAGTCCTCGAATGTTGCGGCGTTCTTTTCCAGAGCATCTAGCAGAACGCGGCAACGCTCTGAAGTCTCCTCCCATCCGCAATAGGCGCAGGCATCATCGCCTGCCCAATCATGTTTGCAGAGCTGCTTCTCCGATGTCCGCGCTTCTGTGCTCATGGTGAAGCCCTCGAAGTGAAGCGGCGCTTCGTCGGCGTACCTGGCGGAATGACCGGGATAGTGGCTGCTTCCTCCTCGGTCCATCCAAGCGCGATTCGGTAGCGGATTCTCTCGCAGGTACGGCAGACTCGGCGCATCACATCCTCACGCTTGCCGCGGCCCTGCTTGCGGAAAATTACGTTGCCACCTGAAAGGGGATGCCCTCGTTTGCAGTGAGTCTTACGAGCCTCGTTCTGTCGCCCCTTCCGGTCCCGGTCGTGCATGTTGTCCTTCGGAGTGCCGATCCACAGGTGATCCGGGTTGCAGCAGAGCTTCACATCGCAGCGATGGCAGACGTAC
>Ga0070734_10005410_pt1 | contig 11298 bp, 10 predicted proteins | sample Coa_R1_8_FD_66444 | JGI IMG/M metagenome (GOLD analysis project Ga0070734, IMG submission 66444) | Surface soil microbial communities from Centralia Pennsylvania, which are recovering from an underground coalmine fire - Coalmine... | ecosystem: Environmental > Terrestrial > Soil > Unclassified ...
TGGTTCATTCCAAACTGCTGGCGCATGTCAAAACCGTCCCAGGGGAAAGGATTCCTCTAGCAAGAATTATACCTTTTTGGACTTTAGAGGTAATCCACTAAAAAATAGAGATTAAAGACGTGTAAAGATCCGATTGACGGGAACGGTTTATCCGTGCAGCCACCAAAAATAAACAAGGAGGTTCAACCCGAGGATCGAAACCGCCCCCAAAAGGACGCCCATGGCCAGATGGAACATTTTTTTCAAAACGAAGAAGAGGCAACAAGGAATGACGTAAACCCATTGGCTCAACCCGCAATAGGTCAGAAGGTACATGGGAATGTCGGTCCAGGCGTCCGTAGGGCCGTTGGGACCCCAGTCGGACCAGGTAATAAAGGCGGCGTAGAACATCAAAAAAACGATGAAGAGCAGGGCCCAGGCCACGCCAAAGCCTTCCCAAACCTGCTGTCGGGGGGATCGGAGTTCAGCCATTTTTCCGGGCTCCTGCGCTCTCCTGCCATCCGGTTTTGAACCTGGTCTTTTCCCATTGGTGGATCCAGAAATCCAGGTCGAAGGGTTTGGGAAATTCCAACGGGCCCGGTGAATGGGGACGCCCACCCTTGAAAACCAATTGAAGCGTGCGGAAGTTTTGGGCATCCTTCAGGGGGTCATGCTGGTAAAGCCCCAGGTCGGCAAATTTCCCTTTTTCGAGGGTCCCCAGCTTGTCCTCCGCCCCCAAAACCTTGGCGGCGGCCCGCGTTGCCATTTCCAGGCATTGGCCCGGGGAAAGCCCCGCGCTTTGGAGGTCCTTCCATTCCTTCACGGCCACCCCGAAAGGCATATGGGGGTTGCCCGCGTCCGTGCCATAGGCCACCCGGCCGCCCAGGCTTAAGAACCGCTCGAGGTTCTTCTGGCTCTGGTGGTGCCCCGCCCGAAAGCCGTGCTGGCAGAATTGGCCGAAGGGGTGGTCTCCCCGCCGCTTCCATTCCTCCGCCCAGCCGGCGTGGGCGTGCAGGGTTGGGAGGATGAGGATGTTCTTTTTAACCGCTTCCTCCCAAAGTTCGTCCGAAACGGGCCGGGAAGGCATGTGAGCCACCTCGTCCACCCCGCCCTTGAGGCAGGCTTCGAAATCTTCCTCGCTGGTGATATGGGCCGTGACGCGCTTGCCCAAGGAATGGGCGGCGTTGACGATACCCGCCACTTCCGTTTCCGACAGGCAAGGCCCCAGTTCATGTTCCATGCCGATCTTGATGACGTCCATTCCAAGGCCCGCCAGCCTTTTGACCTTGTCTTGGGCCTGGTAACGCCCCTGGATGGAGGCGGCCACCTTCGGCCCCCAGACGTTCTCGGGGTATCCCTTGTGGCAGGTCAGGACAGGCCCGGAAACAAAGATGCGGGGCGAAGCGATCAATCCCGATTGCTCCCGGGCCTTCCAAGCCAGGGCCTCAAAGGGATCGCTGGCCAGGTCCCGGATGGTGGTGACGCCGTTCTGGAGGAAGCTTCCAAGGGTTCTGCCGTCCACCAGGCCGTGGACATGCAGGTCAATGAGCCCCGGCAGCGCGAACAAGCCTTTGCCGTCCAGGGCCGCTTGGGCCTGGTAGGCGGGGGCTTTGGAATGCGGTCCCGCATAGGCGATCTTCTCGCCGGAAATCAGCAAGGTGGCATCTTGGGCCGGCTTGTATTTCACCCCGTCATAGAGGGTTACTTTTTCAATGGCGGTGTTGACTTGGAGCATGCCGATTTTTCCAAAAAGGTTTGTTAAAGAATTCGGTGTGTCACTGGCTTCTTCAAACAAAACATATCCCAGGATGAAGGCCGGCACATCCCAGCTTCCCACAAAAAGTTACTTTGAAAAGAGTCCGTTCAAGAGAAAGGCCAGTCTCACTCCTGCCTTTTCAAGCTGGCGGTCCACTATAGCGCGCATCCGGGGGGAATAATAATCTTCCGGAAGGTCCCTCCCCCACCGGTTTTTCTCCATTAAAGGGCCCTCGGGAAGGTCTTTATAGATGTCATTTTGCGCGATCCGGAAGCTCTCATAGGCCCAATCGGAGGGCTTGCCCTGGGCCCAGGCCTTGACGTCCTGCGGGCTTACCCCCTGTTCCAACCTTGCCGCCAGGCGCTGCGGGTTTTCCTGGGCCTTCACCTCTAATAGGTTGTCCCAAAAACTGTGGAAGTTGACCCAGGTGTAATGGCGGGAATTTCCATGGGGTCCGTAATAACGGAACCATTTCTCGTTCCCGCCCCGGTCTTTGTCGTCGGCGCAATGGAGGGGCTGGTGCACATCCCCTAGGAAATGGACGAGGAATTTCAGGGCTTCCCTCTTGTCCCGCCGGCTGGCGAAGCGTTGGGCCAGGATCCCGCAATCCTTTTCAATCTGGTCCACCACGCAACCATGGTCTTTGCAGACGTCGGCGATGTCGTATTCCCCTTGGCTTTGACGGACGTCGAGGTTGAAAAAATGCCAGGGCGCCGTCTCGGGCCGGGATTTCACGACCGAATCGGCCCAAGTGGAAACCGAAGCCAGGTCCTCTCCCGGCCCCAGGATTTTTTCCACCATCGTCCGGGCTTGGGACGTCAGGTTGTCCTGGGCGATGGTCGCGACCACTTGGTGGCCCACATGGCCCCAGGCGCTTGAGGGGATGGTTATAGCGTAGGCGGCCGCGCCTAAAAGGATAATCGGGCCATATTGCCAGAAGGATTTCCGGAAATTCACGAGCATGAGGTCCATGGTCGAAATGGATTATACCCGCTTCAAAAAGGGTAAAGCCCGAGGAATGGGATGGGAAATGAAAAACAAAAACGGGGCCAACAGCGAAAAGCGCCTTAAATTACCGCAGCAAAAGTAGCTTCGTGACCGAATACCTCTGGCCATTGATGGTAATGACCACGTAGTAGAGGCCGCTGGCCAGGAGGTGTCCATCCTTGTCGGTCATCACCAGGGGGATTTTCCAGGATTGGGCCGTGGTACCAGGCAAGGCGGAAGCCGTCACATTGGGCGTGAGGGTAGTAATGTCCGTGCTTTGCACCATGCGGAAGGCCGTGGTGTACAGGCTCACGTTCAATCCGGATACCGGCTGGTTCAGGTTGGCCATGAGGGTCACGTTCCCGCCCGTGGAGGGGTTGGGAAAGACGACCGGCGTGGAATTGGCCACCGGCGTGGAAGTGGGAGAAGAAGTGGCGGTAAATGGGATGGTGGGGCTGTTGGTCACTGTTGCCGTACAGGTATTGGTCGGCGTGAGGGTGTTGGTGGAAGTGGAGGTGGGTGTAAAGCTGGGCGTCACGGTAGTCGTTTTGGTGGGCGTCGCCGTGGCTTGGGCTACCGCGATATCGGCTCCCAACACCGGCATGGGGCTGAAAACCACCGGCTGGCCGTTCGTGCCGCTAGCCCCTGTCACGCTGAAGTTATAACTACCCGAGGCATTGGTCCCGAAATTGGCGGAAGCCGTATAAGTCACGCTGGAATTACCCGGCAGGGTCCCGCTGAGGTTGAAGACAGCCGTGGTGCCCGTGAAAGTCATGCTGCCCACCGACACCCCGTTGGCGAAAAGGGTCACGCTGGTGATGTTCATAGGGTTGCCTGTGCCGGTCACCGTCAAGGTGACCGCCGACATATTAACGATGGATGAACTGGGATTGGTCAAAACCATCTGCTGAACCGGCACGTTGGAAGTCCCGGCCAAGGGAGTGGCGTTAGGCGGTGGATTGGTTCCCTGGGAAGCCGTCACCGTCAACACCGTGGGAGTCGAAGAAGGCGTAAAGCTGGGTGTGGCCGTATTGACAAGGGTATCGGTGGGCGTGGAGGTTGCCGTGCGGGTGGCCGACTGGGTGGGTGAACTGGTCGTCGTGAAAGTCGCCGTCGATGTGGCCGAACGGGTTGGTGTGGAAGTAGCGGTATTCAAAAGGGTGCTGGTGGGAGTCAAGGAAGGCGTGTTGGTGGCCGTGTTGGCCAGGGTATTGGTGGGGGTCGAGGAAGCCGTATGGGTGGCTGTGTTGGCCAAGGTATTCGTGGTCGTGGCCGTGGCTGTAAAGGTGGCTGTGCGGGTGGCCGTATCCGTGGCTGAGTTTGTCGCCGTTTGGGTCGCTGTGGAAGAAGCCGTCTTCGTGGCTGTCAAAGTCGCCGTTCCAGTGGGCGTGGAGGTCGGCGTATTGGTGGCGGTCGGGATGGTTCCGGTGGCCGTCGGGGTGGGTGTTCCACTGTCGGTGGGCGTATCGGTGATCGTGGCCGTGGCGGTCTTCGTAGCGGTGTTGGAAGTGGTGGCGGTCGTGGTCCGGGTGGCGGTGGAAGAAGGCGTCAAGCTGGCCGTCAGGGTGGCGGTATTCGTCGCCGTATTGGCCAGCGTGTTGGTGGGGGTGGTCGTCACGGTGAAGGTGGCGGTCCGGGTGGGAGTCGAAGTGGCGGTGCTGGTGGTCGTGTTGGTAACCGTGGACGTTGCGGTTTTCGTAGCGGTGGAAGTGGGCGTGCCGGTATTGACGAGGGTATTGGTGGCCGTCTCGGTCAATGTCAAAGTCGGGGTAGAGGTCGGGCTGCCGGTGGCCGTGTTGGTGGCGGTTTTCGTGGAAGTATTCGTGGAAGTATTGGCCGCAGTGTTGGTCGCGGTGGAGGTGGTCGTATTAGTGGCGCTGGAAGTGGGCGTACCCGTATTGGCTAAGGTGTTGGTAGCCGTTGCGGTCGGAGTCAAGGTAGTGGTCCTCGTCGGGCTGGAAGTGGCCGAATTGGTGGCCGTATTGGTCGCGGTAAAAGTGGAGGTATTGGCCACGGTGTTCGTCGGCGTACTGGTGCGCGTGACTGTGGGCGAGGCGGTGGGCGTTAAGGTGGGAGTGCTCGTGGAAGTATTGGCCACGGTGTTCGTTGCGGTAAAGGTGGTCGTTTTCGTCGCTGTAGCGGTGGCAGTGCGGGTAGGCGTTAATGTTGGGGTCGAGGTTGAAGACACGGCCGAGGGCGTGGGTGTAACGGGAAAAGACGAACCTGAAAGGCAGAAGTCGTTGATCGAGAACCCGAGGGTCGTGGGGGCTCCCTGTGTTTCCCACTGGAAGGAAATAACCTGGGTCATAGCCGCGGATTGGTATACCGTAGCCCCGCCGCTGGCGGTAGGCAGGCAGGAACCGCCGCTGCCACCGCACCAATCCTGGAATTCCATCCCGGACATGGGGATGCTTTCCTGGATCCAGGTGTTGGCCTGGTTGACCACAAAATTTTGGCCGTATTGGTTGCCGTTGCCTCCACCAGGAAGCACGGTACCGTTCCAAGTCACGGGCTGCTGGTTGAGTAGGGGGGTGCTGGCCTGGAACCGGAGGGTCACGGGGGCCACCGAGGTCCGGATATAGAACGAAAAATTCGTTACCCAACTTAAGTTGGTGTATCCCTGGGTAAGTTCAGTGGCGAGGCCGAATCCGGAATAAATCGTGGTGGAATAACCGGAAGGTTGGGTTGCATTGGAGGAATAGCCGCCGCTGACGAAAGCCGAATAGGTTTCCCCAAAGGGACCCGGATAAGCATTGCCCAAAAGGGTGGCACAGGCGTCATTGGTCGCCGGGCAACTCATATAGGCGATGGCCGGGGTTTGGGGGACACCGCTTCCGTTGGTCGTCCAATCAAAGGTGAACCATTTGCCGTTCAGGGTGTTGACAGGGCTGGAATAAGGATAAGTGGCCGCGGTCGTAAAATTGGAAAGCATAAAGCAACCGCCCTGGGTGGGGGTTGCAGTCGGTGTATAGGTGGGGCCTCCAAGGGCCGTATCGCAAGCTGGATTTGCCGTCCCCGTCAGCGAATTCTTGACGGGCACTCCGTGATAGGAAGTGGCGGTGTAATTCCAGTCGGAAATCAGGGTCGGGGGACCGGAAGTGGCCATGTTCCAGGCGGTCCAGCTGAGGTTGTTGGTGTTGAGGTAGCTGATGAAATTGTTGTCCCAGGTCCCACCGTCGGGTGAACAGGAGGAGCACAGACCGAACTCACCTACAAGGAATGGGTAGGTGCTCGTTGAGACGTTGACTGTCTGGTTCCCGTTATTGGAATAAATATGGGCGTCATAAAGGACGCCGTAGCCGGTGGAGTCGGTGAGCGCGTTGGCGGGCAGGATTTGGGAGAAGTCATTGCACCAACTAAGGCCGCCGGCCAAGACGATATTCTTTGCGCCCGTGCCCCGGATCGTCGACAGAAGGTTCTTCATGCCGGGGGTGTTAAAGGAGCCGGCCGAACCGCCGTTAAGCCAAACGCTGGCGGAAACACCGTTGGGTTCGTTGTAAAGATCAAACATGACAGCGGGGTTGTTGGCGTAGCGGCTCGCCACATTGCTCCAAAAGGTGATGGAGTTGGCATCGGGCATCTGCATCTGCGTGACGGCGCTTCCCCACCCATTACCCGTGACGGGGGTTGTCCCGGTGGTCGTGCCGCAGGTACTGCAGGTGCCGGACCAGTGGAGGTCCAGGATCACATAGCAGTTTTGGGAAGAGCAGTAATTGACGAGGGAATCGACCAAGGTGCGGTAACTGTCGGGATAAAAGAACCAACGGTCCTGGTTCAAGGGCAGGCGGATGACGTTGCATTTCCAAACAGAAATGGCTTCGGACGCAACACCGGTGACCCCGCCCGTCGGGCCGGCCACGTCGGTCCCGAACTCCAGGCCGTCGATATCCACACCCCTTAAGCGGACTGTGCATCCGCTGCTGTTGTTGACAATGGCGGCCCCGTTGATTTTGAGCTGGGGAGGGGCGGCTTGGACGGGCTTATCCATGGAAATGAGGAAGAGAGCGACCCCCGCAAGGATCAGGACGGGTGAATGCCGTTTATTTCTTATGGGATCAAAGACACCTGAATCGATTTGAGTAAACAGACGTTTAAAAAACGAGGTGAACCTCAAAACGACCTCCAAGAAATGGACCGACTTTCTCTGCGTAAAGGGATAGTGAAGTAATTCTAACCCAATTCTGGAAAAGTGGGGCTGGGACAAGAAAATTTCGGCAAGTGAATTTAACGAAAAACCAGGGAAAATAAAAAAAATTCTTGCTCCTTGGCGTGAAAAATCCCTCATTCCCTAAATCTCACCCCTTGAAGACAACTTCAACCTGTCCAAGTCAAATCACCCACTCCCGAATAATAAGGAAATCCTCGTCCAAATGGATGAAAAACAAAGCTATAATTCCCCCGAAAGTTGAACGAAGTTATTTCCACCGGGAGAAGTCGATGAAGTTCAAAACCTTGCTGTTTCTGTCCCCCTTTTTCTTCGCAATCGCCTTGCCACTCTTCCTAGGCTGTAACCGTGTTGCCCCCTTGGTGCCGCCCCCGCCCGCTCCCCAGGTTGTTTGGGCCAATGGAAACGTCGGCAACTGGTTTTCCAGCTCACTGGCTGTTACAACTTATGGCGGATGTAGCGTGGCTTACGCGGTCACAGCAGTTTCCGACCCCATTTCGGGGGACAACAGCGCCCTCAACCTCACCACCGCCAGCACTTGCGGGCTTTTCTTTTTCTCAGCCACTGCCCCCGTCAATCCTTCCCTTTATTATCCGGGCCACCTGCAATTCGATATTTTGTTGGGACAGCCCGGGAGCAATCTTTCCACCTTCAACATCCAATACAATTATTCGATCGGCAATTATGCGGAATATGACTTCCCCCCGAGCCTGATCAATTCGCTCAGTGCAACCTCCTTCACCCATATTTCCATTCCCTTCACCTCATTTACGATAGGGAACGGTTATGCCCAAACCACCGTCGACACACCTCTTTATGTCCTCTGGACCGCTTCCATCAGTGGCACCTCGATCACCATCGACAATGTCCAGTGGACTTACAATTAAGCCTCCAATGGCGGTGGAACGCACTGATGAAGCAGCATCACCGCTTTTCCTTAAAACAAAAAAGCCCGGGAAATTTCCCGGGCTTTTTTGTTTTCTGTGTTGTTTGGAATAAACCTACCGGACTTTGACCGGTTCTCCCGCCTTGGCATATTTGGCGATGAAGGCTTCCACGAACTCATGGGCCTCCGCATCCGAATATTGGACCGGGGGGGTCTTGAAGAAGTAGGAAGAGGGCCCTTCCAGGGCCCCGGCCAATTTGGAATCCAGCGCCAGTTTGCAGCAACGGATGGCGTCGATGCCGACCCCCGCGCTGTTGGGCGAATCCCACACTTCGAGCTTTAGTTCGATGCTCACGGGCACATCACCGAACTCCCGGCCTTCCAGGCGGATATGGGCCCATTTGCGGTCCTGTAACCAGGGCACGTAATCCGAGGGGCCGATATAGATATCCTCCGGCTTGATAGGGTGGGAAAGCTGGCTGACCACGGCTCCGGTTTTGGAAATTTTCTTGGATTCCAGTCTTTCCCTTTCCAGCATGTTCTTAAAATCCATATTGCCGCCGAAATTGAGCTGGGAGGTATGGTCCAGGGTCACGCCGCGGTCGGAGAACATCTTGGCCAGGACCCGGTGGGTGATGGTGGCCCCCACTTGGGCCTTGATGTCGTCGCCGAGAATGGGGAGGCCCGCTTGTTCGAACTTCTTGGCCCAGGCCGGGTTGGAAGCGATGAAAACGGGCATACAGTTGACGACCCCCACACCCGCCTTGATGGCCTCGTTCATGTAAAACTTCGTGGCTTCCTCGCTGCCCACCGGAAGGTAATTGATAAGGACGTCGGTTTTGGTTTCCTTCAGGATCTTGGCCACGTCAACGGGCTTTTCAGGGGACTCGGTGACAACCTCGCGGTAATACTTGCCCAGGCCGTCATAAGTATGGCCCCGATAAACCGCCACGCCCAATGGGGGGACGTCGCAAAACTTGATGGTGTTGTTGATGGGGGTGAAGATGGCCTCCCCCAGGTCTTTCCCAACCTTATTGGAATCCACGTCGAAGGCGCAGGAGAACTCGATGTCCCCCACGTGGTACTTGCCCAGCCGCACATGCATGAGGCCTGGGACGAAGCCTTCTTCCTCGGCATTTTGGTAATACCGCACTCCCTGCACCAGGGAGGACGCACAGCAACCTACGCCGACGATGGCCACTCGGATCTTAGGCATAACTTGGAGAACCTCCGGACAATTTCAAGGTCAGGTTTGGGACCAGACCCGATGGACCCTCTGGATGACCGTCACCAAGGATAAGGTTCCGACGGTCCACAAAGCCAGGGAGAGCAGGCCCGACATCAGCCCCAAAGCCAATAGGACCACCCGGCCCGGCCTGGGGAGTATTCCCACTTCGCAGGAGATGCCCAACCCTTCGGCCCGGGCCCGTGTATAGGAAACCAGCAGGGACAATATACAGACGCCAAAGGCAAGTAAAAGGTTCGAAAAATCCTGGTGACGGCCATAATACAATAGAAACCCGCCGAAAACGAAGGCTTCCGAAACACGGTCCAGGGTGGAATCCCAAAAAGCCCCAAAAGGCCCCTGAAGTCCCGCGTTGCGGGCCAAAGATCCGTCCAGGACATCGAAAAACCCCGCCCCCAAAAGCCACAGGCCGGCGGGAATCCAGTTTTGCCTCAAGGTCTCCACCGGCACCATCAGGGTGGCCAGCAGCCCCACCAAGGTCACCAGGTTGGGATGGATTTTCACCGAAGCCAGGAAGCGGGACGGGGACAAAAGGGCCCTGTCGATCCAGGCTTTGAGACCCTTTTTCTTTCGGGTGGAAGTCTTGATAGGCCGCTCCCCAAAGCTTATTTCAGTGAGAACCGCTCACCCAGGTAGATTTCCCGGGCCTTTTTATTGGAAGCAAGCTTGTTTGCCGTTCCCGACAGGAGGATTTTGCCTTCAAACATGATGTAGGCCCGGTCCACGATGGAAAGGGTTTCCCGCACGTTGTGGTCGGTGATGAGGATGCCGATCTGCTTTTTCTTCAGGAACCGGATGATGCCCTGGATATCCTGGACCGCAATCGGATCAATTCCCACAAAGGGTTCGTCCAGCAGGATGAAATGGGGCTGCAACACCAGGGCCCGGGCGATCTCCACCCGCCGCCTCTCGCCGCCCGAAAGGGTATAGGCCTTCTGTTTGGCCAAATGGGTGACCTTTAGTTCGCTCAGCAGTTCTTTTTTGCGCTTTTCCTGGTCCGATTTGGAAAGGGGCGTCAGTTCCAGGATGGCCATGAGGTTCTCCTCCACCGTCAACTTCCTGAAAATGGAGGCTTCCTGGGGCAAATAGGCGATCCCCAACCGGGCCCGCTTGTACATGGGCAGATGGGTAATGTCGTGGGTGGTCCCCTCCTCCTCGAAGAAAACCTGTCCGTCGTCGGGGGCGATGAACCCGGTGGTCATGTAAAAAGTCGTGGTCTTGCCGGCTCCATTGGGGCCCAAAAGCCCCACCACTTCCCCCTGGTGGACCTCGATGGAAACATGGTCCACCACCTTTTTCTTGTTGTAGAGCTTCACCAGGTTCTGGGTTCGAAGGATTTTCATGGATGCCTTTGGGTTGCCGTGATGCCTACCAAAGCGGACCGCCCGGTTTTAGGGGCGACTGGCCCGGCAGGTTGCTGGGGGCGGCGCTGGGCTGGACGGAGTCATTATGGCCTAAACTACCGTCGTTCGCCACGGGCGTCGGGCTGGAAACGGGAACGGCGGCCCCCCGTGCCCCGGTGACCGGCCTTCCCGTCGTCTTGGCCGTGACGGGTTTTCCGTTGGGGTTGAAGATGGCATCCGCCATCCCCTCCACCATCAGGCTCCGGTCCTCACCCATGTTGGCGGTGATCCGCCGGCCCGAAAGCAGGCCGTTATCCGTATAGACCTTGGGGTCCTCTTCCAGGATGAACTTGTCTTCCTTGGAAAGGAAAGTAGCCCTCTGGGCCTCCGCAGTCCCCTCCTTGTGGAGGATCTGGACGTTTTGGTTGATGATAATCGTCTTCTTGACCGAGTCCACTTCCATCTGCCGCCCCAGGACCGTGATCGGCTGTCCGTTCTCATCCAGGGTCGTCAAAAGGGGGTGGTCATGGGCGGTCATCAGGTCCATCAGGTCCTGGTATTCAAGGTTGCCGCAGGTCAAGGTAATGGCCTGGCTGTGGTCCACTACCTCCACATGGCCCACTGCGGTGGCCTCACGGTTTTCCTCCAGGGCCCGGATCTGGTCAGCCAAAAGGACAACCTGGTCGTGGAGGGCCTTGACGTTGCCCGTGAAGAGGGTCAGCCCTTGGGGACGGTCAAAGGTCAATTGGGAGGCCGAAATTTGGACCGGCTTGCGTGAGGATACATCCCGGTCCTCCTTCACCTCCATGGCGCAGCAAAAAACCCCGGCTCCACCGCAAAAAGCGAGGAAAGCCAGGAGCCGCGGCCAATTAAAAGGGTTTTGGTTTTGAGAAGTTCTCGAGTTCACGGGTATCCCGCACCTTGGTTTGGACGTCC
>Ga0070734_10005411_pt1 | contig 11297 bp, 6 predicted proteins | sample Coa_R1_8_FD_66444 | JGI IMG/M metagenome (GOLD analysis project Ga0070734, IMG submission 66444) | Surface soil microbial communities from Centralia Pennsylvania, which are recovering from an underground coalmine fire - Coalmine... | ecosystem: Environmental > Terrestrial > Soil > Unclassified ...
CGCGGATGGTGGCGCCACCGCTCTACTAGCTCTTGATTGGCCTTGAGCGCCTGATCCGTGGACATCCGATAATTTGGCGGAAGGTCGTCATCGGAGTCAATCGTGCTCAGCGCGATTTTGCCTCGAATCCCGACCTCATCTGCGGCGCGTCCCATCTCGTCGGGATGGGGCCCTCCTGCCTCCAGGAAGCAAGTTGTCCCCGCTCTGATCATCGACGTGTAACTGGAAATGGCGCTGTAGTACACATCTTTCGGGGTGAGCGAGCTTTCAAACGGAACGTAGGAATCCTTCCAGTTCGGTCCGCGCGGCGAACGCTTTTGGTTTATGCCCGCCAGTTTGCCGCTGAGAAACTGCTGGCCGGTATGGAAGTGCGTGTCCGTGAGGCCCGGCATCGCCGTCATGCCGGTCGCCTGGATGACATCCTTCGCCTTGAACATCTTCAGCGCATCCCGCGCCTTGCCGATCCAAGAGATGGAATTTCCGTTGATCGCGATGGCGCCGTCCACAATCACCGTTCCCCCCTCGTCGAAGGTGACTACGTCGGCGTCATGAATCAGCAAGTCGGCATGTTCCGGAGGCTGCTTCATCTCTGTCGAAACTGTGTGAGTCGATTTCGCTTCTCTAATTCCGCGTTCGCGTGAAAACACAGGAACGCCTCAGGCCGTAGCGGTACGGGGAAGATGATGTCCGGCGTGGGACGAGCCTTCCAAATGGAAGAAAAGTGGGACGTGGCTCAGCCGGGACCGAAGGCCTCCTGCGCTGGCAGCTTAAGTTTACAGTCTCCCCGGGATGCTGTCAATTTTTAACCGCGCTGAACAAAACATTTGACAAGCCTCTTGCAGTTGCCCCATAATGGGCCAACCCGTGAATCGAGCTGGCCAAGCGATTTTGCTAGCGCGATTCCTCAGCGGGATTCGCTATCGTCAGTCCTTCCTTCGGGTTTCCCTCGGATAGACAAGCGCTAGCGGCTTTACTCCACGGCGAGCCCATACGATACATCCCTCCTATACGTTAGGGGTGTCTTTGGTCTTAAAGGACGCATGGGAACGAGGATAGAGCCGGACGCGTTTTCGGTCTTGCCATTCCGCGCAACATTCTGGTTTCCAATTGTTTTTTCAGTGGATTCAAATGTGGATACTTGCTATGGCCCCTTCAATCAATCGAGAGCATAGATTTCAGGCGTTGATTCCCGGCGTTGCCGTCGCGTTGGCATTTGCCTCGCCCGGCTTGGCGCAGACGCCGGTTGAAGCATCCTTCGCGCGGGATTTGCAGCCCGTGTTGAATCGGGATTGCGCCGGATGCCACACTGCAGGCGGACACGCGGGCGGCTTCCGGATGGACACTTTTCAATCCTTCATGCAAGGCGGCGAGCGTGGAGCGCCCGTAAAGATTGGGGACGCCGAGCATAGCCTCATCTTGAAAGCGGTCGGCTATCAGGACCCCGAACTCAAGATGCCTCCCACGAAGGGCAAGATCGCCGATGAAGACATCGCCGTGATCCGCAAGTGGATCATGCAGGAACCGTCATCGTCTCCCGCGCCTGTCGCAGCGCCCGTTACAACCTCCGCTCCAGCCGCGCCGCCCCCACAAAAGGCGCAGGCCCCTGTCCCCGCACCGGCAGCGCCTTCCAAGAACGCGCCCGTCGAGACCGCCACGGCTCCGGCCAAAGCGATGACGCATGAGCAGGAGTTGTTCTTTGAAAGCAAAGTCCGGCCCGTGTTCACCAAGAATTGCTACATGTGCCATACCGCCGCAGCCAGTGGAGGACTGCGTCTCGATTCCGCGGAAGCCGTGATGAAGGGAGGCAAGGACGGACCGGTCATCGTACCTGGGCATCCCGAATCGAGCCTGCTGATCTCCGCAGTGCACTACGACAAAAAACTGCAGATGCCTCCCACCGGCCCGCTCAAGGCCGAGGATGTCGCCGCGCTAGAGCAATGGGTCGCCGACGGCGCGTTGTGGCCGAAAACGACGCCCAAGGCAGTGACAAAAATCACGGATGCGCAGCGAAGTTTCTGGTCCTTCCGTCCGCCTGCTGCCACGCCGGTACCCGTAGCGACGTCGGCTTGGGCGCGCAACGAAATCGATCGCTTCGTCGTGGCGAAGCAGGAAGAAAAGCATCTGAAGCCAGTGGGCGATGCGGACAAGCGTACCCTCATCCGTCGGGTGACGCTGGATCTTACCGGCCTTCCTCCCACCCCAGCCGAAATTCAGGCATTCCTCGATGACAACTCGCCCAACGCCTACGAAAAGGTAGTTGACCGGCTTCTCGGCTCGGACTCTTACGGCGAGCGCTGGGGCCGCAAATGGCTCGACGTCGTTCGATATGCCGATACCAACGGCGCCGGCGGCGACTATCCAATCGCTCAATTGGCAAAGTATCGCGACTATGTGATCAAAGCCTTCAACACCGACAAACCGTACGATCAGTTCATCCGCGAGCAGATCGCGGGCGATCTGCTGCCTTCGCAATCCGAGCCCGAACATTGGGAGCACATCGTGGCAACCGGCTATCTCGCGGGCACCAACCGCGCGGATGGAAAGTCGGCCTACGTGTCGGACGCTGTGGACAATCTCGGCTCGGCGTTTCTTGGCGTCACGGTCGGTTGCGCGCGCTGCCACGATCATAAATTCGATCCGATTCCGACCGCCGATTACTACGCCATCTATGGCATCCTGAACAGCACCGACTATCCCGAGGGCGGGGAAAGCAAGACGCGCTTTCAGAAGGATTTTACCTATCGCGATCCCAACGCCTTGGAACGTGAGGACTACAAAACGTTTCAAGCCCAGTTGAAACCCATCCAGAACGCGATTGTTGCCGTGCTCGCCTTGCCCGGGACCTACGACGATGTGAACCCGCAATTGCAAGCCCGCCGTATGCACCTCTTCGAGCACTTCCCCGATCTCGGCGAGTCGGCATACGCGGTCAAGGAAGGCACGCCTGCCGATGTGAAAATCCAGCACTACGGCGATCCCAAGAATTTGGGAGATGAGGTGCGCCGTGGAACTCTTCAAGTGCTCGGAGGAGGCGCGTTCCCGGCGGATCTAAAAGGCAGCGGCCGCCTGGAGCTCGCGAATTGGATCGCGAATAAGGACAACCCGCTGACCGCGCGAGTCATCGTGAATCGTATCTGGCAAGGGCATTTTGGACGAGGGCTCGTCGCCACTGCAAACGATTTTGGATCGCGAGGTGAAGCGCCGAGCAATCAGGCTCTTCTCGATTACCTGGCCACCAGCTTCGCGAACAATGGCTGGTCGATTAAAGCGCTCCAAAAGGAGATGCTGATGTCGCACGCCTACCAGCTTGCGTCCACCGATTCGGCGTCGAATGAAGAAATCGATCCCGACAACGCATTTCTGTGGCGGCATTCCCGGGTGCGCATGGATGCCGAAGAGATTCGCGACTCGCTCTTGGCCGATTCCGGGTTGCTCGACCGCAGCCCAGCCGGCGAATTCAAATTTCCTCCCCAATCGCAGTGGAACTGGGAGGAGCAGAACGGTTTTGAGCCCGACCCGAAAGAGTACGAGAACGACCGCCGAACCGTGTATTCGATGGTTCAACGCAGCGTTCGCGGAACGTACTTCACGCTCTTCGACGGACCCAGCACGAATGTCAGCACGGAACAGCGCAGCAGCAGCTTGACGCCTTTGCAGGCGCTCTACTTCCTGAACGCGCCCTTCCCGGAGCGCTGCGCGGCGAATCTCGCTGCCAAGCTCGGCACGGCGGATGAAAAGGCGTCCATTAACCAGGCCTTTCTAACTATCTGGGGACGTCCGGCGAGCGGCGAAGAGCAGGATCGCTCTCTGAGCTTCCTCCACAACGCATCCGATACCTTCGCAACTCAAAATGCCTCACCGGAGGCACGGCAAAAGGCGCTGACGCAACTGATCAAGGCGATGTTTGCCAGTAACGAATTCATGTTCATCGAGTAAGGAGATCCGACTTTATGTCTTTCACCAAAAACGTGTCTTCCCGCCGCACCGTAATCCGATCCCTGGCGGGAGCCTCCATGTTGTTGCCCGGCATGCTGCATGAGATGATGGCCGCCGAAACGGCGGGCGTGGCTGCCCCGGATCCCCTCGCGCCGAAGGATCCGATGTTTCCCGCTAAGGCCAAGCGTGTCATCTTCCTCTACATGAGCGGTGGCGCCTCGCACGTGGATACGTTCGACCCGAAGCCCCGGCTGGTGGCCGATCATCACAAGATTTACAACAAAGGCTTCCTTCACGGCAGTCCCTTCGCAGCGAAACGCTACTCGAGCGCGGAGGCGGAGGTCACCGAGCTCTTTCCCCACGTGGGCGCGTGCATGGAAGACATCTGTCTGATCCGCTCCATGTACAACGACATTCCCAATCATCCGCAAGCGACTCTCCAGATTCACGGAGGCTCTACCGTTCAGCCGCGTCCCAGCATGGGCTCTTGGGTCAGCTACGGCCTGGGCACCATGAGCAAGGAACTGCCGTCCTACATGGTCCTTGCTCCGGAAGTCCCTTACGGTGGTACGGATGTTTGGGACTCAAACTTCTTGCCCGCGTTTCACCAGGGAATTCGCGTCATCCCCGGCCAGGAAGCGATTCCCAACATCACCCGCAACGCGACCGCCGAAATCCAGGACATGGATTTGGGCTTGATCGATTTCTTCAACAAACGCAACCTCGCCGAACACGACGCTGATAGAACTCTGGCGACGCGTATCAAGACTTTTGAAACTGCCTATGGGATGCAGCGCGAAGCGCCGGAAGTCTTCGATATCACGCGGGAGTCGGACGCCACACTCGATCTGTACGGCATCACTCGCGACACCAAGAAAGGATTTGGATGGATGTGCCTGGTAGCCAGGCGCATGGCGGAGCGAGGCGTCCGTTTCGTCGAACTGATCAACGGCGGTGTGGACAAGTACACCAACTGGGACGCCCACCTAAACATTCGCATGCATGAGCCGCTGGCCAAGAAAAGCGATCAGGCCATCGCTGGACTCATCAAGGATTTGAAATCGCGCGGCATGCTGGACGACACGCTGGTCGTGTGGACCACCGAGTTCGGTCGCAATCCCGCGGACGAATCTCCCGACGAAGAAGGCCGCCGCCACCAGTCTGCGGTCTATTCCTCCTGGGTCGCCGGCGGTGGCTTCAAAGGCGGATTGGTCTATGGCTCTAGCGACGACTACGGATTGAAAATCGCCGAGAACCCCGTTCACATCCACGATCTCCAGGCGACCCTGCTGAATCAGCTTGGCCTGGATCATACCAAGCTCACCTTCAGGCACGCTGGCCGAGATTATCGCTTGACTGACGTTTCCGGCCGGGTGGTTAAGGAACTTGTGAGCTAAGCCTGCACCACGCCCGTTCCGCTGGCGCGGAGGGAGGTGAAGTGTGCCCAAAAGAGGCTTGATTATCAGGTAAATTGCGGCGAAATATGTCTTGACTGACCGAAAGTAGCGTGATACTCTCAACTACCCATTGTTGCCCTTCGCGCTGAGTTAAGCGCGCAGACCACGCCGCCTCAAGCTTTTCGCCATCGCAGCACCTCGTTCGTGTTCCAGTTCCACAGCTTAGACAAATCAGGGGGATATCGATATGAAGCGGGGTCTTCTTGTCACTATTATTACGGCACTGATCGCAAGCTCTGCTGCCCTTGCGCAGGATGCAGCGACCGCAGTGCTTACCGGCGTCATCGCGGATCAGAACGGCGCAGCCATCGCCGGTGGCAGGGTCGAGATCGAGAACCTCGACACAGGCCTGAAGCGAAGCGTGATCACCAACGATCAGGGAATTTATCGCGCACAGCTGCTGCCGATCGGAAACTACGCTGTAAAAACCGAAGCCCCAGGCTTCGCGACCATCCATCAGACCGGGATTCATCTTGGCGTAGGTCAAGAAGTTTCGTTGGACGTGATTATGAAGCTCTCCAGTGTCGCCGAGACGGTGAACGTCACCGCCGAAGCGGCTCCCGTCGAAACCACGCGCTACGACCGCACGCAAGTCGTTGGCAGGGATTCGATTGACTACCTCCCGATCAACGGTCGGGACTTCACGGACTTCTCCGCGCTGGCGCCCACAGTCGCGACCAAGGTTTCGAGCACCGGTAAAAACATCTCCGTCGGCGGCGGCAGCGCCCAAACCACCAACATCTCCATCGACGGCGCTGACTATACCGCGTCGTTCCGCGGAATCCAAACGGGAGCGGTTTCGCCCTACATCCTTACGGAGGACGCGGTTCAGGAATTCGAAGTGGTACAAGCGGGCTTCGCGCCCGAATACGGCCGCTCCATGGGCGGCCGGATCAACGTCGTCACAAAATCCGGAGGCAACGATTTCCACGGATCGGCCTTTTACTATTTCCGCGATAGTGATTTGGCCACAGACGACGCTCTCGGCCGGGCGCTCAATTTCCGGTCGCAGCAATTCGGGGGAAGCATTGGCGGTCCCATCAAGAAGAACAAGCTGTTTTTCTTTGGCGCTTACGACCAGCAGATTCAAAGCATCCCGCTGTTCATCACCATTCCCACCACCCTGATTCAAGCCGTGGATCAGATCGCGCCGCAATTGAAGCTGGATCAACAGACTGGTTCGTTTCAGTCCACCAACAACGGGGAGAACGTGTTCGCGAAGGTGGATTACAATCTGAACTCGAATAACCAGATCACGGGGCGGTTCAATTATCTGAACGGCCAGCAGCTCAACATCAACACCAATCCCAACATGGCGCTGGGAACGGAACGCTCTCAGCAAGGATATGTCTACAACGAACTGGTCAGCTACAACGCCATTTTCGGAAAGAAGCTGAACGAGCTGCGGTATGAGATCTCCCGCGACAATCAGCCGATCGAGAGCAACCCGCTAGGAGCGGGCCTGCCCGCCGCGAACGTCATTGTGAATGGCACCAGCTACAGCATTGGCGGTCCCAGTTCTGAGCAGAATCCGTTCTATCAGAATCGCGACGAAGTCACCGATAGCTTCAGCTACCTTACGGGCAACCACTCGTTCAAGGTGGGTGGCGACTTTAACCGCACCGGTCTGAATCAGTACTACGCTTCCGCTCCACATGGTTCGTACACGTATACGAGCCTCGCGAACTTTATTGCCGGGTCGGCGTCGTCGTTCAATCAGTACGTTCCCTTGAATGGGCTCTCCGTGGTTCAAGCTGCCACCACGGACTTTGAAACGCATGAGTTCGCGCTCTTTGCGCAGGATACCTGGCGTGCCACCAAAAAACTGACGCTCAACTATGGAGTGCGCTGGGAAGGGCAGTGGAATCCGCAGGCCAAGACCAATCCCGACTATCCGCTCACGGGCAAGATTCCGAATGAGTTGAATAATGTTGCGCCGCGGCTGGGAATCAGTTGGGATCCTTTCGGGAAGAGCAAAACCGTGGTGCGCGTCGGAGGCGGCTACTTTTACTCGCGCAACAACGGCCAGGACTTCATTCGCGCTTTCGACACCAACGGAACCACCGGCGCCGGAATTACTCTCACGCCCACCGGAGCGGGAGGCAATCTGATTCCCATCTTCCCCAGCGCCTTCGCGAGCTTCGCCAGTCTTCCGGCCGCGTCGATTCCGGCTTTGAACATCACCTATTTCGATCCCCACTTCGAAGCCGCGAGGACGCTGCAGTGGACCGGCGGAATCGAACATGAGATCGGCGGTGGCATGACCATTTCCGTCGATGGGATCTTCAGCAACACCGTTCACGGCGACAAGATGCGGAACATTAACCTGTTTCCCTCGACCTCCACTGATTCCTCAGGCCGCCCTCTCTACAACAACAAAGTGCGGCCCGATATGGAGTTCAATCAGATTCGCGTGATCGAATCGTCCGCGCGCGCGACCTATAACGCTCTGGTCGTCTCCGTGCAGCGGCGCATGACCAAGTGGTATCAGTTCCAGGCCAGCTATACCTTCTCTCACACGCGCGACGATTCCGGCGACGCGTTCAACAACGTGTGGACGGTAAACACGCAGGACAATTTCAACGCGAAAAACGACTTTGGATATTCCGCCAATGATATCCGCCATCGGGCGATTCTCAGCAACGTCTTTAAGCTTCCGTACGGCATCATCATGTCGCAGATCCTCAACTACCAAACCGGATTCCCGTACAACGGCGTTCTCGCGACGGATGCCAACGGCGACGGGAATCTGAATGACCGGCCTTATATCAACGGCGTGGTGATGCCGCTGAACAGCTACCGCCAGCCGCGATTCTTCAACTGGAACATGCGCCTGATGAAACAGATTCACATTCATTCGGACCGCAACGTTATCGAACCCAGCGTGGAATTCTTCAATCTCACCAACGCCTCGAACTTCACCACCACGAATACAACCGTCGGGATCGCCAGCTTCGGCGTGCTGAATGTTCCCGGCACTCCCTTCGAATCGCAATTCTCGGTGCGGTACCGCTTTTAGCGGAGGTATGTTAGCCGCCCCTGCCGGGATCGCTTCACAAGAATCGTTCCTGGAGCGCTATTTCGAATTCGGCAAACTAAACACGAACTGGAAGACGGAGATTCTGGCCGGAGTCACGACTTTCATCACAATGGCCTACATTGTGGTCGTGAACCCGTCCATTCTGAAAGACGCCGGGATGCCCGTCCCGGCGGTCTTCGTGGCCACCTGTTTGGCCGCGGCCTTCGGAACCATCCTGATGGGGATCTTCGCCCGCTACCCCATCGCGCTCGCGCCCGGGATGGGGCTGAATGCGTACTTTACATACACAGTGGTCAGAGGCATGGGCGTCGCGTGGCAGACGGCGTTGGGCGCGGTCTTTCTCTCGGGCGTGGCTTTCCTGATTCTGACGGTTTTGGGCGTCCGGCAATGGATCATCGCCGCCATTCCCCCGGAACTGTACGCGGCAGTCAGCGCCGGCATCGGTCTCTTTATCGCCTTCATCGGTCTGCGCAACGCGGGGATTGTGAAAGCCGATCCGGCCACCATCGTGTCCATGGGCAACTTGCGCGACCCCAGCGTGATCCTCGCGATCTTCGGTCTCCTCCTGATCGCTACGCTGCAAGCGTGGAAGGTGCGGGCCGCGATTCTGGTGGGCATCCTTTCCACCACCGCCCTCGGTGCGCTGATGGGTTTGGTGCACTGGCAGCCGCAATCCTATCGATGGAGCGATATTTCAGCCACCATGTTGCACTTGGACGTGCGTTCCGCGCTGGGGCTCGGCCTGTTGGAAATCGTGTTCGTGTTCCTGTTCGTGGATCTTTTCGACAACGTGGGTACGTTGATGGCGGTCAGCAAAAAAGCGGGATTGCTGGAAGCGAACAATCGCATCCCGAGAGTGAGCCGCATTCTCCTTACCGACGCGACCGCGACCATCGGCGGATCGCTGCTCGGTACGACGACCGTGGTCAGTTATATTGAATGCGCGGCAGGCGTGGCCGCGGGCGGCAGATCGGGTGTTACCTCCATCGTGACCGGCCTGCTCTTCGTCGTGACGCTGTTCGCCGCGCCGTTGATCGGAGCCGTTCCTTCCGCCGCCACCGCGCCCGCACTCGTCGTGGTCGGCGGGTTAATGATGTCCGCGATCGCCGAGATCCCCTGGGAAGACGCCGCTACAGCCTTTCCCGCCTTCTTAACGCTGGTCACCATCCCGCTGACGTTCAGCATCGCCAACGGCCTCGCCTGGGGCATTATTTCTTACGTGCTGATCCACCTCGCGCAAGGGCGCGGACGTCAGGTCTCCTGGGCCGCCTACATTCTAGCTGCGCTGCTAATCGTCCGGTTCTTTTACATCGGCAAAGGCGCTTAAGGCTCCTGGCGTATACCCGAAGGTGCCCTTGAACGCCGAGATGAACGCGCTCACGCTCGCATACCCGCAGTCGAGCGCCGCATCCGTAACGGACGTGCCCTCCGCCAGCAGACGAATCGAATGCTGCAGTCGCGCCTTTTGGCGCCACATGCCGAAGCTCATGCCGGTCTCGTCGCGGTAACGCCGTTCCAGCGTGCGCCGGGCCACGGCGTGTTGTTGCGCTAGCTCGTCCACATTTTCGCCGCGCAAGGGTTGCGCCAGAACGGAACGCGCCACCGCCAGCGCGCGTTCGTCTTGAGGCATGGGCAGCACCAAGGGCGATTCCTCGGCCGCAACCATCGCTGCTGCCACTTCATCTTCAATCAAGCCGATCAAGCGGCCATCGTGCTCCACCCTGCAATCCAGGCCCATTCGTTCCACCGTTCTCCGAATCAGCTCCCGCAGCAACGGCGCGACCTCCAGCACGCGGCACTCCGTGCCCTGAAAACGGGTCAGCGCCGGAGCAAGATAGAGAGTCCGCATCTCCACGGTGCCCCACATCCGGATCGCATGCGCGACGCGGGCCGGGATAAAAACCGCGCGGGCGGTGGGAATCATCCACGACGACGAAGCCGTCGATACCGTCATCGCACCGGACGTCGCGTAGAGGAGCTGGTGCCACGGATGCTGATGCGATGCCATCTGATAGCCGCTGAAATAATTTGTGGACAAAGATCGGACCGCAAGGAATGGCTCCTGCTCCGCGGTCAGCTGGCGGGACCCCGACATTTGTTGTCAATATATCGCAAGCGCAAATTGCGCAAGCTCCCCTATACTGCCGCTATGTCATACATCTCCTGGTTCGCCATCAACGCCGACGATGTTCCTCGCGCCCGCGATTTCTATACCAAGGTCTTTGGCTGGACCTTTGAGCCCTGGGGGCCTCCCAACTTTTATCGTTTTCAGACCGGCCAAACGCAGGTCCGCTCCGGAGGCCTGCAGGAGCGCCGCGAATTGGTCCCCGGCGGCAAGATGATCGGCTTTGAGTGCACCATCACGGTGGACAATCTGGACGAAACCATTCGCGCCATCGAAAGCCACGGAGGCAAGATGGTCACACAAAAATTCCGCATTCCCAGCATCTGCACCGTCGCCTATTTTCAGGACACCGAAGGAAACGTAGCGGGGGTTAGCGAATTGGAAAAGGCGTGAAGGGAACCATCCTTCAAGTCAGCATTTCGGCGGGCGGCATTCCCAAGAATGCTATCCCTGAAGCAACCCTCGCGGCCAACGGCATCGTAGGCGACGCCTGGCGCTACCCTTTTCACGGCGGCCTCAAACGGGCCATCCTGCTGATCACCGCCGAGGGCATCGAAACACTCATCGGGCAAGGCTTTCCCGTTTACCGTGGCGCGCTCGGCGAGAACCTCACGACGTTTGGCCTGGACCGCTTCCTGCTTCGACTCGGCCAGAGATTCCGCGCGGGCCAGGCCATCATCCAGCTGACCCAGGTCCGTGTTCCCTGCGGCACGCTGAGTGTATACGGAGCCGGCATCCA
>Ga0070734_10005413_pt1 | contig 11292 bp, 9 predicted proteins | sample Coa_R1_8_FD_66444 | JGI IMG/M metagenome (GOLD analysis project Ga0070734, IMG submission 66444) | Surface soil microbial communities from Centralia Pennsylvania, which are recovering from an underground coalmine fire - Coalmine... | ecosystem: Environmental > Terrestrial > Soil > Unclassified ...
AGAGCACAGGTGAGGCAGACTGCGCGATATAGTTCGCATCCGCCCGTTCGAATATTCTCCCGCAAGGGACGTAGGAGTTGCTAAATTGCCCCCAGGTCCCCCGCTTCGCCTCCGCTGGTTTCCGCATGCCGGGCGGCTCGGGTTGGGCGAGGCAGGAACGGACCCACACTCTGGGTTTTGGGGCAAACGGGCCGTTATCCGGACAGCGAAGCCGAGCCGGCTTGTTCTCCGTCTTCGGCCAAGTGTCGAGACAATCTGCCAATCCTTTCACCGGTTTACGTGAGGGTGACGGCAACTGCTCGGAGATTCTGGTGCGTGGACCAAGCGGAACGACCGGGATCGCCTCCACTTGCCGTTGCGCGATGGGCCATATTGGCGCGGTCAAAAACACTTCGCCTTCAGCTACTTCAGCGTGTTTGCTAACCAACTTAGGGTCCTTCCCGATTGCATCCATATGAACAATCGGGCGGCTCGAGCAGATTTCACAGACAGTTGAAGCAGTACGACGGCTAAGATCCGTACTGAATTGAGTGTAGGGTGTATTGCCTAGTCGGAATTAGACGAACAAGTTACGCTGAGGCCCGTGCGGCCATCGGCTCACGCCATTGAGCGTGGCGCCAAGCCATGCTGAGCACGCGAGAGACTTCATTTTGTTCCAGCGGTTTGAGAAGCAGGTCATATCCGCCTAAATTTAGGATTTCCGCCCAAAGGCGCTCGTCAGCGTTTCGGGAAGCCACGACCACTGGAGGTGGACTGTCGAGCCTGCCTGCCATGCGAAGGATGTCTTTCCAACTTCCGTCGGGCAGATCCTTCTCGCACAAGATCAAAGCTGGCTTTGCAGCGATCAGTTTCGTGGCTTCCCGGATTGACTGAGCCCCCTGAACGGTCCAGCCGTTGGGGTCGAGGATGCTATGCAATGATCGGCGATCTTCCTCTTCGGGACTGATCGCCAAGAGGGTAATATTTTCCATGGGAGGGCAGCTGATGGGTAGTTTATTCATGGTGGGACTTTGTGGGAGCCTCCTCGACATCCGGCTAAAACCCTGAATCCATTCGATTCAGAGGACAAATTATTTCTTGCGTAATAAATAGTTGCAATTTCAGATCCGAGAGTTAAGAGCAAGGGTAACCAATGTAGATACGTGGATTCTAACGTTTGTAACGCGGAACGCCGGCGAGCGCAGGTTCAGCATTGGCAAGCCTACGTTCCTGTTCACGCAAGACACCAGCCGCGAGTTCGTTTACATCCAGAATTAGCGCGACAGTGCCGTCGCCGAGAATGGTTGCCCCGGAGACTTCATCGAATTCCCGGTATATGGCGCCTAATTTCTTAATGACGGTGTGATGATCTCCCACTACACGGTCGACGACCAGTCCGCATTTGCCCAGGCGCGTGTCGGCAATGATCACTTGCTCGATTGCGGGCGGTTCACTGGTGATCCGGAAGCGCTCCCTAAGGCGGATATAGGGGACGAGTTCACCGCGTACGTGCAGGATTGCTGCATCATGGGACTCGCGGCCTTCGCTTCTGGCCAACTCGATGCACTCCATAATGTTGGCCAACGGCACTACGTAGTAACAGCCGCCAATCGAGACCAACAGGCCATCTATGATAGCCAGCGTCAACGGGATCCGAAGCGATATCGCCGTTCCAACCGGAGAGCTTTGGATAGTTAACTCGCCGCGCAACTGGTCGATGCTGCGCTTCACGACGTCCAAACCCACGCCCCGGCCGGATATTTGAGTGACCTTGCTGGCGGTTGAAAATCCAGGAGCGAGAACCATGGAGTCTAATTCCTGATCCGAAAGTGCTGCTTCGGCGGAGATAATCCCTCTTTCAACTGCCCGCTTACGAATGCCCTCCCGATTGAGGCCGGCGCCGTCGTCGGAGACAGTGATCATGACAAACGCCCCCGAGTGGGAAGCGGAAAGCGTGATTCGTCCGGTCTCGGCTTTGCCCTTGGCCAGGCGTTGCTCGGGCAATTCAATTCCATGATCGATGGCGTTGCGGATGAGGTGCACCAGCGGATCCTGCAGTTGCTCGATCACGGTTTTATCGAGTTCGGTTTCCGCGCCCGCCGTCACCAGTTCCACTTTCTTGCCGAGCCCCAGCGACAGGTCGTGGACCAGCCGTCTGAACCGTCCGAAGGTCTCGCCGATCGGCAGCATTCGCAGGCTCATGGTGTTGTCGCGCAGGATTTCGGTTAAGCGCTCCACTTCCTCCGAAATGAAAGTCATTTCCGGGTCGCCCGAACGGAGCGCATGCCCGCTCAACCGGGCTTGTACGGTTACCAGCTCGCCGACGACATTGACCAGGTTGTCCAGCTTCGACGCGGGTACGCGTAAGGTTGTCGCGGCTTCCGGGGTACGCCGCTCCCGGACGTTCTTGACGTGCTCCTGCTCCAACAGGGCGGCCTCAACCTGCGCTTCAGGGACCAGCCCTGCCTTCACCAAAACCTGACCGATCTTTGGCTGTTGTTCGAGAATGGTTGTGAGATCTTCGGCGGAGACATCTCCGCGCTCGACCAGAATTTCTCCGATACGGGTATGCTGCAGCTCTCGCGCCAGACCTAGCCGATCTACCCGCAGTTCCGAGCGTCCTTCGACAAAAATGAATACGTCCCGAATTTCGTCCTCGCCCGCCCGCGCAGTCAACAAAACCTCCCAACGCGTATAGCATTGTTCCGGGTCGAAGTCCTCCAGGTAGGGGATTCCATCCACGTGCGCCAGGACGTCGCACTCCCCCATCTGAGTCAGTTCCTTCAGCAGCAGCAGTGGATTTGTGCCGCTCAGCAAGATATCCGCTGAAGGCGTGAAGCGAAGGCGATACGTAAATTCGCCGCCTTCGGGCGCAGGCGGCGCCGGCGACGCTCCGCTCAGAGCTGGTTTTATCGCAGCAGCCTGGCCCGACGCGGGCGCCACGATAACGTCCAGTTCGTTTAGTATTTGTTCTCCGCTCGCAACTAGCGCCGGGGTCTGAAGGTTACCGGCTTGCAAGAGCCCTTTTATGTGATCGCGAGCGCGAAGTGTGAGATTGATCAAATCCGGAGTGACCCGAAGCCGGTCTTCCCGGACCAGATCGAAGGCCTCCTCCAGACGATGCGTGAAGGCCGCGATGGCATCGAATCCGAACATCGCGCCCGAGCCCTTGATGGTATGCAAAGCCCGAAACACGCGTCCGATCAGTTCCTGATCCTGGGGCGAGGTCTCGAGTTCGAGAAGGGCGGCCTCCAACTCAACAATCAGTTCAGCCGCTTCTTCCAGGTACAGCTCCCGCTGACGGTCCATCATCCCAACACCTTTTGAACTATCGCTAATAGCTGTTGCGTTCCAAATGGTTTCACGATCCAACCGGTTGCGCCAGCGCCCTTGGCTTCTTTTACGCGATCCGCGTGGGATTCGGTGGTCAACAAAACGACCGGCAGATATTTGAGAGATGGCAGCGAGCGTATCTTCTTAAGCAGCTCGATTCCGTTCATGCCGGGCATATGCAGGTCCGTGATTACGAGATCCACCGGCACGCTCAGACGCTCCAGGGCTTGCTCCCCATCTGCGGCTTCAATCACTTCATAACCTGCCGTGCGAAGCGTGAAGCTCACCATCTGGCGTATGCTCGCGGAATCGTCAACGGTGATGATCGTCTTGGGCACGTGGTTACTCCTTCTCCCATAGGCACGCCGCAGTGTCGCGGAAGGGGCAGCCAAGCGTCCTTTTATAGAAGCCGGCGTGCCGGGCAGCCTCCTTGAACCACGCAGGCCTCGCTTCGAGCTCAAAACCGGCTTTGGCGCGAAAGAATGTCCGGTGCGCTGAACAGATCAACTGCAGACCGCAGATGTCCACCCCAGTTGCCTGACTCAGATCCAGGAACGTGGTTTCGCCCGGCTGCAGAGCCTCCATCAGCGCTTGCCGGAATGCCTCGCCATTGGGTAAAGTCAGTGCGCCTCTGACGCGCAGGACGCGCTTTCCCCCGAGTTGCTCCAATTGAGTCAGAATTCCCGGTTTCTGCATAATTTCCTCAAAACAATTGCACGTTGTCCCCAAACTCCGAAGGGGATTCCGAAGCAGCAAGCGGCAAGATCTCTTCCCCGACCACCGCGGCATGGACGATGCGCTCGGAATGCATGGTGTAGCGGTTCTCGGCGCCTTCCAGCACGCCGGCACCGGCAGTCGGCTCGCCTGCCGCCTCGGAATCAGCCGCGGCGACCGCCGACAATTTCTCAATACTTTCGCGCAGCCCGCCGCGCGCCACGCTCGTGGAGCGAATGCATTCGCACCAATGCTTCAGTTCGCCCGCCAGTGTTTGTGCATCCGTCTGAATGGACTCCACCCGGTGGCAGGCCTCCGCATTGGCGCCGCGCAGCGCCTGAATTGATTCGCGCAGTTCTCGCGTTAAATCTTCCAGCTTCCGGTTCTCTTGCTCCGACTCAGTCCCGAATTGAGCGGCCAGCAGGCGGGCGCGTTCCGCCACCCGTTCGATGGCCAGCTTTACGCCGGCGGTGTTTTGTTCGGCTTCGGACACAACGGCTCGAATCCCGCTCACTACCGCTTCCATCACATTTCCAGCAGCGCCGATCTGCGCCGCCCGGATTTCAGAATTGAGCGCCAAACGCAGCATCCGCGCTCCGATTTCCTCAATTCGCTTTACAAAATTCCCCAGGTCGACGGTTGCCTGATTCACGGAGCCGGCAGCCGAGCAAAACTCGGCTTGCGCTTCTACCCAGACGGTTAGAGCCGCCGAGACCTCGCCGGAGGATTCTTCCAACTGCTCGAAATTTGAATGATCTTGGGCGCCGCCCGCGGACCATAGCTCGCGGACCTGCGCGGTCATCCGGCACATGCTTATGCCGATACCGTCCAGCTCACCAGAGATGTGATTCACAGCTTGCAGGAAGCCGCTCTCAGCCTGCTGCAGTTGCGCCACCTGCAGGCGCGCGGCATGCGCCATCGAATTCGAGATCTCGCGCGACAGCGGCTGGGAGTAGCGGGCCAGGGCTTCACATACATGCTCGATCTGCTGCCGGAACGCATCGTGCGCCTGCAGAGCCGTGACCAGGGCCGCGATGTGTTCCGACGCCTCGCCAAGCGACATGCCGGTCCGCTGCGTGGCCTGGATTCCCCGCTCGTGTTCTTCAGCCATGACCCGTAAGCCCGCGGAACATCGCCCGACCAGCACGGGAACCGACTCCTTCTGTTTTTTATCCAGGCCAGCGGTGGTAACCAGCACGCGCCGGACCAGCTGAAGGAGTCCCCCCGCTGTACCTCCAAGAGCGTCGCTTTGTTCCTCGATGGCCGCAGCCAGGCCTTTTACTTCGTCAGCCAGTCCTTCAAATCCTTCTCCGACGGCCCCTACCCGGGCGCTTTCAATACGAATGAGCGTGCCCATTACCCGCAAGCTGCGGACGGCGTCGCCAAGATTGCGGAGGGGGCCGGGAATTCCCGCCAATATGGCGCCGATGTCCTCCAATTGGCGGTTCGGCTGCATTCGCCCCTGCAGGCCGTGCCCACATTCGGCTACGCGGTTCAACTCCTGCTCCAGACCGCTTCCTTCAAGATTGATCGCGAGGCCGGCTGCCTCCTGGCAGCCGGAGGAAAGACCGCGGCAGCGCAGCGTGAATTCCTCGAGCTTTGCTCCCACTTCGAGGAACTCATCCTCGGCAGCCCGCGCGAGAGGCTGGAGTGTGTTTCGCACCTCGTCGAAAATCCCAAGCGCCGGCGCCCGGCGGTTGTAGAATCGCCACATGGATCTAAAGCCGGTCATCCGTGCGATACCCCCAAAATGGCGCCGGCAATGCAAGTGAGTGGAAGCACCCGGTCCGCTGCCCCCAGCTTTACCGCCTCGTGCGGCATTCCATAAACGACGCAAGTGGTTTCGTCTTGGGCAATAGTCGCCGCTCCGGCTTGCTTCAGTTCCAAAAGCCCTTGCGCCCCGTCGTTACCCATGCCTGTCAGCAGTACGCCAATGGCATTACTGCCCGCATAGCGCGCTCCTGACCGGAACAAAACGTCGACGGACGGCCGATGGCGGCAAACCAGTGGTCCTTCCCGGACTTCGACAAAGAATCGGAGCCCAGTGCGCTTGACGAGCAAATGACGGCCGCCCGGAGCGATCAGCGCCCGCCCCGGCTCGACAGCGTCGCCCGTCTCCGCTTCTTTGACTGAAATCGCGCAAATTCCATTCAGCCGTTCTGCGAAAGCGGCGGTAAACTTCTCCGGCATGTGCTGGACGACCGCGATGCCAGGAGCAGCCGCGGGTAAGGCTTCGAGGACCACCTTGAGCGCTTCCGTTCCCCCAGTCGAGGCGCCAATTAGAACTATTTTTTGGTGCGCATCCGCCACGGACACGCCTCGGACGGACGGTTTGGCCAATACAGCGTCGGCCGTCAGAGCCGGCTCCACCCGGCGCATGCGCCGCGGGTGCGCTACGCTCGCCGCCTTCACCGCGCTGCATAGGGTCTCCCGGGACTCTTCAGCCGCGTCCGGGCTGGCGAGGTTCGGCTTGGCGATCACTTCCACCGCGCCCGCCTCAAGCGCTTTGAAGGAGGCCGCGGTCCCCTGTCCGGTCAAGCTCGAACAGATGATCACGGGAATGGGCCGCTGCTCCATCACCTGCTCAAGAAACGTTATCCCGTCCATGCGGGGCATCTCTATATCCAACAGGATCACGTCCGGAATCTCATCCCGGATTTTCTCGGCCGCAATGAACGGATTGCCCGCGGTGGCCATGACTTCGATTTCCGGATCGCTGGTAAGCAGTTCAGAAAGCGTTTTCCGGACCAACGCCGAGTCGTCCACAATCAGAACGCGGATGTGCTTCACAGGAACTCCGTAAGCTGGCGGTCTGCGTTTTCTGGAAGCTGTTTCAGGTAAGCGTCGCCCGAGCCGGGGTAAAAAACCAGAACTCTGCCCTGGCTGCCTCCCGCCTCTACTACCAAGGGATCGAGGCCCGATGCGTGCAAAATCTTCAGGGCTGTTTCCAGATTGCGCTGCCCGACGTGATAGGGGAGTTCGCTTCCGCGCGCCCGAAGATTGTCGGCTCCGCCGAAAACCTTGACCTCGAGGGCTGTGCAATCCGCGCCGGCTTCCCGCAGCCGTTGCAACATCAGTGGAATGCACATGTCGACGTATTTCGCACGTTCGGCGGCGGATGTGGGGAGTTCGCCCGGGCTTGGCTCGGGAAGGATGCAGTGCGATACCGCGGCAATGGCTCCCGTGGCGGAACGCATGGTTATGGCGAGGCATGAGCCCAGCACGGTTTTGATATAAGCTGGGGCTCGCGCCACCACCATCTGGCCCGGCTGGAGATAGATCAGTTGGGGGTCCCAGGTCATGGCCGCGTCCTGTATATGGCAGGCGCTATGGCGCTGACCGGCAGGTCCATGCCACTCAAGCACTCCGAGTGACCCATCATTAGAAAGCCGCCCGGCCGCAGGACGGAGATGATCCGTTCCAGCACCTTCTCCTGGGTGTCGCGATCGAAATAGATCAGCACGTTCCGGCAGAACGCGATATCCACGGCTTCGCTAAAGTGATAATCCGTATCCATCAGATTCAGCCGCCGGAAGCGGACCCCTGCGCGTATTTGCGGAGCGACCCGGACGCATTTTTGTCGTTCGTCCTTGCTCCGCAAAACATATTGGGCCCGCAGTGGGGCGGGGATCGCCTGAGCCGCCTCTTCCGCATAGACGCCCGCAACCGCGGTCTCCAGCACCGCGGTGGAGATATCCGTGGCTTCAATGCGAAAGCGGAAGCCGGAGGGCGCCTTGGTTTTGGCGTATTCGCTCAGCACCATGCCGAGCGTGTACGGCTCCTCGCCCGTCGAGCATGCCGCGCTCCATGCCACCAGGGTGCGCCGTACACCCGCGCCGCATTCTTTTTCCAACACCGGAAGGGCGCTGCGAACCAGATATTCAAAATGCGCATGCTCGCGAAAGAAATCCGTCTTGTTGGTAGTGACAACATCAATCAGTTGGATCACTTCATCACGCATTCCGCTCGGGCTGAAGAGGTATTCGCAATAAGCGCCAACCGAGGAAAACGCCAAGGCGCGGGTGCGGCGCCTCAGCCGGGTCTCGAGCATGGGCCGCTTGGCCGGGGCGAGAACGATTCCGCACTCGCCCTGAATCAGCTCCCGCAGGCGCGCAAAATCGGGATCTGAAATTTCGTTCCCGGCATGCATGATTCGCCATTTAGCGGGGGTCTTCCGGGGAAGCCCTCAGACTGGCCAATTGCTCCGCCGAAAACACCTTATCGATGTCCAGAATCATTTGAAACTGGCTCTCGCGCTTGCCCATGCCCCGGATGAAATCCGTCTTAATGCTGGTTCCGATCCTGGGCGCGGGCTGGATCTGGTCTGGTTCGAGATCGATCACCTCCTCGACGGAATCGGCGAGCGCGCCGATGATGGTGGTCTCTCCGTCCAGCCGGACTTCCACCACGATAATGCAGGTATTCACGGTTTTTTGCGTTCCGGACATTCCGAACGCCAGGCGTAAATCCACCACCGGCACTACGCTGCCCCGCAGGTTGATGACCCCGCGCATGAATTCAGGCGTGCGCGGAATTTTCGTAATGGCGGTAAAGTCCAAGACTTCCCGGACCGTGGCCACGTCCAACGCGAAAGTTTCCTTATCCAGCTTGAAGGTGAGGTACTGGCGGATATCCGTGATTGTTTCGACACTCATAGTTCAGCCTTTCTTCCGATACTCGCCTTCAATACTTCTCGAACTCTTTATCCAGTTCGTCGTTCCGTCCGTTGAGAGCCAGCGCGAAACCGTCGCCTTTGCCGGCGGGCTTCGCCGCCGCCGACGACGGGCGCAGGCCGGTCTTGGAGCCATGGGTTGGCTTTTGCGTCAGCTTCGTGTGCGCCTTGGCCGCGGCTCGCGCGGCGGGCTGGTGCAGGCTCTTGACGGGGCCCGCCAGCGCCTGATCGCCGATATCGAAGAAGTTAATGGTGCCCATCATTTGCTCCGCCTGGCCGGAGAGTTCTTCACTGGTCGAAGCCATCTCTTCCGCCGCGGAAGCGTTTTGCTGAATGACGGTCTGAAGCGTCTGGAGCGCGGCATTGATCTGCTCGGCGCCGGTGTTCTGTTCGTTGCTGGCGGCGCTGATTTCCTTTACGAGCTCCGCCGTCTTCTGAATATCGGGAACCAGCTTCTCGAGCATCTCGCCCGCCTTCTCGGCTACCTTCACGGTCGAAGACGACAGTTGGTTGATCTCTCCCGCCGCCTTCTGGCTGCGCTCGGCCAGCTTGCGCACTTCCGCGGCGACCACCGCGAACCCTTTACCATGCTCGCCCGCGCGCGCCGCTTCTATGGCCGCGTTCAGGGCCAGCATGTTGGTCTGCCGCGCGATCTCCTCGATTATGGAGATCTTGTTCGCAATTTCCTTCATCGCGTTTACCGCCTCCGACACCGACCGGCCGCCTTCCTTGGCATCATCAGCCGACTTGGAGGCGATCTTCTCGGTCTGCTCCGCATTTTCCGCGTTCTGCTTGATATTGGAGACCATCTCCTCCATCGAGGAAGACGCCTCTTCAGCCGAGGCTGCCTGGCTGTTGGCGCCCTGCGACAGCTCATTCGCCGCGGTGCTCATCGACTCGCTGCCGCCCGAAACCTCGCCGGCCGCAGTCTTGATATCGACCACCACTTTGGTTATCCCATCCAGCATCGCGCTGAGGGCCTGCATGAGCTTGTCTTCGGGAGAGCGTTCGCGTATCTTCACCTTGAGATTGCCGCGCGAAATCTGCTGCGCCGCGTCCGTGACCTCGTCCATGGCGCCGATTAAGATATTTAGATTTTCCTTGATCGTATTGAAGTCGCCGTTATAGTGGTCCGTAATCTTGGGCGGAATGTCGCCTTTCGAGATTCGGTCCACATAGTCGGCCGAGACGTTCAACGGTCCGATTACCGCGTCTAGCGTTTGATTGACGCCCTCCACGATTTTGCGGAAGTCTCCGCCATGCTTTGAGGCATCGGCGCGCGTATTCAGTTTTCCTTCTACCGCCGCGACGACTAGCGTGTCCGCGTCTGTGATCAGGGCCTGCAGATTGGTCCGCACCTGCTCAATGGTTTCGTTGATAAACGCCTTCTTGCCGGGAAAACGCTCCAGCGGCGCCTCGAAGTTGCCGCGTCCGAATTCCGCGATGCACGCCATAGCTTTCCGCTTCACGGAAATGTGGCCCGCGACCATGTCGTTTACGCCGCGCGCCATGGTGCGATACGCTCCTTCGAACCGGTCCAGCGGGATGTTGGCGTCGATATCGCCTTTGTCGTGTTCGTCGGACATGCGCTTCATTTCTTCAATGAACCGTTTCACGTTATCGCGCAAGCGTTCGATGTTATCGTTGATGAACGCCTTCTTGCCGGGGAAGCGTTCGAGCGGCGCGTCGTAGTTGCCCTTTGAAAATTCGTCGACGCAAGCCATGGCTTTCCGCTTCACGGAAATGTGCCCCATGACCATATCGTTTACGCCGCGCGCCATGGTCTGAAACACGCCTTCGAAGCGGTCCACTGGAATCGAGACATCAATGTCGCCCTTATTGTGCTCTTCCGACATGTGCCGCATTTCCTCGATAAAGCGCTTGACGTTGTCGCGCAGGCGTTCGATCGCATCATTAATGAAGGCCTTCTTGCCGGGGAAACGCTCGAGCGGCGCGTCAAAGTTGCCCTTCGAAAATTCATCCACGCAGGCCATGGCTTTCTTTTTCACCGCAATATGTCCCATAACCATTTCGTTTACGCCGCGCGCCATGGTCTGAAAGGCGCCTTCGAAGCGGTCCACTGGAATCGAAACGTCGATGTCGCCCTTATTGTGTTCTTCCGACATGCGGCGCATCTCTTCAATGAAGTGCTTCACGGTATCGCGCAGGCGCTCGATCGTTTCGTTGATGAACGCCTTCTTGCCGGGGAAGCGCTCCAAAGGCGCATCGAAGTGCCCTTTGGAAAATTCATCCACGCAGGCCATAGCCTTCTTTTTCACCGAAATGTGCTCGGCAACCATCCCGTTCACGCCGCTCGCCATAAGCCGGTAAATTCCGTCGAAATCCTCGGCGCGGATGGCTGCATCGATATCGCCGGCATTGTGAGCCTCCGACATTCGGGTCATCTCGTCGCTCAGCCGCCGAACCGGATTTACAAGCGCATCCAACACCTTGTTGATTAACAACAACGCTTCGCGGTCGCCGGCAGCAGCAGTCTCGACCGCCGCGCGTTCGCTCAACTGCCCCGCCTCCATTGCCTTGCTAAGGCGTTCTAGTTCGCTCACGATGGGAGCCGTTGATTGAGAATTGTGACT
>Ga0070734_10005414_pt1 | contig 11290 bp, 7 predicted proteins | sample Coa_R1_8_FD_66444 | JGI IMG/M metagenome (GOLD analysis project Ga0070734, IMG submission 66444) | Surface soil microbial communities from Centralia Pennsylvania, which are recovering from an underground coalmine fire - Coalmine... | ecosystem: Environmental > Terrestrial > Soil > Unclassified ...
TACTTGGCGTAATCGGTAATGTAGTCGATGGTCGAGAAGTAATTATTGGTAAAGCCCGGCAGCGTGGGCGACACCAGGTCCTGCAGGAGCGCGGTGGAGACCGGGCTGATGCGGCTGGCCGGGATCATGTTATTCGGGAACGCAGTGCGGCCCGTGCCGCTCGCCGTTCCGCTGAGCGGGTCGTAGAGAACCGTGTTGGTGCCAGTGAAATCGCCGGTCCTCATTGCCATTGTGGGCACGCTGACCAGACCGTTCGCGCCGATATTCGAAAGCGGGTTTCCCGCGTAGGCCCGCTGCCGCGTCCTTTCCACGCTGGCGAAGTAGAACAACTCGTCCTTCTTGATCGGACCGCCCAAGGTGCCGCCGTAAATGTGTGTGCTCCCGGTCCCCTTCGGATATCCGGGCGGCAGGAAGAAATTCTTGGCCTTCATGGAGTAGTCGGTCGCGTGGTCGAACAGCGATCCGCTCATGCGGTTGGTTCCGCTCTTGACCTGGACATTGACGGCGGCGGCCCCCGCCATTCCCTGGTCGGCGTCAAAACTGCTCGTAACCAGGCTGACCGTCTCGATGGCTTCCATCCCCGGGGTGTACGCCTGAATCCCTTGAAAGTACTGGTTGAGCTGGGTGACCCCGTCGAGCCGGACCACGGTATTGCTGTTCGGCTGCCCGTTTACCGAAATGCCCATTGCGCGGGTGGGATTGTTGCTTCCGCCCGACTGAATGTAGTCCGGCTGCGCCACACCGGGCATCATCGACGTGGTGGTCTGCCACGAGTGTCCGCTCGTGGGCAGGTTTACCAATTCCTCGCTTGTGGTATTCGACTGCACGGCGGCCGTTTCGGTCTGCAGCGCGACACCGACTGCGGAGACCGTGACCGTGTCGTTTACCCCGCCCACCTTCAGCCGTGCGTCCAGTCGGATGGCCTGATTGGCTTCCACGTTGACGTTGCGCTCCGTGAAGGTTTGAAAACCGACGAGGGTTACCGTGACTTGGTAGGTGCCAGGCAACAGATTCGGGATGTTGTAGAGACCGCTTTCGCTCGTCACGGTGCTGCGGGACGAGTTCGTTTCTGCTTGAGTGGCGGTGACAGCTGCATGAGACACGATCGCGCCGGAGTCGTCAGTGACCGTACCGACGAGCGAACCATACAAAGACTGGGCCGAAACGACAGACGCGTTGCCCAACACGAGCAGAGTGAAGGTCACCAGAAGCGCTTTCATTTGAGAGGATTCTATGCTAGTGCGGTATGGCAGTCAAGGATATAGCTAATTCCAGCTATGCTCGGAGGTAGCGTAGTTCGACCTGTCACGCCGCAACCCGGTAACGGAGAAACCGATGATCAGCGACACAATCGAGAACAGCTCGTAACGCAGCCTGCGGCTACGAGCGTCGGTAGAAACGACACCTGGTTGCTCAGCACACGACCGCTGTCCCAGAAGTCAGGTTTGAAAAGAGAAAGAAGTTTGGCGGGGACGACGGGGCTCGAACCCGCGACCTCCGACGTGACAGGAAGACGGCGCCAAACCGGGTGCCGGGAATCTCGCTAAGTTTCCAATCGATTGCACGAAGCGCAGAGAGCTTCTCGGAAGCTGCCACAGTACGTGCTACAGTTCTCCACCGCACGTTATGCTAGTTCTGGCATATAGTAGGATGTAGTGGCTGAGAAGCCGGAACAACCGCGTAAGTTGGTTTGGCTTGTCGACTCGCTCGACCGGCTGACGGACTTTCCCCCCGCGGTTCGGCAGAGGCTCGGTTTCGCGTTGTACCAAGCGCAGATCGGGCAGAAGCATGAGAGCGCGAAGATCTTGCACGGCTTTGGGGAAACAGTCTGGCAGGTGCGTGCGGACGATCCGGGTGGAACGTATCGTGCGGTGTATGTGGCACAGTTTGGGGGAGCGATTTACGTGCTTCATGCCTTCCAGAAGAAAGCGACGTCGGGAATCGCGACTCCGCAACGAGAACTGGATCTAATCCGGCAGCGGCTTCAACTTGCTCGCAAACTGTCCGGAAAGTGAGAAGAGGGAAGATGACGAATAAAGAATCGACGCCAAGTTCCGGGAACGTCTTTGCTGATCTGAATCTGCCACGGCCCGACGATCTGCTGGTTAAAGCCGAGTTAGCCGCAAAGATCATTGAAGAAATTCAACGACAGCGGATGACACAAACTGAGGCAGCAGTGGTTCTAGCGATCGATCAACCCAAAATCTCCGCACTCAAGCAGGGCAAGCTATCAGGCTTTTCTATCGAGCGCCTGATGCGACTTTTGCTCCTGCTGGGACGCGATATCGAGATCACGGTCAAGGAAAAATCAAAGTCGCGGTCAACGGCACGACTCCGGGTTGCTTGAGGTCCCGACATGTTCGGACTCTTCAAGACTGCACCCTACCATGATGAGGTACTGGGCGACCTGAAGCGCTCGGGACGCCACTGGAAAGGCTCGCTTTCCCTTAGGCCACACGGCATCGTCGAGTTGATTCTGTCGGGGCAGTCACATCCTGATTCCGGTTGTCTGGCGCTCGCACGGGAATTGCCCGAGAAATACGAAACGCTTCGCTCGGATATACAAGCGAGCTTGTTTGAGCATTATGAACCCGGCCGGGAAGCTGTCAACGAGGGAGCTTTCCCGCAGCATGTCACGCCGTTCCCGGAGATCGCCGCCCCGGAGGCAATTTGGCCCTACGTATCGGTTGCGTTTGTGCGAATCGAGCCTCTCTCCACGGCCGGACAAATGGTGGACACGGTTGAAGTCGCTTATACGGTGGCCTGGGACGACGAGCACACGATTGGAGCACGAATTCAGAAGTGGCATGTTGTCGAGTTGTGCGGCAGCGTGTGAACGTGGTGCGGCGTCGACCATGAATGGTCGCGTTACGCGTACGCACAGACTGCTACGTTCTTATGAGCAGCATGTCGCTCGGCAAGTCTTAGCGATGCCGCTCCGGCGCTGATATGTCGACCTATCAGCAGCATGCGGCGAAAACTGTAGCAGCTACTGTGGCACCGGCGAAAATCTGCCGAAAGTGCTCATTTTGAAATGTGTGGAAGTGCTTGAAAGAAGTTGGCGGGGACGACGGGGCTCGAACCCGCGACCTCCGACGTGACAGGCCGGCGTTCTAACCAGCTGAACTACGTCCCCGGAGTGGTAAGACGTCGGTGAATATCATCTTAACACACGATGGTCGCTAAAGCTCGAAAAGCATCGACTGAGTGGCTTGCCTGCGCTCGATGGTGGCTGCGCCCCATTCGCGCCACCCCGCGGTGAAGGGGAAATACAGACCCAGCCGGATGATTCGCGAATCAAGCTGAGCGAGCAGACGGGCGTAGCGCTCGAGCTGGTCCCGGTAACGCGCCTGCTCGTCGTCGAGGAAGCTTTCGAGATCGCCACCGTGCGGCTCGCTGGTCTTATAGTCGATGATCCAGCGTACGCCCTCGTCGTCGACGAACGTCCGATCCGCGACGATCTCGACGAGTTGCCCGTCCACCATACCGGCGACCGAGGCTTCGCACTGTGCGTTCACATGAGATTCGAGGATCCAGCGTCCTTGGCGATCGCGAATCACCTTAAGAAGCCCGGCTTCCACGCGCGCAGCCGCGCCGTGTTGCTGGTCCCCGGGAACGCCGAGATTCGCAAGTACGGCACGATATCGCTCCCGGCCGGCAAGGATGCGATCTTCGGTCCAAACAGACAAACCCTCCTCTGCGATCCGTTGTAAAAAACCGTGCAACGCCGTGCCAATATAACGCGCGGTTTCATTGGCCCGTACCGCTATTGTCTCGATGGGACGTGCAGCGCCCCGATGAGGCCGCTCGATTCGCACCGCTTGGGGAGGCTGCGGCGCCTGCCATCCGCTCACGAATCGCCGAAGTTGCCGGGCCGGCGCTAGGGGGCTCTCGCTACTTGTCCGCGGTGCCGTCTGAAAATCCGCGCCAATCGTGTCCCACAACAACTTCAGGAACGATCGGGATTGCGGCTGCGCGCTTGAACCGTCTTCCTTACGCGGCAGGGATGCAACCAGATGCACTGCGCGCTTCGCACGCGTAACCGCGACGTACAGCAAGCGCTCGTTCTCATGCCGCGATTTATTCCGCTCTACGGCTTCGATGTAAGAATAGATCCGGTCTTCTCCCTGTCGTGTCTCCGGTTTCACGGCGAGCAGCAGATCGCCCTGTTGCTCCAGCCAGACCAGCAGCGACGAGTCGTCAACACGCGCCGGTTCATTGAGGGAGGGAAGAATGACCGTGTCGAACTCAAGTCCCTTCGCCTTATGGATGGTCATGAGCTGAAGTCCGTCACCGGCGCGCGCGTCGATCTGGGCATATCGATCGTCCACCTGCGCCCGCAACCAGGTGAAGTCGGCCAAATCCCCGCCCTCTGCAATTTCATCCAGCAGGTCCAGGTACTCCTCGGCGTCCGCGAGTTCGGTTCGGTGCGCACAGGCCGGACCGCCCAATTGCAGCCAGGTCAGCTCCACCCAGTCGCGCAGCGGCAACCGCCCGCGGCGTTCGAGCGAAGCGGCCAGGATCGGCTCCACTCGGACCATTCTCGACGCGCCCTCCTCGCTCAGCGCCAGGCCGGGCCGATGCATAAGGTCCCAAATCGTCGCGCGATGATCAGCGCCAGCCAGGGCCTGCAGATCCTCGAGCGTCAGGCCGCACCACGGAGCGCGCAGGACCGCGAGCCAGGAGACGCGGTCGGCCGGGTGCAATAACGCGCGGGTCAGCGCCAGCAGATCCTCGGCCACGGGTTTGTCGCTGAGGGCATCGATCTCGACCGCTTGAAAGGGGATGTGGGCCCGCTTCAGTTCTTCGACAATGAGCAGAAGATGCGAGCGCGCGCGCACCAGGATTGCGGTGTTGCCCGGGGCTTGCCGCGCGAGATTGCACACCGAGCGGGCCTCGTCACGCGCGTCGTCGAAGGCGTGGACCTGCACTTCAGCGGCGCCTTCTATTCCGGGCTCGCAGGCCGTGTAGGCGACGGCGCTCGATTCGATGTCGTCCGCAGGGGGAAGAATCGATGCGAACGTTCGGTTCACCCAGGACACGATGCCTTCGGGCGAGCGAAAATTCACGGTCAGGGTGAGCGGCTCCAAGCGAATCGCGCCAATCCCCTGTTCTCGTGCTTGCAGAAACAGGCTCACGTCGGCTCGGCGGAAGCGATAGATGGACTGCATCGGATCGCCTACCAGAAAAAGCGTGCGGCCATCGCCGGGCTCCCATCCTGCGGTGAGCTGCCGAATGAGCTCGAACTGCATGAAGGAGGTGTCCTGGAACTCGTCGACCAAGAGGTGCCGGATCTCGTAACCAAGAGTCAGGCCGAGATCGGTGGGCGCGTCAACCGGACCCAATGCTTCCGAGGCGCGGATGGAAAGCTCCGCAAAGTCGACGCGGCGGTGCTCCCGGAAAACCTGCTGCAGTTCGGCGGCGGCCAGCACGAGAACCGAGACGGCCGCCTGCAGCGCCTGCCACTGCGATTCGGTGAACCGCGGCGACGGCAGGGCCCGGAGTTGGCGGACCGCTTCGACCAGCGCGTCATCCTGCTGGAGCCGCGCAAGGAGCTGCAGATACCGCGCCTTGAGGGGATGATGCGGCGGAAAACCGAGCGTGGCGTTCACGGTTTTGCGCAATTGATGTTGGTCGGTCAGAAGCGCATCCGGGATCTCGAGCCATAAATCCAGATCTTCCACCCGCGCTTGTGGGAACCGCTCCCATCCCCGAATGGCCGCCAGTTCTGCCGCCGTTTCCGAGTCCAGGCTTTTCGCGACGTGGCTCAGATGCTTAAGGATGATGCGGGAGAGCGTGCTCTCGAGCGCCATGCGTACCCGGTCGAAATCCGGTCGTGAGCTGGTCAGGTGCAGCCATTGTTCGCGCCGCTCCAGCATGTCTACCAGCAGCTTCTCCGCGACATTGAAATCGTTGTCCAGATGCAGCAGCAGGTAAGACAATGCTTGGTCGCCGCGATCCACCTGGCGCAACGTGTTGCGCGCAGCCTCGCGATAAAGATCCTTCGCATTTTCGGTAATGTCGGGCATGGAGCCGAAGCGGGCCAACCACGGCATCCGGCGTGTGATGGAAGCGCACAAGGCGTCGATCGTCTGGATTTCCAGCCGTGCCGGATTCCGAATTAAGTCCCACTTGAGACTCCGATCTCGCTCCAGAACCCGCAGCGCGATGCGATACGTCTCGCGCTGATGATCCGAGTCGGGTTCGGCCCCGGCCGCGGCGGCGCGCAACGCGCCGAGAACTCGCGCGCGCATCTCACCAGCTGCTTTCTTGGTGAAGGTGATGGCGACTACGGAGCCCGGTGCGTCCACGGTCTCAAGCAGCCTGAGAAAACGCTGGATCAGCAGCTCGGTCTTGCCCGAGCCGGCGGGCGCCTGCACGATGAAGGACTGCTCGACATCGAGAGCGCGGGCCCGCGCCGCGCTATCCGCGATCATGTTCCGATTCTCGAATCCGGCACATGGCCCACAGCCCGCAGTACTCGCAAGCATCTTTCTTCGGATCTACCTCGGCGCGCCCGGCTCGAAACTCTTCAGCGAGGCGCTTGAGAGAGGTCTCCCAGCGCGCCACCTGCTCCTGAAAAGGCAGCTGCGGATCGAGCCGCATCGGCTTCATCTCCGGAAACAAGGCGCCGTCCGCCAAGCCGCGAAAAGAAAGCTCGCCGGTGCGAACTTTAGCGACCGCGGCGCTGGCCACCTCGGGCCCGGCTGTGACACAGTAGAGCGGAATCTGAGGCTCATCCGGCCGTTCGCTGTCCCAACCGGACGGTTTCACTTCGCCCGTTTTGTAATCGAGAATGATCTGACGTCCGTCGGCCAATTCGTCGCGCCGATCCACTCGCACGTGGATGGTGATACCGCCGATCTTGGCAGTGCGCGCCTCCTCGGGCGCCAGGACAACGAAAGGTGCACGGCGCTTTTCGTATTCGAGCCACTCCTCCAGCAGCCTCTCGAGCCGCTGTTGTTCGATTTTCCTTCCTGGCCCGCGGGGCGCACCCTCAACCGCCTCTCTTACGCTCCGCGCGACGAGCTCGCGCAAACGGCTTTCGCTCCAGGAGACGAGATGTTCCTGCGATCCTAGTTCCATCCAGATCGATTGGAGCGCTCTATGGACCGCGCTGCCGCGCTCGCGGTAGCTTGGGCCGAGATTCGTATCTTCGAGCGGCGACGCGCCCAATCGATGCCGGCCAAAGGCCCGGAACGGACAAGCCGCGATGTCCTGAAACAGACGCACGCCTCCGCGCTGATCGGCGTCGTCGGCCAGAGGAAGTGCCTGATCGTCGGCGCGATATTCGAAATGCGCGGCAGCGGCCAGGTTCTCGATCCAGCGCTCGACCGGTGATGCGTCTCGCCTCTCTTCGGTCCACGGACCCGGCACCAATGGGCTCGGCGATAGTGGTAAATCTGCTTCTGAGGCCGGGTAACTCAGCACAACGGTGGGAGCGCTTCGAAGCAAACGCCGCAGAAGTTGTTCCGAATATTCCAGCTCGCGTTCCGGCGAATAGTGCGGGAGACGGGACTCGCGCTGAAGCGCCAAAGGGATGAACGGGTTCGGGCTCGCGGCGGCGGGCATGGACCGGTCGTCGAGCCCTAGAATCCATAGGCAGTCGAATTCAAGGCCCGACGCCTCGAGCAGGCCCATAACCTGAATCGGGGCGCCGGTGTTCTCCTGCTGGAACGGCGTCGCTTCGGCCGTTCTGCGCAAAAACGAAAGAGCTTGATTGAGCGTCTGGGGCGGGGTGGTTCGGTCGAGCGTCGCAAAATCCGAAAGCAGCTTCTGCCACGCACCCGAGACCTGATGTTCGCTGCTGTCCAGCGCGCGATCGCCGGGCCAACCGAGCGCTCCGAGCAGGTTCGAAAAATCGCCGCTCCAGGCACTCGGCCGCTGCAGCTTGGGCAGACTACGAGTCAGGGCCCGGTATCGAGCAAGATGCCTGGCCAACTCCGGACAGCTCCCGGCCGACCTCTCCAGTTGCTCGACATCGAGCTCCCAGGCGCCGTCCTTTCGAAGCTTGACGTCGAGAAGCGCCCGCGAGCTCCTTTCTTGCGACGCGCCCGCAAGGAACGGCGATCTCAACAGCACGCCGATGCGGGGCACGGTCAGCGGGCCTTCCGCCCACTCGAGTATGAGGAACGCGCTGTAAATCAGCGGATACTGATCGAGCGCCGGCCCTAGCGAAACATGATAGGCGCGACGGCCGTATTCCAAGTCACAAACCGGATCGAGAACCTCGCGAAAAATGCGCTCGACTTTGGGACGGAGTTTGCGGAGATCCGGAACGATCACGCCAATCCGCTTCTGCGGGGACCGTTCCAGCGTCGCACGTGCCCAAGCTGCCGCGGCGTGGATGTCGTCGTCCGAGCTGACTAGTTTGCGCCGCTCGATCTCTGCCTCGTGGGATGGCGCTTCAATCCGCTGCAAATCTCCCAGCGTCCGAAGAAACCTTTCCTGTTGCGGCGTGATATCGTCGAAACCGGCGATATAGACGGACGCCGGGCGAGCAATGTCGCCGGCTGCGTAGCGGGCCGCCAAGAAATCAATGGCTCGCGAACGGTCCAGCCAAAGATGGGCACCGCAAAGCGACTCGAAGTCGCGCGCCCAACCGAGGAAAGCGGACGCGTCGTCGGTAGCATGAAACCGCCCGTCGACGGGTACGTCGTAGGCATGCGCGAGCCGCCAGGCCTCCATCGCGCCGCGCGCGGTATCGGGAACATCCAGCAGGGAATCACCAGCCGGCGAATCGCGAATCACGCGTTCCCAGACGGTTTGCTCTTCCAATGGACTGAGCAGGGTGAAGCCGGGCGGCTCAGCACCTTGCCAGACCAGATTCGTCCAGGCCCGGTCGACGAACGCTTCGAAGGGAAGGATGTCGGGACGCGGCCACACGGATCGGCCGAGGCTGCGCTGCCGCTCATGGAACTCAGCCGTGAGCGCCCGCGAAAGCCTGCGGCTTGCCGTGATCAACGCTCCGCCCTGCTCGAGCGTCCGGAAACCTTCCTCCTGCATGTGCTTTCATGATAATTTGACGAAACGCATCACGGTCGCCATCGACGGCCCCGCCGGGTCTGGAAAGAGCACCATCGCACGGCGAATTGCTGCCAAGCTGGGTTATCTCTACGTGGACACGGGCGCAATGTATCGAGCGGTAGCGCTCTGGTCGCTGCGCACCGGCGTCGCGGTGTCGGATATGCATCGGCTGGAACAGCTCGCCAAGGAGGCTGACATCCAGTTCGGCGGGGACGGCACCGCGATCCTGCTCAATGGCGAGGACGTGAGCGACGCGATTCGCACGCCCGAGGTTTCGAGTGCGGCGTCGGAGGTTTCGCGCGTGCCCGCGGTTCGCCGGGAGTTGGTGGCGAAACAGCGTCAGATTGCTGGAAACGCTTCCGTCGTGATGGAAGGGCGCGATATCGGCTCCGTCGTTTTTCCCGACGCGACTGTGAAGATCTTTCTCGATGCGCATCCCGAAATTCGCGCCGAGCGCCGGTCCGTCGAGTCCGCGCTGCCGCGCGATGAAGTGGCCCGCGCGATTGACGAGCGAGATCGACGCGATCGCTCGCGCCCCGAGTCGCCGCTGGTGCAGGCGCCTGATGCAGTCTACGTTGACACCACGGGTCTGGACATCGACGAGGTCGAGGAGGCATTGCTCAAAATTATCCGCGACCGCACTTCGAACGGCAAAGAACGAACACATTAGATGAAGAACCTCTTAGTAATGAAATTCGGCGGAACCAGCATGGGTTCTGCGGAACGCATCCGGGTGGCTGCGGATATTTGCACGGAGCAGAAGTCGAAGCGGCGGGTGCTCGCCGTGGTATCAGCGATGTCCGGCGTCACGGATCTTTTGCTCAGCACGCTTCGTCACGCCGAGGCTGGAGACGAAGCCGGCATCCGCGCGAACCTCGAACGCTTAACCCGGCGCCATCTCGAAACCTGTGAGCTCCTCTTCCAGGGCGATCGCCGGGAGCGCGTTACCGCCGGAATTCGCGGATTGCTCGACGATTTTGAACGGATCGCGCGCGGAATGCTGATGCTCGGCGAACGGCCGCCGCGCTCGGTGGACGAAGCGATCGCGATCGGCGAGCGCCTGTCCGCGCTCCTGGCGGCAGACTTCCTCGAGATTAGCGGTGTGCCCTCGCGAGCCGTCAACGCGGCGGATGTGATCGTCACCGATGCGGTTTTCGGCAACGCCACGCCCCTTATGGCTGAAACCCGCAAGAAGGCCGCCCAGATGCTCCGGCCGCTTCTCGACGCCAGCGTGCTGCCGATCGTCACCGGCTTCAACGGGGCCACGCTGGATGGCAGGCCCACCACTCTCGGCCGGGGAGGCTCGGATTTTTCCGCATCGATTCTCGCCGCGGCGCTGGACGCTGAGGAGTTGTGGATCTGGACGGACGTGGACGGCATCATGAGCGCCGATCCCCGGTCGGTTCCGGAAGCGCGCGTGCTCGACTCGGTCACTTACGCCGAGGCGGCCGAGCTCGCTTACAACGGCGCGAAGGTGCTGCATCCCCGCACGCTGGCCCCGCTCGTCGAACGGCAGATTCCCGTATGGAGTAAGAACAGCTTTCACCTCGAACATCCCGGAACGAAGATCGTCCCCTCGATTGAGGCTCCGCCGGGACCGCGCGCGGTCACCTCCATGGCGAACGTCGCGCTGATCTCGCTCGAACCTGCGAATGCGGCTGTAAGCGGCACCCGTCTCATGGCGCGCGCCCTGGAAGCGCTGGCCGATGCGAATGCCGAAGTCCTTGCGCTTACCAGCTCCAGTTATCGTCAGAGCTTCTGCTTTCTCGTCCGAAAGGAAGAGTTGAGCGCGGCCATGAAGTCGCTTGAAGCGGATCTGGCTCTGGAGCTGGCTCACGGCTATTTAAAGCCGATCGACGTGGATGAAAACGTTGGCCTGCTGGCCGTCGTGGGCGTAGGGATGCATGGCACGCCTGGACTTGCGGGGCGCGTGTTCAGCGCCATTTCGCACGAAGACGTCAATATTATCGCCATCGCGCAAGGATCCAGCGAGCTAACCATCAGCATCGTGGTTCACCGCGACGGCCTGGAACGCGCCATTCGCGCCGTGCACCAGGAGTGCCGCCAGTGAAGATCACAATCCTGGACGACTATTTCGACACGCTTCGAACACTGCCCTGCTTCACCAAGCTCCAGGGTCATGAAGTCACCATCTGGAACGACCATGTCCAGGACTTGGGCCCTCTGGCACAGCGTCTTCAACAGACCGAAGCGCTGATTCTGATCCGCGAACGCACTAAAATTCAGGAGCCGTTACTCGAAC
>Ga0070734_10005416_pt1 | contig 11285 bp, 9 predicted proteins | sample Coa_R1_8_FD_66444 | JGI IMG/M metagenome (GOLD analysis project Ga0070734, IMG submission 66444) | Surface soil microbial communities from Centralia Pennsylvania, which are recovering from an underground coalmine fire - Coalmine... | ecosystem: Environmental > Terrestrial > Soil > Unclassified ...
CCAATCAGGTATTCCGCCAGTTCCATGTCCGCCGGCGTGGTGATCTTGATATTTCTCGCTGAGCCCATCACCACCCAGACGCTCTCTCCCAGCCGTTCCACCAGGGACGCCTCATCGGTGCCGGTAAAACCGTCTGCTGATGCGCTGTCAAAGGCCCGCTTAATCAGTGCATAGCGGAATCCCTGCGGGGTCTGTGCCTGGACAACGCGTTCACGCGGGATGGTCGAAGTAATAATCGCGCCTTCTGCCGCGCGCTCTACCTGCTTGATGGTATCGACGGCGGGCAGCCCGGCGATGGCGGCGCCGTGCCGCTCCACTTCATGAATCACATTGGCGATAATTTCATCGTCCACGAACGGCCGCACGGCGTCGTGCACCAGCACAATGTCGTCAGGAGCAGCTTTGAGCTGCGCCAGCGCGTTGGCCACGGATTCCTGGCGGTGCTCTCCGCCTTCCACTACTTTCACTTTATCGGCCAGTTTTTCTTTTTCCAGTTGACGGCTAAAGCGCTCCATCTCATTCTTGCGCAGCGCCACCACAATCTGGCTGATCTGCTGGTTACGCGCAAAGACGCGCAGCGTGTGGATCACGATGGGCGTCCCGCTGATTTCAAAAAATTGTTTTGATGGCGCGCCTTTTTTGCCGGCCGGCGCCATGCGGGTGCCAAGTCCGGCCGCGGGAATGATGACTGTGACCTTCATCGGGGAGAAAAGTATAGCAACTTTGCCTGCTGTCGGCCCTGGAGCGGATCCGTTGTAACCGGCTTAGGCTGCGGACTTCGATGCAGAGCTTGGCGATTTGGAGCTTGGCCGGACCGTGTCTTCTCCGGGAAGCACTTCGCGTAGCGCCCATTCGATCCGGCGGGTTCCTTCCTGAATAGTTCTCACTTGCTCCGCCTGTTCTTGCAGATACGGCGAATACACAATCGGCTGGAGAGCATTGCGAATGTGGTGGTTCATCTCAGAAATTACGCGCATTTTTTCTAGAATCAGCTTGTGCTGGTGGCGCTCATAGGCGAACACCAGGACGCCGGCAAGAACGCCGATCAGCAGATCATCGACCGCCGCAGGCAGGCCGCTGACACCCCAATTATCCAGCAGGGTTCGCAAAGTGACGCCAAGAAGAAAGATTCCGCAGCCCAAGACAAAACTGTAAATGGCCCGTCCCTTGAGCGTGATTGGTTTCCTGTACATAGGCCAGCAATTATTTCACAATGGTACGAGCTGTCTCTAAGGTCTCAATGCTGGAAAAAGTCGTCAAATATATCCGCGAGCAGCAACTGCTCAAGCCAGGAGAGCGCGTTGCCGTGGCATGTTCCGGCGGGGCCGATTCCGTGGCCCTACTCCGCATCCTGGCAGAGCTGCGAGAGCCGCTTGGCGTGGTGCTTTCCGTGGCCCACTTCCATCACCATATTCGCGGCGCTGAAGCGGATGCAGACCAACAGCTCGTTGAAGAATTAGCTGCGAAGCTTCAAGTGGATTTTTATTCTGGCTCCGGAAATGTCCCACAACACGCTGCCCAGAACAAGCTTAGCCTTGAGACGGCTGCCCGCGAATTGCGCCATCAGTGGTTCGCGGAGCTGATCAAGCAGCAAAAGGCCGACAAGATCTCCACGGCCCACACGCTCGACGATCAGGCGGAAACCGTGCTGATGCGCATCCTGCGCGGTACCGGCGCACGCGGACTGGCGGGCATCGCTCCTGCACACAAAGCAAAGCGCCTCATCCGGCCTCTTCTAACCACCAGCCGGCGTGAAGTTGAGGAGTATCTGAAAGCCAAGGACCAACCTTGGCGCGAGGATTCATCCAACCTGGATCTTGGCCATACTCGCAATCGCGTCCGGCATACTCTGCTTCCTCTGCTTGAGCGCGACTTCAATCCGGCAATCCGTCACACCCTGGCCGATCTCGCAGACGTCGCGCAGGCTGAAAGTGACTATTGGAGCAACGAACTCTGCTCGTTGCTGCCGCGGCTGATTCATGAAGGGAAGCCCAGCCGCAGCGGACGCAGCTCAAGCGGCGACGCGCAGGGTGTCCTGGCTATGGATTTGGTGGGCTTGCGAAGCCTGCCGTTGGCCGTCCAGCGTCAGGTCATCCAGCGAACCGCCCAATGTCTAGGCGTTTCGCTTGAATTTAAGCATATTCAACAACTTACTGCTCTGGCAGGACAACAAAAACCCGGCACAAAGCTGGTGTTGCCAGAGGGTTTGGTAGCAAGTCGCACCGTGCGTGAGCTCCAATTCAGCAAAAACACACCACAAACACCCAGGGATTATTGTTATTTGCTGCCGATTCCGGGCGAAGTTGCCGTGCCGGAGGTGGGAATCACCATTCGGACGCGGTTAATAAGTGATGGAAAACAAAAGGCTTTAGGTTATAATGAGGCAACGTTGTTAAAGCCAAGCCTGCTTAGTTCCGAGCTGAAAGTTAGAAATTGGCGTGCTGGTGATAAGTTCTTTCCGGCCCACACGCAATCCCCCAAGAAAGTAAAAGAGTTATTGCAGCCCGGTCGGCTGGGACATGAGATTTCCGCAGCCCAGCGTAAGGCCTGGCCGGTGATTGAAAGCGCCGGGCAAATCGTCTGGATGCGGTGTTTTCCCGCGTCCAGGAACTTTGCCAGCGACTCCGGGGACGCGGTCTTGATCGAGGAGATAAAAATGACCATTGAGGCAGGCGAGTGAACAGCATTCAATCTGAATATCCCAGAATTCTGTTGACCGCTGACCAGATCAAGAAACGCGTACAGGAGATGGCCCGCCGGATCTCCGCTGATTTTCAGGGCAAAACGCTCCATGTGGTCGGCGTGATGGAAAATGGCTTTGTGTTCATGGCTGATCTGGTTCGTGAGCTTGATCTGGACGTGGTTTGCCAGTTTGTGAAGGCGGAATCAAAGGAAGCCAATTCCACCACTACCGAGATATTCTTCAGCCCTGAGCTCGACGTGAAAGGCCAGCATGTTTTACTGGTGGAAGCGCTGGTCCAGTCCGGCCTGACGAGTGAATTCCTGATTCGGAACCTGGTGGGACGGGGCGCTGCCAGCGTGAAACTAGCTGTCCTTCTGGACAAGCAATCGGCCCGCCGAGTGTCCCTGCAGCCCGATTACTTTGGTTTTCTCATGAATGAAAATTTTGTCGTAGGCTATGGACTGGGAGAGCGCCATTTGGGCCGAACCCTGCCCTATATCTCGGGACGGGCCGAATCTGGGGTAATTCCTTAAGCAAGTCTTAAGCGCTTTTACTGCCCCCAGAGTGGCGGGAATGGGTATAAAATCTTTGGAGTGGGAAAGTTTAAGTCCGAAACCCAGTCGTTCCGCATCTAATTGGCATAACCCGGCGGTGTCAAAGGGCTCGGGGAACCTTTTTCATTGGAAAACGTCTGTAACGGATGCGACTGTCTTTAAAAGCCATGCAGGTCAGCGGATACGTGTCCTGACCGGGAAATCTAGGAGCAATCAGTGAATTCGACATTTAAAACGGTGATCCTGTGGGTGACGCTGGTAGCGGTCGCCGTCGTCCTCTGGAGAATGATTCAAGGCGGTCCGAACGCCGGCAAAGATCAGGAAATCGCCTATACGCAGTTCATGGCCGACCTGAATGACGGCAAGGTGGCGGATGTCACGATTGAAGGGAATGTGGCTCGCGGCAAGTTGCGCGATGGCAGTATGTACCATTCCGTGGTTCCGGCCACAAATCCCGCCCTGTTGAAGGCGCTTGACGACCACAACAAAGACACCAAGACCACGTTTAAAGATAGCCAGGGATGGAACTGGCCCATGGCCATTATTCAGTTCTCGCCGTTCATTCTGCTGGGTGTGCTGTGGTTTGTGATGATCCGGCAAATGCAGACGGGCGGGAACAAGGCATTAAGTTTTGGCAAGAGCCGCGCGCGCCTGCTCTCCATGCAGCAGAAGAAGATCACATTCAAAGATGTGGCCGGCGTGGATGAAGCCAAGGAAGAGTTGCGCGAAATCATCGAGTTCCTGCGCGAAGCGCAGAAATTCCAGAAGCTGGGCGGACGCATTCCCAAAGGCGTCCTGCTGGTAGGCCATCCGGGAACAGGCAAGACCTTGCTGGCGCGCGCCGTGGCCGGTGAAGCTAACGTTCCGTTCTTCAGCATCTCCGGTTCAGACTTTGTTGAGATGTTTGTGGGCGTGGGCGCTAGCCGCGTACGCGACCTGTTTGAGCAGGGCAAGAAAAACGCTCCCTGCATCATCTTTATCGACGAAATTGACGCCGTGGGACGCCATCGCGGCGCAGGCCTGGGCGGCGGACACGACGAACGCGAGCAGACACTCAACCAGTTGCTGGTCGAAATGGACGGTTTTGAATCGAATGAAGGCGTGATCCTGATCGCCGCAACCAACCGGCCTGACGTGCTTGATCCAGCTCTGCTGCGTCCGGGACGATTTGATCGCCGCGTTGTGGTTCCACTTCCTGACGTTCGTGGACGTGAAGAGATCCTCCGCGTACATACCCGCAAGATTCCTTTGGCCGATGACGTTGATCTCTCCATTCTGGCGCGCGGCACACCGGGCTTCTCCGGCGCCGAGCTTTCCAACATGGTGAATGAAGCTGCGCTGAACGCGGCCCGCAACAACCGCAAATCCGTACTGATGTATGACTTTGAGCTGGCCAAGGACAAAGTCCTGATGGGTGCGGAGCGCAAGAGCCTGCTGCTCACGGAAGAAGAAAAGAAGGTCACTGCGTACCACGAAGCCGGCCATGCGATTGTGGCTGCTCTAATGCCGCATGCCGACCCGCTACATAAAGTCACCATCATTCCGCGTGGAATGGCGCTGGGCGTGACCATGCAGCTGCCCGAAACCGACAAGCACAATTACACCTTGGACTACCTGAACACGCAGATTGCCGTGATGATGGGCGGACGCCTGGCGGAAGAAATCTTCCTGAACCAGATGTCCACCGGAGCCGGCAATGACATTGAGCGCGCCACTGAAATGTCGCGCAAAATGGTTTGCGAATGGGGCATGAGCAGCCTGGGACCGCTGACCTTCGGTAAAAAAGAAGAGCAGATCTTCCTGGGACGCGAACTTTCACAGCATCGCGATTTCAGTGAAGAGACGGCCCGCGAGATCGATTCTGAAGTCCGCCGCCTGGTCAACACCGGCTATGAAAAAGCCAAGAGCATCATTCTGGAAAACCGTGATGCCATGGTCCGCATAGCACTGGCCTTGCTGGAGCGCGAAGTACTGGACGCCAACGAGTTGAAATTGATTCTTGAAGGCAAGCAGCTTCCCGCACGCGTCGTTCCCCAAAAGGGTGATGGCGACGGTGTGCAGCAGGTGCTGAAACCGGAGCCGGGCAGAACGCCGGGAATCGCGCCAGGGAAACCTTCTCCCGCATAAACTTTCTATAGATTCGAACATGCAGGGCAGCTTCGGCTGCCCTGTTTCTTTGCTATGAGCTGCGCCTTTCATCCTGCCTGAAGGTATCGTCGGAGTTAGCGGGGAGTTTTGTTACTTCACAGCGTCTTGCGCTCTGCCCTTGTAAAATCCATAAGCTAACCTGCAAAGCCATTGCACACTCAGGTTTCAAGGCGTATTTGTAATGAGCTTGATCTGAAGAGGGTAGGAGTTCTGATATGTTGAGCCGCAAAGCCATTCTGTTCGTAATCCTGCTGTTCGCTTCAACTCTGGTAACGACCGCCACGGCGCAAACTGCGAAGCCATCAAAGGGCACACCTGCGACGGAGAAAGTAATTGCCATCCACGCTGCCAACCTGATTGATGGCGTCGCGAACCAGGTCCGGCACAACGTGCTGGTTGTGATCAAGGGCAACAAGATTGAAAGCGTGACTAGCGGAGGCAATGCGCCGGCGGGAGCCACTGTCATCAATCTGCCTGCCGATGTGACGGTGCTCCCGGGGCTGATCGATACCCACACGCACATTTTTCTTCAGGGAGAAGACCCGAAGGTTGAGAGCTATGATGACCAGCTTTTGAAACATCCTTCGTCGTACCGGGCTGCAAGGGCCGCCGTTTCTGCGCGGCGCGCGCTGGAACAGGGATTCACCACGCTACGCGATCTTGAAACTGAAGGCGCGGGCTACGGCGACGTGGGCATCAAAGAGGCGATCAACAACGGCTTCATTCCCGGCCCGCGGTTGCTGGTGGTGACCCGCGCAATCTCTGTGACGGGCGGCTATCCATTAGAAGGCTATAACCCTGACATTGTGGTGCCTAAGGGCGCGCAGCTTGGCGATGGTCCTGTTGAATTGCGCAAGATCACGCGCCAGCAACTGGAGAACGGCGCCGACTGGATCAAGGTTTACATGACGCACCGCTCGTGGGTCGATAAGGAAGGCCATTTGGTTTCCCAACCCACGCTGACCGTGGAAGAACTCAAGGCGGTGGTGGATGAAGCGCATGGTCAGCAGAAGAAGGTCGCGTGCCACGCCTATAGCGGTATCGGCCTGCACCGGGCGTTGGATGGCGGGTGCGATTCCATTGAGCATGGCCTCTCTCTGGACGATGTCGCGATCGCGCAGATGCTGAAGCAGGGCACCTGGTACGTGCCGACGCTGGGCGTCTATCACACGGATTGGGCGCCGGAAGACACGGAGGACGGCAAGCGCGACCGGGCGCGCTTCAATGAACATGAAGTCTCATTCAAGAAGGCATTGAAGGCCGGAGTGAAAATCGCTTTCGGCACGGATATGGGCGGCATTCCCTGGACCGAGCCCATCGCGAACGAATTCGGCTATATGGTCAAGTACGGCATGTCGCCGATGGACGCTATCAAGTCGGCAACCTCCAGCGCCGCCAATTTGCTGGAGATGAAAGGCGAGGTTGGCGTGATCTCACCCGGAGCTTTTGCTGACATCGTCGCTGTTCAAGGTGATCCGCTGGCCAACGTCGAGGCGCTCAAGACCGTAAATTTCGTGATGAAAGACGGGAGCATCTTCAAGCAGAAATAAGCGGAATTTTGCCGGTGGGCGAGACGGTCGCTGGAGTGAATTTTGCTAGTATGCTAGTATGCTATTAGTGAAAGAAAGCGCTAAACAGCAATTCAACGTCTATCTGCCGCCAGAACTCATCCGCAAGGTGAAGTACCGGGCATTGGATGACCAGCTGTCGCTCTCCGATCTGGTGGAGCGCGCGCTTGGGGATTATCTTCGCCACTCCAGGCGTAAAACCAAACAGGAGGAAAAATGAACGCCATCCCATCCAAGCCAGACTCGCAAACCTCCGGAGAAGTGCGGCTCCAGCCCATGCTGCACGTTCAAGACATGGAACAGGCGCTACGTTTCTTTGAAGCTGTTGGCGGATCGAAAGTTTATGGCAGCCGTGACGGAGATTGGGCTCTGCTCCGCTTTGGCAACACCGAGTTAAGCCTGCTTCGCCATCCTCCCAACCATGACCAGGGAGACAGCGAGTTTGAATTGAACTTTGTTTCCACCATCCCGCTTGAGCAGCTTGAGACCAGTGCCCGCCAGGCTGGCCTTACCTTGTTCAAGCCTGTGACGGATGAAGCATTCGGTCGCCAGATGATTTTGCGGCTTCCTTCCGGAATGTTGGTAAAGGTCAACGAAATCGAAGAAGACCTTATCCGGTGATAATTTCGATGCAAAAGCACTCGCATTTTTGACGCAAGGAGAAAAGAAATGGCAGCAGGAAAGAGCGGTGGTTCGTCGTCAGTAACCATGGCTGTGGCACGGATTATCGTGGGCGTCATGTTTCTGTTCTTCGCGCAATACAAACTGATGGGGCATGACTTTGCTCACGGTGGTTACACGAAATATGTGACGGGATACGTCCAAGAAAGCGCCGTGCCCGCATACAAGCCATTTCTACGCGCGACTCTGAAGTATCCAACCGCATCCGGTTATGCCGTGGGCGTAGCGGAGCTGCTGATTGGTCTTTCCATGGTGCTGGGGTTCTGGGTGCGTCCTTTTGCGATTGTCGGCGCATTGTTCATGGCCAACCTGCTCCTTTCCACGTGGATCCTTCCGCAAGGCGTTCCGATGTGGCGATACTTTGGCAATGAACTGGATAATATTGGACTCCTGCTTTTGTTCCTGGTGTTTTTTGCCCACAACGCAGGCACAACTTTGGGCCTCGACAAAGGATAGTAGAAACAAGTCACGGTACCATCCAACCACTCAATTCATCTTGGGATGTGGTCGCGCTCAAAGCACCGGGCGCGACTATCCAACCCCCCCGATAAGATATTGAAAAATATGGGCCTGCAAGATATTCCCAGCAGAGTCCGGAAGAAGCTTGTCTTAACCGATACAAAAGCGCAGCATGGCAATAGCGGGAAGGAGAAGCCGATGACGAATAAGTCAGCCGAGGACGCACAGAAATTCCTGGCGTCCATCGTGAAACACGCTGAAGACTCGATCATCGGGTGCACGCCGGACGGGACCATCGAGAGCTGGAACCAGGCGGCGGAAAAGCTGTTTGGTTACCGCGCCGAAGAAATCATTGGACAGAACATTGCCACTCTGGCGATCGATGAGGCGATACCCACGGTAAATGCTGTGATTCAGCGCATGAAGCGCGGCGAAGCCGTGCATCCTTTTGACGGCAGTGGTGTGACCAAAGGTGGACGCCGCATTGAAATCAGCTGTTCCGCATCGCCGGTGAAAGATGCGGACGGAGAATTGATGGGCGTCGCGGCAATCCTGAGGGACATCAGTGAGCGAAAGCGAGCTGATGAAGCGCGAGCGCTTTTGGCGGCGGTGGTTGAAAACTCTGAAGAAGGAATACTTGTCGTCTCTCTGGATAAGAAGGTACTGAGCTGGAACAGGGGAGCAGAGGCCATCTATGGATATGCAGCGGAAGAGATTATTGGAAAATCTGTGGCGTCCACCATTATTCCCCCGGAACGAATGGAAGAATACGACAGATTTTTTGCACGGGTGCTTGCAGGGGAAACACTGGTCGGGTTCGAATCGGAGCGATGGCACAAAGACGGCCGGCGATTTGAAGTAGCACTAACGTACGGTCCCATTAAGGACCGAAAGGGAGAGGTCATCGGCGTTTCCGCGATCGCACGCGATATCACACAGGCCAAAGCTACTCAGCAGGCGCTCTCTGAAGCAAATGAAAACTTTCGCGCTCTCATCAATAACATCCCAGATGTCATCTGGATGCTCGACAGCAATAACCAGGTGAAATTTCTGAGCGGCAACGCGGAGAAGCTTTTTGGGTACAGCATTGCAGAGTGTTACGCTCGCGGGGTCGCGCTCCTCTTTGAATCCATCCATCCAGACGAAGCCGAGCAAGTCAGCCGCATGTTCCAATCGTTCTTTGTTGAAGGGGCGTCGTTTGACCTGGAATTCCGCATACGCCGCAAAGACGGAGAATGGCGTTGGGTCCATAACCGTGCCATCCAGACATTTGAAAAAGACGGGTTGCGGTATGCCAGCGGGCTGGTGACTGACATTACGCAACGCAAAGCAGCCGAGGAATCGCTGCGCGAGTCGGAACAGCGCTACCGGCTCTTGTTTGAGCGCAACCTGGCGGGCGTATTCCGGTGCTCGCAAGTAGGGAGCTTTCTTGATTGCAATGACGCAGGCGCCAAAATTCTTGGCTACGACTCGCGCGAAGACCTGATTGGTCGCCCAGCCATGGATGTGTTTTTCGATCCCGCTGACAAGACCGCTGCGGACCAGAGAATGGCGCAACATGGGACTGCCTCCCACCAGGAGTTGTCTCTGCGTCGAAAGGATGGAAGCTCAGTCTGGATAATGGCGAATACCACCATGGTTCCCGGCGCGACGGGGACTGAAATTGAAGGGACATTTCTGGACATCACGCTGCTCAAGCAGGCGGAGGAGCAAATGCGCGTGGCCAAGGAAGCCGCGGAATCCTCCAACCGGGCAAAAAGCGAGTTCCTGGCGAATATGAGCCATGAAATCCGTACGCCCATGAACGGCGTAATAGGAATGGTTGACCTGGCGCTGGACACCGATCTTACTCCCGAGCAGCGCGATTACCTGGCAACGGTAAAGAGCTCGGCGGGCGCTTTGCTGGAAATCATCAATGACATTCTTGATTTCTCAAAGATTGAAGCACGTAAGCTGGAACTGGAGCGCGTCCCCTTCAGCGTAAAAGAGGTTGTAAGAGCGACGGTCAAAGAGTTTTCCGTTCAGGCCAGGAACAAGCAGCTATCTCTGCAATGCGACTTCTCCGCGGACTTGCCTGACATCGCAATTGGCGACCCCGGCCGTTTGCGGCAGATATTAATGAACCTTGTTGGCAATGCGCTGAAGTTCACGGATCAAGGAGAGATCATCGTGCGCGTCTCTCGGCTGCAAGACAACTCACTGCAATTCAGCGTGAGCGATACGGGAATCGGAATTTCTGCGGATAAGCAAAAGACAATTTTTGCAGCCTTTGTCCAAGCGGATACTTCCTCCACACGACACTACGGTGGTACGGGCCTGGGTTTGGCCATAGTTTCGCAACTGGTCGCGCTCATGCAAGGCCGTGTATGGCTGGAAAGCAGGCCCGGCGCCGGCAGCACGTTTTACTTTACGGCCCGTTTCGGCCTGGCGACCGCTATCCCAGCGACAGACGAGATCCAGCCACGCGAAGAACGGTTCGCGACCACCCCAGCCAGGAAGCTGCATATCCTTGTTGCAGATGATAACCTGGTTAACCTGCGGCTGGCCCGGAGCTTATTGGCAAAACAAGGTCACTCCGCTGTGGCTGTGGGTAGCGGACGAGAGGCTCTGGCGGCACTGGAGCAACAAAATTTTGATTTGGTCCTAATGGACGTGCAGATGCCCGATATGGACGGCTTCGAGGCTACCAAAGTCATACGCGCCCAGGAACAAATCTCCCACAAACATCTCCCGATTGTGGCCATGACAGCGCATGCCATGATCGGAGACCGCGAACGCTGCCTGGACGCAGGCATGGATTCCTATGTGACAAAGCCCGTAGACGCCCGAAAGCTATTCACTGCCATTGAGGATGCCGTCAGGATTTAAATGCATCCCAATCGGGGAAGTAAACCTCCAATCGCGCGGTTGGCGAATGGCATGGATTTAGATCGCTAAACGTTCTTTCCCCGCAATGAGTTACTGCCGGATGGACTTGTGCCAGTGTTCTCCAACGTATGGCTTGACCCGCGGCAAAACTGCCTATACCTGTAAAATAGAGTTAGCCAATGGTGCAGTTCACTGAACAATACGATGTGGTGGTTGTGGGTGCCGGACACGCCGGCTGCGAAGCTGCGATGGCGGCTGCCCGCATGGGGCTCAAGACCGCGCTTTTTACGCTGAATGTGGACCTGATCGCGCAAATGTCATGCA
>Ga0070734_10005418_pt1 | contig 11280 bp, 10 predicted proteins | sample Coa_R1_8_FD_66444 | JGI IMG/M metagenome (GOLD analysis project Ga0070734, IMG submission 66444) | Surface soil microbial communities from Centralia Pennsylvania, which are recovering from an underground coalmine fire - Coalmine... | ecosystem: Environmental > Terrestrial > Soil > Unclassified ...
GCAGCGCGTTGAAGGTATGGAAGAACTCCTCCTGCGAGTGCTCCTTGCCGGCGAAGAACTGAATGTCGTCGATCAGCAGCGCGTGCAGCGAGCGATAGGCGTTCTTGAATTCGTTGATCTGATTGTGTTGGAGCGCACGCACCATATCGCTGACGAAGCGCTCCGAGTGCACGTAGGCGACGCGCACCTCGCGATTGCGCACCATCATCATGTGACCGACCGCATGCATCAGATGCGTCTTGCCGAGACCGACGCCACCATAGATGAACAGCGGGTTGTAGGCCTTGCCGGGATTGGCTGCGACCTGCAGCGCCGCGGCCTTTGCAAGGTTATTGCTCTTGCCCTCGACGAAGCGATCGAAGGTAAATTCGGCGTTCAACGCTACGCCCACCGCTTTGGGTTGCGCGCCCTTGGTCGCGCGCAGCGCGCTGACACCATTCAGTGCCGAGGCGCTTGGCGCCTCCGAGGGCCGCGAGCCAATCTCCACCGAGAGGTTTGCGACGCCGAGTCCCAGCTCCGGCAGCAGCGCCGACAGGCGTGGCAGCAGTTGTGCGCGCACCCAATCGACCGCGAATCGATTCGGTGCCAGCAGTTTCAGCGCGCCCTCGCTCTCGAGCACCTGGAGCGGTCGCACCCAGGTGTTGAACTGCTGTTCCGGCAGCTCGTTCTCGAGCACGCGCAGGCAGCGAGACCAGATTGACGCTTCCAACCTGAGGACTTCCGCGGGAGGGGGGGCGAAGTCTATACCCATGACAGAAGCGCACGGAAGCGCAGCAGAGGCCGCGATCCTCGGGCTAATATTGACACCGGCGGGGCCGCTGCGTACCCTGCCGGCCCATTTTTCCGTGAGCTTTCAAGGCCCGAAGTCATGAAACGTACGTATCAGCCGAGCAAGGTGCGTCGCAAGCGCACCCATGGGTTTCGGGCCCGGATGGCGACCAAGACCGGACGGCGCGTGCTTGCGCGCCGGCGTGCCAAGGGCCGCAAGCGCCTCATTCCCTGAGCGGCGCCGCGCCGTGAGCCCGAGCCCCGGCGCCCCAATCTCGAGCCTCGGTCTGCCGCCAGAGCGACGCCTGCGCCGCGCCGCCGACTTCAAGCGTCTGTATGCGCAGGGTCGTCGACTCAACGCCGAGGGTTTTACGGCCGTGATTCAGCCCAATAGCGCAGGCAATGCGCGTCTCGGACTCTCGGTGGCGGCACGACTGGTGCGACGGGCGGTGCAGCGCAACCGCGTCCGCCGACTCATTCGCGAGAGCTTTCGTCAGCACCAGCAGCACTTGCCGGCGATGGATATCGTTGTGGGGCTGCGCAGCTCCCCGCGGGACGTCGATAATGCGCAGCTGCGCCGGTCCTTGGAAAAACTCTGGCAGAAGATCACTACCGCATGCGATCCCTCCTCCGTCTCCTGATCCGCGGCTATCAGCTGCTCGTGAGCCCGCTGCTCGGGCCGCGCTGTCGGTTTTATCCGTCCTGCTCGCACTATGCGCTCGAGGCCATCGAGGCCCATGGCGCAGGACGCGGCACCTGGCTCGCGCTGCGGCGGCTTCTGCGCTGCCATCCACTGCATCCGGGCGGCTACGATCCGGTGCCGCCTCCCTCTGATACCCGCCTGGGCCCCGCATGCCACTGAAAGACAACCTTCGCATGGTCCTCTGGGCGCTGTTTGCGATCGTCATGATCGTGAACGTGGAGCTCTATTTGCGCGAGTTTCCGCCGGCGCGCGCGCCGGTGGCGACCACGCCGTCCGGCACGGCGCCGTCGCTCGGCACGAGCGCGCCCATCGCGCCAGGCCCTCAGAGCGCCGCGTCGAGCGCAGCGACCACTACTGGCGCCTCGCCCGATGTCGTGGCGAACGCCAGCGCAGCCACTGTCGCGACAGCGAGCGGCGGCGCGGTCGCCCCTGAGGTGCATCTGCGCACCGACGTGCTCGACCTCGAGGTGAGTCTTGAGGGCGGTAATCTTGTGACCGCCGAGCTGCTCGCCTACCCGGAACAGAAGAACCAGCCTGACCGGCCGGTTGTGCTGCTGCAGAACACGCCGCCGGTATTCGAGCTGCAGGGCGGCCTCGCGGGCAGCGCGGGCGAGACAGCCCCAACACACCTCGCGCGCTACACGAGCCGCGTAAGCGCGGCGACGCTCGCTCCCGGGCAGAACGAGCTGTCGCTGCCGCTGACCTGGACGGATGGGCACGGTCTGACGGTGACCAAGACGCTGACTCTGCGTCGCAATGCCTACGCGATCGACGTTGCCTACGAGATCCATAACGGCGGCGACACGGCCTTCAGCTTCGCACCCTACGACCAGATCCTGCGCCTGAATGAAGCGCTGCATCGTTCCTATTTCAATCCCGGCAGCTATGCCTACAAGGGACCGGCCTACTTCGACGGCTCTCGCTTTGAGAAGATCAACTATCAGAAGGGCGGCAAGCTCGACATGCCGGTGCGCGGCGGATATCTCGTGGCGCTGCAGCCCTATTTCTTCGCCGGCATCCTGCCGCCGCCGAGCGAGACCTGGCAGTACAGCCTGCAGAGTCAGGGCGATGAATTCCTGCTCAAGGCCGTCGGCCCCCCGCAGAGCGTTGCCGCGGGCGCCACCGCTACGGTGCATGACACCCTGTACGTCGGGCCCAAGCAGCAATCGCGCCTCGACGCCATCCATCCGGCACTCGATCGCGTCGCCGACTACGGCGTGCTGACCATTCTGTCGAAGCCGCTGTTCTGGCTGCTCGTGAGCGTGCACCGAGCCATCGGCAACTGGGGCTGGGCCATCATCATCGTGACGCTCCTCATCAAGCTGGTGCTCTATCCGCTGTCGGAAACCAGCTATCGCTCGATGGCGAAGATGAAGACCCTCGCTCCGCGTCTCACTAGCCTGCGTGAGATGTACAAGGACGATCGCGAGAAAATGGCGCGCGCGCAGATGGAGCTGTACAAGAAGGAAAAGATCAATCCGCTGGCCGGCTGCCTGCCCATGCTGATCCAGGTGCCGGTGTTCTTCGCCTGGTACTGGGTCCTGCGCGACAGCGTCGAGCTGCGTCAGGCACCGTTCTTCCTCTGGATCAACGATCTGTCGGCGCGTGATCCCTATTGGGTATTGCCGGCCATCATGGCCGCGGCGATGTTCATCCAGACCAAGTACTTCAGCGCCCCGGCGACCGATCCGGCGCAGCAGAAGATCATGATGTTCATGCCGCTGGCGATGTCGGCAACCTTTGCGTTCTTCCCCGCCGGACTGGTGCTCTACTGGATCACCAACACGGTGCTGGGCATTCTGCAGCAATGGAACATCAACCGCCGCATGGAGGCCGCGCAGGCGCGCGTGAGGCGCTGAGCGGTAGCCGGCTGAGCGGCGCGCCCGCCCCACCCCGCGTGGCAGCCGACACCATCGTCGCTGCCGCCACGCCTGCAGGACGCGGTGGCGTGGCGATCGTGCGCCTCTCGGGTGTCGCAGTCCCCGCGATGCTGCTGCCGTTGCTCGGGGAGCGCGCAGCGGCGCGTGCGAGCGCGGCACCGCGGTACGCACTGCCGGCGCATTTTCTCGATGCGGCGGGCGAGCCGCTCGACGCTGGCCTGGTGGTGTATTTCCCGGCCCCGCACTCCTACACGGGAGAGGCTGTGCTGGAGATGCATGCCCATGGCGGCCCTGTTCTCGTCGAGGCACTCATCCGCCGCACGGTCGAGCTCGGGGCAAGGCGAGCGCGGGCCGGAGAGTTCACCGAACGTGCCTACCTCAATGGCAAGCTCGATCTGGCGCAGGCAGAGGCAGTCGCGAGCCTCATCGATGCGGCCTCGGACGCCGCGGCTCGAGCCGCGCTGCGCTCGCTCGAAGGTGAGTTCTCGCGACAGATCCTCGAGCTCGCGGAGCACATTGGATCGCTGCGCGCCTGGATCGAGGCGGCCATCGATTTTCCCGACGAGGAGCTCGATTTTCTCTCGGTGCCGCAGCTCGCTCAGCGTTTCAGCGAGCTGGCCGCGGCGCTCGACGACCTGCAGATGACCAGCCGGCGAGGGCGCGTGCTCACCGAGGGCCTCACCGTGGTCATCGCGGGCCGTCCCAATGCCGGCAAGTCGACGCTGCTCAATCGCCTGACCGGTCATGAGGCTGCCATCGTGACGCCTGAGCCGGGCACGACGCGGGATGTGCTGCGCGAGCGCATCGTGCTCGAAGGCATGCCACTGACGCTGCTCGATACGGCGGGTCTGCGGGCCGCGTCCGAGGACAGCGCTGATCCCATCGAGCGCGAGGGCATGCGGCGTGCACGCGAGGCCTTGCAGCGCGCGGATCTGATCCTGTTCGTCGTCGATGCCGTGGCCGACCCTGATGGCGACGCCTGGCAGCAGGAACGCGCGACGCTGCCATCTGCGGTACCCGTCGTGATCCTCAGGAATAAGTGTGACCTCGACGCTGCGGCCGCGGCGCGGCCCCCGGGGGATGCGGGTGCCGCCCAAGCGGGGGCCGCCCAAGCGCGGGACGCCGATGTGCCGTCGACGCTGCGCATCTCGGCGCGCACCGGGGAGGGCATCGACCAGCTCGTCGCGCGTCTGAAGGCGATCGCCGGATTGGGTGACAGCGAGGGTAGCGTGCTGGCTGCGCGTGCACGCCATGTCGAGGCGCTCGCACGGGTGGCGGCACACGTGGACGAGGCGCGCCGCCAGCTGGCAGCGCGGCGCACCGCGGAGCTGGTGGCCGAAGAGCTGCGAGCCGCGCAACGAGCCCTCGGAGAGATCCTGGGCGAGGAGAGCAATGAGGCACTGCTGGGGCGCATCTTCAGCAGCTTCTGCATCGGCAAGTAGCCCTCCGGCGGGGAGGGCGCGGTACGCAGCACATGCCGTGCGATACTTGGCGCCGCATGCCTAGCGATTCCACCTTCGACGTCATCGTGATCGGCGGCGGCCATGCGGGCAGCGAGGCCGCGCTGGCGGCCGCGCGCATGGGATGCAGAACCCTGCTGCTGACCCAGAGCATCGAGACGCTTGGCGCCATGAGCTGCAATCCGGCGATTGGCGGCATCGGCAAAGGCCACCTGGTGCGGGAAATCGACGCGCTCGGTGGCGCCATGGCACGCGCCGCGGATCGAGCTGGCATCCAGTTTCGTACGCTCAATGCCAGCAAGGGGCCGGCCGTGCGTGCCACGCGTGCCCAGGCCGATCGCATGCTCTATCGACGAGCCATGCGTGCACTGCTGGAAAATCAGCCCCACCTGGCACTCTTTCAGCAGGAGGCCGCAGATCTCGTCGTCGAGGGGGATGCGGTGCGCGGCGTGGTGACGGTGAGCGGCGTGCGCTTTGGCGCGCACGCGGTGGTGCTGACCGTCGGCACTTTTCTCGCTGGACGCATCCACGTCGGACTCACTCACCACGCGGGGGGTCGTGCCGGGGATCCGCCCTCGCTGCGCCTGGCAGAGCGCCTGCGCGAGATCGCGCCGCGCACCGGGCGGCTGAAGACTGGCACGCCACCGCGCCTGGATGGTCGCAGCATCGATTACCGCGGCCTGGCCGAGCAGCACAGCGATGAGCCGCAGCCGGTGTTCTCGTTTATGGGCCGCACCGCGGAGCACCCGCGCCAGGTTCCCTGCCATATCACGCACACCAACGAGCGAACCCACGAGATCATTCGTGCAGCCCTCGATCGCTCCCCGATGTACACCGGCCTCATCGAGGGCGTTGGCCCCCGTTACTGTCCTTCCATCGAGGACAAAGTGCAGCGCTTCGCGGACAAGAGCGCTCATCAGATTTTCATCGAGCCCGAAGGACTCGATACGCACGAGGTCTATCCCAACGGCATCTCGACGAGCCTGCCGTACGAGGTTCAGGTGGAGCTGGTGCACAGCATCCGCGGCTTCGAGCGTGCCCACCTGACCCGTCCCGGCTATGCCATCGAGTACGATTATTTCGATCCGCGCGATCTGACGACCTCGCTGCAGACGCGCGCCATCCAGGGACTGTTCTTCGCCGGCCAGATCAATGGCACGACCGGCTACGAGGAGGCCGCCGCGCAGGGGATGCTGGCTGGTATTAACGCGGCGCTGCGTTGCCGTGGGCAGGATGCCTGGGCGCCGTCGCGCAGCGAAGCCTACCTCGGAGTGCTCGTCGACGATCTGGTGACACGTGGCACGCGCGAGCCCTATCGGATGTTCACCAGTCGCGCCGAGCACCGACTGCTGCTGCGCGAAGACAATGCCGATGCCCGTCTCACGCCCATCGGCAGGCGCCTGGGCCTGGTGGATGATGAGCGCTGGGCGCTGTTCGAGGCGAAGCAAACAGCAAGTCGCGCTGAGCTCGAACGGCTCGGGACATGCCGGCTGCGACCCGGACAGATCCCTGAGGCCTGGGCTGAACGCGTGCTGGGCAGCGCTGCGCCATCGCGGGAGGTGAGTGCGCTGGAGCTGCTGCGTCGCCCGGAGGTCTCTTACGACGCGCTGCTCGAGCTCATCGGACCCGCGCAGAGCTGTGCCGATGAGCGCATTGCCGCCCAGATGCGCCAGGCGATTGCGGTGGAAGCGAGCTACGCCGGCTACATCGCGCGGGCCGAGCAGGAAATCGAGCGCACCCGAGCCCAGGAGCACCTGCCGTTGCCGGATGATCTGGACTACGCAGCTCTCGCGGGGCTGTCTCATGAGGTACGTCAGCAGCTCACGGCTGTGCGCCCGCGCACACTGGGGCAGGCTGGGCGTATTCCCGGCGTCACCCCGGCGGCGCTGGCGGTACTGCGGGTCCACCTCAAGCGCCGCGGACGCGCCGTCGCCTGACAGTCGATGGGGCCCAGTGGCACTGGTACGGGGTGATCGTTAGCCGTTAACATCCCTGCGAGATCGAATCACGCGAACGGCTCAAGCTGAGACGCGGTGCTCGAACAGTCCCGCTTGAGCGAGGCATGATCGGTCGTAGGCTGTCACGAGAGTAGACAGGAGCACCGATGCAAGTCCTACTTGCGGCCCTCATCACCATCGGGATCGTCTCCACCCTGTATCGGGGCCAGCTGCGTAAACCGGCCGCAGCGTTGCGGGACGGCAGCGGCCACATGCTGCAGCACGGGCGCTGGGAACGCGTCATTGCCTGGGTCGTGCTGGTCTCGGCGCTGGTACCCGCGGGCCTGGCGGCCTACGTGCTGTGCCGTCCGACGGTGGCCCGCTTTGCCACGCGCACCGTGCTCGAGTTGCTGACCTGCAGCGGGCTGTTTGCGGTACTGGCGGTCTGGAGCTTTCAGTCGCTGCGTCGCCATATCCGCGTGAACGACATTGGCCTGGTGCTGTGCCTGGGCCGCAGGACGATTGAGATCACCTGGGCGAGCGTGACGCGGGTCACGACCGACCTCACCGGGGCACTGCTGATCTGCGGCGCCTCGGGGGCCGAAATACCCGTCAATAAGTTTTTCGTCGGCATCCCCACACTGGTCACCTACATGCGCCGCCATCTGCCCGAGAGCATGTACTACGGCGCGTTCTGCACCTACACGCCGCGAGCGCACCTGGGCCGCTGAGCGCTCGCCGGGCCAGTCGGCTGAGCCCGCTGGCCAGGAGACGACACGCGTGTGACGCCGCTTCCGGCGTCCCGCGGCTCGCGGTATAAGCAGTCTCGGGGCCGCTCCTCAGCGCGGCACAGCTGCCGCAACAAGGTCCCCGGGGGGTCGCATGATGGCTGACATACGCACACGGCTGACGCGGCGCGAGCTGCTGGGCACCGGCGTCGCAGCGGCAGCAGCCATGGGCACCGCTGCGAGCACCGCGCTGCTATGGGGATCGGACGCGCAGGCCGCGGATGCGCTGATCACCAAGCCGATACCCGCCACCGGGGAGCGGTTGCCGGCAATCGGTCTGGGCACCGATAAATTCCGCACCGGCGAGCGCGCCGCCATCCGCGATGAGGTCGCGCGCATGCAGCAGCTCGGTGGCACGGTGATCGACACTTCCGCCGACTACGGTGACAGCGAAGCGCTGGTCGGTGAGACGCTGGCGTCGCTCGGTATACGTGACCGGATGTTCGTGGCCACCAAGCTCACCAAAGGGGGTGGCTTCTTCGGCGACGGCGTAGGAGGTGCTGCGAGCTTCGAGCGCTCACTGCGTCGACTGCGCACGCAAAAAATCGACCTGTTGCAGGTTCACAATCTCGACGGCGTAGATGAGCTGATGCCCCAGATGCAGCGCTGGAAGCAGAGCGGCCAGGTGCGCTACCTGGGCATCACGACCTCCGAATCGGGTCAGCACGACGAGATGATGGGCTACATGCGCCGCTATCCGCTGGACTTCATTCAGGTCGATTATTCCCTCGACAACCGCAGCGCCGCACGCGATGTCCTGCCGCTTGCGCTGCAGCGGCGCATCGGCGTGCTGGTGAATGTCCCGTTCGGCTATGGAAGTCTGTTGCGCGAAGCGCAACGTCGGCGCCTGCCCCCGTGGGCAAGCGATCTGGATATCGCGACGTGGGGCCAGTACCTGCTCAAGTATGTGATTTCCCATCCGGCCGTGACGGTCGCAATCCCAGGGTCCACGCAAACCGCGCATCTGGTCGATAACCAGGGCGCCGCACGCGGGCGGCTCCCGGACGAGGCGCTGCGGCGTAAAATGGAACAATATTGGGACAAAGGGTAGACGTCCCAGCGGAAATAGGCTGAAAACGTAACAATGCTAGCGGCCGCGGCGCTGGCCGGCCGCTGCGCCAGGATTTACCATAGCCACATCCATTAGGGGGTCCTCGTCATGAAGTTGATTTATGCCGCCACGGCGCTCGCCGCGCTTGCCGCTTTCACCGCTTCCACGGGCTTTGCCGCCTGCACCGCGCCCACGCCGCCGCAGAGCCTTCCGGACGGCAAGACAGCCACGCTGCAGGAGATGCTGGCGGGCAAGAAGTCCGTCGACGCCTTCAATGTCGCCACCAATGCCTACCTCGATTGTCTGAAAACCGAGCACGAGACCGCCCTGGCAGCCGACGGACCGAAGGTCTCGGACGAGGAGAAGGCCAAGCTCGACAAGGCGGAGACCTCGAGGCACAACGCCGCCGTGGACCAGCTGCATCAGGTGGCCGACCACTTCAATGAGCAGATCCGCGTATTCAAGTCCAAGAACGCCAAAAGCTAAGGCCGCGAGCCGCTAGGACCGTATGGTCTGCTGCGGCGCAGCCATAGGCGCCGCACGGATCCTTCCCGGCCCACCGAGGCTCTGCAGCCCGCCTGCCGCAAGCCCCGCTTCCCTCACCCCAATGCTCCGGGCTGCAACCTTTCCCGTCCCGCGGTGTTCTCTGCTCAAACGAGCGCACCTTTGTGTCAAACCCCCACACGGAGCCCCCGCGCCCGGATGAGTTCACGACTTTCATGCGTGCCTATCAGGACATGGTGTTCACGACGGCGGCCCGACTGACGGGTCAGGATGCGCAAGCGCAGGATATTGCACAGGAAGTATTTCTTCGCGCCTACGAGCATTTTGGGCAGCTGCGGGGCAGCCCGACAGCAGGTGGCTGGCTCAAGACCGTCACGCGCAATCTGTCGCTGAACCATCTGACGCGCCATCGCCGTCGCTGGCGGCTGTTCTCGGAAATGGCCACCGCAGAAGACGAGGATACGGGTCCCGAAATGCAACTCCCGGCACCCGATGACCTGCTCGCGGATCTGACACTGCAAGAGCGTCGGGAATTCATCGAGGCGGCGCTGCAGCACCTGCCGGAGCGCCAGCGCATCGCGCTCGTGCTGTACCACTTCGAGGAGCTCGCGTACGAGGAGATCGCCCGACAACTGCGCCTGCCGCTTGCCACCCTCAAGAGTGACATCCACCGCGGCCGCCGCGCGCTGCTGAAGCAGATGCACTCCCGGGGCCTGTCGGCCGCCGTGCTGGAGGCCTGAGCCCCCATGAGCGTGCACGATGATCGCGAGCGCGCCATCGAGCGCCAGGTGCACGCAGCGCTGCGCTCATTGCCGCTGCGTCGTGCGCCTGACCGGCTTGCGGCGAGCGTGCTCGAAGAGATCGCGCGGCGCGCCGCGTTGCCGTGGTGGCGGCGAGCCGTGCCGCAGTGGCCCACCGCCGCGCGACTTCTGTTTGCAGTCGTCGCGGCCGCACTGGTGTCGCTGTCCCTGCAGGGCAGCGCGAGCATGTCCAGGCTCACGGCGCCTGCGGCCTCCGCGCTGTCGTGGGCGCAGCACGCGCTGTCGCTGCTGCGCACGGTTCCGCGGCTGTTGAGCGCGCTGCTGGGCGCCTTGCCCATGGCATGGGTGCAGGCCGCCCTGCTGATCGCAGTCATAGCCTACCTTTTCCTGTTCGGCATCGGGACGGCCGCCTATCGGCTGCTGTACCTGGAGCGCTGAGGTGTCCGGAGACGCATTCATGAGTTATTCCCATCCCGAGACGCAGCGGACCGCATCTCCCGCGCACCGAGGCCTGCGCATCGCGGCCATGGCCCTCGCTCTGTTGTGGGGCCTGCCGATCGCGGCGCCGGTGCTGGCGCAGCCCGCGGCCTTGATCGTCACGCTGGGCGCGGTCACGCCCGCAATGCCGGCCGCGCCCGCAGAAGCGGTACCGCCTGCGCCGCCTGCGCCGCCCCCGCGGCCCGCGCCGTTCTCTGGTCACGATGACCATGTCGCCGTCGGTAAGAGCGTCGATGTGCCCGCTGGAGAGTCCGCTGATGCGGTGGTCGCGGTGCTCGGGTCCGCGACCGTCGAAGGGCAGGCTCGCGGCGACGTCGTTTCGGTTGCCGGCAGCGCGCGGGTCACCGGTCCGGTCCAGGGCGACGTGGTCTCGGTGCTCGGCTCGGCATACATTGACAGCCACGTCGGCGGGGATGCACAAGCGGTGCTGGGCTCGCTCGAGCTCGGCCCCCATGCAGAAATCGATGGCGATGCCCAGTCGGTCGGGGGACAGCTCATTCGCGATCCCGGCGCAGTGGTGCATGGCGGCGTCCAGCAGATCGGCCCGAATGCGCCCGTCAGCCTGGGTCCGCTGACGCCCTGGTTTCATCACGCACTGATGTACGGGCGCCCTCTCGCCCTGGGTCCCGGTCTGGGCTGGGCCTGGGTGGTCGCGGCAGTGTTTCTCGGCCTGTACCTGCTGCTGGCTTTTCTTGCCCCGCGCGGCATTGAGCGCTGTGTGCAGTCGCTGGAGGTGCACCCGGGCCCCACGCTGCTGGCCGCTCTGGCCGCCGTGCTGCTGACGCCGCCGCTGCTGCTGCTGCTCGTGATCACTGTGATCGGCATCGCCGCCGTGCCGGTCGTGGTGCTCGCGATCTTCTGTGCAGCGCTGTTTGGTAAGGCCGCGGCGCTGGCCTGGCTTGGGGGGCGCTGCATGCCCCATCGCCGACT
>Ga0070734_10005419_pt1 | contig 11279 bp, 7 predicted proteins | sample Coa_R1_8_FD_66444 | JGI IMG/M metagenome (GOLD analysis project Ga0070734, IMG submission 66444) | Surface soil microbial communities from Centralia Pennsylvania, which are recovering from an underground coalmine fire - Coalmine... | ecosystem: Environmental > Terrestrial > Soil > Unclassified ...
GCTGATTATTCTCGTAGCTCCACAGCGCCCATGTCCGACGCCGCTCCTCTGATCGAGGGCACAAATCTCCATGACGTAGGGATTATCGGCAATGGCGCGATTGACGGCAATACCGTCAGAAATCCCAACGGCCGGGGAGAGCGACGGGGCCCTCACGCGGTGTATCTGACGAACGTTCGTGAGTTCGTGCTCAGAGATTTTACCCTTAAAGATTCATCCAATTATGCATTCTTGATCATCGGATGCGAGCACGGGACCATTTCGGGACTGAAAGTCTATGGCGGGTATGACGGGATTCACATGCGGAACACTCGCGACGTCACGATCTCGAATTCGCGGATATACAGCGGTGACGACAGTCTAGCAGGCGTGTCATGGATGAATGTCGTAGTCACGAACACCATCCTGAGCAGCGCCGCTCACCCGATGCGGTTGAGCGGCGAGAACGTGGTATTCAGCGACATTCTCATTGTTGGCCCCTCCCCATATCCCCATCCACCCTCGGACAAGTACAACGTAATGTCCGCCATCGTCCACATGGGTGCCCCAGTGATGGGGCGCGGGGGCGCGCCGCTGCCGCCCGTGACCGACGAACTGCTTCGTCCGCGGGCGTCGGACAACATGGTGTTCAACGGGATCACCATGAACAATGTGCGGTCCCCGATGTACATGGCCTCGACCGGTTGTTGCCGATACCCGGAGGGAGTCTTGAGCGCGGGATTGAAAAAGATCTTTGTAAACAACATGACGGTGATCGGTGCGGGCAAACTGCCGCTGGCGGTGGTTGGAGCGCCCGTGCAGAGCCGCGTGGAATCGGTAGTGCTCAACAACGTGCGCCTGATTTACGACGGCGGCATCGAACAAGCCGACGGTTATTCACTGGATCCTTCGTCCGGCTTCTACTTCGAGAACGTGGATCGTGTGGAGCTGAATAACGTCCGGGTCGAGTACCGGGAGAAGGATGCCCGGCCGGTGATCATGGCGAAGGACGTGGGAAAGCTGATCCTGAACCATGTTGTAGCGCCAACCCCGGATACGTTCCCGCTGTACGTGATCGACAAAGTCGGGGAGGTTCTGGTGGATGATCAGCCGGCACCCATCAGCACGGGACAGATTCAAGCGCTAGATCTGGACCTTCACCGGACCGCGGGCCACGCTGTCGTGAGTGAGCCATTCAATGCCGTCGTCACGGTGCAGAACACCGGTGGCGACGGCTTCACGGAAGTTAAACTGCGGTTCGGTCAGCAGAACCTCGCGAAATCTGTCTGGCTGAAAGCGAAAGAGAGGCGTCAGGTTCTGTTCGCGGATCTGAAGGCCGCCCAACCGGGAGAGTATCGGATTGAAGCGGGAAAATTCCAGAAGACAGTAAACGCGGAAGCGGTGGCTCCCCAGCAACCCGTCAGCGCGCCGTATGTGACGTTCTCGAACGTGAACGGCGAGATGTTTCGCCGGGGCGACACAATTAATGTTTTGGCGCCGCAGGGCGAATACTATTTGAACCAGTTCCTAGGCAAGGATAGTTATGCCTCGGTGTACTTAAAAGCAGCGCTGCACCAGGATGCGGCGATCACCGTCAGGGTCGATAAACCGAATCCTGACATGCAAAGGTCCAACGGCATGGTCGGGATCATGGTCAAGAACGACATTTCCAAAGCTGGACAGTCTGCCGGGTACGCGACGGTGGAATCTTCCATACAGTGGGGAGTCGACCGAGAATGGTCCAACGGATACGCGATGGAATGGGACGCAGATGGCGACGGCCGGACGGACCACCACACGCCGTTCGACGGATATACCCAGTGGCCGCACTGGCTCAAGCTGGAGCGGCATGGCGCCAAATACACCGGCTTCTACAGTCTGGACGGGGAGAAGTGGACAAGGATAACCGAGGTCGAAGCCCCCGGCGGAAGCGAGGCTGAAGACGTCGGAGTTTTTGCGACGGAGGCGGGCGGGCGGTTCCAGGATTTGAAGGTCGTGGACCTACCAAAGCCCTAAGGCTTCGGGTCTCGGCAGGAAGATAGTTATTTCGAAAGGGGTCTCAACGACTTGAATTGCAGGTTAGGCGCGATTTTGATATTTCGATCTGACGCTCGATTATCACGGCGCCACGGAAGAATTAACTGAGCACCTTACGCAGCATCTCCTCATTCAGTTAATGAAAACCGCCGGTATCGACCCGCCCAGACCTTGAATGGTGAAGCTTCGAAAGGGAACGAGGCTCGCTCCGATGCACGATCCCAATGCGCGCTGGAAAGGCCATGATCCGGTGTCGAATGGGCTAGGCCGTGACGTCCGTGCCGTGGTTGCAGGTTTTAGAGTACAGCAAAAGGAAAACAAATGATAATCATTTCTTACCGTTTACGGATCGCGCAGCTCGCAGTTGCGGGCGTACTCGCTATCGCTCCGGCGCAGGCGCAACCGGCGGCTGCACCAACTGCCGACGCGCCAAAATCTGATGAATATCTCCTGCTGGGAAGCCCCAATCGGGGCGCCGGAGAGCCTTGGGTCTACGTGAATCCCAAAGACACCAATAACATTATTGTTGTCGCGATGGCGACTCTGAACCGCTTGCCAACCGGAGAATCGCCGATCGTCCCGCGAACCACTCCGGAAGGAGTAGCGCTCCGCATACGTGAGCTTTCTGTTCCAGACGGCTCCAGGACCGATATTGCCGTCACCTGGGATGGCGGCAAGACGTGGACCTACAGTGAGGACCATTTCCGGAAAGTTTTGGAGAAGAACCGTTGCAGTGACTCATTCGCGGGAGCAGGGCCCAACGGATTCCTGTATATGGGGTGCCTCGCTTATTTGAATCATGGCTCTACCGATTACGACGAGTTCGGAGCATCGCCCAACGGAGAAGCAAAGCTTTATCACGGCGGTACCGCAATCGCACGGTCGGAGGACAAAGGGAAAACCTGGAGCAATCCGGTTTGGGTGCAGCCGTTGGAAATGAAGTCACCTTCTCTTTATCCTGCGAACATCCATCCGAACTTCGGTGGAGCTGGCCCCGTAGACCGGCCGAATTTCTTTGCCGACGCATCGAATGGAACCATCTACCTTTCCGGCAGCGGTTCCGCTGCGATCGATCCGCCCGGTGGCGGTGAGCCGGTCCGAGGCGGCCATGTTTTCTTGCGTGCGTCTCACGATAGCGGGAAGACCTGGGGCCTGATCTACCCAACGGATACTCTCGATCACCCAGGTCGTGGAGGCGCGTACTCCGCAGCTTTTGGGCACCTGGTGGTCGCCTACAGCGCAACATCTGTACCCGGCCCCGCCGGGGCCAATTGTCCCTGTCCAGTTCTGGGCATCAGCCAGGATGACGGAAAAACCTTCACTCACAAGCTCATCCCGGCCCTGCCACAGGCTGAAGCTCCGGCTCCGGTGGCGGGCCGCGGTGCCGGGCCAGGCCGCGGCGGGCAGATGGTGGGCGCGGATCCGACGAAGGAAGGACGATACGCTGTGGCAACCACGGTGGGCAAGCAAGTCATTGTTCAGGTGACCGAAGATGGCGGCAATACCTGGAACCCTCCCGTCGTGGCAGTGGACCTTCCTGCCAATGCCGGTTTCGGACAGCATGCCATGAAGTATTCCCCGAAAGGCGACCTCGGCATTATCTGGAAGCAGACTTATCCGGACAGAAGTTACGATATGTGGTCCTCTGTCTCGCGCGACGCAGGCAAGACGTTTAAAACGATTCGCGTCAGTCACGCTGTGTCACCGACCTACAATCCGGAACGCGGCAACTTCATGCTAGGCGATGATCTTTCTTCTGTCGATCTCGATGGTCAATATCTACACGTGGTGTGGGGAGATAACCGCTCCGGATTTGAAGGGACGTGGTACGGCAGAGTCCCGCTTAGCGCGTACTGAGTTGCGGTTGAGCCAACGAGAGCCGAACGTAAAAAGGAAGGAATTGGGTTTCGACAGCATCAGGCCCAAGCCCCGACAATTATGGCAAGTGCGATGGGACAGAGATCTCTGGAGCGTTGACCGATCTTAAGTCAAATTCTCAACATTTGCTCGTCCGGGCTTTTCGATCGCTGCTAAGCGCGCCATGCGGGGCCGACTTCGTTACTTGTTCGTTTCAGACGAAACACCGGCCCCTTCGTTGATCCGGATTTCGTGCTTTCTCGGCTGCCGGCCCGCAGCGTCGAAAAGCTTCGCCAATACCTTGGTGCTGTCTTCCCGCGCGCTGCAAAGGTGCGCGATGTCCCACGGGGTGTCGCCGCCATCGTCGGGAGTATCTAGTTCCGCTCCCACGCCGGCCAGGAACTCAACCACTGGCGCAGCCGTCGGATTGAAACCTTGCAACGCAAGATGCAGCACCGTGCGGTGATAGTCGGTTTGAGCCTTCACGTTCCTATCAAGTGTGTAAGCGTATTTCACAGCCTCAAGCTTCGCGCCGCTGGCAGCTGCGAGCAGTAGGGTGGTCCCGTCTGATGCCTCTGCGGTAGGATCCGCTCCCGCTTCAATCAGGGTCCGCATCACCTGGATGTAGCCTCCCTTCGCGGCCAGCAACAGCGGCGTCTGAGCGGCACCCGGAGGGCGGGTAATGTTTTGACTTGCGGCGTTCGGCGCCGCGTAGACTGGCGTTCCTGTCCTGGCGTTCGCATCCAGTTTCTTCTCGAGGAACAACTTGACCAAGTCGAGATTTCCGTTTTCCGCAGCGATATGCAAGGCGGTGTTGCCGCCCGGGTCGCGAAAACTCAAATCGGCTCCCTTTTCTACGAGAAGCTCCACGACCTCTCTTTTTCCGAGAGCCACTGCCGCCAGCAACGGGTTCATGCCCGCATGATTTGGCTGATTGATATCGGCGCCCGCTGACATCAGGGCCGCAACTGCGTCCCGGCTTCCCTTAGCAGAGGCGAAGATCAGAGGAGTAAATCCTGACTTGGACGCTACGTTGGGCGTCGCACCTGCCTGTAGCAACACTTCGAGTGCCTCGGGTTTACCGGCATCGGCAGCCCACATCAGCGCATTCTGGCCTCGAATCCCTTCCGTGGCATCCACCCTCGCGCCGTGGTCAATCAGCAGCTTCACGACTTCGGGTTTGCCATTCCTTGCCGCCAGCATCAACGCAGTCTCGCCGTTATAGCGGCGCGCCGCATTGGCATTCGCGCCCGATTCGAGCAGGTCCTTCACAATGGTCGGGTTGCCGTTTTCCGCCGCCAGCGTGAGTGGTGTCTCTCCTAAGGACAAGCTGAAGGATGCGGTGCCCTACAACGTCTGGAAACTGGATCAGGATATTGTTGAGTTTCCCCACGTCTTATAACCCCGATCTAGAGCTTGTCTTCACCAACGTGATGAATGCGGGCCAGTGGGGACACATAAGAATGCGCCAGCCAGGCCAGGGGCGCCGCGGAGGACCAGGAGGCAGAGGCCTCCCGGGTGGGCCACGCGAACCCGATCCCGATCAGGGATCCCGTCAAGTATGGGGAATGAGGAGTTTCCGGGTCGCGGCCCTGCGCCGATAGGACCCTGGTACGCAAAGAGCACGCCCGAAGGTGGACGCTTTTGGCAGCCAGACACTCGGTATTCCTGCGCACCTCCGCCGTGGCGCGAACTGGTCGCCGTGAACGTGAATACGGGCGACATCGCATGGCGCACACCGCTTGGAGTGTTCGACGAACTGGCTGCCAAAGGGCTGAAGACGGGCGCACCAAGTCTCGGCGGCGGAATTGCGACGGCGGGGAACCTCATATTCATCGGGGCCACGGCCGACAGCCGGTTCCGCGCCTTTGATGCGCGCAACGGCAGGGAGTTGTGGACTGATAAAATCAAAGCGCCGGCGCATTCAATACCATCGACGTACATGGGAAAGGACGGCCGCCAGTATGTCGTGGTCTCTGCTGCCGGCGGCGGATTCCTGCGGGATCCGAGCTCTGACACTGTGATTGCTTACGCATTGCCGTAGCAATTTCACCCCCATCGAGCGGGCAGTTGCCAGGCTCCAGCTTGCTTCGGATGCGAAGGGTTGACGCGTAACGGTGTCGCTACCGTGTCTTTAGTCGCAAAAAGCCTGTTTCGATGTAAACTCGATCCCCAAGTGGATGTTCGACGGCGGTAGTGTGCATTCACCGTGTTGCGCGAGGGGGAGATCAAAGTGAGATCTACAGCCATCAGCGGATTTTTAGGGTGCCTTCTGATTTCGACCGGGCTCCTTTTAGCCCAAGTCACCGGAACCTTGCGGGTACTCGTCACCGACGGCAGCGGAGCCGTTATCGTCGGAAGCCAGGTGACCTCCATAAACGTCGACACAAACCAGACACTCTCGGCTCTCACCAACGACAGCGGTTATGCCGTATTCAGCCCGATTGCGCGGGGCACTTACACGGTGCAAGTAACCTCGCCCGGTTTCACCACCGTGAAAGTAGACGCGGTTACCATCGATACCAACCAGAATCGGCAGGTTCCCGTACAGATGCAGGTCGCGAGCGGTGTCGCTACGGTGGAAGTATCGGCAGCCATTGTCGCCCTCCAAACTGAAAATGCGGCGCGCGGCGCGCTGGTCACCGGAGAAAACATCACCGAAATGCCGCTTCAGCAGCGGCGTTACACCGACCTGGCACTCTTGACGCCCGGCGCGATCTCTCCTTCAAATAATGGAAGTGGCCAAGTCAACCCGACCGATATTGTCGTCAACGGCGGCCGCATCCGCGGCAATAATTTCCAATTGGACGGAGCCGATAACAATGGACCGGCACGTGTAGGCGTTCTCGGAACTAATGTGATCGTCCCTCCACCGGATGCCCTGACCGAATTTAAGGTACAGAGCAGCAACTTCTCTGCCGAATTCGGTGGCGCAATCGGCGCGGTAATAAATGTGAGCCTGAAATCGGGGACCAATCAGATTCACGGATCGGCTTGGGAATTCAATCGCGACACTGTATTTGCGGCGAACAGTTGGCAGAACAATCTGGCCGGTACTCCCATAGGACCGGTGAAATGGAACCAGCCCGGCGGCACGTTCGGCGGGCCACTCAGAAAGAACAGAATATTTTACTTCGGCGACTTCGAGGCGTTTCATCAGATCTCGAGTACCAATCCCCTGGCGAGCGTGCCCACTTCCGCGATGCACAACGGAGACTTTAGCTCGCTCACAACGAGGCTGGTGGATGGAAACGGAAACCCGATTCCCGGCAACATGATCCCCTCGAGTGTGATATCGCCGCTGGGGCAAAAAATTGTCAATCTCTATCCCACGCCGACGAGCAATACGGTTGGCAGCGGCGGGCGCCCGGCGAATAACTACACGAAAACTACGCAAACTAACCTGACGCTATACAAGACTGATTTCCGAATGGACTACAACCGCAGTGTTAAGGACCATTTCTTCGGACGCTACAGTATCAACCATCAGCACTCGTTGGCTCAGGTGGTGTTGGGAGCCGCCACCGGAAACACCGTAAACACAACTCGCAGCCAGCAGGGCACGGCCGGTTGGACCAGGGTATTCTCGGCTACAGCTGTGAATGAGGCGCGTTGGACTTACAGCAATCAGGATTACGACAACTCCAACACCAACGTCGGCCCGAATGTCGCCACCAACTTCGGCTTTCTGGGCATCCCGGCAATCAGCGATATTAACCTGCCGTCGATTTCGGTGACGAACTACAACTCGCTCGGCGGAGGTGGTTACAATCCCCAATTCCACCATCCTTGGGCTACAGCTGCCAATGATTCGATGTCGCTAGTCAGGGGGAGCCACTTGATCAAGTTCGGCGCAAATTGGACGGTCAAGCAGGACAACTTCGTGGACTTCCTGTACCGCAGCACGGGTTTCTCCTTCCAGGGCCGTTTTTCGGGTGATGCCGTGGCTGACGTCCTCTTAGGGCTTCCGCAAACCGTAAGTGCAGAGGGGTTTTCGCAGGTGCACGAGCGGCAACAGATTTACGGCGTGTTTGCGCAAGATCAGTGGAAGATCAGCCCGAAATTCAGCCTGGACTACGGTCTCCGGTGGGAATACTACACGCCGTTTTATGGCATCGGCGATTTTACGAGCGTCAACTTCAATTTCGCGGCCAACCAACTGCAGGTGGCTCCCGGCGGAAAGGTTCCGTTGGCGTTTGGCGCCGTGCCAGCATCCAGCCGCTACGCGATGGCTCCAGTTCATACGGACTTCGGACCTCGCGTCGGGGCGGCCTATCAGATCAACAACCGCTTGGTTGTTCGCGCTGCGTTCGGTGTCTTCTACGATTCGCAAGAGGTGCACGGAACAACGCCGGATTCGGTAATCAATCCGCCTAACGTGTACGCAGTGACCCTGCAGAGAGCCGGAAACGGGCCGCCTCCGATTACCCTGTCGCAGGCCTTTCCGCCCAACATCCTCAATCCATCGTCCGTCAATTCATCCACGTTGCCGCTGAACATTTTTCCCCAAACGGCAGAGCCTGGGCGCGCCGAACAGTGGAACGCGACCTTCCAGTATCAAATTACGGGAAACTCAACATTTGAACTTGGGTACGTCGGCAACACGGCCAGGGGGTTGGATCTAATAATCAATGGCGATAATGCGCCCTGGGGGTTGGACGGATCGGTCGCGGCAAATCGTCCCTATTCCCAATGGCTGTCGATGCTGACTATCGTCCGAGGCGACTATGGAAGATCGAAATATGACGCTCTCCAGGCCCGATATGAAAGGCGCGGAAGGACCTGGTCAACGCTGACGTCTTTCACCTGGGCTTCGGCGACCGGCACAACGGACTCAACAACGACCAACGGCGACCTCACGGAAACGGTACTCGCAACTTCGACGGGACCAGTGCCGATCGTCAACAATGCCTTCGCCAACGCATTTACCCACCTGCGCTTTACCAGCGCCTTGAACTACAAACTCCCCGTAGGCCGTAGACAGGATTATCTATCGCACCTGAACCGGGCAGCGGATGCTTTCCTGGGTGGCTGGCAAGTTTCCGGCATACTCAGCTCGAACTCCGGCCTGCCGCTCAACGTCACGATGGCTGCAACGGGAATCGATCCGAACACGGGCAAATCCTACTCCTTCTTTACCTCAGAAGGCGGCGGTGTGATTTACCCGAATCGAGTAGGCAATCCGAGTTCTGGCATCAGTCCCTCGACGGACCATCTTCATTACCTCAGCGCGGCCGCCTACCAGTTGCAGCCAGTGAATGCGCCAGGAAACTCGGCCCGCAACAGCGCGTGGGGGCCCGGCTTGTTCAATATCGATATGACCCTTTCTAAGAGCTTCTCGATCACGGAACGCCAGCGCGCGGAGGTGCGTTTCGAAGGCTTCAATGCCTTGAACCACACCAACTATTCGGCCCCCAACGGTGTTTGGGGCGGCCCGACGTTCGGGCAGATCACGACTGCCGGCGCGAACCGCGTCATCCAGATGGGCATAAAATACTCGTTCTGAGCACGGGCGCTGCCCGAGGGCACCTGGAGGAGATCATGAACAATCGAGTTCTATTGTTATCCGTTCTGCTGATTGCCGGCGTGGTCGTAAGCGGCGATGGGCAGCTGGCGGTTAAGCCAGCACCCGGCCCGCAGGCCGACCTGAAAGTCGTGAAACCGGTGATGGAGTGCGCCCAGCTGACCAGTCTGCGAGGTGTACCAATTTCGTCGATCGCGGGTGTTCCGATGCGAGTCGCTTCAGCACAGGTGGTCACCGATGGTCCCGCACCCTTTTGCGAGGTGAAAGGGTACGTATCGCCGCAAGTGAATTTCGAAGTGCACCTACCGACCAACAATTGGACGCAACGCTTCGTCCAGGTGGGTTGCGGTGGCCTCTGTGGCAGTCTACGCGGAGTTCGGGTCGGGAACGCGGATAGCTGCGTTCCGGCGCAAAACGGCGAACTCGCGCTTGCCGCTACAGACACGGGGCACACCGGCGGCGACGGAACCTGGGCCGCCAACGATCCGCAGTTACGCGCCGATTTCGGGTATCGTGGCGAACACGTCACCGCCCTGGCTGCGAAGGCGCTGATCCAGAAGTATTACGGACAGAAGCAGGCATATGCTTACTTCGTCGGTTGTTCCGAAGGCGGACGCGAGGCGGCGATGGAGGCACAACGTTATCCCGAAGACTTCAACGGCATTGTTGCGGGCGCACCAGCCTTGAATTTCCTGACGCAGAACACGTTCTATCATGCGTGGAACGCAACGCACAATTCAGATTCCGATGGCCACGCGATTCTGACCCCGGACAAACTGCCGATTTTGCACGCGGCTGTGATGGATGCCTGCGATGCTCTGGACGGCTTGAAAGACGACATCATCAGCGACCCGCGCGCGTGTCATTTTGATCCAATAACCATCCAGTGCAAAGCCGGTCAAGACGCGGCCACTTGCCTGACTCCGACGCAGGTGAGCCTTGTCCGAGAAATCTATAATGGGCCGCGCGACAACAAGGGCCAGCGGCTGGTCATCAGCGGTCCCATGCCAGGATCTGAGTTGTCTTGGGGTCAGTTTGTGCCGGCCAACCTGGATATGACGACGGCCGGAGGTGCCTCACTCGCAACTTCCGTCTTCGAGAACATGGCGTTTCAAAAGAATCCGCCGTTAACGTCGAAACTGTCCGACTTTCACTTCGACGAAGCGACGTTCAAAGCTATCGAGCCGATGCGTGAGATCTATGACGCCGCCGATCCCGATCTCTCCGGTCTGGCGAAGGCAGGCGGCAAGTTGATCATGTGGCATGGGTGGGCCGATTCCGCTATCCCTCCGCTCAACACAGTGGCGTATTTCGATGCCGTGCGGGAAATGATGGGAAACGATAAGGTCAACCAGTTTGCCCGGCTCTATATGTTTCCCGCTGGTTATCACTGCAATGGAGGCGAAACCACGATTGCAGTTGATATGCTGAGCCCGATTATCGCGTGGGCGGAAAAGGGTGTGGCGCCCGAGAGAATCGTCGGAAGATTCAGCAAGGGCGGACGCGGACTGAACGCGAGCGCGGCCAAGGTCTATCGTACCCGTCCGGTGTTTCCGTATCCACAGATCGCACTGTACAAAGGAACGGGCAGCATCGACGACGAGGCGAATTTTGTCGCCGCCGCACCCAAGACGCAGCCGGAGAAAATTACCTGGCTTGGCTCCGCCTCAAAGCTGACGGGCTATGAGAAGTGGTGCGGCTGGGATGGAATGACCTTCTCCTGCAGTAAGGACGGAAGTAAACAGTAAGGGCGAGAAGGTGGCCGACATCTGCCGAGAGAATTCGGGCTCGACGCCGGCGCTGACATCGGGCGCGAAAGTGCGAGACAGGCCATAGAACATTAGAGCGAGCCGGCGCTATTACCGAGGCGTTTCCGTCGGCT
>Ga0070734_10005422_pt1 | contig 11278 bp, 10 predicted proteins | sample Coa_R1_8_FD_66444 | JGI IMG/M metagenome (GOLD analysis project Ga0070734, IMG submission 66444) | Surface soil microbial communities from Centralia Pennsylvania, which are recovering from an underground coalmine fire - Coalmine... | ecosystem: Environmental > Terrestrial > Soil > Unclassified ...
AGACGCCTTACCGTCGAGCGCGATCTCGAAGTGGCTGATCGCGTGCGTCCCGATACCGTGGGCAAACCGCTGGCCGTGCACCATGAGCGCATGTCCATCGACGCTCCGGTTTCGTTGCGGTTGTCCCCAATCCTGTGTGATGTGGCTGAGGTCGAGATCCTCGAGGTGCACCGTCCCCGACTGAAGCGAATGAAGCAAAAGCAGCGTTAACATCGGCGACTTCTAGTTTGCCCCACGTTCGAGGGACCCGGTTACGCGTGGGCCAATCCAGCCATCGCTCGCATCAGGGAATCCTCGGTCGCATGGGCAGCCGGCATCTCGCTGACCACCCGCCCTTCCCGAACAATCACGATGCGATGCGCCAGAGCGAGCAATTCCGGAAGCTCGCTGGAAACGACCAGAACGCCCTTGCCGGCTGCGGCGAGTTCTCGCAGCAGCGCGTGAATCTCAGCTTTGGCTCCGACGTCCACGCCCCGGGTCGGCTCATCGACCAACAGGACATCGCACTCGGCCCCCAACCACTTGGCAAGCACGACCTTCTGTTGGTTTCCGCCCGACAGGGCAACCGAGCCGGTGTCGACGCTCGGCGCCTTCACCCGCATCTGACCGAAGTATTTGAGTGCCATCGCTCGCTCTCGGGCCGCGGCAATGAAGCCCGAGTGGGTAAGGCGGCCAATGATGGGAAGCGAGATGTTCTCCCGGCAATTCATCGAAAGGACGAGACCGTGCCGCTTCCTGTCTTCCGGCACCAGTCCGAGCCCTTGCCGGACGGCGTCGGTCGGCCCGTGAACGGCAAGCGGTCGCCCGTTAAGCCTTACCGAGCCGGTAACGCCCTTGCCGATTCCGAAGATTGCTTCGAGTATCTCGGTTCGGCCGGCGCCGACCAGCCCGCCGATTCCAAGGATCTCTCCACGCCGCAAGGCGAGGGAAACGCCCTCGAAGCGCCCTCGGGAGGCGAGGTTCTCGACTTCCAGCAGCGGCTCCGAGCTTGCCGCTTCGGCGGCGTGGGTGGCCAAGCTCGCTTGCAGTGAGCGACCGATCATCAGCGACACGAGCCGGTCACGGTCGCAGGCAGGAATGGGGACGGTCTCGACGAACTTTCCGTCCCGAAGCACCGTTGCCGTGTCGCATACCTCGTACACCTCGTCAAGGCGGTGCGAGACATAGATGCATGCGACCCCGTTCGCCTTGAGTTCGGTGATGAGTTTGAGCAAGCGCTCCGTCTCAGCGCCGCCAAGCGCGGAGGTCGGTTCGTCGAAGATGAGGATCCGGGCGCCCGCGCCGAGCGCGCCCGCGATCTGAACGAGCTGTTGTTTGGCGATGGGCAGCGAGCCGACTGTAGCCGTCGGGGCGACGTCAGCTCCGATCCGAGCAAGCCACTCCGTCGCCCGTCGCACCATCGCTTCGCCGTCGACGAATCCGCCCCGCGTCGGCATCTCGGCGAGGTTCAGGTTTTCAGCGACGGTCAGGTTTTCGCAGAAGAGCAACTCCTGATGAACGATGTTGATCCCGGCGTGCCGGGCTTCCAGAGGTCCAGCGAAGGAAACGGCGGCGCCATTCAGGCGAATCTCGCCTTGATCCGCGCGGTACAGTCCGGCGAGAATCTTCCCTAAGGTGCTCTTGCCGGCCCCGTTCTCGCCCATGAGCGCGTGGCAACTACCCGCGTGGAACTGCACCGAGACGTTGTCAAGCGCCTGCACCCCGGGAAATCGCTTGCTGACTCCGAGGGCGGCGAGAACGGGCCCGTCGTCCGGCACTACTTCTTCAGCGCGAGGAACTTCGGATCGACGTCGGTCGCGCCCCAGCTTTGCAGGGTGTGCGCCCAGTCGCCGAGGTTTTCCTTGGAAACCCGCACGAGCTGCATGTCGTTGATGGGCTTGACGTCTTTGTGCTTGACCATCTTGTCGACGATGATGCCGACGGAAACCTTCCCCCAATCAAAGCACGGCTGCGCTAGGAGCACTGGCGCAATTCCCTTGTCCACGTAGGCCAATTCGGCCGGAAGCGCGTCGACCGAGACGACCTTGACATTCGGAGGAAGGTCCTTGAGAAGACTGGTGGCAAAGAGAGGCCAGCCGCCGACCATCGCCCAAGCGTTGATCTGGGGGTTCGCGTGCATGACTTCCATCACCTTGGCCGAGGCGTCGCCCGGCGTCTCCGTGTGATTTGCGGTCGTCACGAACTTCATCCCGGGGAACTTCTTGGCCTCGTCCAGAACGCCCTGGACGCGCTTCTTCAGGTTTGGCGCGTTCTGGTTGCCGGCCAGAATCGCGTAGTTTGCCATCCCGCCGGTCTGCTTGGCGAGTTCCGCCATCACCTGGTGTCCACAGTCGATGTCGTTCGTGCCATAGAATGCGAATCGCTTGCTATCCGGCGCGTCGCTGTCGAATGTCATGACCTGAACGCCCTTGTCCACCGCGTCGTTGATGGCGCCCGTTACCTTGGAGGCATCCGAGCAGGAGATGAGCACGCAATTGGCGCCCCCGCTCACCGCGGCGGCTATCCGCTTCGCTTGTTCCTGACCGTCCTCCTTGGGCGGCGTCTGCCAATCGATCGAAATCTTGGTTCCGGTCTCTTTGGACAGGTCCTCGGCGGCTTTCTCCGCGCCGAGCTTGGCGAACTGAAACACCGGGTTATCGTTGCTCTTCGCGATCATGACGATCTTGAGATCCTTGCCCGCGCCAGAGCTCTGACCGGCCTTGCCGCTCGCCGTCCCGCTCGTTGAGCTCGTACTGCCCGTCTCGCCGCTGCCGCTATTGCACCCTGCCAGCGCCAACGCTGCGAACGCAACCATCCATCCGCCGATTCTCATCCGAAATCCTCCTAACGAAACTTCCCCCATTGGGTTGTCAAACCATAATAGCCGTTCAAACTTCAAGCATCGGTGCGCGCGGCCAGGAGCCGCTTGGCTCGCATTCGCGCCCCGACGCGGTCCAGCACGACCGCAATGACGATCGCCAAGCCCACGATAATCTGCTCATAGTTGGTATCCAGGTGCAGAATCTGGATCGACTCCTGAATCATTTGTATGAGCACGGCTCCCAAGACGGCGCCGAGCGCGCTCCCGCGCCCGCCGCTCAGACTCGCCCCGCCGACGACCGCGGATGCAATGACATAGAGCTCGTAGCCCGTGGCATCGCCGCAGGAGGCACTTCCGTAGTACGCGTTGCCCAGAAACGCGGCGACTCCTCCGCCGAGCCCGGTCAGGACGTACACACCGATAAGCACCCGGTTGATTGGGAGGCCGGCGTAGCGGCTCGCCTCGAGGTTGCCTCCAACGGCAAAGACCCGCCGACCCGGCGCGGTTTTCGTGAGGAAGATCGACCCGGCGACGGCAGCCAGCACCATCGCGATCAACGGAACCGGGTGAAGGCCGTTGCTGAGCCCTAACCCCGCCTTTGCAAAGTCGACGACGGGCTGCGGAAGCAGGATGCTCTCAGCCTTCGAGATCACGAACGCGATGCCCCGGAAGACCCAGAGCGTGCCCAGCGTGATGATGAACGGGTGCACGTCTAAGGCCCGGATCGCGGCGCCGTTGATGAAGCCGCAAACCAATCCGATGCCGACGCATACGACGATGGCGACGGCGATCAGTTCGAGCGGTGGAGCATTGCCGTTTTTGAGAACCCGCAATATCAGCGCCATCGAGACGCCGCACAGCGCGTAGATCGACCCGATTGAGAGGTCGATGCCGCCGGAGACGATCACCGCGGTCATCCCGACCGCCATGATCGCGAAGAAGCTGGAGTTCGTGGCGATCTCGAGCAACGTGTCCGGATTGAGGAAGTTGCTGACCTGGTGCCCAGTGCGGATGTCCGCGTGGGAACCGCCAAAGAACGTCAGGATCACCCCGAGCGCAAGGATGATGAGCACGAGTCCCGCTTCGCTCGTTCCCAGCAGCCGTCTTATCACGAAACCCTCTCCCGTGGCAGGCTGCGAACCATCTCGATGCGTACTATACTGCCGACGCGAACTCCAGCTTTGCGCCGGGCTCGATCGAAGGGCGCATGAACCGTGTGTAGCCCCGCGCCGTCAGCCTTGTCTGGAGCTCGTCCTGCGCCTCGCTCAGCGCGATGATGGTGCCTCCGAGCCCGGCCCCTGCCAGCTTCGCGCCGGCGGCTCCGCACTCCAGGCAGGCAGTGATCAGCGCGTCGATCGCCTCACCTGAGCCGCCGAGCGAGGCGACGATCGCGTGGTTCTCGTTCATCAACCCGGCCAGCCGCGACCAGTCCAGCGCCTTGATCGCAGTGGCGCCCTCCCGCCCGAGCTCCGTTATCCGCGCGATCCCTTCGACGACCGCGGTCTCGCCGCTCAACCACCGCTGGGCCATCGGCCCGTGGACCGAGCCGCTGAGCCTCTCGACTCCCGTGGTGACGAGGAGGAAGGGTAGAGGCGCATGGATCGGTTCGAGCGTTGCCTGCGGACCGGGATTGACCGGATGCTTCCCGGGAAACTCCATGTATTGAAGGCCGCCGTGGACGATCATGTAGGCGTCCTGGTAGCCGCACACGATTCCCGCCTCGTTTCGCTCGATGTCACGAACGAGCTCCGCGAAGTCGCGGCGGGCGTTGGGCGCGTCCAAGTCCGGCGCCTCGCTTCGAGCCGCCAGTACGCACAAGAGAATCGAGGCGAGCGCGGCGGTCGATCCGGAGAGTCCGCTGCTCCGGGGCACGTCCGACTGCAAGCCGAGCCCTAACGGATCGCCGATCGGGAATCTTGCGGCGACTGCGTTCCAGAGCCGTAAGTCGTCCGGCATCGGGCCGGCTCGCCCGACCTCCAGGGTGCAGCGATTCCGGGTAGGAACCGAGCAGGAAACGACGACCCCGCCGTAGATGTCGCTTGGGTTGCCGATGATGCCGGCCCGGCCGGGTGCGCTCGCCGTGAACTGCCGAATCACTTCCCAAACGCCTCCACCGCCAGCTGGTAGCCCGCCGGGCTTCCACAGTCGAATCGGCGAGCATTCGTCGGCGCGGCAACCAGTTTCATCCCGCGTGCCAGTGCCAAATTGAGCCCGGTCGTCAGGTCGTATTCGTCCGTGTCTTGCGGCGCTTTCACGTATTCCCGGAGAACCTCGAGCAGCCGCGGTGAAAGCAGGAACCTCGCCGCGATCGCGAGCCGGCTCGCCGTTTCCGTCGCAGCAGGTTTTTCCAGGATCCGCCTGATCCGCGTTCCATCGCACTCGAGGATGCCGTAACGCGGGACATCGGAATCGGACACCGGTTGGGATAGAATCGCGCCGTCAGCGCCGGGACCGGCGCACGCGAGTGGGGACGAGGCGCCCGCGGGTTGAAAGACCGTGTCCGGCAAGAGGATGAGCGCGTCTTCGTCGAATTCGCCGGCCGAGACAATCGCGTGAGCCAAGCCGCGCTGCTCATCCTGATATCGCAGGTCGACAATCTCATTACGCGATACAACGATGGGCTCGATATCGCCCTTCTCCCGCGCGCTCACCACCACCGCGCGTTTGGCTCCGGCGGCGAAGGCCTCGTCCAGAACCAAGTCCAATACGGTCCTGCCCGCGAGCGGCAAGGCCTCTTTGGCGCTCCCGGCGGTAACGCTCGCCATCCGGCTTCCTCGTCCGGCTGCGGGGAGGATGGCGATCAGGGCGGTCCCCCGATCCGCGGTATCGTGCGGCGGTGTCCTCGATACGCGCGGTCTGTTTCGATATTGGCGGCGTCCTCGCCCACGTGGCGCTCTCCTGGGATGCGGCGATGGTTGCCGCTGGTTTCAAGGCCGGCCCCAGCTACGAGATTCCACTTGAAGTGCTCGGCGCTTTCAAGCTCTTTCAGGCGGGTCAGCTCGACATCGAGGCGTACCTGGACGAGTTGGGGGATTACCTCGGCCTCAATGCGGCAGCCGCCCTCAGAGTGCACGAAAGCATTTTGCTCCGCCCGACCGAAGGCACGCTGGAGATCATCGAGGCCCTGAATTCCAAGAGTGTGACGACCGGCTGCCTTTCCAATACGAACACCCTGCACTGGTCCGTCTTGACGGACCCCGCCCGCTACCCCAATGTCGCCGCCCTCAAGATCAAAGCGGCCTCGCAGGTTATCGGGCACAACAAGCCGGCTGAGGAGGCCTATCGCGCGTTCGAGTCACTTACTGGAGCCGCCGGTTCGCAGATTCTCTTCTTCGAAGACGGCGAATCAAACGTGGCGGCGGCAGCCGCACTTGGATGGAACGCTGTGCTGGTGGACCCGCAGGGCGACCAAGCCAAAACGATCCGGGCCGCGCTGAATTCGGCCGGCTTGGGCTAGGCCCGGACTACCGACCCGCCGGCCTCGATCGCCACTTCCTTCATCTTCTTCGCGGCAAACGCAAATAGCTCCGGGCCGGAAAAGCCGCCGAGTGGGCCGGCCGCCTTGAGGTGCGGCTCCAGGGTCAGGGTTCCGTGCCAGTTTTGGGAGATCAGAAACCGGATCGTCTCGACCAGCTCGCCGTCCCCTTCGCCCGCCGCGACCACCTCGTGCTTTGCCTCGACCGCATCCTTGACGTGCAGCGTGTCGAGGTGGGGAAGAAGCCAAGGAAACCAATCGCGCATGGGTCGGAAACCGATCAGCACCGTGTTGGCGAAGTCGAACGCTGCTTTAAAGTGCGGCCCACCGATTTCGCCGAACAGTCGCTTGGCGTGCTCCGGGAAAGCGCCATAGTAGTGGCCATCGTTTTCGTGGATCAGGACCATGTCTGCATCCGCCGCCATGCTCACCATCGTGTTCATAACCGGCTTGAGCTCGGCCCACGCCGCGGGTCCCTGGTGGGGCGGCGTCTCGGGCGTAAAGATCCGGATCTTGTTGGTGCCGAGGATGCGAGCCGCGTGAATCGCTCGCTGCAGCTTCTCTGATTCTGCGGAATGCGTATCGTGGGAGAAGTGGACCTTGTTGATGGGGGAGCCCACCGCCTGAATGTGGCGGCCGGCTGCCTTGCAGGCGTCGCGTGTCGCCTCGAGCGCATCTTGGCTCATCGCCAACACGTTGACTCCGTCAACGCTTCGGACGTCCAGACCCAGAATTCCCGACTCAACGAGTGCCGATACTTGGTCGGTTATGCTCGCGCCGGCCTCGTCGCCGAAAGCCGAAAGTGGGAAGGGATCGGTGGTCACGCGCAGAGCTTACAACCTGTTCCGCCACGTGCGGCAAAATGGGGCGGTGCAGCCCGACCGGATTGCCGCCCAGTTCTACACCCTGCGGGAGTTCACAGGAACGCCAGACGGATTCCGAGGCGCGCTCGAGCGTGTGTCCGCCATCGGATACTCCGCCGTCCAACTCTCCGCGGTTGGGGCGCTGGATGCGGGAATAACCGCCGCGCAGGCTCGGTCCTGGCTCGATGCGTATGGCCTCCGCTGCGTTGCAACCCACCGTCCGTGGAAGCGCCTGACCGGTGAGCTCGACGCCGAGATCGAGTTCCACAAGACATTGGGATGCGACTACGTGGCGATCGGAGGGACGGTTTGGGATTACGGCTACGAGCCGGACGATTACCGGCGCTTTGTCGGGGACGCTCAACCCGTAATGGCCGGCCTTAAAGCAGCCGGCATCCGTTTTGGCGTCCATAACCATGCCGCCGAGTTCATGAAGTTCGACGGCATTCACCCGTTCGACATCTGGCTGAGCGAGGGCGGCCCCGACCTCAAGCTTGAGATCGATACGTACTGGGTCGTCGAAGCCGGCGTCGAAGTAGTCGGGCTCATGCGACGCTGCGCAGGCCGAATGCCGGTCATCCATGTCAAGGACCGGGAAGTCGTTCGCGAGGGCCCCCGGATGGCGCCGATCGGCGAGGGGAATCTCGATTGGCGCGCCATCGTGGCCGCCGGCGATGCCGGAGGGGTCGAGTCGTACATCGTCGAGCAGGATACGTGTGCTCGCGATCCGTTTGACTGCCTGCGCTCCAGCTTCGAGTACCTCAGGGACCTGCCCGTTGGCTGAAGAATCGCGCTTTTCCTCACGGTTCCCGGAAGCCGTGATTCTTCTCGCGATCTTCCTCGATCTGTTCGGCTTCGGGATGCTCATCCCCGACATCCAGTTTCGTGCCGAGCGCCTCGGCATGACCGGGTGGGAGATCGGCGCTGCGTTGACCACCACGTTCGTGATCCAATTCGTGGTTTCGCCGCTGTGGGGGCGGGCGAGCGATCGGCTTGGCCGCAAGCCCATCCTCCTGGCTTGCGCGGCGCTCTCTGCGAGCGGCTTGTTCACCTATGGGATCGCGACGCTGCCGATAGTCATTGTGATTAGCCGCGTGCTCAGCGGCTTCGGCGGAGCTAACGTCTCCATCGCGCAGGCCTATATGGCGGACCGGTCGACGTCCGCCGGACGAACGGGAGCGATGGGCCGCATCGGGGCCGCCGTATCGGCGGGGCTGATTGCCGGGCCCGCAAGCTTGTCTCTGCCGGCACTGCGGCACATTAACGTTGGTCTGACGGCAGGGATGCTCTCGGCGGCGGGGGTCGTCGCCCTTCTTTTCCTGCCTGCCGGCGCTCCGGTGACGACCGGCGAGCCAGAACGCAAGCCCATCTTCGACTTCAGCTTGCTTCGAACCCTGCCCGCGTTGCGGTCCTTGGTGATCGTTGCGGCCGTCGCCTGGTTCTCGCTCGCCATGCTCGAGGGCACCTTCGGCAGGCTCATCGAGCGGACTTTGGGTTTTCACCGCCTGGAGTTCGGACGAGTCTTCGCGCTCGAGGCGGTCGTGGGGGTTGTGGCTCAGGGACTCATCTTGGCTTGGCTGGCGAAACGCACGCGGCCCGATCCTCGGCTTCGGATTTCGTATCTCCTTCAGGGCGCCGGCCTCGCACTTACGCCGTACGTCCTGAACCTTCCAAGCTTGTTCGGCGTGAGCGCGCTGTACGCGCTCGGCTCGGCAGTGGCTAACGGAACCGTGAACGGACTCTGTAGCCTCGCGACACCGGAAGATCGCCAAGGCGAGTTGTTCGGCCTCCTCCAGGGCGCGCGGTCGGTGGGCTTCGCCATTGGCCCGATCCTCGGCGGAATCGTGTTCGACCTGCGGCCACAGGCGCCGTACCTTCTCGCCGGAGGAACGTGCCTGGCGGCGGCCATTCTCGTTCGCCTCCCACGCGTGCCGACATGATCGAATGTCGAGAGTATTCGTACGCCTCCGACGCGTATCGGAAGGCCTTGAACCTCCGAATGGAGGTCCTGAAGCGGCCATTGGGCATCGAATTCGACATGGAGGAGCTCGCTCGGGAAGGTTCCGAGTACCACCTCGGCGCGTTCGAGGCAGGAGTGCTCCTCGCCACGATGATTCTCACGCCTCTGGGCGAGGAAGCCAAGATGCGTCAAGTTGCCGTGCACCCCTCTCGCCAAGGCTCTGGCATCGGCACCACCCTCGTCGGGTTCTCGGAGACTTTCTGTCGGGAACGGGGCTTCCGGAAGATGATCTTGAACGCCCGAGAGTCAGCGGTGCCCTTCTATGAGCGGCTCGGATATGTGAGAGTCGGCGAGCCGTTCGAAGAGGTGACCATCCTCCACTACGCGATGAAAAAGCCCCTCTTGCCGGGTTGATTGTCTGAGACTGCTCACAGCAACTTGCCAGGTCTAAAATCTTTTAAGGCCAATTAAACATCGCCCTCTCGATGATTGTGATAATGTCACCCGGGCAGCAAGAAAGGCGATATCGCCAGATCGCTTGGGTTCGCGCCCTCCGCCCCGTCAGTTTATGAAACGCTGGATCGTAACCGCCGTCGTGCTCATCGGAATCGTCGCCCTCGTCGGCTGGCGGATGATGCAGAAGACTGCGCAGAACGCCTCCCTCCAAGCCACCGCCAAAGAGCGAACGTCGGGCGCCGTTAGCGTGAGCGCCGCCGTCGCAGGCCCGCGAGACATCGAGCAGACGCTGGAAGCCGTGGGCACGATTCAATCGCCGAACAGTGCGAAACTTTCGCCGAAGATCGCCGGGCTCATCGACTACCTCGAGGTTCGCGAGGGTGACCTGGTTCGCGCCGGGCAAGTGCTCGTAAAGCTCGATCCGGACACGACGACCGCGACTGTCCTGCAGAACGCGGCCAACGTGGCTCAGGCGAGGGAGCGGTACACCCAAGCTCGCCTGACGCAGGATCCAACTAACGTCGGCGTGAGCACCGCGATCGGGCAGCAGAAGGCCGCGGTCGACTCGGCCAACGCCAATCTGAACCAGGTAACTCAAAACCTATCCGCTCGAATTGCCGCCGCGCAGGCGGCGGTCGATGACGGAGACGCAAAAATCGCTCAAGCGCGGGCCGGCATGGCGAGTGCCGAAGCCAGCCTCGGGAGCGCGAAGGCGACCCTCAAGAACGCGGAAACCAAGCTCCAGCGCGACCTCGACCTGTACAAACAGAATTACATCGCCGCCCAGGACGTGGACGACCAAAAAACCACCGTCGAGGTCGCCAGGGCCAACGTCAATGTTGCCCAGAAGGGGGTCGATGCCGCGGAGCAGGGGGTTCAATCCGCGATCTCGCTGCGGGGCGCCGCCAAGAACCAACTCGAGATCACCAAGAAGCAGGGCGATGCCGACGTCGCGGTGGCCCGAGCCTCACTCAAATCGGCGACCGAAGCCCTCAAACTCGCCGTGTCGAACCGGGCCCAATCCGGCGCCTACCAGGCCAACCTGGACGCCCTCAAAGCCTCGATCCGCGCAGCCGAGGGAACCCTCCAGGTGTCCAAGGTGCTCGCCGCGGACACGAACCTGATGTCGCCGATTGACGGCAGCGTCACCGCCCGCCTTCTTGACCCGGGGTCGATCGCTCAGCCGGGCTCGCCGATTCTCACGATCCAGTTTCTCAAGTGGGTCTACTTCAACGCCAGCGTTCCCATCGAAGAGGGATCGAAGGTTGCAGCCGGCCAGAAGGCCACCGTCATGCTCGATGCCCTTCCGGGCCAGACCTTCATTGGTAAGGTGGCGCAGGTAAATGCCTCCGCCGATCCGACGAGCCACCAATTTCTGGTCCTCGTGAAGCTGGACAATCCGAACATGGCTCTGCGCCCAGGCATGTACGGTCACATCCACATCGTTGTCAGCAAGAGCCATGCGTCGGTAACGGTGCCGCGAGAAGCCGTCAACAAGAGCCCGGATGGAACGACGACCGTCTTTCGAATCGATTCGGATAGCACGGTTCATTCGGTCCCGGTGAAGTTAGGCGCCGAGGACTCCAACGGCTTTCAGATTCTTGACGGCTTGAGGGAGGGCGATCGGGTCGTCTCGCTTTCGTACAACGCCGTGAAGGACGGCAAGAAGGTTAACGTCACCGCCACGAGCACGACTGAGGCTGGCGGATTCGGCGTCGACAAAA
>Ga0070734_10005423_pt1 | contig 11275 bp, 8 predicted proteins | sample Coa_R1_8_FD_66444 | JGI IMG/M metagenome (GOLD analysis project Ga0070734, IMG submission 66444) | Surface soil microbial communities from Centralia Pennsylvania, which are recovering from an underground coalmine fire - Coalmine... | ecosystem: Environmental > Terrestrial > Soil > Unclassified ...
GCTAGCGTGAAAACGGAAATATGTTTGAGTTGTTTATTCATCGCGTAACGCTCGTGTAGGATCCAGCGTCGCAGCGCGGCGCGCCGGAATCCAGGAAGCCAGCGCTGCGATCGCCAAAAAGATCGCCACCATCGCAGCATACGTCGCGGGATCGGTAGGCTTCACGCCCACCAACATGCTGACCATCACGCGGGTCAATCCAAGCGCTGCGAGCAAACCAAGCCCGATTCCAGCCGCGCTCAGGCGAAGCCCTTGTCCGATCATCAGACGGAAGACGCTGGCAGGCGCCGCGCCTAAAGCCATTCGGACACCGATCTCGGGACTTCGCTGCCGAACCACCGTGGCGAGCACGCCGTAGAGACCGACTCCCGCCAGCAGCGCCGCGATCACCGCGAACACGCCGATCAGCAGCAGCGAGAAGCGCGTGCCGGCCTGGGCCTTGTCCACCAACACTTCCATCGGCTGAAGATCCACGACCACGCTCTGCGGATCGGTTTTCGACATCGCCGCGCGAACTGCTTCGCTGTATTTGGCGGGATCTCCCGCGACACGAACAGCCCAAAATCCCGCGACGCCGTGGCCGAAAAATCCGTCGGCAAAATAGATTTGCTCGCGTCCTGGCGCGGCCAGCGATTCTTCGCGCTGGTGCCCGACAACGCCAATGATCTGGACCCATTCGGGTTCCGGCGTAATAGCGCGCGTGAGAATGCGCTTGCCCACGGCGGATTCGTTGGGAAACGCCTTCGCCGCTAAAGCCTGATCGACGACCACCACCTTGCGATCGGGCGCGCTGTCGGCCTCGGTGAATGTGCGGCCATCGATCAACCGCGTCCGCATGGTTTCAAAATAACCGGGCAGCACAATTTGCAGATCGGTCGCCTGAAACTTGCTCGGATCGGCGAGCGCCGGTTCCAATCCCCAGCGGATCGGGCTGAATCCGCCAGCCAGGGGAAATGGAAATGCCGCGGTGGCGCTTTCCACACCGCCGATGGAAGCGAGCGCCTGGCGAGTCTCGCGTTGAAATGCGGCGCGTTGTTCCGGCGTCCGTCCTCCTCGTCCTCCCAGCAATTGGAATGTCAGCAGATGATGCGAATCGAAGCCCGGATTGATTCTTTGCAGTTCCAGGAAGCTGCGGAACATCAAGCCGGAGCCGATCAGCAAAACGAAGGACAGCGCTACTTCCGCGATCACCACGCCATTGCGCAGCAACCGGCCGCCGCCCAATCCGGCAGTGCGGCCGCTGGATCGCAGCACGTGCATCACGTCCGGACGCGAGGCGCGCAACGCCGGCACGACGCCGAAAATTGCGGCCGCGGCTAATCCAGCGAGCGCGCTGAACCCGACCACCACGGGATCGATCCGGATCGTATCCAGGCGCGGCAGATTGGCCGGTGCGATCACGAGCAGTTCATGGATGCCGATCCACGCGAGTGCCAGTCCTAAGACAGTTCCGGCGCTCGAAAGCAGCAGCGCCTCAGCGAGCATTTGACGAACCAGCCGCCAACGGCTGCCACCCAAAGCCGTACGGACGGCCAGTTCACGTTCTCGCAGCGACGCGCGGACCAACAGGAGATTGCCAACGTTCGAGCAGGCGATCAGTAGGAGAAAAATCACGGCACCCATCAGCGCTAGAATCGCCGGACGAACTTCGGCGATCAAATGCCGCTGCATGGGAACCAGGCGGACATGCCAATCCGCAGTGACCAGGATTTTGTCCAAACTTTGCTCATGCCGCGAGTACGCGTCGGCCGCGAGTTGCGCGCGTTCCAGGGTCACGCCCGGCTGCAGGCGTCCGATGATGCGCAGCGATACGTTATTGCGCTGGGCTGCGTCGTAGGCGAGCCGATTCGCGATCCAGATATCGGGCAGGCGCTCCAGCGCAGCGTCGGGAGGAAAGAGCAGTTCGAAGCGTGGGGCGAGCACGCCGACAATCTGCGGCGAGGGGCCGCCGCCGGGGTTTTGGATGGTTTGGCCCAAAACGTCTGTGTTGCCGCCGAAACGGCGCTGCCAGTATTCGTAACTGATGATCGCGATCGCGGGAAGCTGCGGCGGTTGTTGGGCATTCGCCGCATTGGGCGCATTCCCAGGCTGCGCTTGCGGCGGCTGTGGCTGGCCGTCCGCATCCGAGAAATCGCGGCCGGCGTGGATGGATACGCCGAGTAAGCGGAATAAGTTCGTAGTGGCCACGCCAAAGCGCACCTGCTCGGGCGTGCCATCCGCGCGCAAAACCGGTCCACGGAAGGTCAGGACCCCCGCAAAATCCTCGAAAGTGTTCTTATCCGTCTCGCGCAGATCGAAGTACTCGGCGTTTGAAAACGGAAAGTCCTTCACGTTGCGCTTGCGCATGTCCCCGCAAGCGATGATCAACCGTTCGGGGTCTTTGTAAGGAAGGGGCCGCAGCAGCACCGCGTTCGTCACGCTGAAGATCGCGGTGCTGGCCCCAATCCCGAGCGCGATGGTGAGCACCGCGGTTACAAGAAAAACCGGACTCTTGGCGAGCGAGCGGGCCGCGTATCGCAGATCCTTAGTGAACATGATCCCCCTGGCGATCTTCAGTGTTTATGATGGCATGGAAACCGTTTCCAACGTCCCCATCCATTTTGGACGCGTTTGCGCAAACAGAGTTAGCGTTGATAGACTCTAACTTAAGTTAGATGGAGGGCGACGCCGGGTGAAGATATGTGTGTTGGGGGGCGACGGTTATTGTGGTTGGGCCGCCGCGCTACATCTTTCGAAAGCCGGCCATGAGGTCGCTGTCGTCGATAATTTCCTCCGCAGGCAATGGGATCATGAACTCGGCGTTCAAACCCTAACGCCCATTCAGCCGTTGAGCGATCGGGTCCGCGTGTGGCAGGACCTGACCGGTAAATTCATCGAGTTGTTCGTTGGCGATGTCGCCGATTACGATTTTCTCGCGTCCGTAATTCAGGATTTTCGCCCGGATTCGCTGGTCCATTTCGCCGAGCAGCGCTCCGCCCCTTATTCGATGATCGATCGCAAACACGCCGTGCTCACGCAAGTAAACAATGTGGTGGGCACACTGAACGTGCTGTTCGCGATTAAGGAATTGAAGCCCGATTGCCATCTGGTGAAGCTCGGGACCATGGGCGAATATGGCACGCCGAATATCGATATTGAAGAAGGATATCTGCGCGTCGAGCACAACGGACGAACCGACGTTCTGCCCTTTCCCAAGCAGCCGGGTTCCTTCTATCACCTCTCCAAGGTGCATGACAGCCATAACATGATGTTCGCTTGCAAGATTTGGGGCTTGCGCGCGACCGATTTGAATCAAGGCGTAGTGTACGGCACCGTCACGAATGAAACTTCGCTGCACGAAGCGTTGATTAATCGCTTCGATTACGACGAGGTCTTCGGCACCGTGCTGAATCGTTTTTGCGTCCAGGCTGTCAGCGGGCATCCTCTCACGGTGTACGGGAAAGGCGGGCAAACCCGCGGATTCCTGGACATTCGCGATACAGTTCGGTGCATTGAACTAGCTTGCCTCCATCCTGCCGCTCCCGGCGAATGCCGCGTGTACAACCAGTTCACCGAACAGTTCTCCGTAATGGAACTGGCGCGCATGGTGCAATCCGCCGCGCGCAAGTTGGGGATGCACGTCGACGTAGAGCATCTGGACGATCCGCGCGTCGAGGCCGAACAACATTACTACAACGCCAAGCACTCTAAGCTGCTGGATCTCGGATTGCAACCGCATTATCTGAACGATTCGCTGCTCGATTCGCTGATGAATGTCGCTTTGAAATACCGGGATCGCGTCGATCCATCGATGTTCCTGCCGCAGGTGAATTGGCGCAGCGCGCGCAACCGGCGATCCAAGCGCCTGGCAGCGGTTGCGGCGTTGGAAAGCAAGCTGTGAGCGGCTGCTTCGGAGACCGCTAAATTGTGCGGGATCGTAGGATTTACGCACTGCCAGCAGGCACCGCAACCGGGCCGCATCTGGGAAGCGATCGCCTCCCTCCGGCATCGCGGCCCCGATCAGCAGGACGTTTTTGAATCGCCTGCCGTCTCGCTCGCGGCTGCCCGGCTAAAGATTATCGACCTGGAGGGCGGCCATCAACCAATCGTCGACGATCGAACCGGCACGGTAATTGTCTTCAACGGCGAGATCTACAATCATCTGGAATTGCGCGCCGAACTGGAACGCCGGGGCCGCACGTTCCGTTCTCACTGCGACACCGAAACCGTGCTGCAAGCGTTCCTCGAGTGGGACACGGACTGCTTTTCGAAGATGCGCGGTATGTTTGCCGTGGCTCTGTGGCGCGAATCCGGTAAGCGGCTGGTGCTGGCGCGCGACCGGATGGGCATCAAACCTCTCTACTTTTCCCGGCGCGGTGAGGATCTTTACTTCGGATCGGAACTGAAAGCGATTCTGGTGCATCCGGAGATCGAGCGCTGCTTGAGCCTGCGCGGGCTCGATTGTTATCTCTCGCTGAATTACGTGCCGGCGCCCTGGACGCTGCTGGAGGGTATCGAAAAATTACGCCCCGGACATTGGTTGGAATGGCGCTCCGGCTCCATTCGGACGCAATGCTATTGGCGGCTGCCATTCCGGCCGGCTCGTTTCGCGGGCAGCGCCAAGGACGCGGAAGCGGAGCTGGACCGGCTGCTCAATCACTCCATTTCGGAGCATCTTCTCTCGGATGTTCCGCTGGGTGTCTGGTTAAGCGGCGGCCTGGATTCCTCCACGATTTTGCACTACGCGAGCGAGTTATCCGGAAAACCGCTCCAATCGTTCTCGATTTCCTTCCGCGGGTGCGGTTGCGACGAATCGTCTTACATCCACGAAGTGGCGCAGCGGTATGGCTCAGACCATCACGAACTGGATATCAGCGATTTCGGGGATCTTCCCTCCACAATCGAGAAATTCGCCTATTATTCCGACGAACCGAGCGCCGACGCGGGCGCGCTCCCGCTTTGGCTTCTTTCGAAGCTCACCAAGACTCACGCTACGGTGGTTCTCAGCGGAGAAGGCGCCGACGAGTTGTTCGGCGGTTATCTCACCTATCGCGCCAACCGCATGTCGCGCTTCGTCCGCTGGCTGCCCTCACCGGCTATTGGTCTGATGGCCGGGGCCGCGCGCGGGCTGTGGCCAGTATCCGATGAAAAGATCGGACTCGAATACAAAGTGAAGCGGTTTCTGGAAGGCTGCCAGTTGCGGCCGGAGCGTGCGCATGTGTACTGGAATGGAACGTTCTCTGAGCCAGAAAAGGCCGCGCTGATCCGGCAGCCGCTGCCCGGCTCATTGCAGGACACGCTGCGCGAACTGGCCGATGCCGGCGACGATCTGGCGGCGTACTTGTGGTTCGACCAGAAATATTTCTTGCCCGACGACATCCTGACCAAAGTGGATCGCATCAGCATGGCGCATTCCGTCGAAGTCCGCCCGCCGTACCTGGATCATCGCGTGGTGGAGTTTGCCGCGTCGCTCCCGGCGTCGCTCAAAATCGCTGGCTCCCGTCAAAAGGTGATTTTGAAGAATCTGATGCGGAACAAGCTTCCCGCTTCGGTTCTGTCGCGTAAAAAAGTGGGCTTCGATATTCCGGCGCATGAATGGTTTCGCGGGCCTTTACGGCAGCTTCTGCTGGAAACGGTGGGGCGCGCTCGCGCGCGCTACTCCGGATTCTTCGACATCGAAGAAATCCGGGCTATCAAGCTGGCGCACTGGGACCGGCGTACCAACACCGGTTATCATCTGTGGGGACTCCTGACACTGTTACTTTGGATGGATAAATGGCGCATTCAAATCCGCCCGCCGGCGGAGCAGAAGACCGAGAAAAAAGTCTTAATATCCACCTGATCCTCCTGCTATTCGCCGCCGCGGTTTACGCAGGCTGCATGGTGTCGCCGCCCTCCTTGATGGATGATGTGGATGCGGTGCAAGCGCAGATTTCGCGCAACATGCTGACGTCCGGCGATTGGGTGACCGCGCGCCTGGATGGAATCGCGTATCTCGAAAAGGCTCCGCTCAAGTATTGGACGATCGCAATCGCGTTCGAGCTTTTCGGAGTCCACGATTGGGTGGCGCGGATTCCCATCGTGCTCGCTGCGCTCGCGCTCGCCGCGCTGACGACGGCATTCGGCATCTGGGCCTTCGGAAAACGCGCCGGATTTTACGCCGGACTGTGCATCGCTACTTGTTTCGGCTTGTTCCTCTTTACCCGCATCCTGATCCCGGACGTGATGCTGACTAGCGCGGTCGCACTTTCCATGTGGTCCTTCCTGCGCGCGATCGATGACACGGAAGCCCGCCCGCGTCTATGGGCTGTTTTGTTCGCGGCCAGCCTGGGTGTGAGTCTTTTGCTGAAGAGCCTGATTGGGGCGGTGTTTCCGCTGGCCGCCGCCGTCCTGTACCTCGCGCTCACCCGGCAGTTGTTCCAATGGAAAATTTGGAAGCGGCTGCATCCGTTCAGCGGCGTGCTGATCATTTTAGCCATTGCCGCGCCCTGGCACATTCTCGCGACACTTCGCAATCCGCCGTACTTCGATTTCACCTTGCACAGCGCGCGCGGCGAGTATCACGGATTCCTCTGGTTCTTTTTCATCAACGAGCAGGTTCTGCGCTTCTTGAACCTGCGCTATCCACGCGATTACAACACTGTCCCGCGCCTTTATTTCTGGCTGTTCCACCTCATCTGGCTTTTTCCTTGGAGCGTGTACTTTCCCGCCATTGCGAAACTCTCGTTCCGGCCCATCGACCGCGCCGGACGCGTTCGGCTGCTCGCACTCTGCTGGGTTGGCTTCATCCTGGTCTTTTTCACGTTTTCCACCACGCAGGAATATTATTCGATGCCGTGTTATCCCGCGCTCGCGCTGCTGCTCGGCTCCGCCATGGCGGCGGGCGGCAATTGGATTCGATGGGGAACGCGCGTGCTCAGTGTAATCTTGCTGTGCGCGGGAATTGCCGCGGGAACGCTGTGGTTTCTCACTCGCGATATCCCGGCGCCAGGCGATATCTCGTCCTCGCTGAGCTTTCATCCCGATGCCTATTCGCTCTCGCTCGGACATATGGAGGACCTGACGCTCAAATCGTTCGCTTATCTGCGCGCTCCGCTGTTGCTGGCTGCGATTGCGTTTCTGATTGGCTCGATCGGGACCGCGCTGACAACCGGGCGCAAAGCGTTCCTCTCCGCCGCAGTGATGTCCGTGCTGTTTTTCCAAGCCGCCCGCATGGCGCTGGTGGTGTTCGATCCCTACATGTCCTCGCGGCCACTCGCCGAAGCGCTGCTGCGCTCCCCGAGCGGAAAACTAATCGTCGACCATGAGTACTATACGTTTTCTTCCGTCTTTTTCTATACCAATCGGACCGCGCTCCTGCTGAACGGGCGAGTCAACAATTTGGTTTATGGCTCCTATGCGCCTGGGGCCCCGAATGTCTTCATTGATGACGCACAATGGAAGGAAATGTGGAATGCCGCGGATCGCATCTATTTGGTGGCGAGCCGTTCCGCCCTGTCACGTCTTGAAAAATTGGTTGCGAGCAATAAGCTCAACATCGTGGCGGAGAGCGGCGGAAAGCTGGTGCTCACCAATTCACCCTTGCTTGAGAGTACGCTAGGACGATGACGGCGGCGGATCTGCTCCTAGCAATCGCAGCCATTCCTTTCATCTATTATCTGATCGCGATCTTCAGCTCCTGGCGCTATTTTGCGCAACCCGCCCAAATTCAAGATCCGAAGTTTCATCCGCCGGTCAGTAACCTGAAGCCGATCCGCGGGCTCGATCCGGATGCATACGAGAATCTGGCCAGCTTTTGCCGGCAGGATTATCCGGATTACGAGATTGTTTTGTGCGTCGATCCGGAGGATCAAGCGGTGATCGCAGTCATCGAGAAGTTGAAGGCCAATTTCCCCGAGCGCAGCATCCGCGTGCTTTACGGATCCGGCCGCATCGCCACCAACGACAAAGTAGCGAAGCTCGCGCGTTTGGTGGAAGAAGCCGAGCATGAAGTGATCGTGATCAGCGATAGCGATGTGCGTGTGCGGCCGGATTATCTCCGCCAGGTCACCGCTCCTCTGCGCGATCCAAAAATCGGCGCGGTGACCTGCTTCTATACGCCCACCTCGATCGACACCTTCACCGATCATCTGCAAACCGCCGGCATGACGTCCGACTTTTACGCGGGCGTTCTGGTGGCTTGGCAGCTGGATGGCATCAAGTTCGCGCTTGGCCCCACCATAGCGACCACGCGCACGCGCCTTGCGGCCTTCGGCGGCTATGCGTCGATTGAAAATCAACCGGCCGATGATCTTTTGGTCGGCCGCCTGATCGCCGAGCAAGGCTACGAAGTGGCGCTCGCGCCCTACGTAATTGAAACCGTGCCGGATTACCATTCCCTGCGCGCGCTGTTCCTTAAGCGATTGCGCTGGCTGGTGGTGATGCGCCACATGCGGCCCTCCGGCCATTTGGGATTGCTGCTCACGCAAGGATTACCTTGGTCGATTGCGGCGGTGGCGTTCCATCCGTCGGCGGCCATCGCGGCCGCCTATCTCGGAGCGTACTATTTTCTGCGCGTGGCCATCGCGTGGACCATCGGTATCCATGGCTTGAAACAGCCGCGCTTTTGGAAGCAAATGCCGCTCATTCCGTTGTGGGACGCGATGGCGTTCTTCATCTGGCTCGCCAGCTTTATGCGCAAGAGCATCCGCTGGCGCGGCGCCGATTACTATATCCGCGAAGGCAAGCTTGTCCCGGTGAAAGATTACCCGTCCGGCGACTGACCTGCTAGCGCGGAGCCATGCGGATGGCGCCGTCCAGCCGGATCACTTCGCCGTTTAACATCGGATTCTCGATAATCTGCCGGGCGAGCTGCGCATATTCGGCCGGACGCCCCAGGCGTTTCGGAAAGGGAACCATGGAACCGAGCGAAGCTTTCACGTCTTCGGGCAGCGCGGCCAGCAGCGGTGTATCGAATAATCCCGGCGCGATGGTCATCACGCGAATGCCCAAGCCCGCAAGGTCGCGCGCTAGCGGCAGCGTCAGCGCGACAATTCCGCCTTTCGATGCCGAATAAGAAGCTTGCCCGATCTGGCCGTCGTATGCCGCGACCGATGCGGTGTTGATGATCACGCCGCGTTCGCCGTCCGCGCCGGCATCGTTGCGCGCGATCGCCCAAGCCGCCAACCGCGCAACGTTGAACGTACCGATCAGGTTCACGCGAATCACTTTGCTGAAGCGAGCGAGATCGGCCGGCCCATCCTTGCCGATGATCTTCTGTGGATCGCCGATGCCCGCGCAATTCACGCAAATGTGCAGCGCGCCAAAAGAGTCGATGGCGGATTTCACCGCTTGCTCCACTTCAGTCGGCTCGCTGACGTCGGCGCGCACGAAGCGGGCGTGCTCTCCCAACTCCGTAGCGAGGGTTTGCCCCTGCTTTTCGTTGAGGTCCACAATCACGACGCGGCCGCCGGCGCCTGCGATCATCCGGGCTGAAGCCGCGCCCAGTCCGGACGCGCCGCCGCTCACAAGCGCTACTTTTCCATGGATGTCCATACGGTTGACCATAGCAGAAGACCGGGACGTGATAAGATTGTGCCTCCGTATGGGCTCGAGATTCATCGCAGCTACTGCTGTGGCGGTCACCCTGTTTGGTTGTGGTCAATCGTTACACGAAACTTCCACCGAAATTGACCGCGTCAAACTGCGGCCTTTTCTTAATGCCGTCGGGCCTCTCATTGAGAGTGGGTTCGGCCTGGCCGAAATCGGCCAAATCGAACAGGAGTTTGCGAACCTCGCGAAAGATGGAACCCATGCGCTGACGTTCCCGATCATCTATAAAGGCAACAAGACCAAGCTACGCGTCACAATCAGAAAAGAAGATAGCGACATCGTAGAGATCAGGTTTTTTGCGGTGCCACAGCTGGTCGAGCAGATCGAGCAGGTGATGAAGCAGACTTTGTAGGCGACTGTATATTGCGGATTCGCCAACTACTCGACGAGCCGAAACATTGCCGACCGCCGCGCCTGCGCTAGGATCGAAGGTGGCAGATGTCGGCTTCCGCGCCCAGCCTCTACCTGGAACGATCCGGACCGTTGCAACGGTTCTGGGGACTCTTTCGCCAGGCCTGGGTGTCGGGTTACGAGAATAACTGCTTCGGAATCGCCAAAGGCGTCGCCTATTCCGGATTGCTTGCCTTCTTTCCCGTACTGGCATCCATCGCGGCGATCCTCGCGAAAGTGAACGCGGAATCCGTCGCGCACGTTTTATCCCGATTCTTGTTTGAAGTGGTCCCGCCCGGCACCGAAGAGCTGGTCTCCAACCAATTCGCCGGAAAAGGACAGCGGCCCATTTGGTTAATACTGATCGCGGCGGCTTTCTCCGTCTGGGCGGCGTCGGGCGCGATCGTCAGCTTGATGGAAGGCTACGCGGCGGCTTACCGGTTACCATCCGGACGCTCCTTCCTCAACGAACGCCTGGTTGCGTTTCTTTTGGTGTTCAGCTCCGCGCTGCCGGCCATCGGCTCCTCGGCACTCATTCTTTTCGGCACGCGCAGCGAACGATCCATGCTCGGATGGTTCGGCATTCTGCCTGACGAAGACATCAAGACCTGGATGAGCCTCTTGGGCGGACTGCTCCGTTACGTGATCGCGCTGGCCGCGACGGTTCTTGTGACCGCGCTGCTGTATTGCGTAGCGCCGAACCGTCCGCTCAAATTCCGCAGTGTGCTACCCGGTGCATTCGTCGCGACGCTGATGTGGCTGTTGGTAACATCCGGCTTCGCGTGGTATGTGCGGAACATCGCTAACTACAACGTGCTCTACGGCAGCATCGGCGCGGTGATTGCGCTGCTGGTGTGGATGTATCTGGGCGCCGTGATTTCGTTGATCGGATGCGAATACAACGCCGTGCGGGAGCGCCTGGCGTGTGAGTTCTGAAATCTGGCTATTCTTGTCTTATGCAACTCGCCGGCAAACGAATCGCGATCCTGCTCGACACGGCCTACCAGGAGATGGAAGTCTGGTATCCGTTCTACCGGTTTCAGGAAGCCGGCGCCGAGTGCGTGTACGTCGCGGCCGAGGCCGGCAAAACGTACGCCAGCAAAGTGGGATATCCGGCGACCTCGCATATCACGTACAACGCGGCGAGCGCCGACCAGTTCGATGGCGTCGTGATCCCCGGCGGATATGCGCCCGATCACATCCGGCGGCATTCGGCTGCCAATCACTTCGTAAAAGAGATGGACGCGCGAGGCAAGTTGGTAGCGTCCATTTGCCACGGGCCCTGGGTGCTGTGCTCGGCGAAAATGCTCAAAGG
>Ga0070734_10005424_pt1 | contig 11275 bp, 6 predicted proteins | sample Coa_R1_8_FD_66444 | JGI IMG/M metagenome (GOLD analysis project Ga0070734, IMG submission 66444) | Surface soil microbial communities from Centralia Pennsylvania, which are recovering from an underground coalmine fire - Coalmine... | ecosystem: Environmental > Terrestrial > Soil > Unclassified ...
CAGCAAGGATACCTGGGTATTGGGCGACCGGCCCGCGCCTCCTTTTACGCTGCTGCGTTCGGGCGGTCATCCGCTCGATGTCAGCCGGGCGACTTTCGATCTGTCGAGCCGGGTGGCCGACAATCTTTTCTGGCTGGGCCGGTACACCGAGCGCGTGGAAGCCGCGGTTCGGATCGGCCGCGCGGTGGTGGCACGTTTCTTCCAGGACGGAGACTCGGCGCGCAGCGCGGGATTGAACGCGGGGGTTGGCATTCTGACCGCCTTGGGCTATCTGCGCGACGAACGCGCCGAATCGCCGGAGCGCGAAGTCCTTGCCATGATCTACGATCCGGCCGCGCCGAACGGTCTGGTATGGAACATTCACCAGGTGCGCCGCGTGGCATGGCTGCTGCGCGATCGTATCTCGGTCGACGCCTGGCTGATCCTGAACCAGCTCGATCAGCAGTTCTCGTCGCATCCGCCGCCGGAACCGTTCCGCGTCAATGCCGCGCAGGATCGGCTGAATCACGCTGTCTCCACGCTCTCAGCCTTTGGCGGCCTGGTGATGGAAAGCATGACGCGCGGCGACGGCTGGCGCTTTCTCGATATCGGACGCCGCCTGGAGCGCGCCATCCAGATGACGGAATTGCTGCGCAACAGCCTGCACCCGGAATCGCCCGCCGACATTGGCGTGCTCGAAGCGGTGCTCGAGATCGCCGATAGTTCCATCACCTATCGATCGCGCTACCTCACTTCGTTGCAGGCCGACCTGGTGCTCGATCTGCTGCTGGTGGACGAGGCAAATCCGCGTTCCATCGCGTTCCAGCTCGCGCGACTGCTCGAGCACATCAGCCAGCTCCCCAACGCCAAGACGGCGATCCGCCGCCCGGCCGAGGAGCGCCGCGCCATGTCTCTGCTCACGGGCGTGCAGCTTGCCGACGTGCGCGAACTGACGCGCGACGAAGATCCCAAGTCCGCGGAGGCGCGCGAAGCGCTATTCAGCCGCCTCATCGCCGACCTGGGGCTGCTCTCGGACGCACTGTCGCAGGCTTATTTCAGCCACGCCGCGCAGTCGAGGAGGCTGTAGCATGAAGCTGCTGGCCACGCACACTACCCGTTACAAGTATTCCGATCCCGTGTCGATGTGCCACACCGAGGTTCACCTGGAGCCGCGCTCTTCCCGCCGGCAGGCCGTTCTCGAATACGGCCTCGAAGTAAGCCCGCAACCAGATTCGCTGCTATCGCGCGAGGATTATTTCGGCAACGAGGTCACGTTCTTTTCCATCGCCGAACCGCATCGCGAACTGATCATCACATCGCGCTGCCTGGTGGAGCTTGCACCGGCGCCGCCGCCCTCGCTGGACCTGTCGCTGCCTTGGGAGCAGGTGCGCGACACGGTGTCGGAGCACGCCGCGCCCGAGACCTTCGAAGCCATCCAATTTGTCTTTGAATCGCCGTTGATCCGCGTGGGAGCGCCGTTCGCGGCCTACGCCGCCGAGTCGTTTCCTGCCGGCAGACCGTTCCTCGAAGGCGTAAACGATCTCACGCGCCGCATCTACACCGAGTTTCATTATGACCAGCGCGCCACCACCGTTTCGACGCCGGTCCGCGAGGTGCTTGCTTCACGCCGCGGCGTCTGCCAGGATTTCGCGCACCTGATGATCGCTTGCCTGAGGTCGCTCGGGCTGCCCGCGCGCTATGTCAGCGGCTACGTGCGCTCCGGCGGAACTTTTGTAGGCGAGGAGGCTTCCCACGCCTGGGTGTCGGTCTGGTGCCCGAACCTCGGCTGGCAGGATTTCGATCCCACCAATAACGTCCGGCCGCAGGAGCAGCATTTCAGTGTGGCCTTCGGTCGCGACTATTCCGATGTCACTCCGGTGAAGGGCGTGGCGCTGGGCGGCGGCGAGCAGATTATCAGCGTTTCGGTGGACGTCACGCCGCACCGCGATGAGCCCGCCAGCTAAGCTACCGTAAGCCGCTTCGGCTTGCGTCCCCCGGTGCGGCGGCGAATCTGTCCGATGAGCGGATCGGCGCCGATCGTACCCTCAAGTTCGTTCAGGTACTCGGCTGCGCTCGCTCTAGCCAGGTTCTGCCGGGCATAGGCCAGCTGGCAGGGCAGGTCGAAGGCGGGCGCGGGCGCGCTGGTAGCCTGAAAATCCTCAAGCGAGGTAAGATGCCGCATCCAGAGCGCGACGTCGCGTAGCTGTTTGGTCCGAAGCCGCTCGCGATACCAGTCGCTTTCGAGCAGGTTCTCGCGAGCGAAGAGAGCGCGCACTTCGGCGTGGCCGGCGTCGAGCCCGTGATAGGAACCGTTCACCAGGATATGCAGCAGCGCCTGGAGCGGCGGGCAGGCGGCCTCGACGCTGCCGTCTTCAAAATATTCCTTGGCCACGCGTGTTTGAGCCGCAACGATGCTATCCACCCCCGCGGCAAACTGCGCCAAATCCTGCTTCTCCGGCCGCAGCATCTCCTCGTTGAAAACGAGGTCTGGGGTTTCGAAGATTCGGCCCAGGAAGTGATCCACGAATAGCGGCGTGATGCGATAGCCCAGGCGGCTCGCGAGCACGTTTCGGCCCTCGAACTCGAAGTCTTCGACCTGTTCCAGATAGCCGTTCTCGATCAGGTATTGAGGAGCGCGCTCGTGCACCCGCATGCGGCACCAGATTTCCGGCACGAGCAGGCTGACGTCGTGATCGACGCGGAAGCGCGGCCCCACATAACCGGCCGACGTCGTGAATCCGGCGTATCCGGTGAGGATCGACGAAACCAGCGCATTATTCAAATCGACTACCGGCCAGAGGGCGTTGAAGGGACCTTTCGTGAGCGCGCCTTCACTGCCGAATCCGATCGTGGACGGCGACTTGCCCGTGAGGCTGCAGATAAAATCCATGAACAGCTCAGGCAGTTCCTGATAGTGGATCGGGCCGTAGACGGCCAGCGGCGGCAGCCCGTGCTTAGGATCCGCGGGGCTATTGCGGCGGCCGCTCAGGACGGCGTTTACCGGCTGGTAGACAGGCCGCTCGACGGGGATTTCGCGATCCAGGCGCGCGGCAATCTCGGCCAGATAGGCGTCGACCGGATTCACCAGATCGGGACGCTTCTGCAAGTAGCGCGGATTGGTGGACGGAACGCCGTTAACCATGCGCGGATGGGCGCTCGAAACCACGTAGCTGTCCCGCGGATTTTCCGCAAAGTCCCGCAGCAGACGCTTGATCGGATCGGTGTATTGATCGAACTCGACCACGTGCTCCACCATGGCGCGCGCGCGGTCCACCGAAATCGCCTCGTAGTTGGAAAGAAAAGCCCCGGGCCCGGCGATGTCGGCTTCTGCCTGGCGATCCATGCCGCGATGGACGGCGTCGTCGGGGCGCTGAAAGAGCTGGCGCTCGCAATTCATCACCAGTTTGACGCTGGGGTTGTCGAACTGCGGATCGAGGTCGGTCAGGCTTTCGCGCGGCAGCACTACGGAGGCCGTGATGTCGTCCTCCACCTGGACTTTGTCCGCAGGATGGAAGTCAGGCCGCAGTTTATAGATGCGCCACGCGCCGTCCGGATCGAGGCCCACGCGCAGATAGTTGCTGACCAGTTTCTCGCCGTCGAACTTCAGCTCGTGGCCCAGGAATCCGTTGACGCGATCCACCGTAAAATGCTCGCGCCAGTTCTCGCCCCATTCCGGCTGGTAGTAGCGTTTCACTGTAAACAACAACTGGCAAAGCATGTGCGGGATCTCGCGGATCCAGGCGTTGTGCTCGTCGGTGTACTCAGGCGACGGCGTGAACAAACGAATGACGGAGCCCATGGTGCGCTCCGTGCTCAGGATGGGCCGCCGCGAGCGTTCGTCCGGCCGGCGATCGCGATAGACGTCCGAGAAATCCTTGGCGAGAATTTCGGCCACCCGATCCATGTCGGCATGATAGTCGTGCACGAAAACGGGCCCTTTGATGAGGGCATTGGTGAGCGACTTCGAGATCTCGGATTTGCCGCCCCCCGATACAGTGCACGGCTTGTGGCAGAGAGTGCCGCGCGGCCTGGTCCCGATCAAACGCCAGGCGGTTCCACCCACTTGCTTTTCGAGGCGGATGCGAAATCCCGAAGGCAACACGTACACCGCTCCGGCGCGCAGCGTCATGCGCTCCTGTTGCCCGGCGCGCTTCCATTGCAGCGTTCCGCGCAGGACGTCGAACATCGTGTCCTCGGGCACGTAGTGGATCTCGGGAAACCGGCGGTCCACGGCATAGCCTTCCGGACGCTGCTCCACCATGTCGCCGAGCAGGTTCATGGCGTCGCTGTACTTCGCCCTTTTCAGGCTGACGGTGCGGTCGGAATAGAATTCCTGGCCGAGCACATAGGTGGCGAAGGCAATGGCGCCGCCGGCGTGCTCTTCTTCGCTCAAGCCGAATAAATTGGCCGAAAAGCTAATCTGGGTCTTGACCTCTTTTTTGCAATAGCCGTAGTAGTTGTCGGCGATGATGGTGACAATCACGCCGCGATGATCGCGGCAGGTGACCTTGAATGCGCGGCCGTTGTTGTACAGCTCGTCTTCGCGCGACCAGCACATGCCGTCGCGCTTCTCGCGATCGGTGGCTTCGCTCTCGTGCGGCAGCCCGGCATCTTTCTTGCGGATCCCCACCAGGTGCGGAGCCAGCACAACGCAGCCGCTATGGCCGGTCCAGTGCATGGCATCGAGCGCCGCATCATTCTCCGGCAGATAAGGATCGCCGGCGTTGCCGAAAATGCTCTCGATGAAGTCCAGATTGCTGACCAGGCTCCCGGGGACGATGAATCGGATCTCCATTGTCTTCTCGGCATCACGGCCGGTAGCGGGGCACACCAGGGGGCGGATCAACAGTGAGACGAAACAGCGCGCCTGCTGCTGTTCACTCGCCGTGAACGGCAGCGTCATCAGATCGGAAGGCGGACGCAGCGCCGCGGCCCAGAGCGCCGCGAAGGTAATTTTCGGAACTCCGGCCTTATCGGCCGGCACAGGCAATCCGCCCTCGACTACGTGAAAGAGGCCCTGTGTAGTGCGCTTGTCGCTGGTGGGGTTGTGCAGCACGCCCTGCGGCACGCGATAGGACTTCAAATACGGAGACGAAAACTGATCCGAAGCCGCCGGCAGCGACATCACGCGCGCCATGCCTTCGCGGTCCAGGACGAAGGTGTCGACGGGCAGTCGAGCCACGCCGGCCGGGCAGACATCGCTCAGGTAGGTATCGAGGAAACCCTGGATGCGAGTATCGGCAGGGCACAGCCGTTCGCCCAGCAGCTGATCTTTCTGGCGGTAGTTGCGAAGCAGCGGCGCAGCCACTTCCAGAAAGTAAGGATCGGCTGTGCTGGGGCTGACGGGATGGCCCAGCGCCGCCAGCTTTAAGTTGATATAGCGGGCCAGCTCAGGGCCCTGCTCGCTAATTTTTTTAGGGACCGTACCTGCAGACATTCCTGCTCCACTCCGAAAAATCATTGGGACGATACCAGGTCCGGGGCCGTGTCGGGGGCCGTTCAATGCGGGTTACTTCATAAGCTTAGTACAGACAGACAGCGCATGCAAAAGCTTCGAGCGTCCTGCCAGGAAGGCTCGTTGCTTGCGGCCTGCGGATGCGCATAGACTATGAGAGTCAGCTTTCACTGCATCGAAGCAGCCTAGTCCGCTGCAAGTAGCGCCCCGCGGCCGACCAGTCTGGCTGTTCCAATTTTGGACTTTGTCCACAAACGCGAGGATTTTAAAAGATGAGTGAGACCGCCTCACGCGCCGCCACACATGTCCTGACAATCGAAGAGATCGCGCAGCTCGCGGGCGAAAGCGGCAAACCGGTGGAAACGCTCACGAACGTCGTGGCGCTGATCGCGCGGCGTTTCCAGACCGACGTATGCTCGGCGTATCTGCTCGAGCCGGACCGCGCCAATCTGGTGCTGGCGGCGACGCTGGGACTACGCCCGCAGTGCATCGGCACGCTGCGGATGTCGCTGCATGAAGGGCTGGCGGGCCTGGTTGCGGAGCAGGTGCGGCCGGTGATGGTATCGCAGGCGAAGAATCATCCCCGCTTCAAGTATTTCAGCGAAGCCGGCGAGGAAGCTTACCAATCGTTTCTCGGCGTTCCTCTGATCGACCAGGGCGTGCTGCAAGGCGTGCTGGTGGTCCAAACTAAGCAGGAACGAATGTTCGTTGAGGACGAGATCAAGATGCTGGTAGAGGCGGCGGCCGAGGTCGCGCCGGTGGTGAGCGAGGCTCGCACGCTCGACCGCTTCATCGCGCCCGTCCAGGAGCGCCTTTGGTCGCTCGCGCGCAACCTTTGGTGGAGCTGGGATCACGATTCCACCAGCCTGTTCCGCGATCTCGATCCGGTGCGCTGGCGGGAACTGAACCACAACCCCATTTCGCTACTTTCCGAAATGCCGCTGGCCAAGGTGGAGCGGCGCGCGGCCGAGCTGGTGCTGCACAGCCGCATCAATTACGCGTATCGCCGGCAGCAGGAATACCTGCGCAGTGATCGGACCTGGGGCGCGACGAATGCCGGCGTGCTTCTGCCGCGGCCGGTAGCATACTTCTCGGCCGAATTCGGGCTGCACGAATCGCTTCCGATCTATTCCGGCGGCCTGGGCGTCCTGGCGGGCGATCACATCAAGAGCGCCTCCGACCTCGACATCCCGCTGATCGGCGTCGGGCTCTTCTACAGCCAGGGCTATTTCCGCCAGCGCCTGGATGTGCGCGGTTGGCAGCAGGAAGCGTACCTGCAAAACGATGTCAGCCAGTTGCCGATGGAACCCGCCATCGGCGTGGACGGGCAGCCTGTGACCGTTCAGATTGAAACGCGCGGCGGATTCGTGTTCGCGAAAATCTGGCGCGTAAAGGTCGGCAGGCGCGTTCTGCTGTTGCTCGATTCCGATGTTCCCGGTAACGCGCCCGAGGATCGAGAGCTCACTTCGCGTCTGTACGGCGGCGATGGACGTATACGTATCCGCCAGGAACTGCTGCTGGGCGTCGGCGGCTTCCGCGCGCTCAAGGCCATGGGGATTACGCCGGGCGTGCTGCATTTAAATGAAGGCCACAGCGGTTTCGCGGTGCTGGATGCCATTCGCGCCCGGATGGAAGACGAGGGCCTGGGATTCGACGAGGCGGCGCGGCGCGTTGCCCGGTCGGTGGTCTTCACCACACACACGCCGGTGCCGGCGGGGCACGACCGTTTTAGCCCCCATCTGATTGAAGAGCACCTCGGTCCCTTGCGCGAGAGCCTGGGCCTTTCCGCGGAAGGCTTGCAGGCGCTCGGCCGCGAGAATCCCGGCGATCATGGCGAGCACTTCTGCATGACCGTCCTGGGCCTCAAGCTGTCGCGGCGCGCCAACGCGGTTTCGTCGCTACACGGCGAAGTATCGCGCGCGATGTGGACCTCGCTGTATCCGGGCAAGGCCGAAGAGTCCGTACCGATCGGCCATATCACCAACGGCGTGCACGTACCGAGCTGGCTGGCGCCCCAGATGTTCCGCTTGTACGACCGGCATCTGGGCACTGGCTGGCACTTGCGCAGCGGCGAGTCGCACACCTGGGAAGGCATCGAGAACATCGACGACGGCGAGCTTTGGGAGACGCATCTCAGCTTGAAGCTCAACCTTCTCGAATTCGTGCGGCGGCGCGCGATCGAGCAGGCCGAGCGTCGCGGCGAAGCGCCCGACACGGTGCAGCGATTCGGCCGCGTGCTGAGCCCCGACGCGTTGACGGTCGGATTCGCGCGTCGATTCGCAACGTACAAACGCGCCAATCTGATCCTGGGCGACATCGAAAAGCTGGCCTCCATGGTCAACGATCCCAAGCGTCCCGTGCAGTTCGTTTTTGCCGGGAAGGCGCACCCGCGCGACGAGCCCGGCAAGCGCGTGCTGCAGCAGATCGCCGAGCTGATGCGCGATCGCCAGTTCGCCGACAAGTTCGTTTTTGTCGAGGACTACGACATCAACGTAGGGCGCGTATTCGTACAAGGCGTGGACGTGTGGCTGAACAACCCGCGGCGGCCCCTCGAGGCATCGGGGACCAGCGGCCAGAAAGTTGTGTTGAACGGCGGATTAAATCTGTCGGTGCTGGACGGCTGGTGGGCGGAAGCTTACGACGGGCTCAACGGTTTCGCGATCGGCAACGGCCGCACGCATCTGAACATGAACGTTCACGACACGCGCGATCAGGAGGACCTGTATCGCGTGCTGCGCGAGGAAGTGATTCCCCTCTACTACCAGCGCGATGCCGACGGACTCCCCCGCAACTGGATCAAGCGCATGAAGCGCACCATCCGGACGCTGGGCTGGCGCTTCAACGCGGACCGCATGGTGATGGACTACACGCTGCAGTGCTATGTCCCCGCCGCGGGCGGCACTTCGAGCGATTTCAGCCCGCTGCTGTAGCGCCGGTTCGGGCGCGGCCGCGGATCGCTAGGCCGGGCCCGGTCGATTCTCTGCCTCGATTTGTCGCAACTGGTCCATTTCGGTCTGAAGCTGGTGATCTTCGCGCGACCGGATTACGAAATACGCCACCACCCAGGCTCCCACCAGCACCAGGAACGGAACGCCCCTGGGGATTACCTTCGCACCGATCAACGCCAACGCGAGGACAAACCCGGCGATCCCGAGCAACGACGGCAGGAACGACCACAACAGGATCCGGCGGGCGAGAACCTGCTGCCGCTCGATCTCCCGCCGGCAAAACTCCAAGCCCGTGCTCAGAGCGGCGTCACCCGGCATCGGGCCGGATCGTAGTCCTTTGACGAGGATGTAGGTCCCTAGAAGGCTCCAAACGAAAATGAACGCGAAGAGCGCCTGCGCTAACGGAGTTATTCCCTTCAGCTTTGTCGAATAAGCCCAGAAAAACGCCACGACAACCGGCCCGGCCACACTTCCCAGGAGCTTCTTGCGCGTCTTCATGCGAAGTTCGCGCGCCTTCCACTGAATCAATTTCAACGTCATCGCCGGCACCTCGTTTGATTGGTTTTTCCAGATTTCCTTCGGATCGCCGCCGGGCATGTCATTGCGCATGGTCTGCCCCCTTGTGCCCGCTTTCGTGAAACCACTTCGCCAGAATCTTCTTAATCCGATGGACCTTCATGGCGACGTTGGCGGGCGTGAGGCCCGTGATTTCGCTGATGGCCGCGGCATCCAGTTCTTCAAGATAAGAGACGATCACCTGGCGATCCAGGGGTTTGAGCCGCTGGATCAGCGCCGCCAAACGGTCCAGGTTCAAGCGCCGGTCGCTCGACGGGCCCCCGCTTTGATCCGGCAGCGAATCGAATTCTTCCAGGCTCACGAGCTTCAAGAACGTCCGCCGCTCGCGAATCACGTGTGAGACGGCTACATGGTGGGCGACTCGGTAGCTCCACGTTTTCAGCGAGCAGCGTGAATCATAGCGCTCGAAACTTCGCCACAGTTGAAAATGAATGTCCTGAGTCAGATCGCGGCGTTTTTCCGGATCCGCTTCGTAGGCCCGAGCGAGCCGCTCCAGGGACGCGCCGAATAATTCGGCCGCTTCCTGGAAGAGGGCGTCCTGACTCGTTCGTCGGGTCGAAATCGGTTCCGGTCCTCCCACACTAACGGTAGTCGCTACCGAAGGAGATTTCTAACAGCGCATTTGCGGCGCTATTCCGAAATCGTTTCAAGCGCGAGATTGTTCGAGCGCGGACCTAGAATTCCGATGGCCAGCATCACAACGCCCATGCTTCCGGCGATCAGCGTAAAAACGCCGGACACTCCGAAACGGTCCAGAACAAAGCTGATGACGTAAGCGAAAAATACCACGGACAAGCGGCTCCAGGAATAAACCAGCCCCACGGCGCGGGCGCGGATCCGGGTGGGATAAAGCTCCGCCTGGTAGGCATGAAAGGCAAACGACAGCGTGTTGGCCGAAAGCGTCAGGAGCACGCCCAGCGTGATGAGCGGCGCGGCCGTGGAACTTTGGCCGAAAAGCAGTCCGAAGATCGCGATGCCGCCCGCGGTCAGAACGATCAGCCACTTCCGCTCGATCTTGTCGGCAAAGGCTGCGCCCAGCAACGGACCCACCGGCGCTGCCATGGCGATGAGGAACGTGTATTCGAGGCTGGTGGTGACCTTGATTCCGCGCGCGATCAGCAGCGTCGGCACCCAGTTCGAAAATCCGTAGAACCCGACCGTCTGAAACAGATTGAAGACGATCAGCATGATGGTCCGCGAAAGATACGGCGGGCGCCAGATCTCGCGCAACGTGCCTTTCGATTGTGCCGGCTCGGTCGGCCCTATAAGCGGCAACGGCGCGCCGGATTCGCGCGTCACTCTGGCCTCGAGCGCATCCAGGACGCGCTCCGCATCGTCGATACGCCCGTGTTGGACCAGCCAGCGCGGACTTTCGGGAACCTGTCGTTGAACCCGCCACACCAGAGTCGCGCCCACCGCGCCGATCAGCACCACCCAACGCCAGCCGTCGAGACCAAAGGGCGACACCGGAACCAGCAGCCAGGCAAGCAAAGCCACAACCGGCACGGCGCAGAACTGGATCATATTGTTGAGAGCGAACGCGCGACCGCGCACCGCCTTGGGGGCCAACTCCGAGACATAGCTGTCGATGGTGACCAGTTGCACGCCCACGCCGATCCCGGCCAGGAAGCGCCACAGGTTCAGCCCGGAAGCATCGGATTGAAGCGCCATCACTACGGTCGCGGTCGAGTACCACAGCAGGGAAAATGTGAAAATCTTCCGCCGGCCGAAACGGTCCGCGGCGAAACTCAAAACGAGCGTGCCGAGGAAAAGACCGGCGAACATGGCCGCTACGAAGCTCGCGATTCCGCCGCTGCCGAAAAAGCCGCGGGTCGTCGCGGTAAGGATGTGGCTCTTCACCAACCCCGGCGCGACATAACCGGTGAAGAAGAGATCGTAATATTCGAAGAATCCGCCGAGCGACAGCAGGATGATGTACATCCACACGGATCGCGTAGCCGGCAGCCGGTCAAGACGCGACCCGATGAGCGCCCCGCGCCCCTGTTCGGTGGACGATGGCGCCAAACTACTTCTTCTGATCCGCCGGAATCATGGTCGACGGGCCCATGCCGACCAATTCCAACACGCAGTCTTCGTCCTTGGCGCCGTCCCAGTGGATCTGTCTCCCGTAGTGTCTTACAAAACTTCCGGCAGCGAGCGGCACCATCCTGTTCAGGTCATAATCGGTGCCAGTGGCGACCCACCACGTGCCCGATACCACGTAAATGTAGCGATCGTTGGGATGGTAATGGGGCTTGCTGTTGTGATGCGCGTGCCATCTGAGCAATTGGATATAGAGTCCCGGCTTGGCCGGATC
>Ga0070734_10005425_pt1 | contig 11275 bp, 10 predicted proteins | sample Coa_R1_8_FD_66444 | JGI IMG/M metagenome (GOLD analysis project Ga0070734, IMG submission 66444) | Surface soil microbial communities from Centralia Pennsylvania, which are recovering from an underground coalmine fire - Coalmine... | ecosystem: Environmental > Terrestrial > Soil > Unclassified ...
TCGAGCACGCGATCCTGCATCTCCTCTATTCGCGCTTCTTCACCCGGGCGATGAAGCGCGTCGGCCTGCTGGACATCGAGGAGCCGTTTGCCGGGCTCTTCACCCAGGGCATGGTCTGCCACGAGACCTATCGCGACCCCGACGGCACCTGGTTGACGCCCGAGGAGGTGCACAAGGGCGCGGACGGCGGGCTCCTCGCCGCCGACGGACGGCCGGTGGAGACCGGCCGGTCGGAGAAAATGAGCAAGTCGAAAAAGAACGTGGTCGACCCCAACCGCATCATCGAGACCTACGGCGCCGATACCGCGCGCTGGTTCATGCTCTCCGACAGCCCGCCGGAGCGCGATCTCGAATGGACCGAGGCGGGAGTGGAAGGCGCCTGGCGATTCTCCCAGCGCCTATGGCGCATGGTCGTGACGGCCCTGCCCGGACTGCCCCCCCCTGGCGCACACATGAATGTCGCCGAGGGCGCGGCGCTGGCGCTGCGCCGTGCCACCCACAAGACGATCGCCGGCGTCGGCGAGGACATCGAGAAATTCCGCTTCAACCGGGCCGTCGCCCGGCTTTACGAGTTCGCCAATACCATCGAGGAGGCGGGCGCGGTCGAGGCCTCGGTCCGGCGCGAGGCGCTGGAGACCCTGGCGCGGTTGCTGGCACCCATGATGCCCCATCTCGCCGAGGAGCTCTGGCAAAGCCTGGGACATCAGGTCATGCTGGCGGAGATGCCTTGGCCGGAGGCCGATCCGGCCCTGATCGTCGACGAATCGGTGACCGTGGCCGTGCAGGTGAACGGCAAGCTCCGGGCGACCCTGTCGCTGCCCCGCGATCTGGCAGGCGCTGCCGCCGAACAGGCGGCGCTCGCCGACGAGCATGTCCAGCGGGCCATGGCGGGCAAGGCTGTCCGCCGGGTGATCGTTGTGCCCAACAGGATCATCAATGTGGTGGTCTAGCCTTCGCGGCTCTCGAAGCGGCGTGCTCGGCCCTCTCCTCGCCGCGGCTCTCCCCCTGCTGCTCGCGGCCTGCGGCTGGCATCCTCTTTACGGCCAGCTCGACGACAATGGCGGCGCCGGCCAGGAACTGGCCAGCGTCCACATCCAGCCGATCCCCAACCGGGTGGGCCAGAACCTGTACAACGAGCTGCGCGACCGGATAAACCCGGGGGGCGAGCCGGCGGATCCCCAGTACGACCTGGTGATCGGGCTGACCGAGCAGGAGCAGCAGTACCTGGTCCAGGAGGACCAGACAGCGACCCGCGTCGATCTCACGCTCTATGCCAATTTCGCCCTCTATCAGCGGGGCAACTCCCAAGCGCTGATGATCGGCCAGAGCCGGTCGACCACGACCTACGACGAGCTGTCCAACCAGTATGCCTCGGTGGTGTCGGCAAACGATGCGCACCGGCGCGGCGCGGAGACGCTTGCCGACGAAATCGCCAACCGGGTGGCGGTCTATCTCGCCCAGCCGCCCGATCAGCGCCCGCCGCCGCCGTCGGTAACGCCAAGCTCGACGCCCAAGGCGCCTGCCTTCCCGTTCGGCGGTTGAGACTCGCGGCCGCGCCGTGAAGATCGCGCCGCGCGATCAGGCCCGCTTCCTCAGCACGGCCGCCTCGAGCGTCGCCGCGGTGCTTTTCTATGGTCCCGACCGGGGGCAGGTGAGCGAACAGGCCGATGCGCTGGTGGCCGCGGTCGCCGGCGACGCGGCCGATCCCTTCCGCGTCGCCGAGCTCAGCCTCGGCCAGATCAAGGATGACCCCGCCCTCCTCGCCGACGAGACGGCGGCGCTTTCGCTGTCCGGCGGCCGGCGCGTGCTTCGCCTGAGGGACGCGGCCGATGCGCTCGCCCAGCCGCTGGCCGATCTTTTTGCCGCCGCGCCGCCTGCCGCCTTCCTGGTCCTGGAGGCGGGCGAGCTCGGGCCCCGCTCGACCTTGCGCGCGGTGTTCGAGCGCGGCGCGCATATGGCGGCCATCGCCTGTTACCTCGACGAGGGCGCGGCACTCAAGAGCCTGATCGAGGCAGCGATGAAGGAGCGCGGCCACAGCATCGAGGCCGAGGCCGTCGCCTTTCTTCAGGGCCGGCTGGGTCAGGATCGGGCGATCACCCGCGGCGAGCTGGAGAAGCTCGCCCTCTACGCCGGGCCCGTCGGGCGCCGGGTCACGCTTGCCGATGCCGAGGCGGTGGTAGGCGACAGCGCGGCACTCTCCCTCGACGATCTGGTCTTCGCGCTCGGCGATGGCGACGGCGCGGCGCTGGATCGCGCCTTCGGCCACGCGCTCGCCGAAGGCAACGAGGAGATCCGGATCCTGCTCGCCGCCGGCCGGCACCTCGCGCGCCTCTCCCAGGTGGCCGCGGCCGCCGATCCGCGAAGCGCGATGAAATCCTTGCGCCCGTCCGTGTTCTTCAAGCTTGAAAACCGGTTCCTCGCCCAGCTCCGGCGCTGGAATGCCGCCAGCATCGCCGAGGGCCTCGCCCGCCTCCAGCGGGCGGAACTCGCGATCAAGACCGGCGCACAGCCCAAGTCCGCCGTCGCCGAGCGCGCCCTCTTCGACGTCGCGAGCCTGCCCGGCGCGTCGGAGCGAAAGCGCGGCTGAACTTATCCGTTGAGGCGCCGCACGACCTCGTCCAGCTGTTCGAGACTCCGGTAGCGAATGGTGACGCGTCCGCCCGCGCCGGCATGGGTGATTTCGACCTCGAGGCCCAAGGCTCGGGCGAGGTCGCGCTCGAGCGCGCGGGTGTCGGCGTCCTTGGGCGCGGCGGTCTTGGGCGGATGGCGCGCCGTGGTTCCCGCGGCCGCCAGGGCCTCGGTCCGACGGACCGACAAATCCTCCGCCACGACCCGGCGCGCCAGCGCCACCGGGTCCGCCGCCGCCAACAGGGCGCGGCCATGGCCGGCGGTGATGCGGCCCTCGGCCAGCATCGCCTTTGCCTCATCGGGCAGCTTCAACAGGCGCAGCGTGTTGGCGACATGGACGCGGCTCTTGCCGATCTCTCGCGCCAGGTCTTCCTGGCTGCGGCCGAACTCGGCGATCAGGCGCTGATAGCCCTCGGCCTCTTCCAGCGCCGAGAGATCGCGGCGCTGGACGTTCTCGACCAACGCCATCTCCAGGACTTCGCGGTCGGCGAGCGCGCGCTCCAGCACCGGCACCTCGTGCAGGCCGGCGAGTTGCGCCGCCCGCCAGCGCCGCTCGCCGGCGACGATCTCGTGGCGGTCGGGCTTGGCCGGATGCCGGCGCACCAGAAGCGGCTGAAGGATGCCGTTGGCGCGAATCGAGGCGGCGAGGGACTCGAGCTCCTCGGCGTCGAACCGGCGCCGCGGCTGCAGCGGGCTCGGCTCGAGCTTGTCGACGGCCAGATGGCGGGGCGAGCGCGCCGGCGCTGTCTCGGCCCCTTCGCCCAGCAGGGCGGAGAGTCCGCGCCCGAGGCTGCGCTTCTCCTTGCCGGTCATGGCTGGGGCTCCGCCGCAGGCGAGCCGTCCGGCGGCACTTGCGGCGGCATGCTCGGCGGCGGCGCATCGGGACCCTGGGCCCGGCGCAGGATTTCGCCGGCGAGCTGGATATAGGCTTGCGAGCCGACGCAGCGCAGATCGTAGAGCAGCGCCGGCTTGCCGTGGGAGGGCGCCTCGGACAGGCGCACGTTGCGGGGGATCACGGTGTCGTAGACCCGCTCGGCGAAATGCCGGCGCACGTCGGCCGCCACCATGTCGCAGATGTTGTTGCGCTTGTCGTACATGGTCAAAACGACCCCTTCTATTTGTAGCTTCGGATTCAAGTTCTTCCGAACCAAGTCGATCGTCTTCATCAATTGTGAAAGGCCCTCCAAGGCATAGTATTCGCACTGCAACGGCACCAGCACCCCTTGCGCTGCGGCGAGCGCGTTGACGGTCAGGAGGTTGAGGGAGGGCGGGCAGTCGATCAGCACGTAGTCGAAGCGCCCCGCGATTTCGGCCAGCGCATGGTTCAGGCGATGCTCGCGCCCGAAGGCTGCCGCCAGCTCCAGCTCCGCCCCGGCGAGGTCGGCCGCGCCCGGCACCAGCCAGAGATGGGGCACCTGGGTCGGCAGGACCGCGCCCTCTATGGGCGCCTCGTCCACCAGCACGTCGTAGCTGGAACGCTCGATGCCGTCCTTGGCGATGCCGAGGCCGGTGGTGGCGTTCGCCTGGGGGTCGATGTCGATGACCAGGACCCGCTTGTCGCAGGCGGCCAGTGCCGTCGCCAGGTTTATGGCCGTCGTCGTCTTGCCCACGCCCCCCTTCTGGTTCGCAACGGCGAGAATCCGGGCCGGGGCGGCGTCCGCGTTCACAGGCTCAAGTCCTTGATCCGTAATATTTTTCCGGAGTCGTCCGCGGGGTTGGGAAAGGCCTCGACGCTCATTCTCCATCTTTGCCGCGCCCGGGTCAATTCATCCTCCGCCCGCGCACCCTTGAGGAAGAGGCAAACCCCGTCCGGCTTCAGGAACCGCTTGGCGTGGCCAAGCAGTTCGTCCAGTTCGGCCAAAGCTCTGGCGGTCACCACATCGGCCGGGATCGACGCAATGGCCTCGATGCGGCCCCGATGGACCTTGACGCCTGGGGCGAAATGCCGGGCGGCCTCCGTGAGGAAGGCGCATTTGCGGGCGTCGGAATCGACGAGATGGACCTCCGCGACCCCCATGATGGCCAGCACGAGCCCCGGAAAGCCGGCGCCGCTGCCGAGGTCGACCAGGGTTCGGGCGCCGGCGGGTATCAGCGGGAAAAGGGCTGCCGAGTCCAGCATATGCCGGCGCCAGAGCTCCGGCAGGGTGCCCGCGGCCACCAGGTTGATGGAACGCTGCCATTTGCGAAGCAGGTCCGCGAAGCCTTCCAGCCGAGTCAGTGTTTCACGTGAAACACCCGTCGCCCGGGCGAAGTCCTCGGGCCCGAAACCGGGCCGGTTCAGGCGGAGCGGGCCGCCTTCGCCCCTGCCCGCTTGGGCGCTCGGCGGACATGACCAAGCAAGGCCGTGAGCGCGGCCGGCGTCATGCCCGGGATTCGTCCCGCCTGCCCGAGGGTCGCGGGCCTCTGGGCGGCAAGCTTGCCGCGGCATTCCGCCGAGAGCCCGCCTACGGCGCCGTAGTCCAGATCGAGTGGCAAGGTAAGCGCCTCGTCCCGTCGGAAGGCCAGGATGTCGGCCTCCTGCCGGTCCAGGTAGCCGGCGTAATGTCCGTCGGTCTCCAGCTGCAGGGCCACGTCGGGCCGCATCCCAGCCAGCTCCGGCCAGATGCGGGCGAGCTCGGCCAGCCCGATGCCGCCATGGGCCAGAAGCTCCATGGCCGAGCGTCGCTGGCCATCCTGGGCGATCGCGAGCCCAGCCGCCTTCAGTTCCGGCGGCGTGGCCGTGAGCCCGGCCAGTCGCGACCGCGCCCCGTCGAGAGCCGTGGCCTTGGCGGCAAAGCTCCGGGACCTGGCGGACCCGATGCAGCCCCAGGCCTCGCCACGGGGGGTGAGCCTGAGGTCGGCGTTGTCGGCTCGAAGCCGCAGACGGTATTCGGCCCGGGACGTGAACATGCGATAGGGCTCGTCGGCGCCCCTGGTCACCAGATCGTCGATCATCACGCCGATATAGGCCTCGGTCCGGTCCAGGACCGCCGCCGCCCTAGCTGCGTTGAGCCCGGCCATCAGGCCCTGGGCCGCCGCCTCTTCGTAGCCGGTGGTGCCGTTGATCTGGCCGGCCAGGAACAGGCCCGGCAGGCGCCGGGCTTCGAGGGTGGCATCGAGTTCCCTGGGGTCGACGAAGTCGTATTCGATGGCATAGCCGGGCCGGATCATCGCGGCATTCCGCAGACCAGGAATGGTCTGCAGCAGGGCCAGCTGGACCTCTCGCGGCAGGGAGGTCGAGATGCCGTTGGGATAGACCGTGGGATCGTCAAGCCCTTCCGGCTCAAGGAAAATCTGGTGCCGGGCCTTGTCGGCGAAGCGGACCACCTTGTCCTCGATGGAGGGGCAATAGCGCGGGCCCCGGCTCTCGATCCGTCCGCCGTAAATGGCGGAACGGCCGAGATTGGCCCGGATCAGGGCGTGGCTCTCCGCCGTGGTCTCGGTGATATGGCAGGCGACCTGGGGCACTTCGATCCGCGCCGTCATGGTGGACATGGGTTCCGGCGGGTCGTCGCCCGCCTGGTGGTCCAGGGACGCCCAGTCGATGGTCCGGCCGTCCAGCCTGGGTGGCGTCCCGGTCTTGAGCCGGCCGAGGGCAAAGCCGAGGCGCTTCAGGCATCGGGAAAGCCCCAGGGACGGCGCTTCGCCCATCCGTCCGGCGGGGGTTGTTTCCTGCCCGATATGAATGAGACCATTGAGAAATGTGCCCGTCGTCAGCACCACGGCTGGCGCCCGGAGTAGTCCGCCCCCCGCGAGGCGAACGCCGGCGACCCTGCCGTCGGCGCCGATCAGCAGGTCCTCGACCGATCCGGCGCGGATCTCGAGGCCCGGGACCTCGGCCAGGATCGCCTGCATGGCCTGGCGGTAGAGCCTCCGGTCCGCCTGGGCCCTCGGTCCGCGGACCGCCGGCCCCTTGCTGCGGTTCAGCATCCGGTACTGGATTCCGGCCCGGTCCGTGGCCCGGGCCATGACCCCATCCAGGGCGTCGATCTCCCGGACCAGATGACCCTTGCCCAGACCGCCGATGGCAGGGTTGCAGGACATCTCGCCGATCCTGGCAGGGGATTGGGTAACCAGGACCGTGCGCGCCCCGCGGCGCGCCGCGGCGGCAGCGGCCTCGCAGCCGGCATGGCCTCCACCAACCACGATGACGTCGAAATTCTCCATGGCGGCGCAATCTATCCGCCTGCCCAGCCCTCCGTCAAAGCCGGGATTGTTTCACGTGAAACAAGCCAGCCGGGCGATACCGATTGCTCGAGTGTTAATTACCAATCTGTAAATTGACGAAGAATGCCAGGGGATTACGGTTGTGCTGCCTTTCGGGCTTCGGCTCGGGGGCCAAACTCTTAATCTGATTTCACACTGGCCTCGCTCCCCCTCGGGCGAGGCCGATTTCTTTTGTATTCCATCCGCTTACTTGCCAATACAGAACTCCCTGAAAATCGCGTCCAGCACCTCCTCGACGTCCACCCGCCCCGTGATGCGGCCGAGCGCCCTGGCGGCCAGTCGAAGGTCCTCGGTCAAGAGTTCGGGCAAGGCGGCGGCGCCCGCGCGCGCCAGGGCGGCGGCGCAGTCTTCCAGGGCCAGGCGGTGGCGAGACCGGGTCAGGGCCGGAGCTCCGCCGGGCGCGACGTCGCGAACCACCCGGGCTTCGATTTCCTTCAGCAGCGCCTCCGTACCGGCCCCTCCGGTCACAACGGATATCGCCCGGGCGGCCCGGCCGGCAACCATGGGTTCGCCGGGCAGATTCCTGGCGATATCCGCTTTGCTTACCAACGGGATCGCGCGTTCGTCCAGGAGGGCCGCCGATTCCCCGTCGATGGCCGGCCAGGCGGCGCCGTCGAACAGCACCAGCTTCAAGTCGGCCGCGGCGGCTCGCGCCCGGGCGCGGCGCACGCCCTCGGCCTCGATCTCGTCGCCCGAATCCCTGAGGCCCGCCGTGTCGGCCAGGATCACCGGATAGCCTGCCAGGTCGAGGTGGACCTCGATAACGTCCCGGGTGGTGCCGGCCCGGGCCGAGACGATGGCCGCTTCGCGCCGGGCGAGGAAGTTCAGAAGGCTGGATTTTCCCGCATTGGGCGCACCAAGAATGGCGATGGAAATGCCTTCCCGCAAGCTTTCTCCCCGATGATTATCGAGTAATAGCGTGATCTCTTTTTGTAACCGCAATATCTGGAGGCGAACCCGCTCGATGATCCCTGCCGGAAGATCCTCGTCCGGGAAGTCCACCATGGCCTCCGCCCGGGCCAGGGCGGCGAGCAATTCGCCGCGCCAGGCTTCGCATTGCCGGCCGAAGGCGCCATCGAGCTGGCGCAGAGCCTGACGGCGCTGGGCCGCGGTTTCCGCCTCCACCAGGTCCGCGATGGCCTCGGCCTGGGTGAGATCCAGCTTGCCGTTGTCGAAGGCCTGGCGGGTGAATTCCCCCGGCCCCGCCGGCCGGAGCCCCGGAACCTTGGCCAGCGCCTGGAGTGCCGCCGCCACCACGGCCCGCCCGCCATGGAGGTGGAATTCCGCCATGTCCTCGCCGGTTTCCGTTGCCGGCGCTGGAAACCACAGGACCAGGGCATCGTCGATTCGCTCGCCGGCGCTCGCGATCCTGCGCAAGGCGGCGAAGCGGGGTTTCGGCGGCTCTCTTCCCGAGAGCGCCCGGATCGCCGCATCGGCGCGCGGGCCGGAAACCCTGAGCACGGCGATCGCCGCGCGACCCGCGGCGCTCGAGAGCGCGAAGATCGTCGGCCCTTCGCCCGCGGCGCTCACCGCGCCGGCGGCGTCTTGTCTTCGGGGTTCAGCATCAGCCGCGCCGCGCGACCGCCTTCCACGAGATGCTTCTGCAGCACCTCGTCCACCTCCTCGCGGGTGGTGACGTTGTACCAGACGCCCTCGGGATAGATGACCAGGGTCGGCCCCAGTTCGCAGCGGTCGAGGCATCCGCTGCTGTTGATCCTGACCCGGGCGAGACCGAGCTCCTTGGCGCGCGCCTTCATATAGTCGCGCAGTTTCTCGGACCCCTTCGCCTTGCAGCAGCCGCGCGGATGGCCCGCCGGTCGCTCGTTGATGCAGCAAAAGACATGGGCTTCGTAGAAGGGCGGCGGATCGCCGGCCCGGGAACGCTGATCGATGCTGTCGGGCATGCTGCCGGAATCCGATCTATTTCTTTTTGCCGTCGCCGAAGGGCTGCCAGAAGGCCCCGCCCGGCATCCAGGCCTTCATCATCGTTTCGGGATCCATGGCGCCCATCGCCGTCTTCATATGCTCGCCCATCATCGCCGTCATCTGCTCATGCAGCGGTTTCAGATCCGGCAAGCCGAAGAAGCTTCGCGCCTCTTCGGGCGTGCAGTCGATGTCGATTTTGACTTTCATCTCGATGCACTCCTACCTTGCGGCCCCCACATGACGTTTTAGGTTGAGTCGAATGCCGGCGCCAGCTTCTATGCGTGGCCCCTCGAAAGGAATCCGATGACGCGCAATCGCCTCGCCGAGGAGACCAGCCCCTATCTGCTGCAGCACAAGGAAAATCCGGTCCATTGGCGGGCCTGGGGTGCGGATGCGCTTGCTGAGGCGAGGCGCGAAGACAAGCCGATCCTGCTGTCCGTCGGTTACGCCGCCTGCCACTGGTGCCATGTCATGGCCCATGAGAGCTTCGAGAACGACGAGATCGCCGGCCTGATGAACCGCCTGTTCGTCAACATCAAGGTCGACCGGGAGGAGCGGCCCGATCTCGACGCCATCTATCAGGCTGCCCTCTCGCTCCTGGGCCAGCAGGGCGGCTGGCCGCTCACCATGTTCCTGACGCCGGCGGCGGAGCCGTTCTGGGGCGGCACCTATTTCCCGCCGGAGGATCGCTGGGGCCGGCCTGGATTCCGCCAGGTGCTGACCACCATCGCCGAGACCTATCATCGAAATCCCGACCGGGTGGAAAAGAATGTCTCCGCCCTCAAGGCGGCCCTGGCCGATCTCGCCAAGCCCCAGGCCGGCTCGCCGGTGGCCCCGGAAGTGCTGGAGCGCATCGCCGCGCGACTGCTCCAGGAGGTGGATCTCCTTAACGGCGGCATCGGCGGGGCGCCGAAGTTTCCCCAGGCGCCGATCTTCGAGCTGCTGTGGCGGGCCGGGACGCGCACGGGCGACAAGGCCTTCCACGAGGCCGTGCATCTCACTCTGCATCGCATGTGTCAGGGCGGCATCTACGATCACCTGGGCGGCGGTTTCGCGCGCTATGCCACCGATGCCGCCTGGCTGGTGCCCCATTTCGAGAAGATGCTCTATGACAACGCGGCGTTGCTGGAGCTGCTGACGCTTGCCTGGCAGGAAAACCGCGAGCCGCTCTACGGACAGCGCATCCGCGAGACCGTGGGCTGGCTGTTGCGGGAAATGCGCGCCGCACCTGCGCCGGACGGCGCGCGCGCTTTCGCCAGCGCGCTCGATGCCGACAGCGAGGGCGAGGAAGGCCGCTTCTACGTCTGGCGCGCCGCCGAAATCGAAAACGCCCTCGGGCCCGATGCCGAACTGTTCATGGCCCATTACGACGTGACGCCCGACGGCAATTGGGAAGGTCACACGATCCTCAACCGCAGCCAGCGCCCGGCCCTGATGGACGACGAGACGGAAGCAAAGCTCGCCCGATCCCGCGCCATCCTGTTCGCGCTTCGCGCGGGACGCGTGCGTCCGGGTTGGGACGACAAGGTGCTCGCCGACTGGAACGGCATGATGATCACGGCGCTCGCCCGCGCCGGGGCGGTCTTCGGCGAGAAGACCTGGCTCGACGCCGCCAGGGAAGCCTTCGCCTTCGTCGTCGCCCACATGACCGTCGATGGCCGGCTCGCGCACAGCTGGCGCGCCGGCCTCGCCCGCCATCCGGCGACTCTCGACGACTATGCTCACATGTCCCGCGCCGCCCTCGCGCTCGCCGAGGCAACCGGCGAGCGCGATTACATCGCCGTCGCCGAACGCTGGCTCGCCATCCTCGATGCCCATTACTGGGACCGGGAGGCCGGCGGCTATTTCTTCACCGCCGACGACACTCTCGACGTCATCCTGCGCAACAAGACGGCGATCGATCACGCGACGCCGTCCGGCAATGCCGCGGTGATCGAGGTGCTGGCCAGGCTCTATTACCTGACCGGCAAAAGCGTCTATCGCGATCGGGCGGAAGCGACCTACGGCGCCTTCGCCGGCGAGATCGGACGGAGTTTCTTCCCGCTAGCAAGCTTCCTCAATGCCGGCGCATTCCTCCAGGAAGCGCTCCAGGTCGTCATCGTCGGCGAGGCGGCCGACAGCCGCGCCATGCTCGAGGCCGTGCGCCGCCATGCTCCCGGCCGCATCGTGCTGACGCGCATCGCGCCCGAGGAGAGCCTGCCCGCGGGCCATCCCGCCGCCGGCAAGGGCCAGGTGAAGGGCCGCGCCACCGCCTATGTCTGCAGCGGCATGACCTGCTCCCTTCCCATCCTCGATCCCCAGGGCCTCGACAAGGCGCTCGCCCATGTCTGAGACAGCGACGACCGCCGCCATCGGCTTCGATTCGCCCATCGGTCCGCTCGCGATCCACGAGCGCGCCGGTGCCATCGTCTCGGTGTCCTGGAAGATGCCGAAGCGCGAGACGGAGTCGCCGATCCTCGCCGCCGCCAAGGCCCAGCTCGACGGCTACTTCTTCTGCGGGCTCCGGCATTTCGAA
>Ga0070734_10005426_pt1 | contig 11274 bp, 10 predicted proteins | sample Coa_R1_8_FD_66444 | JGI IMG/M metagenome (GOLD analysis project Ga0070734, IMG submission 66444) | Surface soil microbial communities from Centralia Pennsylvania, which are recovering from an underground coalmine fire - Coalmine... | ecosystem: Environmental > Terrestrial > Soil > Unclassified ...
CTGACGACGGAGGGCTGGACGCCATCCCATTGTCCGAGCTTCTGCAACGCTGCCTTGGCATACCGCCCGGCCGGCACGGAATCGGGGTCGGCGAGCACGAGCTTGCCGCCGCCGAGCTTGCCGGCGATTCCGTCGACGCCGGCCGGCATGGTGCTGTCCGAGGGCGCGATCAGGACCAGTTCATTGCCCAGCAGATTGCGCCGGCTGTCGGCGCGGATCAGCTTTCGCTGTGCGACGTAGTCCATCCATTTCTGGTCGGCGGAAATGAAGATCGCCGCCGGGGCGCCATTCTCGATCTGCTTGGCCAGGTCGCCCGATGCTGCAAAAGACGATACCACGTGAGCGCCGCCCGACTTGGCGAACTCGGCCGCGATCTGGTCGATTACGTCCTTGGTGCTGGCGGCGGCGAAAACGAGGATATCTGCTGCCCGGGCGACCGGCGAAGCGAGCAGCAGGAGAGCGGCGAGCAGAGCGGTGGAAAAACGGCGCATGGCAACCCCCTCAAGCTTGATGGCGGACCGCGTCATATCCGCAGAAATATATCGCAGTGCATTCTGTCAAACTAGGGCAGGCATCTCAAGGGTGCCCGCCTGCCTACGATCCGTAGAGCGTCGCGGGGTCGACCAGAACCGGTTCCGTGATCTGGACCCTGCCGTCCTCGACCCTATGGAAGAAGCAGGTCCGCCGACCGGTATGGCAGGCCACACCCTGCTGATCGACTTTCAGCAGCAAGGCGTCGTTGTCGCAGTCAAGGCGCATTTCCACCAGCCGCTGCCATTGGCCGGATGTCTCGCCCTTGCGCCACAGGCGCCGGCGAGAGCGCGACCAATAGCAAACCCGGCCGGTGGCGAGCGTTTCCTCGACGGCCTCGCGATTCATCCAGGCGAGCATCAGCACCTGGCCAGTGTCGTGTTGCTGAGCAATGGCAGGGATCAGGCCTTCGGCATCGAATTGGAGCACGCCAGCGACGTCGCTCATGCGGCAGCGCCAAGGCGGGCGAAGCCGCGCTCCAGGTCGGCGATGAGATCGCCAGCGTCCTCGAGCCCGGCGTGGAGCCTGAGGCAGGGTCCGTCGGCCACCCAGGGCACGGCGGTCCGCAGCGCCTGAGGTTTCGTTGGAATCAGCAGGCTCTCATAGCCACCCCAGCTGAATCCCAGGCCGAACAGCTCCATGCCGTCGAGCATGGCGGCGACCGCGGCGGGCGAGTAGGGCTTGAGGGCGAAGCCGAACAATCCCGAGGCGCCGCCGAAATCGCGCTTCCAGAGCCGGTGGCCCGGATCCTGGGGCAGGGCCGGGTGCATGACTTGCGTGACTTCCTTGCGGGCCTGCAGCCAGCGGGCGAGGGTAAGGGCCGTCTCCTGGTGGCGGGCGAGGCGCACGGCCAGGGTCCTGAGGCCGCGTAGCGCCAGGTAGCAGTCGTCCGGCGCCGCGCAGTAGCCGAGGCCGTGGATGGCGGTCTTCAGCTGCTGGTAGTGGTCGGCGCGGCAGATCACGACGCCCATCATGGTGTCGGAATGACCGGTTATGTATTTCGTGCCGGCATGCAGCGAGACGTCTATGCCGTGCTCGAACGGCTTGAAATAGAGCGGCGTAGCCCAGGTGTTGTCCAACACGGTCAGGCAGCCGCGCGCACGCGCGGATTCTGCGATCGCCGGCACGTCCTGGACTTCGAAGGTGAGCGACCCCGGCGATTCGAGATAGACGAGTCGGGTGTTGGGCCGGATCAGGGCCGCAATTCCGGCGCCGATCGTCGGGTCGTAATAGGTCGTCTCGACACCCATTCCGGCGAGAGTTCCGCCGCACAGGCCGCGGACGGGGCTGTAGACGCTATCGCTGACCAGCAGATGGTCGCCCTGCTTGAGGAACGTCAGCAGGGCCCCGGCGATCGCCGCCATGCCCGAGGGCATGGCGATCGCCCGCTCGCCGCCCTCGACGGCCGCGACGGCCTCTTCGAAGGCGAACGTGGTGGGTGTGCCGTTGCGCCCGTAAGTGACGCCCGAGAACTTGTCCTTGAGGGCGGCTTCGAGGGCGGCGACCGTCGGATAGAGGATGGTCGATGCATGATAGACGGGCGGGTTGACGATGCCGAAATTGGCTCGAGGCTTGTTGCCGGCGTGGGTGAGGAGGGTTTCGTCCTTGTAAGGGCGCTCGGTCATGGCTGGCCCCTGGGGCTGAACTTGACTGTGGGAGGCGCCGAGCCTTGTAGCATCGGCCGGTCCGGCGGCAAAGCCCAGCCCAGGCCGGCCGCTTCAGCCGTTCATTTCCTGGCCGAGATAGGCCCGCTGAACCATTTCGTCCTGGAGCAGGCTCTGGGCGCTGCCGGAGAGCACGACCTCGCCGGTCTGTAGCACATAGCCGCGATGCGCGATGGACAGCGCCATGGCGGCGTTCTGTTCGACCACGAAGATCGTCGTACCCAGCTTGTTGATCGACTGGATGATCTCGAATACCTGGTCGACGAAAGCGGGTGACAAGCCCATGGACGGCTCGTCCATGCAGATGAGGCGCGGGCGGGCCATGAGCGCGCGGCCCATGGCCACCATCTGCTGCTCCCCGCCGGAAAGCGTTCCCGCCAACTGCTGACGGCGCTCCTTTACCCGCGGGAACAGGGCATAGACCTTTTCCAGGTCCTCCTCGAAGTTCTCGCGATCGGTGCGCACGTAGGCGCCCATCTCGAGATTCTCCAGCACGGTCATGCGCGGGAACAGGCGGCGGGCCTCCGGCACGGGCGCAATCCCGAGCTTCACCCGCGCTGCCGTCGGCAGCTTGTTGATGATCTGGCCCTCGAACACGATGTCGCCCGTCTTGGGCGGGACGATTCCCAGGACAGCTTTCATGGTGGTCGATTTGCCCGAGGCATTGCCGCCCAGGAGGCAGACGATCTCGCCCTGCTTGATGTCGTAATTCACGTCCTTCAGGACGTGCAGCTCGCCATAAAAGGTGTTGACGCCGCGAAACTCAAGCATGGGCGGCTTTCCGCCCGAGATAGGCCTCCAGCACTTGGGGATTGCTGTGCACTTGCTCGGCGGAACCTTCCGCGATCTTCTCGCCGTGATCGAGCACGATGATCTTGTCGGCGAGGTCGTTGACCACGTTCAGCTTGTGCTCGATGAGGAAGATGGTCAGCCCCATCGTGCGCAAGCTCCGTATCTGGTCTGCCAGCTCCAGGGTCTCCATGGGATTCATGCCCGCAGTCGGCTCGTCAAGCAGAAGTACCTTCGGGCGCGAGGCGAGCGCGCGGGCAATTTCCACCCGCCGACGGTTCGCATAGGAGAGTTCCTTGACTAGCTGATTGGTCCGCGGCAGCAGCCGGTTGCCGAAGGCCTCAATGATCTCGATGGCTCGCTCCTGAGCGTCCTTCTCTTCGGCCCGGCTTCGCGGTGTGCGCAGGACCGCCCCGAGCGGCCCCGTCGTGGTGCGCGAGTGCATCGCCACCAGGACGTTTTCCAGCACGGTCATGTTGCTGAACAGCCGCAAGTTCTGGAACGTGCGGGCGATGCCGCGTTCGGTGATCGTGTGGGCGGGCAGTCCGGTGATGTCCTGATCAAGCAGCAGGATCTTGCCTGAGGACGGCTCGTCCATGCCGGTGATCAGGTTGAACGTCGTCGTCTTGCCGGACCCGTTGGGCCCGATCAGCGCCACGATCGTGTTGCTTTCGACGACGATGTCCAGATCCTTGACCGCCACGATGCCGCCATACCTGCGCGTGAGCTTCCGGGTCTCCAGCATCGCGCGCTTCGGCTCGGCCTTCGTCGATTCGATGCCGCGAATCGGTGTCGCGAAGCCGCCGCGTCCGGCGTGGGCCGTCTGCTGCTCGAGATTGAGGGCAGGTGTCGGGCGGATGGCTGGTATCAGGCCTTGGCGGCGGAACAGCATCATCGAGACGAGGATGATGCCGAAAATGAGCTCGATGGACTGGACGAGATCGACCTTCTGGAGCCAGTCGACGTTGATGGCACGGCCCAGCATGTGCACCCAGCCGGTGAGGTCCTGGAGGAACCAGGATTGCAGCAGCTGGAGGATAATCGCGGCCAGCACCACGCCATAGACGCTGCCCATGCCGCCCAGCACGATCATGACCAGGATCATGACCGAGACCGGGAACATGAACATGTCCGGCGTCGCCGTCCCCAGCTTGGCGACGTAGAAGGCCCCGGTCATGCCGCCGAAGGCTGCCCCGATGGCGAAGGCCAGAAGCTTCAGGTGAGTCCGGTTGATGCCCATCGCTCCGGCCGCGATCTCGTCCTCGCGGATGGCGACCCAGGCGCGGCCCACCCGCGAGTTCTGCAGGCGGAAGCTGACGAAGATCAGCACCGCGATCATCAGCAGGCCGAGATAGTAGTATGGATTTGAATCGACGCCGAAATTGTAGCCAAAGATCCTCGGCGCGGCGGCGCCATTGAGGCCGATGGCGCCGTTGGTGAGATAGGGCGTATTGCGGGCGACGATGGGCACGATCTCGCCGAAACCCAGGGTCACGATCGCCAGGTAGTCGCCCCGCAGGCGCAAGGTGGGGGCACCGAACAGCGCGCCAAAGAAGGCGGCGACGAGGCCGCAAATCGGCATGGCAAGCCAGAATGAAACCGTGAAATGCACGACGTTGGTGTCGGGGGCGGGATTGTAGTGCTGGACCAGGCCCAGATACTGGAACGGTTGCCAAAAGTCGGACCAAGGCGGCAGCACCTGCCAGGAGGATAGGATGCCGTAGGTATAGGCGCCGATGGCGAAGAAGGCGGCGTATCCCAAGTCAAGCAGCCCGGCGAAGCCGACGACGATGTTGAGGCCGAGGGCCAATACGGCGAAGGCGCAGGCATTGGCCGCGGCGTCGATGTCGCCGCCGTTGCGGTCGATCAGCGGCAGAAACATGAGCGCGATGGCGACGAGGACCACGATAACCTTGCGGCGTCGGTCCGCCGGGATGCGGCGCCACATCGACCCAGTGATCCCGCCGGTTTGCGCCTTCTGTCCCACGGATTGGGTCAAATTCCCGTCCTCAGGACTTGCGCGGCACGAGGCGACCCAGCAGGCCGTTGGGCCGGAACACGAGAACAAGGATGAGGATCGTGAAGATGATGACATCGGTCCAGCGTGTCGCAATGAGCTGGCCGCCCAGGGACTCGATGAGCCCGATGATGATGCCGCCCAGCATGGCGCCCGGAATGCTGCCGATGCCGCCCAGAACCGCCGCCGTGAAGGCCCTGAGGCCTGCCGTGTAGCCGACGACGTAGCTGGTGAAGTTGTAGTAGAGGCCGAAGATCAATCCGGCCGCCCCGGCGAGCGCGGAGCCGAGGAAGAAGGTGAGCATCACCACCGAATCCACCTCGATGCCCATCATCCGGGCCGCTTCCTGGTCTTGTGCCGTCGCCTGCATGGCTTTGCCCATGCGCGTGCGCCGTACGAAGAGGTTGAGGCCGACCATCAACAGCAAGGCGATGAACCAGACCAGGACCTCGCGCAGGTGCAACGACGCACCGCCGATCTTCCAGGAGATGTTCGGCATCGGGTTGGGGAAATTGAGCGCCGCCGCCCCCTGCGTCAGCAGGATGACGTTGAACAGGATGTAGGAGACGCCGATAGTCGTGATCATGGCGGCCGTGCCCGGCACGTTGCGCAACGGGCGCAGCATGGTGCGCTCGATCACGACTCCCAGGACGCCGCAGAACAGCATCACGCCGACGAGGGCCAGCAGGAGCACGCCCACGAGGGGAAAGCCCGTGAGGATGACCCGCTGGCCGATCAGACCCGTCAGCTTGAGGACCCACATGGCAAAGAACGAGCCCACCATGAAGATGTTGAAGTGGGCGAAATTGATGAGCTCGATGATGCCGTAAACCATGGTGAACCCGAGCGCGAGGAGTGCGTACATCGCGCCCAGGCTCACCCCGTTGATGACCTGCTGAAGCAGGACATCCGAATAAGACATGGCCTTCAGGCCCCGTCTATATCGTCTCTATCCTCAGCTCGCCGGCGCTTCCGGAGCCACGCCGATATACTTGTATTGGTGCTGAACGTCGTCCTCCGCATGGGCGGGATCATGGTGGATCTGGAAGACGCTGATCACCTTGTTGACGATGTCGCCGTTCTCGTCAAACGAGATCGGGCCCTGGAGGCCGTTGATGCTGGTCGACTGGATCGCGTCGCGCACGGTGTCGTGGTTGACGGGCTGCCCGCTCGCCGCCACGCGCTTGATCGCGTCGCCAATCACCAGGACGGCGTCATAGGCAGTGATGGCATAGTCGTCGGGCGTCATGTTGTACGCCTTGGTGTAGCGTCCGACCCAATCCGACATCGTCGCGTCGTCCAGGACGTGGGGCGAAGCCTGGGTCACGTACCAACCCTCGATCGCCGGGAAGCCGACGCCCGAGAGAATGCCGCCGTCCACCATGCCGTCGCCGCCGGCCTTGATGATATTGGGAGCGATGTCATAGAGCTGCTTGGCCACCTTGACGCCGGCCTGGGCCACGCCACCGTAGTACACGGCGTCAGGGTTGAGGCCCTTGATCTTGGTCAGCACGGTCGTGTAGTCGGCTTCCTTGGGGTCCAGCTGGTCATGACCCATGACGTTCATGCCGATCTTCTTGGCCTGGGCCTCGAAGAGATTGGACATGCCCACGCCGTAGGCGCCCGAGTCATCCAGGATATACACGGACTTCACATGCAGCGTGTCGCGCATGTAGTTGGCCATATTCGGGCCCTGGTATGCGTCGGTCGTCACCGTGCGGAAATAGATCGCCTTGCCGTTAGGCTTGTACTGTGGGGCGAACTTCGGATCGGTGATGTCCGGGTTCGTCGAAGAGGGCGTGATCGTCGCGACGTTGGCGGCCGACAGGATCGGCGTCATCGCCTTGCCTTCACCGCTCATCTCCGGGCCGACGAGAGCGACCACGCTCGGGTCGGACACGAACTTCTTCGCGTTCGTCGCGGCCTGGGCCGGATCATACTGCCCCGCCGTGGAGGTGCCGCTGTCGAGGATCGAGGACTGCAGCTTGTAGCCGCCCGCGCCATTTGAGGCGTTGAGGTCGTCAATCGCCATCAGCGCGCCGTTCTTGATGCGGGTCGCGGAATCGGCGTCGGCGCCCGTCAGCGGCAACTCGATGCCGATGGTTACCGTCTTGTCCTGCGCTTGGGCCGGAGAGAGGCCGGCGATTGTTGCCAGGGCGGCTACGGCACCGACCCCCAAGGCCGTGGTCAGCAATTTTCGGCGTTGCATCTTGGCATTCTCCCTGTGTTGCGCGGTTGCTTGCCGCCGGCTGTCGGCAGATGCCCGCCAAGGTTTTCCCCCTGAGAGGCGTCTGGCGCTAGCCGCGGTTCTCACGGCTCACGCGCATCCGGCCGCAGTTACATCACTGTAGTGCGGTATTTGCCCAGGCTGCAACGGGCTTGATTCGGGGGACGGATGCCCGCTGGTCAGCAGGAAACCCAAAGTTGTTCGGTGCCAGGGAAGCTTCGAAAGCGAGCGATCCAGGCCTTGGAGTCGGTCGAGGAAGCGCTGTCCGGCCCACAACGGCCATATAACCTCTGCCTCGGTCGGTCTGGGGTGGCAGGGGATTGGGGGGCGGTGTTGCGGGTATCGGATGACGCCGTGATCCGGCTGGAAGGCGTACATAAGTGGTACGGCCAGTATCACGCCCTGAAGAATATTAACATCACAGTGCTGAAGGGCGAGCGGATCGTTATTTGCGACCCCTCCGGGTCCGGCAAGTCGACGCTGATCCGCGGCATTAGCCGGCTCGAAGAGCATGAACAGGGATACATCCTCGCCGACGGCCTTGTGCTGGACGTGCTCGTGGAAGTTGCCCATTCCGGCATGACTATACTGTGCATGTCTCACGAGACGGACTCCGCCCGGACGGTGGCCGACCGGATGGTCTTCATGGACGAGGGCGAAATCATCGAGGAAAGCGCGCCGCAGGAGTTCTTCGACGATCCCCGCTCCGCGCGAACCAGACTATTCCTCGGCCAGATCCTGCGTCATTGAGCGCCGAGGCCGGGCGTCGGAGAGCTTGCTAAGGCAAGCGGGGCTCGAATTGACCGGGCGTCCGTCCTGCCAGGCGGGGATCGAGAATTGAGCGGTGCTCCTGCCGGTAGGCGCGGAAGCCCGCCTGCTGGTAGGTCTGCAGGGCCCGCGGATGATCGAGGGTGCAGGTGTCGACGATCACCCGGCGAGGAGCGGTGGTCCAGGCCAAATCGATCGCCCAGTTAAGCAGATACCAGCCGAGGCCGAGGCCGAGATAGGCCGGCATCAGCCCGAAATAGGCCAGGCTCACGTCGGGCGCCGGACGCCTGTCGATCTCGACATAGCCGGCCGGCGCGCCGGCGACATAGGGCACATAAAGCTCGACCTCGGCGCTGGCGACGATTTCGGCCAGCGCTTCGTCGGTCAACTGCTTGCGCTCATACCAGAACCAGGGGGCGCCCACTTCGTGATAAAGGAACCGATAGAAGGAGATGCTCGGATGCTCGACCCGCAACAGCGCGAGCTTGAGACCGGCGGGCACGGGCACTGTCGGCCGGGTCGGCTGCTCGGTCATCTCCAGATAGGTGATCACGACCGGGATTTCGCTCTCGGCGTGGGGTTTGGCATCAGCGGAAAAGGTCTTCGACATGACCGTCCTCGGCTCGACCTTGAAGCCGAGCCGCTCGTAGAACCGTGCCACCGCATCATTGCCGTCGCGGATCATGAGCATCAGCTTGGGCATGCCCCTGGCGAGCGCCCAGTCCTCGGCCCGCGCGACCAGCGCGCTGCCGCATCGGCGCCTGCGCAAGGCGGGATCGACCGCGAGCCGGTACATCCAGGCGCGATGCCCGTCGTGGCCGACCTGGATGCTGCCGGCGAGGCGCTCCTCTTCGAAGGCGAGGATCAGCTCGGCATTGGCTGCATCCCGCACGGAGGCGATCTCGCGCGCCGGATCGTGATGCGGCCGCAAAAGGCCGCTGGCTCGCCAGAGGGCGATCACCGCATCGAAGTCTTCATCGCGATAGGTGCGAAACGCGAAGCTCATGGTTCGACGGGAGTCTCTCCCGGCAAGCCCCATTCCGCCCAGGAACCGTCATAGACCGCGACGTCGCGGTGTCCGGACAGGTGGAGCGCGAATGCCAGCACTGCCGCCGTGATCCCCGACCCGCAGCTGGTGACGACGGGTTTACCGAAGTCGAGCTTTGCGGCCCGAAATTTGGCCAGCAGCCGTTCGGCGGGCAGCAGGGTCTTGGCCGCGGGATCGATGAGCTCGAGAAACGGCAGGTTGAGCGAGCCCGGAATATGGCCGCTACGCCGGCCGGGCCAAACCTCCGGTTCGCGGGCGTGAAAGCGTCCGGCGGAGCGGGCGTCCAGGACCTGCTCGCGACGGCTCTCGAGATTGAGCAGAAGCTGTTCCTTGTCGCGCACGAGGCTGTGATCGAACCGGGCGGTGAAATGCCGTTCGCGCGGCAGAGGGGTATCGTCGTTCACCGGGCGGCCCTCGGCCAGCCACTTCACGAGGCCACCATCCAGTACGGCGGTGTCCTTGTGACCGAAGACCCGGAGCGTCCACCAGACCCGGGCTGAACCCATGAGGTTATTCGAATCGTAGACGACGACGCGGTTGCCGTCGCCGATCCCGAGCTTGCGCATGCGAGCCGCGAATTTCTCCGGGCTCGGCAACATATGCGGTAGCGCGCTGGTCTCGTCGGCGATCTCGTCGATGTCGAAGAATACTGCGCCTGGAATATGCCGGGCCTCGTATTCGGCCCGCGCGTTCTTGCCCTGCATCGGCAAATAATAGGTGGCGTCAACGACGCGCAGATCGGGCGCATCGAGATTTGCGGCGAGCCAGTCCGTCGTTACAAGGCTCTCAGGATGGACATAGCCGGCCATCACGCGTGCCTGAAAGCGAGATTGACGCGCCGGTTCTGCTTACCCTTGCTTTCGAGCTTGACCACCTCGACGGAGCCGATTTCGCCCGTGCGCGCGACATGGGTTCCTCCGCAGGGCTGCAGATCCACCCCCTCGATCTCCAGCAACCTCACGCGGCCCTGGCCCACAGGCGGCTTGACCGCCATGGTGCGCACCAACTCGGGTCTCGCGGCCAGTTCCTCGTCGGCGATCCAGCGGGCGCGGACCTGGTGATCCTCGGCGATGAGCCTGTTGAGTTCCGATTCGATCCACGCCTTGTCCAGTTTCGCCTCCGGCAGGTTGAAATCGAGGCGGCCTTTTCCGTCGCCTACCTGTCCACCCGTTACATCGCCGGGAATGACGGCCGACAGCAAATGCAGGCAGGTATGCATGCGCATCAGCCGATGCCGCCGGGGCCAGTCGATCTCGGCGCTTACGATCGTCCCCGGCGCGACCGATGGCGTGCCCGGAGCGGGCACATGGATGATCTCGTCGGGGGTTGCGCCCTTCAAGGCGTCGACGATGGCGATCGCGCGTCCATCGGCAAGGCGCAGCAGACCGCAATCGCCTGGTTGACCGCCGCCGGTCGGGTAGAACACGGTTCGATCCAGGCGAATGCCGCGCTCGTCCACCTCAGTCACGGTGGCTTCGCAGGCTCGGGCGTAGGCATCTTCGCGAAACACGAATTGCATGGATGTCACGTAGGCAATGGAGATGGGGATGCTATCCCGGGTCGCGGGCGGGGGTCCAGGTGGATGCCTTTGGGTCAAATACGAACGATGGTCAGATAGGCGTGGACATAGTCCATCCCATGACCGGCGGGGTTTGCCCGGACTCTGGCTTCGTATGACTCATAATAGCGATCGATGATGGCTTGGCGCAAAGCCACCGGCCGGGTCGGATCGAGGGCGGCGAAGAATGTGCTCTCGGTCCAGGAACGCAGAGTCGGGATATAGGCCCTGGCGAATTTGTCGGCGTCGCCCTTGAGGGCGAATTCGGCGGCGAAGGGGCAGGGGACCACGCGAGTCTCGGCCCGCTCGAGGCGCAGGCCGGCGGCATGGACGGGATGTTCGGGATCGGTCAGCGGTCCTGTGAACTCGGCGAGGTTTTTGTAGTACTGAGGCAGCGTCATGGCCTGGTATTCGTCTCCCCGGATCTCGCCCGCCGCCTGGAATTCGCGCCAGATCTCGTTGAAGCTGTCGAACATGTCGACTCCGCCGGTATGGCCGAGATAGCGGCCCTGCTCGTCGCGGCAGAAATTGGCCATTACCAAGCGCCCGCCGTGCTTGAGCTCACTTGCGCGGGCCAACAGGATCGTCTGCCAATCGGCCTTGCCCTGACGGGCAAAGGCGGCAAGCTCCTCGCCCTTGGCCCCGACGGCCTGGACATGACCGGTGATGTCG
>Ga0070734_10005427_pt1 | contig 11273 bp, 7 predicted proteins | sample Coa_R1_8_FD_66444 | JGI IMG/M metagenome (GOLD analysis project Ga0070734, IMG submission 66444) | Surface soil microbial communities from Centralia Pennsylvania, which are recovering from an underground coalmine fire - Coalmine... | ecosystem: Environmental > Terrestrial > Soil > Unclassified ...
TGCGGCGGCTGCGGACAGCTCTGCAAGGGACTGCCCAACGCGTCCGCCAACTGCACCTCTGGAAACTGCGTCCTTGGCAAGTGCAATCCCAACTTCGCCGATTGCGACATGAACCCGATGAACGGCTGCGAAGTGAACTTCCTGAGCGATCCGAAGAATTGCGGCGCGTGCGGCAACGTCTGCCCGATGAACCTGCCCGGCTGCACGATGGGAGCGTGCTCGCTGGTGCAGGCGGCGGTCTATTCGGACAACTTCGTCAACGGCCAGACGCCGACGCCCGCCCAATGCACCAAGTGGCAACAGTTCATCGCCACGCTCGGCAACAACTACTCGACTGTTACAATGAGCGGCACGTTCGACAACGTCGGCATCACCTGCAACAACCCGGCGGTCGTCAACGCCTACGCCCAGGCCCTCAAGAACCAGACCGCATACACCGCGATGTGCAACGGCCACAGCTGGTCCAATTGCAACCGCTACAACGACGAGCTGTGGATCGACCCGCCGATGCAGTGCAGCGGCAACAACTGCCCGAGCCCCGGCTACATCATCCGCACCTGCATCGGCAACTCCAACTGGGGCGGAGTCAACACCGCAACCTGCGGCGGCAACAACCAGACAATGACCCTCAAGTTCCAGTAACGCCGAACGGCTTCGCCGTCGCTCCGTTCCGGCGGCCTTATCATTCGTCACATCGTTGGAAGCCGTAGGGCGGGGGCTTGCCCCCCGCCGGCTTGCCTCGACCACTCTATTCATCGACGCTTGCGTATTCTCGTCGGTGCATGGCAGCGGCTTTCGGCGTCTCTTTCGGCGTCTCGGCGGGGGGCAAGCCCCCGCCCTACGGTTGCCGTCGACGAATGCGATCTCTAGATGGAAGGGGGGAGTTGGGGTGGGGGTTGTTTGGATGAGAGCATTCCGACTCCCGAGATGATTGACCAGACCCAGGCGGCCAGCATGAGCGGGAGGCCCAGGAGGATTCCGATCAGGGTCAGGCACAAGAGCAGGCCGACCAGGAAGAGGACCAATTGGGCGACGGCGGCGCCCTTGGCTTGTCCATAGATGAGGCCGCCCAGGCCCGGCAGGATGATGTTGAGGACGAGGCCGTTGACGGAGCCGGCGGAGGCGGGTGGGCCGATGCTCGGGTTTTCGCTCATGGGTGCTCCTTGTCCGACGCGCGCAGGGCGCCGCGCGGGGTGATGATCGCGTTGGTCCATTCGCCTTCGACTCGGGAGTTTCGCCACACGACGGCGTTCGACAATCGCGCGCCGGGCGCGACTTCGGAGTTGGCGCCGATGACGACGTAGGGGCCGATTTGGGCGTTGGGGCCGATTCGGGCGTTTGCGGAAATCAACAAAGGGGTATTCAGTCGCGCGCCGCTGCCGATGATGGCGCTTGGGGCGATTCCGGTCGGCAGGGCGGGCGGGTGCGAAAGGCGGGCGCTACCGTCGAGGATTGCGAAGTTGCCTGCCAGGTAGCGCTCGGGAGTCGAGTGCTCTTGGAAGTAACCTGTATATAGGAATGAATTGATGTGTTCGTTGGATAGTAATGCAGGGATGTAGCCTTGTCGGATGACGCAGGATTCGCCTTCCGGCAATCGTGACAACAGCGCAGGCGTCAGGACATGGACACCGCAGAACATCGTTCGCCTGGCGACTCTGCCGTCGCCGCTGCCGAGGATGCGGACGACGCGGCCGGATTCGTCGAGATCGATGGCGCCCCATCGTTCGGGGTCGGGAGTTTCGCGGACCACCATTGTCGCGACGGCGCCCGATTCAACATGCTTGGAGACGAGAGCTTGCAAGTCGACGTCGACGATCAACTTGCCGTTCATGGCCAGGAAAGGGGCGCGGTTGCCGTCGGTGAGCCAGTCCGCCATGCGCTTGAGCCCGCCGCCGGTGCCGAGGATCCTTTCTTCGCGCGACCAGGTGACGCTTACCGGGTTGTCGCGCGACAGCTCAGAGACGATCAGCTCTGCGTGGTGGTGAAGGTTGATCGCTACCTCGTTGAAGCCGTGAGCGGACAACAGTTGAAGGCCGTAACGCAGGATGGGGACATCGCAGACCGGCAAGAGTGGCTTGGGCAATTCGCTCGACAGCGCGCCCAACCGGGTGCCGAGCCCGGCGGCCAACACCATTGCCCGCACTATCGACCTCGAAGGCGCACTATCGACCTCGGAAGCGGGGCGGGCGTTTCTCGACGAAAGCGTCGATCCCTTCGCCGCCGTCCGCCTCCGCCGAAGTGGCGGCGATCGTCTCGCTCTCGACGGCGAACGCGTCGCCGAGCCCGCGCGCGAACGATTCGCGGAACAGCCGCTTCGTTTGCGCGAACGCGCGCGTCGGCCCGGCCGCCAGCTGCTTGGCCAGCGCTTGCGCCGTTTCGTCTACCTTGGCCGCTTCCACCGCGCGCGTGGCGAGACCGAGCTCGACGGCGCGTTTCCCGTCGAGGGTTTCATTCAAGGCGGCCAATTCGAACGCGCGGCGCCAACCGATCATTCTAGGCAGGTGAAAGGTGCTGCCGCCATCCGGCGTCAATCCAATTGCGTTGAAGCCGACTACCAGCTTCGCTTTCTCGTCGACGACGGCGAGGTCGCACGCGAGCATCAGTGAAAGCCCGCCGCCGCCGGCGCCGCCCCTGACTGCAGCGATCACCGGCTTGGGCATGGTCGCAATGGCGTTGACCGCGGCGTGGAAGTGGCGCGTCACGTCGAGCAGCAACGGCTCGCGACCGGCGGAGCCGGCTTCGTGCATCATCTTGACGTCGCCGCCGGCCGAAAAGGTCGGCCCGTTTCCGGCGAGGATCACCGCGCGCACTTCGTCGTCGGCAGCGGCGTCGTCCAGCGCTTCGCGCAAGGCGCGCGCGAGGGCGAGATCGATCGCGTTGCGCTGTTCGGGGCGATTCATCACCACCCGAACGATCGCCTCTTCGCGAAACGTGAGGACGGTCTCTACGGCCATTCCTCGTACACCACGAAGGCGCGATCGTCGGCGGCGCCGGCCGCTTTCGCATAGAACTCGCGCGGGCCGATCCAGGCGATGACGCCGCCTTCCGGCGCGCCGCGCACGTCGAGCAAACAGGCCAATAACAGCGCTTCGCCCAATCCAGATCCGCGGTGCGCGGTCAACGTTCCGGCGGGGCCGAACCAACCGAGCCCCGAGTTGTTGGCGTCGTGCGCGGCGAACGCGACGGGCGAGCCCTCTTTGAACGCGGCAAAGACGGCGGGCGGATCCTGGTCCATCGCGCGGCCCAATTCGAACGCCCACGCCGGCGCGAACGCCTCGGCGGCGACGCGCAGCAGCAGGTCGCGCTCGCGCTTGCCGACGCGGCGGACTTCGTAGCCGCGCGCTTTCGCCCGCTCCGCCAATTCGCGCGCGCGCGCTTCCGTCACTTTCGGATTGTCGGTGAGCGGGACTCTCAAGTTGAAGTTGTGCGAAGCGACTTTGAAGTTGTGCTTTTCGACCCAGTCGCGCCCGGCCGTTTCGCGCGCGTCCAATCCGGGCGAAAGGTAGTTGCCGGGATGATCCATGAAGCGCAGCTTGCCGCCGCCGCCGCGCTGGCGAACCCAGGTGCGCGCGAGGTCGAGGAGGACGGTGCCGACGCCGCGCCCGCGCTTTTGCGGGTCGACTGCGAACAGCTTGATCCAGCGCCCGGCCATCGCGATGACGCCCGCCGGCGCGCTGCCGTCCCACGCCACCAGCGTCGTCCCCGGCCGCGAACCGTTCGGCCCGAGCAGCTTCTCCTCGACGACGATCGCCACCCGGTCGAACGGAAAGGCCGCCTCGACGATCGGCTGCACCGCCTTCAAATCCTCCCGATCCAACGCCGCAACGCGCACGCCCGCACTCTATCACGATTCGTCGCCGGCGCGCTCTGGCGAGGACGTCCGAAGGTTGCTACATTCTCGACGATGGCGCGCCTGCTTCACTGGAACGGCCGCAACATACCCGCTGAGCTGACGCTGGAAGAGGAAGCGAGCATCCGCGCCGGATTGCAATCGATCAAGGAAGGCCCCCCGCCGCGCCTACCGACGAGAATGCGGCCGGGCGCAAGGCCCGGCCCTACGGTCGGACACGGACAAGCGATCGGAATGATCGATGATTCCGTTAAGTGAACGGCATTGCGACTAGACGATTGTAAACGGCGGCGGGATTCTCCGTGAAGCGGCCTGTCTGACGCGGTATGCTCCCGAGATGCGGCTTGCGGTATTGGGATCCGGGTACGTCGGATTGGTCGCGGGCGCCGGGTTTGCCGACTTTGGCAATGATGTAGTTTGCGTCGACATCGATGCGGACAAGATTGCGCGGCTGTCGCGCGGTGAGATTCCGATTTACGAGCCGGGGCTCGATCGGCTGGTTGCGCGCAACTTGCGGGAAGGGCGATTGTCGTTCGGCACCGACGTCGCGGCGGCGGTGCGCGGGGCGGAAGTGGTGTTGATTGCCGTCGGGACGCCGTCGGCGGCGGACGGGTCGGCGGACCTGCAATACGTGTTGGCCGCGGCCGAGCAGGTCGGGCGCGCGCTGACCGGGTGGGCGGTCATCGTCACCAAGAGCACGGTTCCCGTCGGAACGGCGGACGCGATTCGCCAGGCGATCGCCAAAGTGACCGACTACCAGTTTGCGGTCGCCTCCAATCCGGAGTTCTTGAAGGAAGGCGACGCCGTCAACGACTTCATGAAACCGGACCGCGTCATCGTCGGCACCGACGACGCTTGCGCGCGAGAGACGTTGCGCGCGCTCTATGCACCGTTCGTCCGCACCAACGATCGAATGATGTTCATGGACGCGCGCTCCGCCGAATTGACCAAGTACGCCGCCAACGCCTTCCTGGCGACGCGCATCTCCTACATGAACGAAGTGGCCAACCTGTGCGAACGGCTCGGCGCCGACGTCGAAGCGGTCCGCCGCGGCATGGGAATGGACCCGCGCATCGGTCCCAAGTTCCTGTTTCCGGGAATCGGCTTCGGCGGCTCCTGCTTCCCCAAAGACGTGCGCGCCTTGCTATCGACCGCTTCCGGCGCGGGCGGCAAGATGGAGATCGTCGAAGCCGTCAATCGCGTCAACGAGAGACAGAAAGGGACTCTGGTAGATAAAATTGAAACCCATTATGGCCCCCGATTGCGCGGCCGAACGATCGCGCTCTGGGGTCTCTCCTTCAAACCCGGCACCGACGACATCCGCGAAGCCCCGTCGCTGGTAATCATCGATCGCCTGCTCGCCGCCGGCGTCACCGTCCGCGCCCACGACCCGGTGGCCAACGAGCCCATCCGCACCCGCTTCGCCGATCGCATCCACCTCTTCGACAACAACTACGAAGCCGCCCACGGCGCCGACGGCCTCGCCCTCTTGACCGAGTGGCACGAATTCCGCCGCCCCAACTTCACCCGTCTGAAGGCTCTATTGACCGAAACCGTCGTCTTCGACGGCCGCAACATCTGGGACCCCCAGGAGCTACGCGCGTCCGGCTTCACCTATTACGGAATCGGCCGCCCCTGAATCACCGCTCGGCTTCTCCCGAGACGACTGTTCCCGCGCTCAACCCCTTGCCACCCTGTTTCAGATAAGCCAGCAACCCTCCCGCCAACAATACGTCAATCTCTCGCTGTCGCGTCGGCAGCTTCAATTGAATGGGGGTCAAGCCGTCGGTATCGATGCGCGCCTCGACGATCGGCGCTCGTCGCTTCAAAGCGGTCACTATGCCGTCGATCAGCCAATCCTGGCCGCGGTCGGCTTTTCGGTAGTCTTCCGGGTCCGCGAACTCGAGCGGGAGGATCCCCTGGGCGATCAGGTTGCGCCTATGAATGCGCGCGAAGGACCTGGCAATCACCGCCTTGACTCCCAGGTAGGCGGGAGCCATCGCCGCGTGCTCGCGGCTGGAACCCTGTCCATAGTTGGCGCCGGCGACGATGAACCCGCCTCCCCAACGGCGCGCGCGCGACGCGAACTCGGGATCCGAGTTGCGCAGCGTGTATTCGGAGATCGCCGGAATGTTGGACCGATAAGCCATCACCTCCGCCCCGTCGGGAGCGAGGTCTCCCGTCGACAGATCGTCTCCCACCACCGCCAGCACCCGACCTTCCAGGTTCTCCGGTAACGCGTGCATCAATGGAACCGGCTGAATGTTCGGCCCCTTGATCACTTCAACGTTGCGCGCGATCTCGGAAGCCGGCGGCGCCAGGATCTGCCGATCATCGATAGCGGGATTCGCCGCCGCCGCGGGGATGTTCGGGCGATCTCCCAGGTCGCGCGGATCGGTAATCACGCCATTCAAGGCGGTCGCCGCAGCGGTCGCAGGGCTACAGAGATATACTTGATCATCTATAGTACCCGAGCGCCCGCGGAAGTTGCGGTTGAAGGTGCGGACCGACACGCCTCCCGTCGGTGGCGCCTGCCCCATTCCGACGCACGGGCCGCACGCCGGCTCCAGCATGCGCGCGCCCGAATCGATCAACGATTGATAGACTCCCGACCTGGTAATGGTATCGAGAATCTGCCGCGACCCCGGAGTCACCGTCATCGATACCAGCCGCGGGTGAATCGTCTGTCCCGCCAATACCGCCGCCACGATCGCCAGGTTTTCGTATCCCGAGTTGACGGAAGAGCCAACGCACACCTGGGACACCGGAGTCCCCGCCACTTCGGACACCGCAACCACGTTCCCCGGAGAATGCGGCTTTGCAATCAAGGGAACGATAGTCGCCAAGTCGATGATCTCCTCTTCGTCATAGTCGGCATCCTTGTCTGCAGAGAGCGAGACCCATTGATCGCCGCGCTGCTGGTATTCCAGCCACTCGCGAGTGCGTTCGTCCGACGGGAAGACGCCGCTGGTTGCGCCCAGCTCTGCGATCATGTTGCAAATGGTGGCGCGCGCCGTCGCGTCCAGCGTGGCGACGCCTTCGCCGTAGAACTCGAAGATTCGGCCGATTCCGCCGCGTACGCCGCGACGCCGCAATAGCTCGAGGATGACGTCTTTCGCTTCCGACCAGGGCGGCAATCGATTGTCCAGCCTGACTCCGACTACTTTGGGGCGAGTCAATATGAATGGGTTTCCGGCCAGCGCGACCGCGACGTCCATTCCGCCGGCGCCGATCGCGATCATGCCGAGCGCTCCCGACATGGTGGTATGGCTGTCGGCTCCAATCAGCAGCTTGCCGGGGCGCGCGAAACGCTCGACGTGCAGGTAGTGGCAGATGCCGTTTCCCGGCCGCGAATAGTGCATTCCGTGGCGCGCGGCGAAGGTGGCGAGGAATCGGTGATCGTCGGGGTTCTTGTAATCGATGGCCAGGATGTTGTGGTCTACATAGATGACGGCCAGCTCGGGAGCGACGCGATCGACGCCGAGCGCCTCCAATTGAAGGCAGGCCATCGTCCCGGTCGCGTCCTGCAAGAGCGTTTGATCGACGCGCAGCGCGATCTCGTCGCCGTCGTCGCGCAGGAGGTGTTCGCCGAGCAGCTTTTGCGTCAGGTTTTCGCGCGCCATGCGCGCAGTTGTCGGTCGGCTGCTTCCATGATCAAGGGAGCGACAACCAGGGAGCCGGCGCCGCCCGCCGCGCGAAACCATGTTTGGCCGCCAGCGACTTTGCAATCGATTCCAATCGATCGAAAGGCTCTCCCAGGCGCGCGCGCAATTGAATCAAGTCATCGAGGATTCTCAATTGACTGGCAGGTACGCGGATTCGATCCGCCAGCTCCGCCGCGCGCTCCAAGCGGGTTTTCCCATCGGAGAATCGGCCCAGGGCGAGCGAAAGGATCGCGCGTGCGTGCTCTACCCTGGAGAGGAACAATGGCGGACAGACCAGCGGCGCGCGCTTGAAGACACGTCGCGCGCGCGAAAGCAGTCGAGACGCGGCGGCGGAATCGCCTTCACTCTTGAGTCGCAACGCCTCGGCGACGAACGCGCGCACCACGGCGTCCAGCGATTCAAAGGCTCCCGTCGTCGGCGAGATGGCCAGTGGTCGAATGCGCGAGACCATCTGAGAGGCGCGAAACGCCGCCGCGCGCGTGTCTCCATCCAACAGATCCAATTCCACCAACTGATAGAGAAGCAACGAACGGTGCGTCCAAGGGACCTCTTCGAGCGCGAGGCCGGCGGCGGCCGCGCCGAGCCGCTTGGCCGCTTTGTCCTCGCCGCGCATCTTGAGGACATAGGCCCAGCGCGCGGTCGCCAGCGCGGTTCGGCCGTCGCATCGCGCGCGCGCTTCGGCGACCACTTCGTCGATGTAGCGGTCCAGCTCGCCGGCGAGGAAGAGGGCGTTGCGCCTTTGCAGCGCAATCAATCCGCCGCGCGCGATCTCGAAGTTGCGCGTCGCTTCGAAGTGGGCGAGCGCGACGTCCGGGCGGCCGGCGACGACGGCGTGCAGCGCGCGCAAGAGGGACGTCCAGCTGCGCGCGCGCTCGCTGCCGACGTGCGGCGCCAGCGCCTCCATCCGCGCGAAGCAGTCGTCCGCCCGACGGCGCCAGCGCCCGCCGCGGTGGGCGAACGGGATCAGCATGACGAGCTGCATCGCCTCCGCTTCCAGCCGCACCTCGGGCGCGGGCGAGCGGCGGCCGAGCAGGACGTAACGCAGGGTGTGCTCCACTTGATCGAGGCTCATCCCGGTCAATTGGTGGTGCAGGATCGACAGCGCGTACGTCTTCAATTGGACGACGCGGCGCTCGTCCTCGACGGGGCGCGGCGCGCGCGGACCCCATTTACGGGCCAATGCGACTCTGATGGTCAAATAGATGATCGTCAGAGTCTTCAATAGGGCAGAGCGGCGCGCGCGGTGGCCGAAAGCGCGCAGGCAGCGTTCGATCAGGCCGCCCGATTCCTCGACGGCGCCGACGTGAAGCAGGCAATTGGCCAGCTCGATCTCGAGGTGGGCGCGCGGGATCCCGGCGAAGTGCGGGATGGCGGCGCGGAAGTGGCGCGCGGCTTCGGCGAAGCGGCCGCACCCTTCCAGCGCTTCGGCGAGGCGGGCCTCGACGCGCGGGCGGTCGCGCGGCGGCCCGTGCTCGACGGCGGCGCGCAGCAAGGCGACCGCGCGGCCGTGCGCCAATTGCGCCATCGCGGCGGCGCCGGCGCGCTCGGCGTATTCGGCGGCGCGCGCGTTCTCGCCGGCCAGGCGCAGCTCGGCGAAGATGGCGCCGTGGTCGTCGGGGCGCTCGACGGCGAGCGCGTCGGCGAGGGCGAGGTGGCAGCGCCGCGCGCGATCGGGCGACAGCTCGGCGCGCACCGCTTCGCGGATGCGGTGGTGGTAGAAGTCGACGCGCTCGCTCCCGGCGGTGCGCAGGATCTTGAGCGCGCACAACCGGCGCAGCGCGGCGCCGTCGAGGAGCGCGGGGTGGCCGAGCGCGCGCAAGAGCACGCGCCACTCGACGAGGCCGGCGGCGACCGCGGCCAGCTCGATCGCTTCCACCTCTTCCGCCGACAGCGCGGCGAGGCGGCGGCGCACCAGGCTGGCGACGGTGGCGTCGCTCTCGCCGAGGCGCGCCAATTCGACCAGCAGGAACGGGTTGCCTTCCGCTTCGCGCTCGATCGCCGCGCGCGCCGACGGAGAGAGGGGCGACGCGGCCGTCTCGTCGACCAGGCGCGCGGCGTCGGCGCCGTCGAGCGGAGCGAGCGGCAAGCGCGCGAGCGACGGACGCGACGCGTGCCGTTGCAAAAACGCGCCGAGCGGGCTGCCGCCGTCCGGCTCCCACGCGGTCGCCAGGATGAGCAGGCGCGGAACGCCGCGGATCAAGTGATCGAGGAGCGCGAGGCTGTCTTCGTCCGCCCAGTGCAGGTCGTCGAGGAGCAGCGCGATCGGGCGGGCGCGGGCGACGCGCTCGACGGCGCGGCGGACCACGTCGTAGGCGCGCTCGCGCTCTTCGTCCGCCGTGTTGAGCGACGGCGGCGGCGTCAGGTTCGCCAGCGACGGCAGCGCGCCGATCACCGGAAAGAGGCGCGCGACGATCGCGAGGTCGCTGCGATGGAGCGCCAGCTCGACCGCGCCGTTCGGCGAATTGGCGGCCTGCGCGAGCAGCGCGGCCGCCCCGTCGACGATCGCGTCGAACGCGTTGTGCGCGACCGCCTCGTGCTCGCGACAGCTGCCGCGCAGGACCAACCAGCCGGCGCGCTCCGCCTCGGCGAGCGCGGCCTCGACGAGCGCGGTCTTGCCGATCCCGGACGGGCCGCTCGCCAGCGCGAAGCCGGAGCCGCCGCGCGCCGTCTCGACGACCAGCGACCGCAATCGCGCCGTCTCGCGCTCGCGCCCGCGCAGCGCATTCGTCGACGGAGGCGGCGGCGTCGACTGCGCGCGCGACGGCCGGCGGGCGCCGCACGCGGAATCGAACGCGCGGCGCGCCTCGACGGCGGAGGCGAATCGCGCGGCGGGATCCTTTTCCAGGAGGCGCATGCAAAACGCCTCGATCGACGGCGGGACGGTCGCGCGGCTCGACGGTGGCGCCGGGGCGCGGTAGCGGTGCGCGCGCCGGATTTCGTCGACGGGGCCGGCGAACGGCGGCTCGCCCGTCGAGAGTTCGTAGAGGATGGCGCCGAGCGCGTACAGGTCGGCGGCGGGGCCGATGGCGACGCCCTCGATCTGCTCGGGCGCCATGTACAGCCACGTTCCTCGACGGGCGGCGGCGATCGGATCGGCGGCGACGGCGAGCGCGGCGCCGAAGTCGACGATCTTGGCGTGGCCGGCGGCGGTGACGAGGACGTTGAGCGGCTTCAAGTCGCGGTGGACCCAGCCGGCGGCGTGCAGGGCGGAGAGCCCGTCGAGGACCTGGCCGACGGTGTCGCGGATGCGCTCCCAATCGGGCGCGCCGGCGGGGCGCGCGAAGCGGCGCCACTCGACGCCCGGCACGTACTCCATCGTGAAGAACGGCCGCGCCCCGTCGAGGACGAGGTCGTAGAGGGCGACCAGGTTGGGATGCGCGAGGTCGGCGGCGGCGTGAAACTCGTTCTTGAGGTCGTAAAGCGCGCGCCCGCGCCCGAGCGTCTTCAAGGCGACGACGCGGCCTCGCTCGCCGTCGACCGCTTCATAGACGACGCCGCTCGCGCCGCGCCCGATCTCGCGCACGACGTGGTAGCGCGGGTGCTCCGGCAGCTCGCCCGTCATCGCCCGCTGCTGCATGGCCCCCGCCCCTTCTGCAACGCGAGCGCCACTTCCTCGCCGACAACCGTCCCGTGCGTGCCGCGGAGTTCACCCTCTCGACGGGGGCCGCGCCCCCACCGCCGGTTGGGGAATCCCGTCCCGAGATCGGGTATCGTCCGCACCAAAGAGGAGGCGCGCGTGTTCGCAAGCGACTTGCTCA
>Ga0070734_10005428_pt1 | contig 11273 bp, 21 predicted proteins | sample Coa_R1_8_FD_66444 | JGI IMG/M metagenome (GOLD analysis project Ga0070734, IMG submission 66444) | Surface soil microbial communities from Centralia Pennsylvania, which are recovering from an underground coalmine fire - Coalmine... | ecosystem: Environmental > Terrestrial > Soil > Unclassified ...
GGCGAAAGAACTCTTCCGATCCATGCCCTGAGCATTCTCTTGAAGATAATCTCCCAGCTTCGCCAACGACCGACACCGCCGATACTCTTCAACCATTACTTGAACTCTTCATCCACCCGCGAAAACTGCTCCCGCAAATGCCAGCGGTAACCGCGGACGACTCTACTGTTGCCCGCATCCGCGACGGACGCCCCATCAATCTCTTCGAACTCTCGCGAGCTCGCCAGATCAAAGTCTTTGCCGGACAGCGTGACCTAATCGCCATCGCCACAAGAGTAGCGGGCACACTCTTCCACCCAAAAATCGTCTTCGTTGGCGTATGACCAGTGTGGGACGGACACTCCTGTCCGTCGCCTTTGCTTTTGACCTTGAATGTTGAAGTTGAAGTTGAAGTTGGACTTGAATGTGGGCTGCGCTCCCACTCAGAACTCTCTTCTGCGAACGTCCAAAGAACCCAAGGCCATCACCGTGGAAGAGCAGTGCCTCAGCACCGCGTCAGGGCCAGAAGATGAAGACAAGGGGCTTTCAGCCCCGCTGTGATATACCTCCCATGTCTTAAAAAGCCTTTCATCCCAAGGAGAGACCCTGAATGTCCGTCCTTAAGCATTCTCTGCTATGCGCCGCACTCCTCACCGCGACCGCCTTCGCCCAGAACACCGATCCCAAGCCACTGCCCGTCCTCGACGTTCACGTCCACGCCATGGACGCCAATTTCCCTGGCCTCGGTCCAATGTGTCCGAATACTTCGAAGTTCATCGCCTCCGATCCGAAAGGGAAGGAAGAACCCTTCGGATGGGTGAAGGAAAACTGCACGCCCGCGCTCTATCCCGCAGCGCCCGGCGAATACATGAAAGATGTCCTCGCCGAAATGGAACGCCTGAATGTCACTGCCGTCGTCTTCGGAGACCCCAAGAGCGTGCAGAAATGGAAAGACGCTGCCCCCTCCCGCGTCATTCCCGGCACAGCGTTCTCGAACGGCATCGCTCCCGGACAGCGCGTCCCCGTCGAAGAGCTGCGCAAACTCTTTACGACCGGAGGTTTCAAGGTCATGGGCGAGATCGGCCTGCAATATGAAGGCCTGTCACCCAGCGATCCTTCCGTCGACCAATACTTTGCCCTCGCCGAAGAACTCGACATTCCAGTCGCAATTCACATGGGAACCGGCGGCTCCGGGCGCGCCAACATCACCACTCCAAAATTCCGCGGCTCGATGGGCAATCCACTCCTCCTCGAGGAACTCCTGGCCCGTCACCCAAAGCTGCGTGTGCAAGTGATGCATGCAGGCTATCCGATGATCGAAGAGATGTTGACGCTGCTGCAGGCCAACTCGCACGTCTACGTCGACGTCGCCGGACTGATCTGGAGCTACCCGCTGAAAGAAGTCAACCGCTACATTCAGCGTCTGGTCGAAGGTGGATTCGAAGACCGCGTCATGTTCGGCACCGACCAACTCCTCTGGCCGAAATTAATGGCGTACTCGATCAGTATCATCCAAAACGCCGACTACCTCACGCCCGAACAAAAACGCGACATCCTCTACAACAACGCCGCAAGGTTTTTAAGGCTCGACACCGCCCAACAAAAGTAGATGCAATTTCGTTCTTAACCTGATGTCATCCTGAGGGCCGCCGCCCAAGCGGCCCGAAGGACCCAACGCATGCGTGCGCAGCCACTGCAGTATGAGCAAGAACTGAGCGCTTGAAGCAGGCACAGATGACGACGGACTCACTGCGGCACGATCTTCGAGTGCACTTCGTACAACCGGAAATCAGAGTAGAGATGCCGCTGCTCCACCGCCAAGCCCTTATATTCCCATGCAATCGCGACTTCTTTTGGTAGCCAAAGCGCAGTCGCAGCCTTCGGAATCTGTACCTCGGCAAAATGAATCGTCGTCGTCAACTCTCTCAGATGAAGATCCGGACGCGGCGCCAGCAGATCCTCCCGCATTCGCACCAGCCGAAAGTCCGATGCATCGATCCACGCGATCCCCTGAAACAACACCGTCATCGGCGTCCCATCAAACGAGAACTGTGCCGCATACCCTACGTGCCCGGGAACCTGGGCGAAGGCGATTACGCTCGTCTTGTGCCCGTCAATCTCCTCTTTTCCGAGGTAACGCAGGCGCAATTCGGACTGGTTCCCGGGCAATAGCCGCAGCCACTCCGACACGAAGCCCTGGGTCATCTGCCCGCCTTGCGACCGCGTCGTTCCAATCGGACGTCCATGCTTGTCCGTGCGATACTCCCGCAACTCCGTTCCATCTCCTGTTGTGTGCGACAACAGCAGGTAGCCGAACTCCTGCCGATCGGTTCGGGCCTCACCCAACACCGGGACGAACACTCCTTGCGAAATCCGGCTGACTCCTCGCTGCTGTGTAATCTGTTCTTCACGCGAGGCAAGGTTTGGCGTGTGATGCAACAGCTCGATACAGGTCTGGCCAACATGATCCAGCAGGGAAGCCAAGCCCTCCTGGCTCGTCTCCGGAGTCAGTTCCTTCAGTTCTGGCACTGCGGCAGCAACATCCGATATCGGTAGATCGACATAGGTCTTTGCGTTCGCCCAAATAGTCTGCTCGACGTCGTTCCAATTGAGTGAAAAACTGTCGCCGCTATTTTTCGTTGGAGCCGACTGGGCTGGCGCACGCTCCGCGTTTTGCTCTTGAGAGGCGCCCGGAGCCTGAGCAGCGGGAGGCGGGTCTGCCGACGGCGACGGGTTCTGACACATCGCCAGCCAAGTCGATGAAATAGCCAGCACAGCTGTGAGCAGGATCAGCGGCAGTCGAAGAGAGCACATCGACCCTTATTTAGTCTTTCGCAAGGAACCTTGCAAGAGGATACCGACAGGCGGACTATCCACGCGCCATATGTAATGTCCGATAACAGGTATTATGTCAACCCCGCGCCGCCGTCCTGTAGTGAGTGCCAGTTCTGCCAATCTCAGCGGGAGCGGCCGTGCGGCCTAGCCTGATCTCGCGCGGGCCGAAATCGGAGCCGATCCAGACAGCGCAGTCCTGTTCTGAAGATCTGGCTAGCTTTCGCTCCGCTTCGTTTGGTGAGCTTTCGCAGTATCCGGACGTCTTCGTGATTCAGTCGTACCGTCGTGACCCTGGTGATGTGCTCTGCCATACCGTTATTGTGCGGCAAATCTCGTGTGAAATCGTTGCCGTTAGGCACATGAGTGACTTACGACGTAAGCCGGATTTTTCGGAATTCGGAACATCGATGAGCTGTCAGTTGTCGGGCGTCATTTCGTCGCTACACTACGGACTTCTGCAAGTGCAAGTCCGCCCGAATGTCCAGTCCCAGCTTGTCCCAGCGCATCCTTGCGCGCCTGGAGCAAGCCGAAGTCGAAGAACTCGATCCCTGGCTGCGAGACGATTTACGAATTGCGCGGCTCACTGTTTGCTATGCCGCAAACGGCGAAGCAATGCTCTGCTCGCCTCACGTGCTGGCGAGCTACATGGTTCTCGGCCTTCACCCGGAAAAAGTTTGGCCCGCGATTCAGGCGCGACGGGACGCGCTCGGATCGTCGTACGGGCCATTTTTGTTGGAAATTCCTGCGCCGTCCGTCCCCAAGATTCCGGCGCAGTCAGTCAAGCTCTGGTCTGAAAAAACGAACGCCGCGAGGAGGGCAATCCTGCGCGGCGGTGAAACGTTGCTTCGCGACAACACGATCAGTGTGCCTATGGCAGCACCGTCGATAGCCGCACTATACCCCAACTCGGACGCTCCTTCTAGCGCAAAAAAGCGTGAATATTCCCTGTTGGAACTGAAGCGGATCGTGGCGTATTCAGGCGCTCCCGCCCCGATTTGCAACCTGACAATTTCCGCTCTTCGTGCTCGCGGCGAGTGGCCGAACGAGGACGGACCAGCAACGGCGGTTCTCTCGGTCGCGATCCTCGGCATGATGTTTGAAGGCGTCTGCTGTCGAAGCACGGTGCAGCGACGCATCAAGCGCGCCGTGAAGGAAGGCTACTGGCGCCGCGTTCGTGATGCGAACTCCTGGACCGATTGTCCGAAGTGCGGCAAGAAACGCTCAGCCGCGAAGTGTGAGTGTGGGTACAAGGGCAGAAGCCGCGACGAGAACCGCAAATGGACCGGCGAGTTCATGCGTGTCCCGGTCTACGAGTTCGATGTGCGGAAGTTTCAGACCGCGCAGCGATGCCGCGAGATCCGCCACTTCGACGCGCGGACCTATCTCGAGTACAAGGAATCGGCGAAACGCGGCGAGCATCCGAACGTCACCGAGATGCCGCGCAAGCCCACGCAGCCAGCTCCTCCGGATCCGCCGCCGGCGACCGCCGCTCCAGTAAGGCAGCCCGCAGCCGAACACGCGCACCGCAATCCCACGCGCGTCGAATCACCGCAGCCAAAGCTCACGAAGCGCGAGTGCGCGAAGTTCATGTCGAATTTCGAGCAGCGCCGACGCGGACGCACCACTTATTTTTCGCGCGCGGATGGTTTGCACGTTGCGCTGCATCCCGGCGAGCAAGGATACGCCGCACCGATGTCTTCCGAGGCAGCATTCGCGGCGGAGTGTGAGAGTTGGCGACGCGAGCCCGACGTCGTGCTCCACGCGCTGAAGCATTGGGGCTACAAGCTGCCGAGTCCCTAGAAAAGTTTCAGGGCCGCGTTTCCGAGACGCAGCCCTTGAAGGAGACACCGCAATGTCAGTGATCACCAGCAGTCTAGCGCATTCCCATCCTTCGAGTCTCGAAGAATTCACCGCGTCCAATCCCGGCGCGCTCCTCGAACTCTGTGAAGACTTGATCCAACTTCAACGCGAAGGACTCATCGAGCCTTTCACGGACGAGTGCAACGTCGTGCGGTACAGACCCGCAGGAAAACTTTCATGACCTCGCCGACTGAACCCATAGCGCCCCAAGCTACGGTCGGCGACGAGAGAGGCGACGCACTGGGACGCGGCGCCTCTCTCGATCCCTTTCTCTACCAGGAGCGGCGCTTCTGCGCGAATTGCGGCGGCGAGCGTGTCTTCGTCCCGGTATTTGAGTGCGCGATCGGCCGCGTCGGTTACTGTCTCGGCTGCGAAGAGCAAAGAGTAATTCGCTTCACCAGGGCGACGGAGTGTGCCGCATGATGCGCGAGCTCCTCAACTTCCTGATCTTTATCCGCGCGATCGCCGAAGTTCTCGCCATGACCGGAGTCGGAGTGGGAGTGGTGATCGCACTAGTGGCCGAGCGCTACGGTTTTCGGATCGTGGCGCTCGGCTTCGAAGTTTCCGGGGATGGGCGGTTAGCCGAAGCCTCTAAGCAACAGTCTTCTCGCAGGGGAGCAGTGTGCCGAGAAGATTGGGCAACAAGCCCATCCCGGAAAGTGAGCGCCGCATGAGCGCCGCATTCTCCCTCGATTTCTCTGGTCCGGAAGTTCCCTGCGATTTTCGCGGCTGCACTCTCAACGCATGGCACGACGGCGATCACCAGTTCGCGCCGAAGGAAATCCAGTGGAGCTACGACCGTCACTGCGTTGTGTGCGGAGTTCCCTTCACCGTTCTAGGCGCGGAGAGATCGTTCCCTGCTCCGACGTGCGGATCGCAAGAGTGTTTGCTGCATTACTCGCGTCGCTTCGGATTTCAAGTCCCTGTTCTCTGCCGCTGTCCGCAACGCGAGTATCCGCACGAACTCAGCGTGCACGCAGAGCTTCGCTCCGAATGGTTCCCCTATCGGAGAGCTCCACGCTGGCCCTGGTCTCTGATGTTGAGCTTGCGCGTGGAGCCGAGCACGGAAAGGAAGGTGGCAGCGTGAGTACGTTTGAAGTTCGCAATCCCGAAGTCGAAGAGAAATTGCGCGAGATCGGTCGAACGATCAAAGCGGACATGCCCGAAGGTTTCGGCTTTGCGCTGCTGATCTTCAGCTATAAGCCGGGCTCGATGTTCTACATCTCCAGCGCGGAACGCGACACCATGATCGCGGCGATGCGGGAATTCATTGCCAAGCACGAGCCGAACTAGCGATGGAAAGCTCTGACATCTTCGCCATCTTCGCCGGAACAAGGTGCGAAGGCTGCCAAGGAACGAAGAGGCGCCATCACGCCTTCTGTATCTGGTGCTATCGAGAGCTTCCGAAAGGCTTGCAGCACGCGCTCTGGCAAAGATTCGGGCAAGGATTCGAGAAGGCTTACATGGCCTGTCTCAGTTGGTTTCGCACTCATCCGTTTCAAGGGGAGCACCGGGCCAAGCAGAAACGTTTGTGGGAGGACGTCTCATGACGATCGATCTGGAAGAAGGCAATCGGCAAATGATCTTGCTGGCGATCGCGGAGCTGGCGTTGTCGCGTCCCGGATGGGATTGGACACTCGGCGAGCTCGCGAAGCAATTAGACGGCGAGCAGATGTTTACAGAATTCAAGCGGTTCAATGCGGATCGGGTGAAAGTGGAACGAATGCCGCTCACGCTTCAACCGCTTGTGTCGCAGAGCGACGATCCAGAGTTACTGGAATGGCTCTCGAACGCGAAGGACAAAGCTGGCGACTTTGTGCGCAATCTCGCCGAAGCCGGACTCCGCGCGGATCCGCAGAACTATCCGGTACTCCGTCCTGTGCTCATAGAGATGCGCAAGAAGTATCCCGCCTATGAACCGAGCGATGCAGTGAAGCAGGAAATTCGGGAGCGCCAACCGTGACCACTTCCACTCTTCAAACTCTGGCCGACTACTCCTTCCCCTTCGTGCGCTGCTTAAGTTGCGGCGAGATTCTCCCTGGTTCTGCGCAAGCGGAAGAATACTCGACGGGATCGAGTAAGTGGATATCAGTGCGCTGTTCTGGTTGTTCGCTGTGGAGTCCATTTCGACTCGGAGCGAACGCATGCACTCGTTAGCTCTCGCCTGGTTCTGCGTTCTGCTGTGGATTCTTTCGGCAGTATACCGCGCGACGCGCGGATGAAAGGAGTTGCCCTTGCCTATAAAACCATCGGAGTTAATGAGCGATGTCGCGCGATGCGTTGGCGATCAGCCGCTCAGCATGGTAATTCTGTTTATCGCGAATCGCAGTTACGATCTCACGGATGAGCATGGTCGCAAGCTCTCAGATCCTTCCGACTTTAAGCACGTTTTGATCGAGTGCTATCACGCGCAGCTCAAAATTGAAGGCGCTCCGGTTCCGCGCGAGTGGCAAGAGTGCCCGCGATGCGGACACATTTATATTGATCCCAAGGAGTGCGGCTTCCCTGTCGGTCCCCGAGATATCAAGTGCGGCTGTACTTGGCAGGCGGCCGCATGAGCGGCTTCTGGTTTCTTGGCTCTCTCGGACTCGGGATCCTGGTCGGCGGGTTCCTGGTCGACTTGGTAAGGGGACGCACTTACCAGGCGGAGCTCGCCGCGATCCGCGAGCGTCACACGCGCGAGCTCGAGAGTTATTACGATCGCGGCTCGAACGAAGTTGCTTCCTGGTTTATCGCTGCAGATCTCAGCGTCGAAGCCGCGCGACGCTGAGATCTGGCGGGAAGAGATCGGCCGATGAAGTGGCGCATGCCTGAAATGTGCGCCGACTGTCCCTTCGCCGATCGCGGACCTGGTCGCGAGCTGCGGCGCTATCTGCGGCCGGGACGTTGGCGCCAGATCCTCAAGGATCTCCGGAACGATCGGCACTTCGTCTGCCATAAGACGACGGCCGAGACAGGCGACGGAACTAATCTGCTTTGCGCTGGTGCGATCGCATGGCAGGAAAAGCGCGGGCTTAGCAGCCAATGGCGACGAGTCGCCCAAAGACTCGAGGAATGGCGTAATTCGCGCCGGGAAGCCCTCTAGGAAGCCGCTGCAGCCGCGATCTCTGCCCTGGTCGACCCTCAGCATCCCCAAAAAAGAGAAAAGCGGCCGCGAACGGCCGCTTTCACTTGAGGCGAGTTGCTCTCCCCTTCGAGAACCCATGTCTCCCCCGAGCCACAGGATTCTCATCCCGCCCCAACTCGTTAGAACGGAACGTAATTTACGCAAGGCCGATTCGAGCAGAACTCTCGGCTGTATTGAATCGGGCAGTCGAAGCCTCCGCCAGTCCGACAAGGGGCGCCGCAACGGTAGCAGCGTTGATGCTCGGCCAGCTTGCGGCCTAGCCATGCCCCGATCACTCGCGAGACGAATATGCGCAATGTGTTCATCAGAATTCTCCGATCTGGATCTCGTCCCGCAGCGGCATCTCAAGCAGTTGCGCGACAGGTTGCGGACCTTGCGGCAGACAGGCGATTACCTGGTCGACCTCAGCATTGAAGTGCTCGATCTCGGCCTCGAGCGCCTTGACCAGCTTCTCGTCGCGATCGTAGCGAACCACAAAGAGCTGCAGGTGTTCAGGTAGGCGCGGATCAAAGGAAACGAAGTCGCACCAGTCGCGTTCACAGCAAGCCATCTCCGCCAGCATCTGCGGCATGTGCTCGATCGGAACGGTGCCGGCGCGAAGCCAGTCGATATGCGTGGCGGTGTCCGGACATTTGATCTGCCCCATGCCGTCCTCACCGACCAGGAAATCCGGAGAGCAGCCGAAGCGGGCAATCGTGGGATGCATCACGAAGCCGACGACGTCGATCAGGACGCCCAGCTTCAACTCGTAGGCGGCGCGGGCCTCGCCTTCGTGCTCTTTGCCCCACTGGACAGCGCGAGCGTACTGCGCGGATTGCGGGTACGGGATCCCGGTAAGGCGTTCGCAGATGATCTCCGTCCGGTAGTCGCGACGGGGAGCAGCTTCGCCTTTGTTGCCCTTCAGCATTGCGATGACGGCGGCAGCTCGGGACGCGGTCACGTTGCCGCAACGGAGCTGCTGCCACTCTTCGGAGCCCTGCACAACCAGGCTGTAGTCGGGGGCGCTCATGCGAGTTCTCGCTTTCTCGCGTCCTTTGCCTGGATGAAGGCATCGAGCGCGGCCCGGTCGTTGAATTTCTTGGCTTCGTTTCCGGCAGAGAGATACTGGCCGCGAAGTTCTTCGATAGTGCGGGAGTTGGCGATCGCGAAGCAGAGCTTGCGGACTCGGTCCGGATTCATGGGCGTATATTCCCTGCGCGGCGCGATGGTTGAAGGCCGTGAAGTAGCGGCGGAGTCCATCTCTTCGGCGGGAGTTCCGGAATAGCCCGCGAGGACGACAACCCACCGAAGAATACTGGCCAGCACTTTCGACTCGGCGCGGGTTTGTGCCATCGAGCGGAGTTGGAAAAGAGGCACTTTTTCCTCGCCCACTCTGACGCGCTGACCATTGCGCCACTCATACACCGGGCGAGTATTCCAGCGCTCTTCGTCATCGAGGCACTCCGCTTGCGCCGCGCCGATCACTTGCCCGCTTGAGATGAGAATTGCTTCGGCGTGACACTCGTAACCCTGCGCACGCCCGCGCTCGACATAGTTCGTAGCGCGAGCGGCAACAGAGATGCCGTAGAATCGCGCGACGGTGAGCCAGTCCTCGTACTGCAGGAACGTCTTGCCGTTGATGACGACTTTTTTCTCCTTCGCGTCGATCAAGGCCTTCAGCGCCTTCGCGGCCTTCGCGGCTTCGGCCAGAACCTCTTCCGGTTCCCGCTGGATTGCGAACTGCGGTGGACGCGAGACGATCGCCTCATTCTGTGAAACGATTTCTGCGTCTAGAGAGACGGGCTTGCGTCCGAGATGGTGAATGTCTGGTGTCTGACTAAGCGGCTGTGTGGACATAGAACAACGCTCCTTCCTTGGTCTCGGGGAAATTGATTTCGGTGAGTGCTGCCAGCAGGACGGCGAGAGCCTGGTCGGGCTCGTTGAAATTTAGATGCACGATCGCGCGGGCGATCAGGGCGGTGAGTTGGGGATCCTTCATCGGGCACCTCCATGAAACGCGTGCCAGATCATGCGGACCAGGTGGGCGACGCCAGACCAGAAACCAATCGTGATGACGAGGAGAAGGATGTTGCCGAGAAGTTTCATCATCGCACCACTTTCCGGAAGTGCCGCTCGCAGTAGTCGAGCCCGTCTTCCAGGTTGTGAACGGTGGCTGAGGAGTTGCAGAGCTGAGAGTTATGGTCGTTTGAAGAGCCGATGCGTTCTTCATGGCAGCAGATGCCGAAGACCACGCGATCCACAGCCCGGTCAATTGCTTGAACGAGTACCTGTGGAAAGTCGGGGGAGCGGAGTACTGATAGAGTGGGTGAAGCCATGGAGCCTCCTAGCTAGGTCTCTTTGGTTAGGGCGGCCTGGGTGTCTCACCACTCAAGCCGCCCGACTACAGCCCTTATTCTACATACCCCTACGTATCTGTCAAGATAATTATTGCCTACCCCTAAGTATTTGTGGTACCGTCTGCGCATGGTAACAAGGCAACAAATGCGCGAAGCGGCTGCGATGTTTGGCAAGGAAGGTGGGAAAAAGCGCGCCAAGAATATGACGCCTGAACAACGCCGAGATGCCGCCCGCAAAGCCGTTCAAGCGCGATGGGCCAAGAAGAAGAAAGCAAACTCCCCCGCCTAATTCCACAAACAGGAGCAATAAATGAATCGCTTCCTCGTCCCAGTGCTGTTGGTAAGTAGCTGTTGCTTCGCCGCCGACACTCCCTGCGTCATACTGGCCGCCAATGAGCCAGCAAAAGGCCTCGCAACCTGGAGCCGCTCAGGAAATAACCAAAAACACGCGCTAACCTATCTCGCTGGCGAGTACCCGAAAGGCATCCCCTTTCGCAGCGCGATCAAAGACAAAGACGTGGACAAGATCAAAGCTGCCGGCGGGCGAGTCTTGGTTCTTGATCCCCAATACACCCGCGACGATTTAGACAAAGCAAAGCAACAATGCGCGAGTGGGAAGTGAACCCAATCCATGACCTCCTCCTCCTCCCTCCGTCGTTCCCGCACTGACCAAGCCATCCGTAAGGCCCAAAGAGAATGGGCCAGAAACGAATCAAAGGACATCCTGCGAACCCTCGACCGTCTGATGACGAAACTGCGCTCTAAGCGAAAGAAGGCGGAGAAGTGAGACGTCTTCAAGACTTCGTCGAGCCCGCGCTGTTGTTAGCAGCGCTGTTTTCCTTGCCTGTTCTACTTTTCTGTTTTCTCGACATGCTCGCGCATTCAGTTACTCGCTCAACTGGAGTCGCGTTGCTGTGCCTCTATGTGATCGCGAAAGCCGACCGAATCGTCGACAGGGACAATGCGAAGAAAGAGAAGGCGCAGAAGTGAACTTCTTAGCGGAGGTTGAGTCGGTTCTGTGGATTGCAACGTCTTTTGCTTGGTTCGCAGCGGGTGCATCACTGGCCTACTGGCAGCCAGCGAGCGGCGTCCGAGACGAGCATTACAGGATTGCTTTTTACGTTTACTTCATTGGC
>Ga0070734_10005429_pt1 | contig 11271 bp, 9 predicted proteins | sample Coa_R1_8_FD_66444 | JGI IMG/M metagenome (GOLD analysis project Ga0070734, IMG submission 66444) | Surface soil microbial communities from Centralia Pennsylvania, which are recovering from an underground coalmine fire - Coalmine... | ecosystem: Environmental > Terrestrial > Soil > Unclassified ...
CAAAATTATAAGAAAATACCGTAGCTTTGCTTCAGAATATTTTCAAACTTTAAAGGCGAATCGAATTATCCCTATAAACACCCGGCGGAAAGTTCAACTGATCTTTCCGTTTTTTATTTTATGAAAGTTTTCCAAGCGCTGTGGAAATATAATTTCAGTCAAGCTTTCAGGTTTGGGCAATAGCTTTAAGCGGCTTGCGTTTTACAAAAAGGTCCGTCCATTAAAATTCATAACCGTTTAAAACCGTACTCGCGATGAAAATTAAATATTTTAAGATCATCCTGAAGACCAAGGGTGACGATAAAATCTTTTCTTTCAGGGCAAAAAAACTTCCTGAGATCAATGAAGAACTGATCCTTTACTACAACGGCGCCAACCGTTTTGTGAAAGTGCATGAAGTCAGCAGCAAGCCTTTCCCGCAAGTGAAAGCAACTGAAATTGAGTCTAATTGATTATTTGTTAATTGCTGATTAACATCATATTTGTTTTGGTAAGCCGCGAAAAAAGCTATTTTTGTGCGGCAAATTTGAAACCTTATCACCAAAACACCGAAAAATAAATGGCTTCTGTAGCTAAACAGGTCAAAGATTTTCAAGTTGATTTTCTTAAATTCCTAATTGAAAAAAATGTTGCCGAGGTCCACATTTATCATCATGTGATGAATTACTGGAGCAACGACACATCAATCGGATCTCTGCAGGTTTTGAAAGATGCTATCACTGATCTGTGCGACAAGAAATTCATAATTTCTAAAAACAATGCCCACAATTCAATAGGCGTTCAGGGCATTTCCGAAGAAGACCAGAAAAATAATGCTATCTGCATTATTCAGGACGAGGGCCTGGCATATCTGAAAAGAACTGAGTCTGCAAGAAAAGCAAAAAATATAACCATAACGATATTCGTTCTTGTCGTGTTGTTTTTTATCTGGCACTACAGGCACATGATTGCTTACTTTTTCAAATAAAAGCCTGCCTATTTTAATTTTTTCTGTGAGTCAAGGTAAAATGTGCTATTATAATGATTATATCTTATAATATTTTTTAACTTATTTTCACTTCATAAACTTTTTTTTTGAAGATTAAGTTACCCGCTTCCTTCTGGTTCCGTTCGGTTTTTTTCACGCTCCTAAACCGGTTTTCCCTGATCATTTTTGGGGTAATAGGATATATTCTTCTTGCTAAAAAAGTTTTCCCTTCCCCCGCTGAAATGGGCGTCTGGTCTCTTTTTCTCGGCGTTCTGTCAATTGTTGAAACCATCAAGCAAGGCCTGCTCCGCAACCCGATGGTCAAATTCCTTAGCGAGCCTGAATATGCAAATGATAAAAACAAAGTGCAGTCCTCATCACTTTTCACCAATATTGCTTTTTCGTTGCTCATCATTCTGCTGATTGCTTTATTTGGAAGGCCGTTTTGTGACTGGCTTCAATCGCCCAGATTATACCCTTTGTGCCTTTGGGGAATCCTGCTGATTGTTTTTTTAATTCCATTTAATCATTGTGAAGTTTTGCTGCAGGCAGATTTCAAGTTCCAGAAAATATTCATTGGCTATTTATTAAGGCAAGGTCTTTTTATTTTGGGCATTATAGTTTGCCTGGTTTTTTTCAGAAGCTCGCTTGATTTATTGATGCTCGTGAAGCTGCAGATCATTGCCATGTTTGCTGGTGCATTATCGCTCACGATCAGCGCGTCTCCTTATTTCATCAAAGGTTTTGAAATAGACAAAGCCGTGATGTTGCGGATGTTTCATTTTGGCAAATATATTTTCGGGACAAATGTTTTTTCAACACTGGCAAAATCTGCCGACCAGTTCATTACTGCAAATCTTATTTCACATGAGTATGTAGCTTATTACAATGTGGTTGGCCGCATTAATAATATGATGGATGTGCCTTCGCTCGCAGTGGCCGATGTGCTGTTCCCGAAAAATGTGGAAGCCATGGCTACCAACGCTACCGATAAAGTGAGGTATTATTTTGAAAGAATGGTCGGCAATATATTAAGCATCATTGTGCCGCTGAGCATTGTTATATTATTAGCTCCCGGTCTGCTTATTCAGTTTTTTGCGGGAGGTAAATATTTTGCGGCTATCCCGCTGCTCTACATTGTGATCCCTTTTAGTTTTATCAGGCCTTTTTTCTATCAGTTCGGCGCAACCATGGACGCAATTGGAAAGCCGAATGTAAATTTTTGGGTTAACCTGTTGTCAATGGTGCTGAGCTTTGCTTTTGTTTATTTAGGGCTTAAATATCTTGGCCAATTAGGCGGGGCTTACGGTACGATTGTTTCGAATATCATCACTTTTGGAGTAATGTATTTCTTCCTGAAAAAATTTATTGGTATTCGCATCGGAGAAGTGCTTGGTTATATGATGGAAGCTTATAAAGCGATATTCCTCTCTGCGAAAAAATTTATGCAAAGGCAATGAACCTGAAAGACGCACTCATAGAAGAACATTCTAAAAAGCAGTGTGATAAAATCGTTCGGTATATTGGTGATGATAAAGAGCGATTTGCAGAGCTGATGAAATTGTTTTTTGAAAGTGAATACCGCATCACACAAAGAGCTGCATGGCCAATGAGCTACTGCGTGAGAAATCATCCTGAATTGATTAAGCCGTATTTTAGCAAGCTCATTAATAATCTCTCCAAAAAAGGAATTCATGATGCAGTGAAAAGAAACACTGTGAGGCTTTTGCAGGATGTTGAGATCCCGAAAAAATATCATGGCAAAGTGATGGATATTTGCTTCAGTTATATTCAATCCAATGAAACTCCTGTTGCCATCAAAGCATTTTCGCTGACCATTCTGCAAAATCTATCAAAGCAATATCCTGATATTATTCAGGAGCTAAAATTAGTGATTGAAGAAAGATGGGAACATGAAACTGCTGCTTTCAGATCAAGAGCAAAAAAGATTTTGTGGTGAATGGTCAATGGTGAATAGTCACTAGTCCTGTCTCGTATCCCGAATCCTTTATCCAACATCAATAGCTATTACATTCACTACTCACTAATAAACCAATCTCGCCTTAATAGTTTGTTTCACCTGCTTTAATAATTCAAGTGCCTGAGCAGAAAGTTTCTTGTCAACATCGAGCACAACATATCCGATCTCATCATTCGTTTTCAAATATTGACCGAGTATATTGATGTTGTATTTTGAAAGCTGTGTATTTATTTCAGACAAAACGCCGGGAACATTTTTATGTATGTGCAAAATCCTGTGTGTTCCTTCCTGAGGCGGCAAGCTTAGTGAGGGAATGGTATGAGAACCAGTCGTGATGCCCTTTTCGAGATATTGAAATAATTTATTGCTCACATCTTCCCCGATATTTTGCTGGGCTTCTTCTGTAGAGCCACCGATATGCGGTGTCAGCAAAACATTCGGCAATCCTTGCAAAGGCGTTTCAAATTTGTCGCCATTTTTTTCAGGTTCCCATGGATAAACATCAATTGCAGCACCAGAAATGTTCCCTTCTTCGATAGCTGCGCTCAAAGCATCAAGGTCAACAACTTCTCCCCTTGCATAATTCAAAAGAATGGAACCTTTTTTAAATTGCTTGAGCAAAGATTTTGTGATCATGTTCTTTGTCTGATTGGTTTCGGGAACATGAAGTGTTACGATATCGCTTTGGCTCACCAGTTCTTTCAAAGATTTTTTAGAAACCGCATTGCCCAATGGAAGCTTTGTGACCACATCATAAAAAATCACTTTCATCCCTAATGATTCAGCAAGCACGCTTACCTGAGTACCGATATTTCCATAACCGATAATGCCAAGCGTTTTGCCCCTCAATTCATAACTGCCTTTTGCTTCCTTGAGCCACTTGCCCTGATGTGCAGCAATATTCTTGTCAATGATTCTTCTTATCAGCAGAATAGATGCCCCGATTACCAGTTCTGCGACTGAGCGTGTGTTTGAATAAGGTGCGTTGAAAACAACAACACCATGGCTTGTAGCAGATTTCAAATCAACCTGATTAACGCCAATGCAAAAGCAACCGATGGCCTGTAATTTTTTGGCTGCTTCCAAAACTTTTGGTGTGATTTGAGTCTTGGATCGTATACCGAGCAAGTGCACATCTTTCACTTCATTGATCAGTTGTTCTTCAGAAAGTGCGCCACCTAATTTGCGTACGGATGCATATCCTGCATTTTTGAAATGAGCCACGGCAGCATCGCTGATATTCTCTAAAAAAAGTATATTTATTTTCTCTTTCGGGTAGCTTGTAGATTTCTTTTCAGCCATAATTTTTTGCCTGTTTTTTCGTTATGATTTTCTAAAAGAAGTGCAAAATTCCCATTAAATCACGAAACAAAAAAACAAAAACAGTTTTGCTCTTTTTTTAGAAAAATAATCCTGTATTTTTGTAAATACTCTAACCACAAAAAGAATTCCTTTTGAAAACCATTTACTGCTACCTGTTAGCATTGCCTCTATTCTTTGCGTGCGGTCAGCCCGCAGCACAGCCTCAGCCAAAAGAAGCTGCGGATTCGCTCGCTTCCATCCCCGTAATTTCACCAGCATTAAGTGATGCGGAATTCAAACATTATAGCACATATGCTGCACATTTTTTTGATTCTCTGTTGAGAAGAAATTTTAATGGTGAAGTGCTTGTTGCAAAAAATGGCGAAGTAGTGTATGAAAAGTATGTTGGCCTGAAAGCGATGAACGAAAAGAATGCACCTGTTGATGAGCACACCGCTTTTCACCTTGCATCTGTTTCAAAAACTTTCACGGCGATGGCGGTATTAAAATTGTGGGAAGATGGGAAACTCGATATTAATGATGATGTGTCGAAATATTTACCTGGTTTTCCTTATGCAGGCACAACTGTAAAAATGTTATTGAGCCAAAGAAGCGGCTTGCTAAATTATGTTCACTATGTACAAGCACCTCGTGGCTGGAACCGGAAAACTTTTTTGAGCAATCAGGATTTGTTGCAATATATCATAGCACATCAGACAGAAGTGCATGGTGCCCCTCCCGGAAGACATTTTGAATATTGCAACACCAACTATGCGCTGCTTGCATTGATTATCGAAAAAGCGTCGGGACAAACTTATCCGGATTATCTCACAAAAACCTTTTTCGAGCCTTTGCAGATGCATGATAGTTATATTTTTGATCTGTCAAAACTTCCAAACTCCACATGGTCTTATAAAGTCAACAGACGTGCATATCCGATAGAATATTTGGATGCAGTGTACGGCGACAAAAATGTATACAGCACCGTACGCGATTTATTGAAATGGGATGTTGCATTGCGCTCAGGAAAATTATTCAAACAAACAACATTGGATTATGCGTACACTCCATACAGCCTTGAAAAGCCGGGCAAAAGAAATTATGGTTTGGGTTGGAGAATGTTGTTAATCCCGAACGGGAAAAAATTAATTTATCACAACGGCTGGTGGCATGGCAACCGTACTGCATTTGTACGTATGATTGATGAAGGCGCAACTATTATTGCGCTCAGCAACAACGATTGCACAAGAGTTTATTCTTCCAAGAAATTATGCAACTTGTTTGGCGATTATAAACAAGGCAATGAAAATTTTGAAGAAGTAGATAATGAACACGCAGGCATGCGCGGCGAGCCTACTCCAGCTCCAAAAAGAACAGCAAGAAGGCATCATCGCAGGCGCTAATAAAATCTGAGTTAAGGCTTCTCAGGTTGTACCTCCCTCAAATAAATTGAGTAAATTTCCGTATGGAAATTTTATCTGCAGAACAGATTCATGCATGGGATCAATTCACCATTGCCAATGAGCCGATCTCTTCCATTGATTTAATGGAACGGGCAGCCACAAAATGCTTCGAATGGCTACAGGATAACGGTTATGGTTATTCGTCGTTCACCGTTTTTTGTGGCAAAGGAAATAATGGCGGCGATGGATTGGCGATTGCAAGAATGCTCTCAGAGAAAGAATGTTTTGTAACAGTTTATATCCTTGAATTTGGTCACAAAGGCACAGAAGATTTTCAGGCTAACCTTGCCGCTTTACATAAAACATCTGTGAACATCAATTTTATTCAGACTGAAGAAAATATTCATCCAATTCCTGAAAATGATATGGTGATTGATGCGCTGTTCGGTTCCGGATTAAACCGGCCATTAACAGGCATTACAGAGAAATTAGTCAATCACATCAATCAATCAGGCAATACGGTTATTTCAATTGATATAGCAAGTGGTTTATTTGTTGATAAAAGCTCGAAAGGCAATACGGTAATCCATGCTTCGCATACATTAAGCTTTCAATGTTATAAGCCCGCTTTTCTGGTTGCTGAAAATGGATTATCTATCGGAGAAGTTCACATACTTGATATTGGATTGCATCAAGATTATCTGACTGAAATAAAACCGGATTCGACTTTAGTTGATAAAAAAATCATTCAGCAGATTTTTAAACCTCGCAATAAATTTGCCCATAAAGGAAACTTCGGTCATGCATTGCTGTTAGCTGGAAGTCATGGAAAAATGGGCGCTGCTGTGCTGGCAGCAAAAGCTTGTTTGCGAAGCGGTGTTGGATTATTAACCTGTCATGTGCCGGGCTGTGGGTATGAAATCATGCAGACTTCCATTCCGGAAGCGATGATCACTGTTGATGATGATGAAAACATCATTACTGGAATAAAAGAAGAGTTATCAAAATATACGGTGATTGGCATTGGCCCCGGAATTAGCACAGATGCAAGAACTAAATTTTTGTTAGAAACAATTTTGCATCAATATAAAAAGCCAATTGTAATAGATGCGGATGCTTTGAATATTATTTCGTCGGATAAAAAATTGCTAGATTTAATCCCTGAGAATTCTATCATAACCCCTCACCCAAAAGAATTTGAAAGATTATTCGGCAAATGCGAAAATGATTTTGAAAGAATTGAATCTGCTAGAAGAAATTCAAAAAAATATAAAATTATAATTGTCTTGAAAGGGCATAATACTTTTATCGCACTTCCTGATGGCAAAGGATATTTCAACAACACAGGAAATGCGGGCATGGCAAAAGGAGGCAGCGGTGATGTGCTGACAGGAATGGTTGCAGGTTTCCTGGTGCAAGAATATCTTCCTTCAGAAGCTGCTATATTAAGCGTTTATATGCACGGGCTTGCCGGTGATTTTGCCGCAACTTATTTTTCACAGCAAAGTATGCTTGCTTCCGATATTATTCATTGCGTTAGTGAAGCTTTTCTGTCATTAGTAAAATGATAAATTTTTTCTTCCTACTGTTCATCCTTCACTGTTAAAGTTCTTAAAAAAAATCTTTAAACTTTTTGCCGCGAACTTTGTCGAAATGCTATTTGTTATTGAATAGTTATAAGCCTGTTTTAAAAGCAACTTCAGCATGATTTTTTCGTCTATCTATTATTAGTAAAACAAAAAACGAGATGTTATGAAAAAGTTGTTAATCGTGATGATTTCATTAGCATTAGCAGGAACGGCATCAGCGCAGCGTTTTGGTCATGGTGGTGTTTATTATAGACCGCGTGTTGTGATTAGCAGTGGCTTTTACCCGTATTATGGTGTAGGGTTTGGGTTTAATCCATTCTTCCCTTATGGTTATCCATATTATAATAACAGACCATCAAAGCTTGATCTTCAAATCCAGGATATTAAAAATGATTATAAAGACAAGATTTGGTCAGCTAAACATGACACCAGCCTGACACGAAAAGAAAGAAGAGATACTGTTCATCAGTTGAAAGTGCAGAGAGATAATGAGATCAACGACCTCAAAAAGAATTATTACAGGCATTAAATGCGCTTCCTGATTCTGCGAAAAGATCGTTCCTTTATGCATAGCCCCGCAATTGCGGGGCTTATTTTTTATTAAAATAATTTTTACAATTTATTTGATGTGATAGAACGATTCAATTTTCTTCTTTTCATTTTCTTTCATCCCGTAATTAAATTGTAATCCACCTACACCTGCTCCGTTATAATAATCAAGCTCTATTTTGTGATAACCTTTTTTTAACGCAATGCTCGTTGATTTTTCATTATCGCCATGCGATCCGTCATTATCAATTACCTCTTCCCCATCAATAAATAATTTGCTTCCATCATCGGATGATACATAAAAATGATAAACACCATCAGCATTTATATTGATATAACCTTCGTAAATCATTCCTGCGTTTTCTGCTCTCACTGTGTCATTTATTGAAACATAATCTACAACTGCTGTTTTTACCGGGCTAAGTTTGCGCATATCCTCCACTGAAGAAGCATTATCGATTTTGTATGCCGACATTTTAAGGCCATGCTCCAATCCTGAAACTTTCACGCTTTTATGCCATTCAAAAACCTTCAGAGGGACTGAAACAATATTTCCCGGAAGAATATCTTTTTTAAAACTGCACACAGATAATGTGCATGATTTTTCAACCGAAAATGGTTTTGTATATAAAGTTGAATTTTCATTTGGCATTGAGCCATCAATCGTGTAGCGTGCATCCACACCTGATTCAGCATTGATTGTTACCAACGGATTAAAAGATTTATTAGGGTATGAAACATCAATTTTCACTCTTGAGGCAAAAGCTCCTGTCTTATTTATTTTAATTACATACGCATAATTACTTTTCATTGCAGAAGGATTAAACTCAGGTAAGCTAATAGATATATTAGCTCCTTCCTGTTGCCATGATAATTCCTGGTGCGTTTCTATCAGCTCAATTTTTGTCCCCGGTGTTAGAGAAAGTTTTTTGATCACAAATTTTTTGCCAGGCCATTTTGGCAACAAGGCATATAAACTATTTTGCGAAGGATTGTATGTAAAGAAACATTCTTTTGTCGCATAGCCGGAATCAGGATCAACAGTCAACTTCAGCATAATATCACCACCACCATTTTTGGCTTTGTAATTTGTTTTTCCATCGCTCCATTGCGAAGGTGTTCTCCATCTTACCGTGTTATATATTGCTTCATGATTGATGTTCATCCAATCCCCCATCTGCAATAATCTTTCCTGCATCACTGGTGGAATTTTTCCATGTTCATCTGGCCCGATATCTAATAAAAAATTTCCACCTCTGCTCACTTTGTCGATCAGGCTCAGCACGAGCACTTGTGCAGAATTGTAATCCCATGCATCTTCCTCACGGTTATACCCATACGAAAACCCCATGCCTCTACTCTCCTCCCAATAATGATCTTCAAAATCCAGATCGGGCTGATATTCCGGTGTATAAATGCCTCCATGATTAAATCGCACGCCACTCCCCCACCTGTCATTTGTGACGATCGAATTTTTCACAGGGCTTTCATTATATAGCCATGCTAAAAATTCTTTACTCTTCCAAACTTCATCAGTGGCATCCCAGTCTCCATCGGTCCAAAAAACATCCGGCTTGTAAGTATTGATCAGCTCTTGCATTTGTGGCCACATGTGCTCTGCAACATATTTCGGTTTATCATGAAGCCACAAAGGATTATACCATTCGTACAGGGAATAATACATGCCGGCATGAATAGAAGTTTTTCTAATGGCTGTGAACAGATCTCCAAGCAAATCTCTGTGCGGGCCAGTTTCTGCGGCATTCCATGGAAAGCCCCAATCTCTGCTCGCTTCCCTGCTCGGCCAGTTTGCAAATCCATCATGATGTTTTGATGTGAGCACTACATATCTCGCTCCAGACGCTTCAATCACTTTCGCCCATTCATCTGGCTGATACAATTCTGCCCTGAACTGATCGGCAAATTTGTAATAGCTGATGTTGTCAAATTTATTTTTGTGATAAGCCATCGTTGCTTTGTCGCCGCTGTTCAACGCATGCTGGTACCATTCTGCATAATTTCCTTTGCTGCAAAATGCCGGCACCGAATAAACGCCCCAATGAATAAAAATCCCAAACTTGACATCCTTGTACCATTGTGGCAACGGTCTTGAATCAAGCGATTGCCAGTCGGCTTTATAAGTTTGCGACATGGCTACTGACGACAAAAACAATAATGGAATAAACAGCTTTCTCATTTCAGCTTTTTTTTTATTTGTTAACAAGCGATTTGCTATTATTAAGTCCGCCGCGGCGGATTGTGCCACTCCCTTGTACAGCAACAATTCTATTCAGCGCTTCACTAACGGTGACAGGTAACCGATATTAATTCCTTGCCGACATACACATCAGGTTATTCAGTAATTTGCCGGATTTTTTATCTCACTGCAGCTATATAACATCCTGTTAAATTCAAATGAATCAAACAATCGCAAAACCCTGATCCGAACTTTTCTGTATTTTCAATCAACCGAAAATAACCCCATGCGATTTATAAAAAAATTTTTCAGGGCAATTTTTATTTTTCTTGCCTCCGTTTTTATCTTGTTTTCTTTGTTTGCTGTTATTACCGGACGCATGTGGCTCTTCCCGGCAGTATGGCACAACTTCGCCAATATTGATGATTATAAAATTTTCCGGAACGATACTATCACAACTTCACAACCAAAACCATGGAACGAATCAAAAAATTACAATAAGATTTCTTATCTGGATTCATTGAACAACTTTCTCGAAAGTCTTCACAGTGTGGCTTTGCTGGCAATACAAAACGATTCCATCGTTTTTGAAAAGTATTGGGATGGTTATAGCGACACTTCTTTGTCAGGCTCTTTTTCCATGGCAAAAAGTGTGACCAGCTTATTAATAGGAGCTGCGATAAAAGACGGAAAAATAAAATCGGTACAGCAACCTGCCGGTGACTTTATCCCCGAGTTCAAAGAAGGCGAAAAAGCAAAAGTGAAGATGGTGGATCTGCTTACCATGAGCAGCGGCAGTGACTGGGATGAATCTTATATAAACCCACTTTCCGTAACCACACAGGCTTATTACGGAAATGATTTGTACAAAACTGCAACAGGAATAAAAATTATACATGAACCGGGAACACTCCACAAATATCTTTCAGGTAATACAGAGTTGCTCGGCATTATTGTTGAAAAAGCAACCGGGAAAAAATTAGCGCAATATGCTGCTGAAAAATTATGGCAGCCACTCGGTGCTGAGCATCCTGCATTGTGGAGCACAGATGATGATGGCGAAGCAAAAGCTTATTGCTGCATCAATTCCAATGCAAGAGATTTTGCAAGAATTGGAAAGTTGATGCTTGACAGCGGTAAAATAAATGGAGCTCCTGTGATCGACAGCCTATATTATGCTAATTCAATTTCTCCATGCAATATCCCCGATGCAAATGGTGTGGCTTGCGACTATTATGGCTATCAATGGTGGCTCGATCCTGATCATCAAGGAATATTTTATG
>Ga0070734_10005431_pt1 | contig 11268 bp, 8 predicted proteins | sample Coa_R1_8_FD_66444 | JGI IMG/M metagenome (GOLD analysis project Ga0070734, IMG submission 66444) | Surface soil microbial communities from Centralia Pennsylvania, which are recovering from an underground coalmine fire - Coalmine... | ecosystem: Environmental > Terrestrial > Soil > Unclassified ...
GAGGAAGCACTGATCAGGGTGATGGAGGCCCAGGAACACAGCAACAGGGAACTGGCAGAGGCACGCGACGCCGCCCTCGCCGCCGCACGCGTCAAGGCCGAATTCCTCGCCAACACCAGCCATGAGATCAGAACGCCGCTCAACGGCGTTATCGGCATGGCCGAAGTCCTCTCCTATACCCCGCTCGATCCCAATCAGCAGAACTATCTGAGAACCCTCCGGCTGAGCGCCGAAGGGTTGATGGACATCATCAACGACATCCTCGACTTCAGCAAGATCGAAGCGGGCAAGCTCTCCATCGAAAAGATCGACTTCTCCCTGCGCGATGTCATCGAAGACACTACCGCCCTGTTGAGCCCCAAGGCGCATGAGAAAGGATTGGAGATCTGCTGCCTGTTGCCGGCTCTGGGAACGCCTGCCGCCTGCGGAGCCAACCTGTTGCAGGGCGATCCCGCCCGCCTGCGTCAGGTGATCACCAACCTCTTCTCCAATGCCATCAAGTTCACGGATGCGGGTGGAGAGATCACTCTGGGAGCGGAGTTGTTGTTTGAGAGTGCCACGGAAACGCGTTGGCGTCTGTTTGTTCGGGATACGGGGATTGGCATCCCGGTAGAGCGTCAGGGAGCGATCTTTGAGAGTTTCACGCAGGCGGACGGTTCCACGACGCGTCGTTATGGGGGAACGGGATTGGGTTTGACGATCAGCCGTCAGTTGGTATCCTTGATGGGTGGTGAGATCCGCCTCAAGAGTGAGGTAGGACAGGGGAGTGAGTTTGCAGTGGAGTTGTCATTTCCAAAGCAGACTTCGGGGAGCCTGACGGTGATCCCCTCGGCTCCTGCGTTTTTGGAGCGTCCGATCCTGGTGGTGGGGGAGAGTGCGACCAGTTGCGATGCCTTGTCGGAGGTTCTGACTTGCTGGGGGTGCCGTGTGGTGACAGCGCAAGTCGCGGAGCAAGCGTTGGAGGCGCTTGAGAAGGCTTCGGCTGCGGGGAAGGGCTTCGAGCTTGTGTTGTTGTGCATGCCGATGCGACAGACGGACGGACGCGCGTTGGTGGAGCGGATGCGCTCTCTGCCGGGCGCGCCTTCGGTTCCTGTGGCTCTGTTGTGCGCGATCGGCGCTCCCGGAGCGGTGGAGATGATGAGCGATCCGGCTTTCACGACCCGTCTGTTCAAACCGGTGCGGCAGAGCGAGTTGTGGCATGCGCTGGCCCAACTGCTGAATGAGGAGCACAGGGATGGGTTACCTTCTGCAGGGGAGGCGTCCGGTACTTCGGCGGGAACGAGCGCTCTGAGCGTTGCTCGCTATTCGGCCCGCACTCTTCTGGCGGAGGATGTGGCCGTGAACCGGATGGTAGCCCAGGAGTTGCTCAAACAGGGCGGGATCTCCCCGGAGTTGCTGACCATCGTAGAGAATGGGCGCGAAGCGATCAAGTGCTGGGAGACGGGAGCGTTCGATCTGATCCTGATGGATGTCCAGATGCCTGAGATGGACGGATGGGAAGCGACGCAGGCGATCCGGGCCAGGGAGGCTGCGGAAGGAGCGGGACAGCATATTCCCATCATTGCGATGACAGGCTATGCGCAGCCGGAGGAGCAGGAGAAGTGCCTTGCGGCGGGAATGGACGGCTGCCTGACCAAGCCGATGGATGGGAAGACCCTCTTTGCCACACTCGCTCCCTGGCTCGAAGCGTTTCGGCATACGGAAGCCGATTCTGCAGACGAAGTTACCGATCCTGGCACAGGCGCAAACGAGACGGCAGCCGCTTTGCCGATACTGGACAGCAGCCGTCTCCGCTCGGTGACCGCGGGCAACCGGAGCGTGGAACAGGTGATTCTGCAGGAATACCTGCAGAGCGTTCCCCGAATGCTGATGCGCTGTGAAGCGGCGGTGGAGACCCTGGATGGAGCGGGGCTGGAGCACTGGGCACATACCTTGAAGGGCAGCAGCCGGACGGTCGGTGCAGAGGGTGTGGCGGGGATATGCCAGGAATTGGAGAGCCTGGGCCGGCAGGATCGTATGGAAGAGGGAACGGCGTTGATAGCACACCTGCAGACAGCGTGGTTCCAGGTGAGCGCGCATATCCAGAACCTATTGTCGGATATGCGCTAAGAGGCAGGGAACCTTTTTGCTCAGCCCTCGTCTTGTCCCTACTCAAGTCTACGCGCTACTTGCCCATATCAAAGGAGAAAGAAATGACACAAACAGTTATGCTGCAATCAGAAAACGAGAGCGTCTATATTCTCTCCAAGATGTCCCACGAACATCGTGAGGAGGATGGCGTGGTGAAGCGGGATACCGCTCCGGAACCCGATGCGAATCATGGCTAATCCATTCCATTAATTATGGAACATTGCTTTCCATGTCCACGTTTACTCATTTGGTGCGTACTTCCCATTACGCATTATGGATGGCCGAAAGGGAGGTGTAACCTCTTCAAGCCAGGGCGAAAACAACCCGGTAGGGACAGGAAGCGACAGAGAATCGAGTATGGACAACGAAATGACGAGTATACTGCTGATCGATGACCAGCCCGCCAATCTGCTCGCCCTGGATGCGATCCTCAGCGATTTGGGACAACATCTGGTTAAAGCCAACTCTGCCACAGAAGCGCTCAAGCATCTGATGCAGGAAGACTTTGCGGTGATCCTGCTGGATATCCAGATGCCGGAGATCAACGGCTTCGAGGCCGCCGACCTGATACGCGCCAGGGAGAAATCCCGTACAACTCCGATTATCTTCCTCACCGCTCAGAGCCGGAGCGAGTACCATGCCGCTCAGGTCTACTCCACCGGAGCCGTCGACTTTCTCATCAAGCCCTTCGACCCCGTCGTGCTCAAGGCCAAAGTGTCCGTGTTTATAGAGATGGCAAGAAATACAAAACGGCTGGAGGCCGAGATCCAGCGCCGCCATAAAGCGGAAGAAGAGGCCAAGCGGCTGAATGCCGAATTGGAGCGGCGGGTAAGGCAGCGCACGGCGCACATCGCCACATTGAACCGTCGATTGGAGCAGATGTTGGCACACACGCATGATCGGGTGCGTAATAACCTGCAAGTGCTGACATCCCTGGTCGAAATGCAGCGGATGGAGGCGACGGAGAGCGTACCTGTGGAAGCCCTCTCCCGCCTGGAGACACACATTCGCATCTTGTCCATGGTACATACGATCCTGACGGGAGAGAACGCCCAGAACGAGGAGGTTGGCGTGCTCTCTGTCCGGGATCTGCTTCCAAGGATCATCACCCTATGCACGAGAATGACACGCAAGCGCAAACTCACTATCGACGTATACGACGTGGCTCTGGAGGCACAGAAAGCGACCTCGCTCGCTCTGGTTACGGACGAGTTGTGCAGCAATGCGTTCAAACATGGCAACGGCGCCGTGGACATCACTTTTGCGGTCGCGGAGGAGATGGCCAGCCTCCAGGTCGTAGATGAGGGAGCAGGCTTTGCGGAGGATTTCGACCCGAAGCGTCACGCCCGGAGGGGCATGCATCTCATCGAGAGCTTGACCCGGCATGACCTCAAAGGGGAGGTGAACTATAGCAACCGTGGAAATGGGGGAGCATGCGTTACCGTGACCATGCCCGTCCGTGAACTGATAGATCGGCGTTGCTCTGCCAGGTAAGCTTATCGTTGGTGACGCGATAAGGAAGGCACTATTCCTCGTCGGGCGGCAACGGGAAAACGACCGTTACGAGGCCGCCTCCTTCGGGTTGGTTGCCATAGGTAATCCTGCCCTGAAGATCGGTATGGACCAGACTGCCCACGAGTTCGAGCCCTGTATTGGCAGCCTGCTTCGGATCAAACCCGTCGGGAAAGCCTGCTCCATCGTCACACACACGCAGGATCGCTTCCGTGCCCTGGACGGTAAAGGACACGTCGGCATCTTTCTTACCATGTTTCAGGGCATTGGAGACCAGTTCATTCAGAATGAGCGATAGGGCAATGCACTGCTTGGAAGTAAGTATCACCTCATGGATCGCGTAATGCACCACCTTTTTCCATGCGGTGCTCTGCAGCATAGGAAGAAGCCGTTCCAGGACCGTCTTTGTCGAGATGCGCTGCGCATCTGCCTCTTCTTTAATGCTGAGCGTGAGCAGGTCATGCACAATCGCGAGAGTGTGAACATGGGCTTTGAGCCGCACAAACTCACTGAGAGGAACGGTTTTCTCCTCTTCATATTCCATGACTTGCATTTCAATCATGGCTGAGATTACTTGCAAGTTATTCTTCACCCGGTGATGCGTCTCTTGCATCGAGCGCTTGAGCCGTTGATTCAAGGCTTCGATTTCACGCTGTGCGCGCCTCTGCTCCGTAATGTCTAATACGATCCCCGGCATGCGTAGCGGTGTTCCCCGTTCGTCATACTCGACGCGCCTCCGAGCAATCACCCAGCGCTCCGATCCCTCTCGATCCACGAGCCGGTATGCGGCTTCATAATCCTCACCGCTATCGATGGCGGCCTGGAGGGTCTCTTTCACGCGGGTGCGGTCGTCAGGATGGAGCGCGCGAATGTATTCGGCGATGGGACCCCCTGCGGCGACTTCAGGCGACACGGCAAAGAGGCGCGAGAGGTTTTTGTCTGCAATGACGCTATCGGTCTGAATGTTCCATATCCACGTGGCAATGTCACCCGCACTCAAGGTGGATTCCAGTCGCGTTTTCGTATCCCGCAGGTCCGCCTCCATCGCATACCGCTCGCTAATATCACGCGTGGATCCCGCTACCGCTTCCACCTGGCCATAAGTATCGAAGACAGGAACAAAGATATACTCGTAGTACCCGGTCGTTCCTGCCGCTCCCGTATAGGGCGTCTCATCTTTGAGCCTCTGTCTGGTGGTAAAGACGGTCTCTATCTGCTGCTGCAGACGGGCAGCGAGTTCTTTCGGATAGTTGAGTTCAAAGAAGTTCTTGCCAAGTGCATCCTCTAACTTCATTTGCCAGAGATCGAGGAGTGCCTGGTTGATATAGGTGAAACGGCCTTCGCGGTCAAAGGTATAGGCGAAATCTACAATCGAGGAGAGAACGGTATCGAAGAGCCGCAATTGGTGTTCCAGTCTTCCCTGGGTGTTGGCCAGCACGAGCGACTGTTCGGCCACCCGACGTTCGGTCATAGACAGGATGTATTCTGTCCTCTCTTGTTCGATACGAAGCCCGCGCAAGTAAAGGACTTCTTCTCGAAGACGCTCGATTTCGCTATCGTCTCGGTTGTTTGGCATGTGATCTGTCCCGGTTGCATCATATAGATAGGCCCGTACGGGCATCGTCTTTTTCTCCTTGAGGCGAGGAAGCGTCTGGCTCTGCAGGCCCATGTCTCTCCTGCCAGTCCTGAATGTAGGCCAGTAGGGTGGGAATGGCTGCGGCCACCGGAAGCGCCAGCAGCGCTCCCATCATTCCCATCAACTCCGTACCGATCAGCAGGCTGATGACGATGACCGTCAGGGAGAGCCCCAGCGTGCCGCCGTAGACTTTCGGACTGATAAAGTAGTTCTCCACCTGATGATAGACCAGATACGCGACGGCAACGATGAGCGCCTTCGTGGGAGAGACCGTCAAGGCGATCAAGGTAGCCGGGAGTAAGGCGAGCAGCAGGCCGATGAGAGGAATGGCATCGGCAATGGCTGCCAGCGCCCCCAGGGCGAGCGCTCCGGGAACGCCCGTGACCCACAACAAGATACAGGTGAAAATGCCTGCCAGCGCGGAGGTGATCATCTGTCCCCGCATATAGCCGCCAACCTGTGTACCGATTTCGATGCCGAGTTTGCGGGCGCTCAGGCGATCCCGGCGCGGCAAAAGGCGCATAACGGCCAGGCCTACTTGCGGACCTTCGATCAACAGATAGATCGTCAGGATGGCGACCGTGACAAAGCCGGTAATGATGTTGATGCTGGTCGAGACCACGCTCATAAACGGAACCGAGTTGAAGATTGGACCCTCTAACAGTCGCTCCATCTGCTGCTTGATATTCATATGAACGTGATGGCTGGCGAGCAGAGCCTGCAGTTGCCCCATGTATTTCGGAGTGTTTTGCAGCAGATCGGATCCCTGAGAGAGTAAGGTGGGAATCAGCACGGCTAACGTTCCGAGGAAGATCAGCACGACGGCGCTGACCACACCTATCAGTGCCCAGCGACGTCCCAGACGCCCCTGGAGTTTACGCACGAGGGGATGAAACGTTGCCACGAGCATCAGCGACAGGATCACGAGAATGAGGACCGGGAAGATATGAATCAGCAGCCAGATGCCCGCCAGCGTCAGGCAGATTTTGAAGATCGCCGCAGGAGCGATATCATAGGTGACGCGGGTGACATTCTCATCTACAGCCGGGGACAGAGAGGCGATCAGTCCGTCCCCGCCCGTCGCTCCCGCTTTGTTGATTTCCAAGGGCTTGTCTCTCCTCTTACGTCTAAGGCGAAGTCTCTCACCTATTCTTGGCCGCTCGCCGGTCAGCAGACTCGTTGTGCAAATAGATAGTTCCGCGGATTTCTCCTGGGGTTGCCTCACAAGATACATTGATGAGACGCGGTGGGGCCGGCGGTAAAGTATATTCTCCCTTGTACAGAGGCGGAACGCCATTATGAGGTATAGTAGAATTCCTTGTGTTCGGAATGCTATCTCGATCCCAATACAATCCGGAGAATATCCTTGTCTTTAAGCCCTAAAACGCCTTCCCCTCGAACCGTCGGCTGCCTTCTTCTCGGTGTGTGCGTCGGCGCTGCGAGCCTTCTCTATATCAACTATCGCCGCGCCGGTACGGCCTGGCAGCGAAAGCGTGTTCCTGATGGGAAATCTCCGACGACCCCAACTCCGCAGCCAGGGGACATTCTTCTCTTTTACAATGGGAGAGGGATAGACAAACTGATTACCGGCTTCACGGGATCTCCCTTCTACCATGCCTCCCTCTATGCCGGAGATAACAAAACGGTGGAGGCGAACACGCCAGGCATCCAGTGCAGAGAATTACGTGGCTCGAAGGAACCCTTCGTGGTGGTACGCGCGCCTTCCGGTAAAGGTAAGGCTGCTTTAGCCTGGGCTGAAACGCAGATCGGAGATGCCTATGACAATCTCGATATCCTGGTCATTATCCTCGACCGCCTCTGCCGATTTGTCCACTTCAACTACACGCCCCGAAACAAGTTCACCTGCGGTGAATTTGTCGCTTGTGCCTTTGACAAGGTGGGAGTACATCTGTTCCCTGAGCGTGACCTGAGTGATGTCGTGCCAGGTGACTTTGCCCATCTGCTGCCTGCGGTTGAGCGGCAGGAAGCACAGCAATGAGAGCAAAATGGAAGAACGCATAGGGTCCGTAGTTGTCCTCCAGAGAAAATCGGAGCGGAAGCTGCAGTAGATGCAGCTTCCGCTCCGATTCTGGAGACTACCTAACCTGCGCAACACCTCTGAGGCGACGGGTGACAGCTATGTGAGGATTACTCCAAATAGTCCCTTTCGATAACGTCGCTGCGTGATCAACCCTCATCCAAGTCATCGAGAGTTTCCTATCCTATCACCGGGAGTTGCTTGGAAGAAGTGTTGTATGGCGACTACGGATTTTTCGTGGTCGTCGTGCTCGAACTCGTGGAGCTGCTGGACCCGCCGGAATCGGGCGAGGCGCCAGGTGTGACGATTGTCTTCTCGGTGTGCGTTTCCGTATTCGTGTTCGTCGACGGTCCCGGCACCGGAATGACCGTATTCGTGTGCGTCTCCTTGGTCGGCTCGACCGTCGTAGTGTGCGTGTTCACTGCGGGTGGATTCTCGACCGTCGTTTCGCAACCGGTAAGTCCAATGACCGCGATTCCGAGTAGCACGGCTGCGATCCCATATTTTCCTGTTTTCATGTTATGTCCTTGTCCTTTGTGGATTGCCGTTTGAGCGTCAGGGCATCCATTTGCCGCAAAATCTGAATGGCGTCCGAGGTCCCTGCTTGCGCAAGAGACGGCTTTCAGTTCGTTAAGGTTCCCTCTATATAGACAGGTATCCGACAACGATATGTCGAATACCAGCCTTCACGACGGCTGCCGATCCATAGATCTTGCCAGGTTCAATGTAAGCATCAGGCTGAAGTTGAGTGAGATAACGCGCTTAGAGCGTGTCACAGTGTGGCCTTACCTCGGGTCAGCAGGTTATAGACTACGAGGATCACTGCCACCACCAGTACGAGGTGGATCAGCGGCCCTCCGAAACTCAGGACCAGGCCAAGCACCCAGAGAACAAACAGGACAGTAATGATTGTCCAAAGCAAATTACTCATCAGAAATCTCCTTAATACGCCTGCGAAGACGTTGCATGGTATTTGCGGAGCAAGCTTTCGATCTCGTCGGTCGGGATGTCTCCCCTGACCTGCACGCACAGGATGATCTCTCCGGCTTCCAGATGTTCGCTGAGGTGTTTCGCCGTATCCGGCGGCAGCCCCATGTCTACCAGATAACCATATACGCCGCCGGCAATGCCGCCCGCTGCGCCCGTTGCAGCGGCCAGTCCCGCGACCAGCGCTCCAGCGCCTGCCACCAGACCAACTCCGGGAATAAAGAGGGTCGCCAGCCCCAGCACGATGCCCAGACCGATGCCGATACCCGCTCCCTCCAGAGCGCCTTTGGCTGCATCGCCGCCGGTCGTTGTACTGATGCCTGTGGCCGCGTTCGGCAACTCGCGATTCATATCGATGATATGCGCCTCAGAACGCCGATCATGTTCGGCCGTTTCCAGCGATATGTCCCCCGGAAGTACGGTACTATTCGGTGAAAGCGTTTCCGTAGCGCCTGCGTAGGCTACGTTCGGCGTACTCGGAATCACGGAACCGAGGGCATCGTAGTGATAAGAGGCAGGGGAGCCGACTTCCTGCTTCTGCACATCCTCCGACAGCGGAAGCGTGTGCAGAGGCATTGGCGGAGGCTGCGGAAGACGGACATCGGTGAGAGCATCGTCACCCCTGATCGATATGGAAGGGGGTGGAGCGGCCTCTACGGAATGGATGCGCGGCATTCCAGCCGCATCCATAACCGGCGCAGAAGACGTACGTTCTGACAGGACAAAACTGAGGTCTTCGGCGGTAAGGCCGTGATCCATCAGTGCTCCCGCCGCGCGTTCGGCATCGCTCTCCGTGGCGAAAGTTGCATAGATTGTGTTTGGAATGATCGTCTCCTCACCGGTTCCGAGTGCAAAGCTACAGCGGGCTCAAGGCGCGCTATACACTATGGTTCCGAGATACCGGTTGGTAAGAAAGAGTGGGAGGCCAGAAGAGAGACGATTCGTCCCTCTCCTGCGATGGGCAGGTCCAGAACGGGGGAGCTTACCGGCTATCCCGGTCGGTCGCTCGTGTCCATATTCAACATGACGCGGGCCTCGTCCCAGCAGTCAGTACCGAAGACGGGCTAACAGAGGGCTTTGTTCCTGAGTTTAAGTAAGTGCCTATGAGAAACAGGCGGGTTAATGCGGTATCTCCCGAACGTCCAGTGAGACTTCCTGAACCGCCTCGTCCTGGATCAGCCGCACCCGATACCTGCCGGCAGGGACAAACGCGCCGTGTTCGAGCGGGGTATCCCCCCAGATGGCGGCCATGCCAGGGCCCGTTCTCCCTGCGGCAAGGCGCAGGTTCCACACAAACCGATGCGCCCCGACCGTCGTCTCCAGTTTCTGCGGCGGGCGGACCCATCGGGGGTCCACCGTCAGGGTGCGAGGATCGACCGTGGGAAGGGTATCCGTGCTGGAGAAACGACGCACCACCTTGCCCTGTGCATCCACAATCTCCAGGGCCAGCGTTTTGACAGGCTGGCGCAGCACATAGTCCAGACAGATGCCATCCGGGGGGTTTTTCCCGGCAGGCTCCTCCGGCGGCAGGGGCGTATCGATATTCAGGTTCCAGTCTATCAGATAAGCGGTGGATGGCGGAACGAGAGCCGCGTCGGGGTATCGCAGGAGATTGATCTGATCCAGGATCCAGAACGAGCGCCCATGGGTTGCGATCACCAGATCATCGTCTTTCACGACCAGATCCCGGATGCTGGTCGCGGGCATATTCAGCTGCAGGGAGCGCCAGTGCGCCCCATCGTCTTCGGAGAACCAGACCGCACGCTCCGTGGCCGCGTACAGCAATCCCTGCCGAACGGGGTCCTCACGCACCGCGTTGACCGGAGCCTCCTCCAGCCCATCCACGATGGCATCCCAGGTCCGCCCAAAATCTCGGGTTCGGTAGATAGAGGGCTTCAGGTCGTCGCAGCGCAGGCGATTGACGGCCACATAGGCCACGCCCTCCGCAAAATGCCCGGCCTCGATCTGGCTGACTTTGCTCCAACTGGTCACACCCGGCGGCGTCACCTCTTTCCAGTTCTTTCCGCCATCCTGCGTCAGCCAGACCAGCCCATCGTCGGTCCCACACCAGAGGATATCGACATTGCGCGGCGAGGGAGCCACCGCATAGATCACCCCCCTGCGCTTCATGGTCGTGCCCTGATCGGAGACGGAGGCGAAGGATGCCGGAACGTCCCAGGTCGGACGCGACAGGTCCGGGCTGATCTTTTCCCAGGTCTTGCCGCCATCGGTCGTCTTCATGAGGAAGTTCGCGGCCTGGTAGAGCACATGCGGATCGACCGGGGAGAAGAGCATCGGCATGGTGCGTAGGAAGCGCATGTCCGGAAAATTCGGGCGAACGGAGGTCACTCTCCCCGTCCGATTATCGAAGCGTGAGCCTTTGTTGCCGTAGACGATATCGGGATCGAGCGGATCGGGCGCCACATAGGCATACTCGTCCGCGCCGACGGGAGACCAATCCCGAAACGTGATATGCCCATCGCGCCCCCGGCTGGCGATCCCCACGGAACCGCTCTCCTGTTGGCCCCCATAGACCCGATACGGAAAGTGGTTGTCCGTGCTGACATGGTAGAGCTGGGCGGTCGGCTGGTTGTACCAGCTACTCCAGGTTTCGCCGCCATTGACACTGAGGGTCGCCCCCTGATCGCTTGCCAGACCGATGATATCCGGCTGGGCCGGATGGATCCAGATCGTGTGGTAGTCATCCCCTCCCGGCGCGCCCTTGATACAGGTGAAGGTTTTGCCCCCGTCTCGGGAGCGATAGACCGAGGTATTGGCGATATAGACCGTCTCGGGGTCGAGAGGATCCACACGCACTTCCGCGAAATCTCCGCCCCGTCCCCAGAGGCGCGGCTCGCTGTTTATCAGGCTCCATGTCTTGCCCGCGTCGTCGCTGCGATACACCCCGCCCTTTTGCGACGCCCCGACGACAGCGTACAGGCGATTGTGGTTCGATTTGCAGATG
>Ga0070734_10005432_pt1 | contig 11266 bp, 4 predicted proteins | sample Coa_R1_8_FD_66444 | JGI IMG/M metagenome (GOLD analysis project Ga0070734, IMG submission 66444) | Surface soil microbial communities from Centralia Pennsylvania, which are recovering from an underground coalmine fire - Coalmine... | ecosystem: Environmental > Terrestrial > Soil > Unclassified ...
CGGCTGGCCGGACATCTATGTGGCCGACGATTCCAGTCCCAGTTTGCTTTATCAGAACAAAAAGAACGGCAAATTCGAGGACATCGGTATTCTGGCGGGCTGCGCGTTCAGCCCGGACGGCAAGCCGCAGGCGGGCATGGGCGTCTCCGCCGGTGACTACGACCTGGACGGCAACCTGGACATCGTGAAGACCAACTTCGCCGGCGATACCCACTCGCTCTACCACAACCTGGGCAGTGCCAACTTCGAAGACATGACCTATTCCGCCGGCCTGGGCCTGAACACGCGCTTCCTGGGCTGGGGTTGCGGCTGGTTCGACATGGACAACGACGGCTGGCCCGACATCCTGATCTGCAACGGTCATGTGTACCCGGAAGTGGAACAGCTGACCACGGAGGAGGGCTACGCGCAGCGCAAGCTGGTGTACCGCAACCTGCGCGACGGCAACTTTGAGGATGTTTCGCTGGTGGCGGGGCCGGGCATCACCACGCCGGCGCCAGCGCGCGGCTGCGCCTTTGGCGATTTCGACAACGACGGCGACGTGGACATGGTGGTGAACACAGTAAATTCCTTTCCGCAGTTGCTGCGCTGCGATTCGCCGGGAAAGGCACACTGGATCAAGGTGCGGACTATAGGAGTGAAGTCGAACCGCAGCGGGATAGGGGCGCGCCTGCGCTGCGTAACGCAGCCGCCCGACGAATCGACGCCCCACCAGCAGATCGACGAGGTGCGCAGTGGGGGAGGGTATTTATCGCAGAGCGATCTGCGCATCCATTTCGGACTGGGCAAAGCGGAGAAGGTGCAGCTGCTGGAGATTCGCTGGCCGAGCGGGCAGGTGGATACCCTGAAGGATGTGCCGGCCGACCAGGTGGTGTATGTGCAGGAGGGTAAGGGGATTGTTCGAACGATGAGGTTTGGGAAGAAATGAACGCGGCCACAAGAGCAAACAAAAACGCAAGGTCCTTCCACTCGCGCTCCCTCGCGGAGCTCCGTCGCGCTCGGTCAGGATGACAAGCGTTACCTTATTTAGTGGTCAGTCTTGGCCGCACTGCAGGGTCATTCACCTTCACGCCGGTGCCTTCGCGCAGGATGTGGATGGAGTCGACCGAGAGCCCGGTAAAGCGCTCCACCAGGCCGCTGGGCCAGCGAATCTGCAGGTCGTCAATCTTGGTCGCCAGGCCGAGTCCGAAGTGCACGCGCATGTCGCTATTGGAGTCGTAGCTGGAGCCGCTGCGTACTTCGTCCACCAGAGTTCGTTTCCCTATCTTCAGCGTGATGCGCGCGCCGATGCCGTCACGGTTGGAAGTGGTGCCCACAGTCTTCATCTCAATCCAGTGATTGCCGTTGTGCGCCTGATTGACCAGCAGGCTGGGGCGGGCATTCATGTTGCTGATCACAGCGGCCTGTTGGCCGTTGTTCCAAAGATCTCCGATGGCCAGCCCGCGACCTGACCACCTTTCGGTGATGGCGGGGCCGGCGGCGGCGGAAATGTCGGTGAAGGTACCGTTGCCGTTGTTGTGGTAGAGAATGCGCGGCTCCTCGTAGTTGCTGCCCAACTTGTACTTGTCCACCTCGGGATAGACGTGGCCATTCACCAGCAGCAGGTCGGGCCAGGTATCGTTATCGAAATCGAAAAACATGGCGCCCCAGCCCAGGTATTGAGTGTGCAAGCCGAGGCCGGCGGGAAAGGTCACGTCGGAAAAGGTGCCGTCGCCGTTGTTGTGGTAGAGGGTGGAGGTGTCGTCGGAAAAATTGGTTTTGAAAATGTCGAGGTTGCCGTCGCCGTCATAATCGGCAGCGGTGGAACCCATGCCGGCCTGGGCGCGGCCATCTTCGTTGAAGGCGGCGCCGGCCACGACCGCGACGTCGGTGAAAGTGCCATCGTGGTTGTTGTGGTAGAGGATGCTGGGGGTGCTGTCGCAGGCCACGTAAATATCGGGCCAGCCGTCGTTGTCGTAATCCAGCGGAGTGACGCTGAGCGAGTAATAGCCCGTGGCCTGATCAATGTGGGACTTGGCGCTGACGTCCTCAAAAGTACCGTCGCCGCGATTGTGATAGAGGATGTTCTTGGCTGCCTTCAGGCCACGAGGGCCGCACATCACGGGCACGCCTTTCCAGAGACAAGTGGGCCGGTCGCCGGGTTTGGGGGCGGTGGCCAGATCAAAATCGACGTAATTGGCGACCATTAAGTCGAGCTTACCGTCGCGATCGTAATCCACGAAGGCGCAGCCGGAGCCCCAGGCTTTGCCGGTGCCCGCCACGCCGGCTTTTTCCCCCACTTCGCTAAACGTACCGTGATTGTTGTGGTAAAGGCGGTTCTTGCCGTAGTAGGTGACGTAGAGATCTTCCAAGCCGTCGTTATCGTAGTCGCCTACGCAGACACCCTGCCCCCAGCCGGGGGCACCCGCCAGACCCGCCTGCACAGTGACGTCAGTAAAAGTGCCGTCGTGATTGTTGCGGTAGAGATGATTGGTGGGTCCTTTGCCGGGGGGAAATCCCTCGAGCGTGGTGCCGTTGACAATAAAAATGTCGGGCCAGCCGTCGTTGTCGTAGTCGAAGATGGCCACCCCGGTGCCGGTGGTTTCGATGATGTACTGCTTGGTCTCCAAGCCGCCAAAGATCTCCTGCATGGTCAAACCGGCTTTTTGGGCGATATCGGTGAACCACGCAATGCGGGGAGCCTGGGGAGCAGCGGGCTTAGCTCTCTGAGCCAGAGCGGGCAGGCAGAGTACGGCGACAGCAAAAAGAATGAGAGAAATCCAGCACAGACGGGAGTTCGGGGCCGACGACATCGTTCCGCTTACTATGGGGGCGGATTCGGGAGCGGGTCAAGAGCGCCTCCCACGGGCCGACGAAATAAAGCGGGTGGGGCGTTTGCCCAGCCACCGGCTGATTCCAGCCGCTGCGGCTTTCTGATATGGTTTTTTTCTACCGGATGTGCCCCCAGGATCCTGCGTGCTTCCTGCCTTGGCCTCAATCCGAAGAAAATTTTTTCTAGCTATTTGTGTGGTCTGCCTGTGGCCACACGCGGGCTGGGGGCAGGGCGGCAATGTCGCCGAACGCACGCGCGCGGCGTACGCGCGGGGCGTGGCCAGCGCGCAGAAAGGCGATTTTCCGGCTGCCCGCCGGGCCCTGGAAGAGGCGGTGCATCTCAGCCCGCGCGTAGCCGAACTGCATACGGCGCTGGGACAGGTGCTGCTGCAAGAGCGCGAGGTCGATCGAGCCGTGGCCGAATTCCGCAAGGCGATTGCCCTCAAACCCGGGCTGGCGCAGGCGCACACTTCCCTGGGCACGGCGCTGCTTGGCCGCGGCGAAAGCCAGGCCGGAATGGCGGAGTTGCGCCGGGGGGTGCAGCTGGCGCCCTCGGATGCGGAAGCGCGGCAGCAGCTGGCGCAAGCACTGAGCGCGCAGGGGCAAACCGGGATGGCGCTGGACGAGATGAGCCAGGCGTCGCGCCTGGCGCCGCAGCGCGCCGACCTGCATGACGCGGTAGGAGTACTTCTCGCGCAGGATTCGCAATACGCCAAGGCAATTGCCGAGTTCCGCGAAGCGGTGCGCCTGCAGCCGGCTTACGAAGCGGCGCATTTCCATCTGGGAGCGGCGCTGTGGAAACTGCAGGAGTGGGACAAAGCGGCCGCGAGTCTGCGCGAGGCGGTTCGCCTGAACCCGCAGGATGCGGCCGCATATTCCTATCTGGGACAGGTTCTGGAAGCCGAGGGGGACACGGCGGGAGCGCTGGAGGCGGCGCAAAACTGCGTGCGGCTGAAACCCGACTTCGCCCCGGCGCAGACCCAACTGGGACTGCTGGCGCAGAAGGCGGGCGAACCGCAACAGGCGCTGGCGGCGTTTCAGAAAGCGGCAGAGCTGGCACCCCAGGACGCGGAAGCGCACAACAACCTGGGCATCGCGCTGCTGCAGCGCGGCGATGCCAATACCGCCATGACGGAGTTTCAATCGGCCATCCGGCTGCGTCCGGGGGACAGCAGTTACCGCAAGAACCTGGGGGCCGCCTACCTGCAGAAGGCAGACTTCGCGGGCGCGGTCAAGGAGTTTCAGGGAGCGCTGGCGCAGGCGCCGGACGATGCGCAGCTGCACTACGACCTGGGGCTCGCCTACAAGCTGACCGACCGCCTGCCGCAGGCGATCACGGAGTGGCAGAAAGCGCTGCAGCTGGATCCCAGCCTGCCCGACACGTACTATACGCTGGGCGTCACCTACTGGCAGGAAGGCAAATTTCCGGAAGCGGAACAGCAGCTGCGGGGAGCGGTGAAGGTCAAGCCCGACTACGCGGAAGCGTATTACACGCTAGGGGCGGTGCTGAGGCAGGAAAAAAAGCTGCCGGAAGCGGAAGCGGCGTTGCGGGAGGCCATCCGGCTGCAGCCCAATTTTCTAGGCGCGCACAGCATTCTGGCTTCGGTGTTGCGCGAGGCAGGGGATGCGGCGGGAGCGCAGGCCGAGGCTCGCGCCACCCAACAGATCATGAAGCAGCAGACCAGCCTGCAGGGGGCGGTCTTCGCCACCAATTCGGGGATGCGCCTGCTCAATGCCGGGGATCTCGACGGCGCTATTTCGCAGTTTCAGCACGCCATCCAACTTTCCGCCCAGTATGCGCCGGCGCATTATCAGCTGGGGCAGGCGCTGGCCAGGAAAGGGCAGCCGGCGCAGGCGCGGGAGGAATTTCAGAAAGCCAAACAGCTCGACCCGCAGCTGCAGGTGCCAAAACTGTAAACCCTGCCGTCCGGCCCCCGCGAAATCTCAAATGGGCAATAGCGGATTTTCCGTGGATAGGTATTGACACAGTGCTAGCTTGTGATAGCGTGATGCGTTGCACCTCCACGTGTGACGTGTGTCACGTGTCGGTGTGATCCGCAATTTCGGCCTCGCTCCCCAAGCAGCAGAGGCGGGAAGGCGGCGGTCGGCAGTAGCGCGACCGGGTTGTGCAGCAGTAACGGACCCTGCAAGTCGGTCCTCTTCGGCCCCTGAACGTCGAAACCTACTTCCCGGACGCGGTTGGTCCGGGGCGACGCCAGCGCAGTAGCAACACTTTGGGGGAGGCCCACGATGAGGCGCTGTGCCCTGCTGTTTGCCGCGTTGTTCTGCATTATTTCCGTTCTTCCCAGAACAGCATCGAGCCAGGCGGTCTACGGGAACATTTTCGGCACGGTTACCGATCCCAGCGGAGCGGCCGTACCCAATGCCAAGGTGACGGTCACCGACATTGCCAAAGGCACGTCGACGACGACCACCACCAACGAAACCGGCAATTACACGGTCACCCACCTGATTCCGGACAACTACTCGGTGAAGGTGGAGGCCTCAGGTTTCAAGACGGCGACGCAGGGGCCAGTCGTGGTCAACGCCGACCAGGGCTCCAAGGTGGACATGCCCTTGCAACTCGGGCAGGTGAGCGAGGCGGTAGAGGTGACGGGAGAGGCGCCGCAGCTGAAGACCGACCGCGCCGACGTGGCCACCACATTCAATTCGCGTTACGTGGAACAGCTGCCGATCCTGAACCGCAACTTCCAGTCGTTATTGTTGATTTCCCCCGGCACACAGCTGCTGACCGGCTGGAACCACGCGGCGACGGAGAATCCCCAGGGCAGCCAGCAAATTTACGTGAATGGGCAACACTTCAGCGGAACGGCCTACGAGTTGGACGGCACCGATAACCAGGACCCGATCCTGGGAATTATCGTGGTCAATCCCAACATGGACGCCATCACTGAAACCAAGATCGACCTGCAGAACTACGACGCCGAGTTCGGCAAAGCCGTGGCCGGCGTGATGACGGTGCAGACCAAGTCGGGCACCAACGATTTCCACGGTGAAGGTTTCTGGTTCCGGCGCACGGATGCCACGCAGGCGCGTGATCCGTTTACCCAGTACGCGCCCAACAGCATTACCGGACGCTTTATCCCGCCCACCAAGTGGAACCAATTCGGGGGCACCATTGGCGGTCCGATAATCAAGGACAAACTGTTCTTCTTTGGCGACTACCAGGGCACGCGCCAGACTACGGGCGCTACCTCACTGTTGACGGTTCCGACTACGCAGGTGATCCACAGCTGCACCGGGGCAGGCGATGGCAGCGGATTCTGTAACCTGAGCCAGTACACGCCTTTCATTGGCAGCGGCAGCGGGCCCAGCAGCCTGATTTACAATCCGAACACCGGCGGCGGGAATCCCGCGGCGCGACTTCCTTTCTGCGGACCGGCCGGCTTCGCCACCGAGCCCAACTGGATACCGCTGGGCATGATTTCCCCCATCGCGCAGAAAATGCTGTCGTTGATGCCGGCGCCGTCCAATAATTCGGTGACCGACAACTTCATCTTTTCGGGATCTGGCCCGTTTAAGCAGAATCAGTTTGATACCCGCATTGACTACAACGCCAGCCAGACGCTGCAGGTATTTGGACGCTTCAGCCTGGCGTACTACACGCTGTCAGGGAGTCCCGCCCTGGGTCCGCAACTAGGCGGCCTAGGCAACGGTTTGAACGGACTTTCCGGAAGCTCGATCAACCACGATTACAGCCTGGCTTCCGGCTTCACCAAGACGGTCAGCAACACACTGCTGACGGATTTCCGTTTCGGATGGTTCAAGTACAACCCACAGACCTCCAAGCCGGATGCGGGAGTAGCGGCAGCCACCAACCTGGGCATACCCGGGCTGAACCAAAGCGGAGCGGCGGCGCTGTTTACCTCCGGGTTGCCAATGTTCGACGGCCTGGCGCCGGCGATCAATGCCGGATCGGACCAGAGCACTTATGCCATGGGCGATGGCTTGAACGTGGGGCGCTGCAACTGCCCACTGACGGAAAGCGAACAGCAGTTCCAGTTCGTGAACAACTGGACGAAGATCAAGGGCAATCACCAGATCAAGTTTGGCGCCGACATGCGCTATGCCATGAACCTGCGCGTACCCAGCGACGCCAACCGCACCGGGCAGCTGCACTTCACCAGCAGCACCAGCGGCAGCGGGTTGCAGAGCGGCGCCACTTCGGCGGCAGGGACCGGCGGCTCCGGATTTGCCAACTTCCTGCTGGGCGACGTGAACCACCTGGATCGTTTTGTCAGCACCAGCCTGAACGCGGCGGAGCGGCAGAAACGGTTCTTCTACTACGGGCAGGACACCTGGCGCGTGACGCCGAAATTCACCTTGAATTATGGACTGCGCTGGGAAATTTACTTCCCGGAGACAGTCAACGGCAAAGATAACGGCGGCTTCGCCAATCCAGTGGAAGGCATCATCCGGGTCGCCGGCGAAGGGCCGTACGGCCTCAATGGAAACGTGTCCAACGACTGGCATGCTTTTGCTCCGCGGCTGGGCGTAGCGTACCAACTGACGCCTAAGACGGTAGTGCGCATGGGCTATGGCCGCAGCTTCGATATCGGAGTATTCGGGTCCAACTTCGGCCACGCGGTCACGCAGAACCTGCCGGTACTGCTCAACCAGCAACTGTTCCCTTCGGCGAGTCTGGGCAACACCGCCTACTTCACGGCGTTTACCCTGGCGTCAGGTCCGGGACCGTATCCCACAACGACGGTTCCAACCAGCATGCTGCAGAGCGGAGTTATCCCGCTGGGCGGTCCGGCTAATAACGTGCAGCCCAGAATGCGGCCGCTGGTGCAGCGCCTGCCCACTCTGGACGCGTGGAATGCCACAGTACAGCGCCAGCTGACCAACACGATGACGCTGGAGGTGGCCTACGTGGGTAACAAGGGTTCGCACGTCTTCGCCGGCAATGGCCCGGCGTATGACCTGAACCCAGTGCCGCTGGGTCCGGGCACGGCAGTGGTTACCGCAACCGGTATAAAATTCGTGCCCCTGGTGCCGGCAGAGCAGCGCCGTCCCTTCTACAACCACTTTACTTATCCCGGCGTGATCGATCCTGCTACCGGCACAACCATGATGTGCTGCACCGACGGGATCATGGGCAACTACTTCGGCAACGATGCCAGCGCCAACTACAACGCCCTGCAAGTGCGGGTGGATAAGCGCTTCTCGCAGGGCCTGCAGTTCATGTCCACCTACACTTATTCGCACGCCAACAACTGGAGCGCGGATAATAACTTCCCCTACGGATCCATCCCGGATCGCCACCTGGCTTACGGGCCGGATGACTTCAACCGCAAGAACGTGTGGGTCACCAACCTTGTCTATGATCTACCCTTTGGGCGGGGTAAGAAATTCGCCAGCGGGGTAGGGAAAGCCATGGATCTGATCGTAGGCGGATGGCAACTGACAGACACCATGAACTGGAGCAGCGGTCTGCCCTGGACGCCCACCCTGGGTGAGTGCGGGCTGGTGAACGACACCGGCATTCCGTGCATGCCCAACGTGACTGGCTCTTTCCATATGGGAGCTGGATCACTGGATCCGGTCAGCCATACAGTTACCTACTTCACCCCGGTGCCGTCGATTTCTTATCCGACGGCAGCTCTAGGAACGGATACCTGTAGTCTGTCGCGACCGACTTCGGGGCCGTTCGCGCTGCCGGCCTGCGGCACGGTGGGCAATGCCGGACGCAACAGCTACTGGGGACCCGGGGCGTTCACGGACGATATGTCGGTGGCCAAGAACTTCAAAATCAGCGAACGCGTCAACGCACAGTTCCGCGTGGATGCCTTCAACGTATTCAACCATCCGGTGCTGGACTTCAGCCAGAATGACGGCCAAGCCACGGGCGGCACTTGCGTTGATTGCGGCGGAACCAACGGCTTGATCAAGGACATTCAGTTCGGCACGACCATGCGCGAGTTGCAGTTCGGGCTGAAGCTGATGTTCTGAGCGGGTGCGAGCAGGTTCATAATGGGGGAGTCGGAATGACTCCCCCGTATTTTTTTGTCCTCATCACTCCTAAGCGCGAAGCGACGCCAGATAGCCTCACTTCTGCCTGCGAAGCGACGGCAGAATGTCGCCCTTCAGATGTACTCTCCGCGGTTTCTCGCGATGCGTTTTCCAAAAATACCCCAGCGGCTGAAGCCGTCGCATCGTCAGCAGTTCTAAGGCAGGGCAAGGCCCTGCTCCATCCTCCTGCCTTCGCATGAATGATGCTGCGGGCGTATCCCAGCGAACTGGATGCGGCCGTGAATCCGGGAGTGATCGAAGCGCAAGGGGGAAATCCCGAGGCGGCCATGAAACTGTGGCAGGACGCATTTCGGCGCGCGCCGGCGCACAGCGCCATCGGCATCGACCTGGCGCTGGTGTCGTGCGATCTGGGAAGAGTGGAGGAAGCGCGCGGCTACCTGAACCGGGTGCTGCAATTCAACCCCGATTTAGAAAAAGCGCGCAAATTTCTCGAGCACCTGAACGCGCAGCCAGCAAAATGCCAGCCCTAGGCGGGGAATCGATTCGTGTTTTTCAGTGGGCGGGGCCGGTCTGATCGCGAACCTGCTGCAGCAGCCGCAGATTATCTTTGGCTACCTGGTTATTGGGATCGAGATTGAGAGCGCGGCGAAGGTGGAGTTCGGCATCCTTGTAGTCCTTTTGGGCGGCGAGGACGGAACCCAGGCGGGCCTCGGCGTCGGCATCGTTGGGCCGGTGTTGCACCACCCATTGGAACTGCTCAGCCGACTCGGCAAACTGGCCGGTGAAGGCGAGGGCGGAAGCGAGATTGTAGCGAGCATCGGCGTAGTCGGGCTCGGCTTTAACCGCCTGCTGCAGGCGGAGCACCGCATCCTGCTTTCGGCCCAACTGCATAAGGGCAGCGCCCAGGCTGTTGAGCGCCGTGGCACTGTCGGGCCGCTGGGCGATGGCTTTTTCGAAATGTGGCACGGCCTCGGCCGGTTGGCCGCGGGCGAGCAGCAGGGCGCCCAGATTGTAGCTGGCGGCGTAGTCGTCAGGGTCGCGTTCCAGCTTGTGCCGCATGAGCGCTTCCTGGAGCACCATGCGGCCGTCGCCTCCGCCCGTAGGATTGCTGGTAACTACTTGCAGAGAAAGGTGGGCCATTTCGTCACTGGCCTGATTGCCGGCGGTCACACGCTGCGGAGGATGGTTGGGATTGCGCGGATTCTGCTGGGAATTGTCATAGGTGTAGCGCATGGAGACAACCGATCCGGCGGGCAGGAATACAGGTTTTTGATAGCGATAGATGCCCTGCCATGACGGGTCCCAGCTGGGGATGAGCAAGAGCCACTTGCGCGAGCCATCGGGAAGCGTGGCGTAGGCCTCGAGACGTTTGCCCAAGTAGTGGGCGTGGGGATAAACGGCGTAGACGCGCACGGCGAGTGGCAGCTTGAAATCGTCGGCCACCTGAAAGTCGCCGTCGCCGGCAGGAATGTTGAGAGCATCATCGCGATCCAGCTGCAGCAGCATGGGCGTGAGCGTGGGCTTTTTGTCGGCGAAATAGATGCCAATCGTGGGTTGGATGGGGACGGGCGTGCCCGACGGGCGCAGGTGGATGTTGAGCACGAGGTCGGTGCCGGGAGAGAGCCGCCAGGTCATGTCGTCCGGCTCGGCCCAGATGGGAATGCCCGGTTTCCAGTAGATAAAGTGGCCCTCGGGCTCAAAAACATCGCTTTCCATCTCCATATCCATGCCGTCAAAGCCGGGACCCGGCCCATGATGGTGATGCTCCTCCATGCGGCGCGCGGCGTGAGTGCGGTCGATCAGCAGGTTGGCATGGTGAGTGACCTTGGGATTGCCGGGATGAATCTCGACCGCCTTTACGTAGTGGGTTGTGGTGACGGGAACCTCGAAGATGAAATTGTGGTAGACGTCGCGCCCGTGGGCGGGCACCACGTAACCGGGAGGCGCTTGCAGTATCACGTCGGGCTTGCCGCCCTGCCAGCCAGTGGTCAACTTGGGAGGCGGGGGCGCCTGCGCCAGGTCGCCGGCGGGGGCCCCCTGCTCCGCCCAGCGGACCAGGGTATCGATCTGTTGTTGCGTCAGTACGAGCTGGTCGGCGAAGGCCACAGCTTTGGGATCGGGCAGCCACGGGGGCATAATGCGCTTCCGGGTGACGAAGGCGATCTGGCGGGCGTAGCGCCTGGCGTCGTCAAAAGTGACGAGCGGCATAGGGCCCGAACCCCCGGGCTGATGGCACTGCACGCAGTTGCGGTAGAGGATGGAGGCGACATCGTGGCTGTAAGTCGGATGGAGCGGAACCGCGGGCGGCGACTGCTGCGGCGGATTTGCGGTTCCGGGCTTGGCGGCGGCACCACCTGCGGCGGTAATGCCAACCAGGAGCAGAAATGCGAACAGGAGGCGGCGGTTCACGCGGACAATCCTGCAGAAGATAAGAAGAAACACGTGAGGCAAAGTGACC
>Ga0070734_10005433_pt1 | contig 11266 bp, 10 predicted proteins | sample Coa_R1_8_FD_66444 | JGI IMG/M metagenome (GOLD analysis project Ga0070734, IMG submission 66444) | Surface soil microbial communities from Centralia Pennsylvania, which are recovering from an underground coalmine fire - Coalmine... | ecosystem: Environmental > Terrestrial > Soil > Unclassified ...
CCTTTTCGATCCACCCTTCGTCCTTTGGCGGGTAGGAACCTACCTGCCGGAGGACGAAAATTCCATCGCGGTCATCGGCTGCCGTAAACCCAGCGCCTACGGAAAACAGGCGGCCGTAAAGCTTGCGGAGGACATCGTCAAGGCGGGGTATACGGTGGTTTCAGGACTGGCCCGGGGTATTGATTCGCTGGCCCATGTCGGCGCCCTCCGTCATCCCCAGGGCCGCACCATCGCTTTTTTGGGCAGCGGCCTTTTGAACCTCTATCCGCCGGAGAACAAGAAACTGGCACTGGAAATCACCGCAAGGGGGGCGGTTTTCAGCGAATACCCGCTTCATTCCAAGCCTTTGGCCATGCATTTTCCCCAACGGAACCGGCTTATCAGCGGGGCCGCCAAGGGTGTTTTGGTGGTGGAGGCCAAAAAGGACAGCGGCTCTTTCATCACGGTGGATCACGCCATGGAACAGGGCAAGCCGGTTTTTGCCGTACCGGGCCCCATCACCCATACCGAATCGGAAGGCACCCACGCCCTGATCCAGCAGGGCGCAAAATTGGTGATGGGGGTGGAGGATATCTTCCACGAGCTCCAGGACATGCGGGCGGAAACGGTTTTCAAGGCCGGCCGTGGCAGGTCCGCCACTACCGCGCTCCTGGAAACCCTGACCGAGGAAGAAAAAAGGCTCCTGGAAAAACTTACCTATTCGCCGCTCCACGTGGATGTCCTGCTCCGGGAAACGGGAATGGCCCTGCGGCGAGTGAATGAACTGCTCCTGAACCTGGAGATGAAGGGGCTGGCCCAGCAGGCCCCGGGCCGTTGCTACTTTAAGATCTGATTCCGAACGGTTTTTTCCACCGATCCCTCATTCCGCCGAAAAAAATTTAAACCCTCCCGATCCATTCGAAACGAAAGTATTTAAAAGGGTTTTGGCGAATTTTACCGTTTGCCTTCCGGCCGGGTGGAAATGGCCAAAACTTGACAAAGGTAATGCCTCCTGCCTATTCTTGCGAAACTACGCGGCCGCTTTTTCCGGCCGTTTCCTGACCAACGAACAATTGAATGGAGTTATCCGTGGCAAAGGCCAAGGCGAAAAAAGAGCCGAATAAGAAACTGGTGATCGTCGAGTCCCCCTCCAAAGCGAAAACCATCAACAAATATCTCGGGTCGGAATACGTGGTTTTGGCTTCCAAAGGCCATTTGATTGACCTGCCCAAGAGCAAGCTGGGAGTGGATCTCGAGAAGAATTTTGAGCCCCAATACATCCCCATCCGCGGCAAAGCTTCCATTATTAAAGAACTCAAGAAGGCCGCCCTTAAGTCCACGGCGGTTTACCTGGCGGCTGACCCGGATAGGGAAGGGGAGGCCATCGGCTGGCATATCCGTAACTTCCTTTCCACGATGGAAACCGTGCCCGTCATTTACCGCCTCCGCCTCAACGAAATCACCAAGCCCGCCATCGAGGAGGCCATCAAGTCCCCCAGTGAAGTGGACCTGAACATGGTCAACGCTCAGCAGGCCCGCCGGGTTTTGGACCGGCTGGTGGGTTACGGCATCAGCCCCCTTTTATGGAAGAACATCCGCCGGGGACTTTCGGCGGGCCGGGTGCAATCCGTTGCCCTGCGTCTAATTTACGAACGGGAAAAGGAAATCGAGGGTTTTAAACCGGTGGAATATTGGACCCTGGAAGCCGATTTCATCATGGAAGACGGACGGGTCATCCGCACCAAACTGGCCAAGATTGACGGGGAAAAACCCGACCTCAAGACCCAGGCCGATACCCAGGCCTTGATCGACCGCATCAAGTCGGCGGATTTCAAGGTTTCGGCGGTCCTGCACCGCGAAAAATCCAAGAAACCCCCCATGCCCTTCACCACCTCCAAGCTCCAGCAGGAGGCTTATAAACAACTTCGGTTCGGCGCCCGTAAGACCATGTCCATCGCCCAGGGTTTATATGAAGGTATCGAGATCGGTGAATCGGGCCCGGTGGGCTTGATCACCTATATGCGTACCGACTCCAAGCGCGTTTCCCCCGAGGCCAAGGTGGAAGCCGCCCAGTTCATCCAGCAGACCTACGGTGAGAAGTATTTAGGCCCCGGCGACCGGGATACTTCCAGTAAGGGCAAAATCCAGGATGCCCACGAGGCCATCCGGCCCACCTCGGCTTTCCGCACTCCGGACCAGATGAAGACTTACTTGACGCCTGAGCAATTCAAGCTTTACCAGCTTATCTGGGAAGATTTCATGGCGAGCCAGATGAGCAACGCCATCTACCGGGAAACCAGTGTTGAAATTGCGGGAAATAACGTTGTTTTCAGGGCCAGCGGCACCGAAACCCTCTTTGACGGCTATACCAAGGTTTATGAGGAAGCCGCCGACGAGGATAAAAAGGAAGGCCAAGGCGAGGGCGAAGAAGGAGCAGGGGTCAATCCGAACAAGCTTTCGGGCATCACTGAGGGCCAGAAGGCCACTTGGAAGGAACCCGTTCCCGAGCAGCACTTTACCCAGCCGCCCCCCCGGTTTACGGACGCCTCGATGGTGAAGACCCTGGAAGAAATGGGAATCGGGCGCCCTTCCACATATGCGCCGACTTTGGAAACGATCCAAGCCCGGCATTACGTGAAAAAAGAAAATGGGCGGTTCTTCCTCGCGGAACTGGGAAACCTGGTTCTGGAGATCCTGATGAAGAATTTCCCCGTGATTTTGGATTACGCCTTTACGGCGAAGATGGAAGGGGAACTCGACCAGGTGGAGTCGGGGGAAATCGAATGGCGCAAAGTCATCGGCGACTTTTACACGCCCTTCAAGGATACCCTGGCCGAGGCCGAAAAGCTCATTGGCGAGGAAAAGTCCAAGATTGAAGTGGTCACCGACATTCCTTGCGAAAAATGCGGCCAGATGATGATCGTGAAATGGGGGCGCCATGGGAAGTTCCTGGCCTGTTCCAAGTATCCCGAATGCCAGAACACCAAAAGCCTGAAGGAAACCACCGACGGATCCATCCAAGTGGATACGGACACGAAGACCGACGAGAAATGCCCCAAGTGCGGCGCGGACATGGTGGTGAAGATGGGGCGTTTCGGAAAGTTTTTGGCCTGCTCCAAGTACCCGGAGTGCAAGACCGCGAAACCCATTCCCTTGGGCATTAAGTGTCCCTTGGGCTGCGGAGGGGATGTGGTCTCCCGCGGGTCGCGCCGGGGTGTTTTTTACGGTTGCAACAAATACCCGGACTGCAAATTCATCTCCTGGTACAAGCCGGTCATGCGGCCCTGTCCCCAGTGTGCCAGCCCTTACCTGGTGGACAAGTACCTCAAGACCTTGGGGCCCCATATCGCCTGCCCGAACAAGGAATGCGATTACAAGGAATTCCCGAAACAGGAAGCCGCCGCCACCGAAGCCGCCCCCGCCAGTTAGGGACTTTCATGAAAGAGTCCATCCAGAAGGCGCAAATCCTCGTCGAGGCTTTTCCCTACATCAAGCAATGGTCCGGCCGTACGGTGGTCGTGAAATACGGCGGCAGCACCCGGGGGGGCGTCGAGGAACTTAAGAACACCCTCCAGGACATCGTGTTGATGAAATTCGTGGGCATGCGGCCGGTGGTGGTCCATGGCGGCGGCAAGGACATCACCCGCGCCATGGAAAAGTTGGGCCTGCCCTCGAAATTCGTGGACGGCCTCAGGGTGACCGACCTTCCGGCCATGAAGGTGGTGGAGAAGGTCCTGGGCGGCAAGATCAACAAGCAGCTCGTGGCGCTGATCCACCAACTGGGAGGAAAGGCCGTGGGTCTTTCCGGCAAGGATGCGGCCATGCTGCAGGCCTCCCGGATCAAATCCAAATCGGGCAAGGATATCGGTTTCGTGGGCAAGGTCGCCAAGGTGAACACCGCGGTTTTGCAAAGCATGGACCGGGAGAAATTCATCCCTGTGATTGCCCCGATGGGCTTGGGCAAGGACGGCCACACCTACAATGTGAACGCCGATGAGGCGGCCGGCGCTATTGCGGGCGCGCTCAAAGCCGAAAAACTGGTCTTCCTGACCGACGTGCCTGGTATTTGTAGGAAGAAGGATGATCCCAAGACCCTGCTCTCAACCATCAGGGCAAGGGAAGTGCCGAAACTCTTGAAGAACGGTGTGATATCGGGGGGGATGATCCCCAAGATCGAAGCCTGCCTGCATGCCTTGATGTCTGGCGTCCATAAAACACATATCATCGACGGCACCCTACCGCACGCCCTGCTTTTAGAGATCTTTACGCCCCAGGGCGTTGGAACCGAGATTGTTCCCTAAGATTCAACGAAATGTGGCCGAAGTTTTCGGGGCTTTTTCCCCCCTGTTTCCAAGCTTTAGGGCTCTGGGCCTGTTTCCCACAAGCCCTAGGGACAAAACTTGTAATATTAAATCCAGACCGTTTTTTCACGGCTTTTTCGATAATGTTACCAAGCCCTAGCGTGTTCTTTTCATTGCGCCCAACTACCTATGGTATAATCCGCCCGCTTAAGATACCTACTACCTATTGCGGAGCGGCCGATGAAGTGCCCCTTTTGTGGACATCAGGAAGACAAGGTCATGGATTCCAGGCCCAGCAAAGGCGGGGCGGCGATCCGCCGCCGCCGGGAATGCCTGAAGTGTGAAAAGCGGTTCACCACCTACGAGCAGATCGAGGAGATCCTGCCCATGGTGGTCAAGCGGGATGGGCGCCGCGAACCTTTTGACCGTTTGAAGATCGTGGCAGGGGTCCGCAAGGCGGTTGAAAAGCGCCCCGTATCCTCCGAGAAGATCGAAGCCCTGGTGGATGACATCGAGAACGCCCTGATGGAGAGGGCGGCCAAGGAGATCAATTCCACCGAGGTCGGGGAAATGGTCATGAACCGCCTCAAGGAACTGGACGACGTGGCCTATGTGCGTTTCGCCAGCGTTTACCGCCAGTTCAAGGACATCAACGCTTTCATGGATGAAGTGAAAAAGCTCTTGAACCGCAAAAGCTGAAAGCCAGCTTTCAGTTCGCAGTCCGCAGTCGACAGCAAAGACGTACTTCTAAGACCAAAACCTTAAAAACAGGAAGGCAAGAACCATGGCGAAGATTATTCCTTTTCGCGCAATCCGTTATAACATCCCCGTTGCCGGCCGCCTGGCCAAGGTGATGGCCCCGCCCTACGACGTTATCTCCACCCAGCAAAAACAACAATTGAAAGCCGCGGATCCCTACAACGTCATCCGCCTCATCATCGGAAACCCCAGTCACGAGACCCACAAGCCTTCCGATTACCTGGCGGCCAAGAAGGCCTTTGCCGATTGGCGGAGGAAAGGCGTGCTTCGACGGGACGGGGAAGCTTCGCTCTACGTTTATCAGCAGAGCTTCAAGATCAACGGAAAGTCCTTCAACCGGACGGGCTTCGTGGGGCTGTCCCAACTCATGCCCTTTGGGAACAAAAAGGGCGGCATCCTGGCCCATGAACACACCCTGAGCGGACCCAAAGCCGACCGTTTGAAACTCACCAAAGCCTGCCACGCCAATTTCAGCTGCATCTTCTCCCTTTATCCCGACAAAGGGGGGGTGGGCGGGGTTTTAAGAAAAGTCACTGCCCGCAAGCCGGACATGAACGTGGATTTTCCCAAGGACATCCAAAACCGGGTTTGGAAAGTCTCCGGTCCGAAAGTCATCGGAGAAATCCAGAGGCGGATCAAGGCGGCAACCTTGTTCATCGCCGACGGCCACCATCGGTATGAGACGGCCCTGGCCTATCAAGCGCATTGTTCCAAGTGGGCGAAAGGCCCCTTGGGTTCCAGGCCTTTTGATTACGTCCAAATGATGTTCGTGGCCATGGAGGACCGGGGACTGGTCATTTTGCCGACCCACCGCATGCTCCCGAAGCGGCATATTTCATCCCCTTCGCTTTTGCTAAGCCGCCTCTCGAGCCTGGGCGAGATCCACGAGTATCCGAAAGCCGTCAGCGGCTTGGCGCCATGGCAATGGATGGAAAAGCTGGGGAAAAAGATGCCGACGATCGGGCTGTCCTTTGACGGCAAGAAACTTTATGCGCTCCAATTTTCAAAGTCGGTGGCCAAGTCACCCCTGTTGAAGGATGTTTCGGACGCCCAAAAGAGGCTGGATGTGACCCTGCTGCACCGATTGATCCTCGAACCTTTCTTTGGGATCACCAAAGAAAAGGTGGAGCATGAGATTTCCTTCACCAGCAGGGCGGAAGAGGCGGTGGAACGGCTCCGCAAAAAAGATTTCGCGGCCACTTTTTTCTTAAACCCCACCCGCATCGAGCAACTGAGGGAGGTGGCCTTGAAACAGGAACGCATGCCCCAGAAGTCCACCTACTTCTACCCCAAGCTTGTCACCGGGCTTGTTTTCAACGACCTGGATTCTTTTTAAGCGCCGTCCTTTAGCCTGAATTTACAGGGAAAAGCTTGCGAGGGGCCTTGGCCCGCCTGTAAAATCGTCGCTCGTTTCAGCCCATTCCTACCATCTCTTGAGGAGGCAGCATGAGCCGCCGAATTGCCGAAGTGAAAGCCCGTGAAATTTTGGATTCCCGTGGGTTCCCGACCGTCGAGGTCGATGTCACCCTGGAAGACGGCAGCTTGGGCCGCGCGGCGGTCCCCTCGGGTGCCTCCACCGGCGAATACGAGGCCGTGGAACTGCGGGACGGCGACAAGAAACGCTATGGCGGCAAGGGTGTCCTGAAGGCCGTCGCCAACGTGAACGCCAAGATCGCCCCCAAGGTGAAGGGCATGGACGCGACCGACCAAAGGGCGCTGGACGCCCTGATGATCGACCTGGATGGGACCCCCAACAAGGGCAAATTCGGCGCCAACGCCATCCTGGGCGTTTCGCTGGCCAACGCCAAGGCGGCGGCCAAGGCGGCCGGCCTGCCGCTCTACAAATATATCGGCGGGGCCAACGCCAACCTGCTGCCCGTCCCGATGATGAACATCATCAATGGCGGCATGCACGCCGACAACAACGTCGACCTGCAGGAATTCATGATCATGCCCGTGGGCGGGGACAGCTTCCGCCGCGCCCTGCAGATCGGCGCGGAAGTCTTCCACAACCTGAAAAAAGTCCTGCACGACAAGCACCTCAATACCGCGGTGGGGGATGAGGGCGGATTCGCCCCCAACCTGAAATCCAACGAGGAAGCCCTCCAGGTCATCATGGAGGCCATCAAGAAGGCCGGCTACGCACCCGGCAAGGACGTCTTGATCGCCCTGGATGCCGCCTCTTCCAGCTTCTTCGACAAGGCCGGCAAGAAATACGTCCTGGAAGCGGAAGCCCAGAAGGAAAAGAACAGCCAGCAAATGGTGGAGTTTTACTCCGCCCTTTGCGACAAGTATCCCATCATTTCCATCGAGGACGGCCTGGACGAGAACGACTGGGACGGCTTCAAGATGATGACCGACAAGCTGGGCAAGAAGATCCAAATCGTCGGCGACGACCTCTTCGTCACCAACACGGAAAAGCTCAAGTCGGGCATCGAGAAGGGGATCGCCAATTCCATCCTCATCAAGGTCAACCAAATCGGGTCCCTCACCGAGACCCTGGAAGCCATCGAGATGGCCAAGAAGGCGGGTTATACCGCCATCGTCTCCCACCGCTCGGGGGAAACCGAAGACACGACCATCGCCGATATCGCGGTGGCCACGAATTCCGGCCAAATCAAGACCGGTTCGGCCTCCCGCACCGACCGTATCGCCAAGTACAACCAGCTCCTGCGCATCGAGGAAGAACTGGGTGACGCGGCCCGGTACCTTGGCAAGGAAGTCTTTTACAACCTGTAAAGCAGGCCGCCGGAAAGGCTTTGGAGGTTGGAGTGACGACCACGGTTTCCAATCCACCCCGCATCTATGAAAGCGTCACCGAACTGGTCGGCCGGACGCCTTTGCTCAAGATCGACAGCCACGGCGTGTCGGGTGTGGAAATCTGGGCCAAGCTGGAAGCTTATAACCCCGGCCGTTCGGTCAAAGACCGTCCCGCCCTGCGCATGATCCAAGAAGGCATCCGGACGGGGAAACTGACCAAGGATAAAACCATCCTGGACGCCACCTCGGGGAATACGGGGATCGCTTACGCCTGGATCGGTGCCGCGCTGGGTTACAAGGTCGCCCTGGCCATTCCCGCCAACGTCAGCGACGAGCGCAAGCGCATCCTCAAGTCCTTCAACGCCGAGGTCCATTATTCCAGCGAGATGGACGGTTCGGACGGGGCCATCCGGTTGGCCCGTGAACTTTATAAAGAGGATCCGGATAAGTATTTTGTCCCCGACCAATACAACAATCCTGAAAATCCCAAGGCCCACATGCTGGGCACGGCCGAGGAAATCATGGAGCACCTGAAGGACAGGATCACCCATTTCGCAGCCACCATCGGGACCAGCGGCACCTTGATGGGAACGGGGAAGCGCATCAAAGAAATCAAACCTTCGGTAAGGGTGGTGGCTTTGGAACCCGCCCAGCCCTTTCATGGCCTGGAAGGTTTGAAGCACATGGCTTCCTCCATCGTACCGGGCATCTACGATGCCAAGGCCTACGACCAGAACATTCCCATCGATACCGACGAATCCTACGAATGGGTCAAGCGGTTGGCCCGGCAGGAGGGGGTTTTGTGCGGTCTTTCGTCCGGAGGCGCCATGGCGGGATGCGTTCAATTGGCCAGGCAGATCAAGCAGGGGTGCATCGTCACCGTCTTCCCCGATTCGGGTGACAAATACCTTTCCACCAGGGTTTGGGAGTAATTCATGGTCACTTTTAAGCGGGAAGCCCGATCGAAAATGATCGCCATCGGCGAGAAGGGCTACCCTTACGAAATTTGCGGGCTGATGCTGGGGAAGGCCGGAGAGACGAGGACCGTTACCGAAGTTTTCGAATGCGGCAACCTGAACAAGCTCAAGCCGGAAACACGCTATGACATGGACCCCAAGGATTACATGAAGGGGGAAGCGCTGGCCCGGCAGAAGGGGTTGGACGTGGTGGGAATCTTTCATTCCCATCCCGACCATCCGGACAAGGCTTCCGAAACCGACCGTCAGGCGGCATGGCCTGGGTTTTCCTATGTCATCATGTCCATCCAAAAGGGCAAATTCGCTTCGATGAAATCCTGGGTTTTGAACGACCAGTCCCAATTCGACGAAGAATCCATCGGCTGAGCCGGCATGATCTGGCTTGCCATGGCCGTGGCGGCCGGCTTCTTTAACGCTTTCTGGACCGCCCTTTCCAAAAAAATCCTCGAGCATCTTTCCGCCCGTGAATTCACCCTGGTCTTCCGTATCCAGACCTGTCTTTTGCTTCTGCCCTTCGCCCTCCTCCAATGGTCTTGGATCACTTCCTGGAGATGGTGGGCGCTTACCGTGGCATCCGGTGTCTTCGAGGGGGGGCGCATTTGGCTTTTGACCACGGGAATTAAAAAAGACTATTACTCCACTTACGCCTTTTACAACCTAACGCCCTTTTTCACCGTTTTGGCCGCGCCGCTGTTCCTGTCCGAACCCCAGCCGCCCGCACTGGTGGCCGGGGGGGCCTTGATCGCCATGGGGGCTTTTGTGTTCCACCAATTGGGCCGCTGGTCCTGGCCCGGCTTGGTGTGCGCTTTGTTTTCCACGGTGGCTGCGGTCCTCAGCAAAAAAGCGCTCGTTGATGCTCCGCCGCTTTTCTTCACTTTTTTTTCCTTTTTGGTGGGGGCCATTGTTCTTATTCCCCTGGAGAAATTGGAACCTGAGCGGCATAAAGGAAAACGGAAGATGGTTTGGAAAGATTGGAAAAAAGTATTTCCGGTCGCCTTCTGGTCCTTTATTGCATCCCTTCTTTTTTACATAGCGCTCAAATATGCGCCCGCCTCCAAGATCAACCCCTTGGTAAGGGCCAACCTGCTCTTCGGGTTTTTGTTCAGCTATTACCTGTTGAATGAGAAAAAGGGCTGGAAATCCAAAGCCCTGGGAGGCGGATTGATCTTCGCGGGACTCTTGTTAGTGGCCTTCGCATGACCTGGGCCCTTTATGCCTTGGGGTCGGGTGTTTTCAACGCCCTTTGGACCGCCCGGATCAAGCCCAAGGTCCAAAAGGAAGGGCCTCTGCCTTTTACGGCTTCCGTGCGCTGGGGTGTGGTCCTCCTTTTGCTGCCTTTAGCCGTCCTGCATTGGCAGCCCGTCTCCTTCCAATGGTGGCTCTTCACCCTCGCCAGCGGGATCTTGGAGTCCCTCAGCGTTTGGACACTGGCTATGGGGGCGCGGAAGGATTACTACTCCAGTTATGCTCTGAGCAACATCACGCCCTTGTTCCTGTTCTTTGCGGCCCATTATTATTTGGGGGAGGCCATGACCGTTCCCTTGGGGACCGGGATTGGGCTGGTAGTTGCGGGGGTTTTGTGGCTTTACTACCGGGGCCACTGGTCCTGGTGGGGCTTCCTGACGGCCGTGATCGGCACCTTTTGCAGCCTCTTCAGCAAAAAGGTCATTGGCCAGGCGGACCCCATCGCCCACGCCTGCGTTTCCTTTGCCATGGGGGCCCTTTTTTGCACCTTGTTTTCCATCGGAAAAAGCCCGGTGAAAGAAGTTTCCAAGATCATGTGGAACATTTGGTCCCACCGGTACTTGGCGGTGGGCTCGGCCCTAGCCACCTGGTTTTTTTACATGGCGATGTTCCTTGCCCCCCTCAACCGCATGAGTCCCCTGGTCCGGATCAACATGGTGGTTGGTTTTCTGATGAGTGTTTTTTACTTGAAGGAAAGCCACGATTGGAAGGGAAGGGGATTCGGCGCTATATTGATCCTCCTCGGGCTTATTCTCGTTCTAGTGCAATAGGGGATTGGATGAAATTTTTAACCGAATACTTATGGTTCAATACCAAGAAACACCGGGAATATATCAACATCACCGGCGACGTGGAAAAAGCAGTAAGGAAGAGCGGCATCCAGGAGGGCATGGTGCTGGTTTCGGCCATGCATATCACCGCCGGGGTTTACGTCAATGACGCCGAGGATGGGTTGATCTCCGATATTGATGAGTGGCTGGAAAAGATGGCGCCTTACCGGGAAGATTACCGGCACCACTTAACCGGGGAAACGAACGGGGATTCCCACTTGAAGAGCCTCCTGGTCCACCACGAAGTGGTGGTTCCCGTGACGGAAGGGAAGTTGGATTTTGGCCCCTGGCAACAGATCTACTACGCCGAGTTCGACGGGCAACGTAAAAAGCGGCTCATCATCAAAGTCATGGGGGAATAATGGAAGAGTCCAAGCCGGCCTTTGAAAAATATGTTTTTGTCTGTATCAATGAA
>Ga0070734_10005434_pt1 | contig 11264 bp, 7 predicted proteins | sample Coa_R1_8_FD_66444 | JGI IMG/M metagenome (GOLD analysis project Ga0070734, IMG submission 66444) | Surface soil microbial communities from Centralia Pennsylvania, which are recovering from an underground coalmine fire - Coalmine... | ecosystem: Environmental > Terrestrial > Soil > Unclassified ...
TTAGTAGCCAGTCAACCGACTTGCCGAACTCACGGCTGATGGCCCGTACACGTAGCTTCCTGCTGTAGCCGAGCTCAACAGTCACCGTTATGTTTCAGTTTAAGAACACGACACTGTAAATTGTGCGTTGACCTTGAAATCTGCATCGCAGCCCCCGGCTTGAGTGTCTCGCCTGAACGCAGGCCCTTTTGCTTCCGGCGACATAGCCTGGCTTGTGAGGCTTCCGATTTAATAAGGCTTAAAGCCATCAAACCCTCAAATTTCGCATGTTCTAGAAGTCCCAAGCCACTATGGCTCGGCATTCTCGCTTACCGCCGGAGGACCTGTATCCGCCAATTTCTTTTCCAGTTCGGCGATCCGGGCTTCGTGGTCTATGGTGTCGCTTAGGCGTCGCCGCGTGTTCACCACTTGTGCGACTGCCGTGGCTACGCGTGCATCCAATCGGCCGGCCAACAGCTCTCTCAAGGTTTGATCGAGAACGCCCCCTAAGGCAGCCGCGGTTGCATGATCCGGCACGGTGATATCCGTCACCGGGTACCCGTTCTTGCGGCCACCCTTCCGGCCGAGGATCCGGACCTGGTCGGGGTTCTCGTGAAAGTAGCAAAAGCCGCTCGCGGTGGGGGGCGCTTGACAGGGCTTGCCGTCCTTCCTGGTGCCCCGGCAAAAGCGGCGGGATACATCGGACATAAAAATTCTCCTCTCTCCTCTGCTCTCACTGTGGTAGCGATCAAAAATTACGACAGTTCTGACCAGTTAGACCCATATTCGTCGGGTGGATAGTGCCGAATTGCGCTCGGCCACCGGCCACCACGTGTGCGAAGTTACTCGCTTTCCTTTCCATCCTCCCGGTGAGTCGGACAGTCCCTTCCGCTGCCAAATTAAACTGATGCAGCGGGGCGATCAGCCTTCAATTCCTCCACAATCAAGAACTGCGCTCGGCATCATGTAGCTCATTTGCGTCCTGGCCATGCGTTTCGCGGAGGTGCTAAAACTGCACCGTAGCCACCCACCAGCTCGCCGCGCGTTGGCAGGCCAGCGTTTGGATTGGGGGCACGCGTGAACCATTCGTGACCGCAACTGCTGCACCGCCGACCGCCTCCTGTTGTCTTCGCGATCCCTGGCCAACCGCACTTGGCGCACTTCTCATCAGTCTGCGGCTTGAACTCGCCATTGGGTGGTGGCGGCGGCCCTTTTAGCGCCGGTGCAGCTGGTGGCGCAGCCATTGATGGTGTCTCGCTCTGCTTCGGCGCCGGCACCTCAGCAACAGCAGGCTGCGGAAACTTGGGCGGCAGTGGAGGTGGCATGGTTTCAAGTCGAACTCGACTCGGCTGATCTATCAGGTTCGTAAGTCTGCCCTGTTTTTTCGTCCATCCACAGCTGCTTTTCGTCAACCCAAACCAGCGTCTCACCGTTCGGGCCGAGGCAGGTGTATTTGGTTTGCTCATCCTGCTCTTCTCGCCACTGCAGTTCTGACGCCCATGCTGCAACGCCGAACCGATATTGGCGCATGAAGATCACCATTTGGGTGAACGCGTCGATATCATCATCGCTTCCCGGTTTGTCGAGATTCGCCGGGAACACCGCGCAACGATGAACGAACGCGCCCACCCATGGCGCTACGCTTGGGTCAGGGAGAAACATGTTTCCCGCTGCGAGGTCAGATGACGCTGCCCACGCGCGAGCAATTTTGCCGCCCTCCGGTTCCACCGCGGTCATGCCGGTGATCTCAGATTGCAGCGTATCGATAACTGCAGGGCCGTTAGCTTTGTTCTCGATCAGCGTCCAGCTGGTGCGCGGCCACTTGTACCGCATCTCCCGGATGGCGTTCCTGAACCGCGTGAACGTCATCTTTTCCAAGATGTAATCGAGCAGCCAGCGCTCAGCTCCGCGACAGCCCCAGACTTGCCCACAGCAGTAATCGGCGCCCAGGGTGTTGGCGAACGTTCCATCCCATGTGGCAACGATAAAGTCGAACTGGCGCTGGTCCGGAAGCCCCGGTTGGCCCTTGCCGCCGTAGTAGCGCCACTTGTCCGCCGGCAGGATGCCGCCAGTAAGCGCTGATGGCGAACCCTGGTACAGCGAATCCCATTCCTTCGCGATCATGTTCGCGCGACGCTGCAGCATCGCACGGTGATCGAACCTGCTCGGTGCCAGCGGCTTGCAGGTGTGCAGCGCAGGATCCGTTCCGCCGCTGTTATTGCGGCAGCCAGTGCACTTCACTATGGGCGCCGACGCTTCCTTGTACGTCAGCGGCAGCTTCAGGTCGCCGTCAGACAGAGCTGGGAAGACGAACGTCTTCCATTGGTCCGCACCTGGCTGGCTTTGCATTTCCAGTAAGCGGCCGGCCAGATCGTCCATGTGCCAGCGCGTCAGCGTCAGCAGCACGCCGCCACCCTGCTGCAAACGAGTCAGCAGATCAGGGTTGTACCAATGCCAGATGTTGTCGCGCATCGTTTCTGACTCGGCTTCCGCGTGACTCTTTACGGGATCGTCGATCAGAACGATATGCGCTGACTTGCCTGTAATACTGCCTTGCCGGCCCACTGCACGAAAGCGGCCTGGCTTGCCAACTAGCGCAAAGTAATCTGCGCGCCGACCTCTGCGCCCTGGACCTGCCCACTCCGACCTTGGCAATATCGTGTCCGGAAAAATGTCGTGGTATTCCGGCTGCACCATGATGTTCTGCACATCGTCAGAAAAGTCATACGCTAAGCTGCCGCCATAAGCGCCCAGAACAATGTACAGCCAGGGTGAGCGCCCAAGAGCCCAAGCCGGAAAATGTCGGCTCAGGATCGTGCTTTTGCCGTGCTGCGGCGGTGCGCACACCAGGTAGCGCGGACTCTTCTTGTCCAGCACATCCTGGTAGAACTGCTCCATGATCGCGCACAGCTGGCGGTGAAATTCATCCACCAGGTAATCAGGTTTTGCCCTCTGGATGAACTCCAAGAGGGATGATTTCGCCGGCTGTAACTTCGAGAGCTTTGGTGTCTTGGCGCGAATTGCAGCTTTGTGTTCTAGCCTTTCAATCCGTCGACGGAGATTCATAAGGCCGCCCAGTTCTGCCTTTTGATCCGGGCGGACGAATTCGACGGCTTGCAATTAGTATTGGAGTTGCCGGGCAGTGAGCTGACTGCAGGAGGCTTGCGTAGAGTAAATTGAGACACCGGTCTCCCCTTCGCTCGGCTACAGGGGAAACCGCAAATTCGGAAAACGCCTTTAAACTACCCGGTTGACAGGCGACTTGCCAACCAATAGTTTCGCCGCGTGTTAGCTACTTTGATTCCGCTCCACGATGCGATTCTAGCCAGGGGAAGGCAATCGCCGCTCCAATGATCCCTCAACCGCTTGCGGCACACCAGCTATCCAGGTCACCAGAACAAATTCTCTCTTTCCAGTGCGGCTGCAGCCGCTCGAGCGCTTGTAGGCTCGCTCCAGCCGTAGACGTTCTGTGCCGGATGGGTCAAAAGTCGCGCCGTGATCGTCACTCGCGAACCCGCAGGGGAATGGCTATCTGCGTGAACTAACCTGGGATCGACTAAACGTAACCCAAAGACCCTCCGTCTTGGTATAGGGGCCATTCCCATTGTGCTTGCCAGTTCATACGAGTGCAGGAAATCTACGAGGGCATTGGCATGGCCCCCATTTTGCTCTGCCAATCCCTGGACTTCTCCTCCAGGGATTCCCCCCTCGCGGTGGGGGTGTGATGAAATACCGAGAAATCAGCGGCAGCTAGCCCGGGCGCTGGCTTTGTTGGCGTGATGCTAAGTGAAGTGCCCCCGTCTGCTGCACCAATTTCATCTCTTTGTGGGGCATAGATGCGCAACGTCATTTTCTTTGACGTTGGTTACAGCGAATTGTAGCGCGTTTCCGGTATGAATTACGACGTAGGGACGGCACGCAATAGTCAGGGGCGGAGCGCAGAGTCCGCAAGCGGCAGGTAATTACGACGGCGAGGAATCCGATGGCAGATCAGAACAACACTGGCAAGCCGGGTGAGGTCGGACACAATTCCGGGCAGCCGGTTGACGACTCCGGTCCTGACACGGCCAACAACTCCAGTGACAGCCGGCCGAAAGCCGGCGGCTTGTCCTCCAGATTTTGTTCCCTCTCAGGGTAAAAGTCCGGCAAGAGTCTGAGAACGGAGTTCTCAGCGTCGCGAGCGCAGCGAGCGACGAGTTGCGGAGCGAAGCGACGCAACAGGTTTCTTCTCTTGACCTATTAGAGATTAATCGTTACACGCGGGAATTCAAAGAGTTAGACAAACAGGGGCGCAAACGGTATTGCGGGCGTTGGACGTTGCGCGGACCTTCGTCCGACAGGCGGTCTTAAAGAATATTTCGGCTTGACTGCAAAACGTGAAACTGCCCTTATTGCGGGCCTCGCAAGGCATGGCGTTACAGACAACCGATGAGATCACGACCGCGAGTGGGGCGCGAAACTCGAGCTCAAGGGCGACCTGAAAAATATCCGCGAAAGCCAGCCTCCTCCATGAAAGGAGAAACCAACGACCCCATCAAGATCATAAGTGCTACCGTCATTCGCGGATAGCTCGAAATCCGAAAGCACGTTGGGTGGCATCTTCACCCAATCGGAACAGCACGATCCAGATTCCAGCCAGCGCAACCACCGATAGAACACCCGCGGCCAATGCCTACAGGTACGCTGAAGTCGCGCCAGATTGGTCCGCTTTACTGAGCAGATCCACATTCTCCACTTATAGGTGCAAGCGTGATCGGTGATAAATTCGCTTAGCTTTCATTACCCGGCGGTTTGCACGAGACGTAGGGCAAAAGGCCAAAACACGATGAAACCTGTTCACACCGATGATCGATGCTCTTTGAGGTGCATAGACCTCCGAGCGGCCCGTCATTCGACAGGATTGGAGCCGATTAGCAGGTACTTCTCCCAGATGCAGCGCCCACATATAACCCTTGCTAAGTCATGGCCTTAACAGTCGGGACGAACCTAGGACCGTACGAAATCGTTACGCCGCTGGGCGCTGGCGGCATGGGAGAAGTGTATCGCGCCCGGGACACGAAGCTCGGGCGCGAAGTCGCGCTGAAAGTTTTGCCGCAAGCGTTTGGGGCCGATGCGGAACGCATGACACGTCTGCGCCGCGAAGCGCAAGTGCTCGCTTCGCTCAATCATCCCAACATTGCGGCGATTTATGGATTCGAAGACTCCGGCAGCGTCCATGCACTGGTGATGGAATTGGTAGAAGGGCCCACGCTGGCAGATCGCATCAAGCAAGGGACGATTCCAGTCGAAGAAGCGCTGCCGATTGCGAGGCAAATTGGCGAAGCCCTGGAGTACGCGCACGAGCGCGGCATCGTTCATCGGGACTTGAAGCCTTCGAACATAAAGATCACGACGGAGGGCAACGCCAAAGTTCTCGATTTTGGATTGGCCAAAGCGCTTGAAGGCGACGCAGCGGTGACGGACATTTCGAATTCGCCGACGCTGAGCGCGCTGGCCACGCGCGCAGGATTCTTGCTGGGCACGGCGGCGTATATGTCGCCGGAGCAAGCGCGCGGGAAAAACGCCGACCGGCGCAGCGACATTTGGTCCTTTGGCGTGGTGCTGTTCGAGATGCTGAGCGGTGAGCGGCTGTTCCGCGGCGAAACCACCTCGGACACGCTCGCCGAGGTGTTGAAAGCGGAGCCGGACTGGTCAGCTCTTCCGGCGGCGACACCGCAGCGCATTCGCGAACTGCTCGTGCGTTGCCTGAAGAAGGATCGGCGCCAGCGGCTGCAAGCCATCGGCGACGCGCGGATTGCGATTGAAGAGGTTTTGTCTGGTGCGCCGCAAGAGGCGGGAATTTCAGCTGACGCAAGTGCAGCAAAAACAACTTCGAGGCACGCGATGCCGTGGGCAGTTGCAGGCGCGTGCCTCGTGGTCGCAGTGCTATTCGCCACGGGATATTTTCTCCGCGCGCCGCAGCCCGCGCCAGCCATCGTTTCGCACATTTTGCCGCCAGCGAACGCGAATTTCTTATTTATCGGATTCTCGGCGGGTCCGCCGGCGCTTTCTCCTGACGGCCAACGTCTAGCTTTTTCCGCCGCTGGATCAGATGGCCAACAACGCCTCTGGATTCGGTGGCTCAATTCTGCGACAGCGCAGCCGCTCGAAGGGACTGAGGAAGGATCGGAGCCCTTCTGGTCCCCTGATGGCCGCTATGTGGGATTTTTTGCCAGCGGCCAATTGAGTCGCATTGACGTGTCAGGCGGCCCGCCCCTCGCCCTCTGCGAGGTTCTGGCAGGCAGTCGCGGCGGCACGTGGGGCCCCGACGGCACTATCCTCTTCGCGCCGCGAACGAACGGGCCAATTTCTCGCGTTGCCGCATCGGGCGGCACGCCGCAGGACGTGACAAAGCTGAACACCTCGCTAGGACAGACGACGCACCGCTGGCCGCAGTTTCTTCCGGATGGAAAACACTTTCTCTATCTAGCCGGTCCCCCGAGCGCGGAGGTTGTAGGGACTTACGCCAGCTCGCTCGATGGGGGCGAATCGAAACTCATTCTTCGGGAAACCTTTAGCGCGATGTACACCCCTCCCGGCTACTTGCTCTTCGTCCGGCAGGGGACGGTCAGGACGCTGATGGCCCAGCGCTTTGACACTAACAGGCTGCAAACGACGGGCGATGCGGTGCCGATAGCGGAAAACGTAGCGGTAGATCAAAACACCGGCCGGGCGATATTCACCGTTTCCGAAAATGGAATCCTGGCATACCAGGTGGGAAACGAAGCCGCAGGCGGCAACGCTCTCGTTTGGTTCGATCGCAGCGGGAAGCAGATTGCGAAAACCGGAGACCCTGGATCTTACGCGACAATAAGCATCTCGCCGGACGGAAGCAAGGTGGCTGCAGCCACCGTGGAACCGAATACCATCTGGGTCTACGACGTAGCGCGAGGGACGAGCACGCGCATCACATTTAGTTCCACCGTGAATGGCCAGCCTTCGTGGTCGCCGGACGGGAAGTTCATCGCATTCTTTTCGAATCGGAACGGGCAGTTCCACCTCTTTCGGAAGGCCGCGGACGGAACTGGAAGCACAACGCCTCTGGTCGTGGACGACGGTGTGGAACAGTACCCTTCCTTTTCTTTTGATGGCCGTTACCTGATTTTTATGCGCAACGCGAAGCAGCCAAATTCGCGTTATCAGATATGGGCCATGCCACTGGCCGGTGATCGCAAGCCGTTTCCCGTGGTTCAGGGCCAATTTGATGCATTCTGGCCAAGTCTATCTCCCGATGGCAAGTGGCTGGCTTACGTCTCGAATGAATCGGGAAGATTTGAGATTTACGTCGTGCCCTTCCTCCACGGCACGGGCAAGTGGCTGGTCTCCACAAACGGAGGACAGAGGCCCCGCTGGAGACGCGATGACAAGGAACTTTTCTATCTTTCGCAGGATAACAAGATCATGTCGGCTCAGATTGTGGAGGCAGGCTCGAGCCTCTCCATTGGCAAGGTACAGCCACTGTTCCAGGCTAATCCAGCCCCAAACCCGGGCTGGATTTACGACGTCTCTGCCGATGGGAAGAAATTCTTGGTTGTCAGTGAAGGAACGGAGAAGTCGTCGCAGCCGCTGACGCTGGTGGTGAACTGGCCGGCGCTGCTGAAGAAGCAATGATGCTCGGAGCAGGCTCGAAAGCTTGAGAAGGCGGACGAGACTCTCGGAGCAATTCGCGGCAGGCAGGATCCCGGGCCAAATTGTCCCGGCGCTTATCCTTCTCGTGGACCTGTATTCACCGGCTGTCTCTATTCCGGACGTAGATGTCCTTGCTGCGGACTTTCGTCCCAATATACTTCAGCTCTCTTTCTCGGTGGACCGATTTCTGGCACGCCGGGATGAGTGCGTCAGTGGTTGTACAGGTTTGCCGCGACGAGCGAAGGGTTTTAAATATCACGAGGAGCACCTCAACACAGCCCCCACCGAATGGCATTTGCAAAGCGTTTGAGACAAAAGCCGATTCCCAGGCTGGGTAGGAAAAAACATGCAGCGAAAGCAACCGCGCGGAAACATCTGCCAAGGCGAGAGCGGAAATCATGGGCTGTGGTGACAACGTCATCCCGGAATGCGCAGTCGTTACGCGTCAGTTGCCGTTCTGCCGTAGTAGGGTGCCCCTATGCTCAGCGTAGCCTCTCATCAGGACTGATTAGATGCTTAGGTCTGTTGCCGGTCAATGCACGCTGGCAATTAGCGAGCGCGTAACGCAGGGCGACTTCAGAAGCATTCGCGACTGATGATGAATTATGTGGCGAGCCGATGACGTTCGGCAACTGTAGAAAGGGCCGGTTCATACGAAATTCGCCGTGCCGCAGAGGCTCGATCCACCATGCCTCGATACACGCAACAAACTGGGGATGCGTCTTCAGGTGTTCGTAGAGTGCATCTTCATCAATGATTTCTCCTCGCGCGATATTGATCAAGATGGCGTCTTCCTTCATAAGAGAGAGTTGCGGTTTACCAATCAGGCCTAGTGTGGCAGTTGTCAGCGGAGTGCTGATGATAAATACATCAGCGGCGGCGAGCAGTTCCTCCAGTCGGTCCGTTGTGCCGATCCAATCCACCTTCTCCTCCGTTGCCCCTTTTCGGTTGATCGCGTGGATGTGCATTCCTATACACCGCATCAGGCGTGCGGTCGCGACACCATTGCCACCGAAACCGAAAATGCCGCAGATCCCGTCGCGCAGCAGTTTGTTCGGCGCTAATTGGTTAAACTCCCCGTGCGTGAGGTTCTGGTGTTCGATAAGAAGTCGCTTGGCTGCGGCCAAAGCCATAGCGAGCGCATGTTCCGCCATCGGCTCAGCCCAGGCGCCCGCGTTCTTGGCTACGGGTACTTTCGCCGGCAGTTGCTGGAGCGGAACATAGTCGAGGCCGGCGGACAAAAACTGAATGAGGCGCACGCGGCTGAGGAGAGGCAATTCCTCGGCCCGAATTTCTTTGCCTGTATTTTTGGCCAGTAGAACATCCGCCCAGCTCAGAACGCTTCGACGCTCAGAGGCGTCTAAATCCGTGAGATAACGAATGTCAGCAGTCCTACCGACGATGTCCGCGACGATTACCCGTTCAGTGTCTTTCGGCTGGAACGTAACTGCGAGTAACATCGCTCCCACCCTGCGCTGCTTGTGTTCTACTCAGGTCGTGAGGTACGGCGCTAGGCAGCTTTTCACGCGTCTGCATATACAAATCGCCGCGGCATGCCACTAAGGTCAAAATTCTACCCGCAAGCTCACCTGACCTTGCCGGTTGCTTATCTGTGACGCCAAGTTAGTAATCATTCCAAACGTGGAATCCTCGACCTCGGTGTCGGGAGGTTCAAGTTGCGTACGATTAAAGGCATTGAAATAATCGACGCGCAAGCTCGCCCGTACGCGCTCACCTAGTTGAAAGGTCTTGGATCCGGAGAAGTTCTCGATTCGCAGAGGCGGGGTACGCAACGCCGAATAGCTACGCAGTGAATTGCCGACTACCCAGGCTCCAGCGTCAGAGAAAGCGTTGGTTGTGAATTGTACTGGCTGCGCTGTCGTCTTACCCTCAAAGTAGGCTTTCGACAATCCGTAGTTGAAGGTTTGTAGGCTTGCGCCTGGGGTGATGTTGGCGCGGTTGAAGCCGTTAACAAGTAACGGATTTTCTTGACTATCGTTTACTCCGAAAGGAAAACCGCTGGCATAAGTCAGGATGGCGCTGACCTTCCATCCGCCAACAAGCGTGGACACCAGGCGATTGGGGGAATGCAGATATTTCGCGAACGGCAACTCATAGGTTGCTGCCACATTGACGTTGTACAACTGATCGATAACCGAAGGTGCCCACTCCTGTTGCGGATAATAGGAATTCACGCTGTTAGGTGAGAAGGTGGTTGAGGCGACGAAATTATTTGAGTAGGCTCTGGCCAGCGTAAAGTTGGCTATATAGCTCAGGCCGTTAGAAAAGCGCTTCTCTCCCTGGACCTGCAACCCATTGTAGAATGAGGTCCCATCCTGTTCGAAGGAGGGAGAGAAGCCGGCGAATTGCGGGTAGGGCTCGAGAGCCTGTTCCAGCGTCGCCGAACCTCCAAACTGCTGCACGAACTGTGGATAGGGAGGCTTGAAACCGGCGGCAACAACAGCCGGGTCCAAAATGTTATCTCCCAGTAGGCTGCCGTACTTCAAAACAGACGGGTTCACCTGGTCGTTGTTCTCATTCGTGGTCGGCAGATGGACAGTGCGGTTGCCAACATAGGCAACCGTCAGGAACATGTTCGACGGAAGCTCCCTCTGGATTCTGACATTCCAACCCTCAATATAGGGCGCCGTTTGCACCGGCGGCGCATTGGGCAAGTCGCCGGGAGGGACGCGCGTTATGGGAAAATCGTAGACCGAGTTTCCGTCTCCCAACGATGGTCCAAAGGTTTTTGGTGCCGGCAGGGTGAGTGGTTGTGTGTCCCAATTTCCGGCTGCAGGCTGGTTGCTGCCGGTCGAGTTGTGGAAAACTGAGCCAGCTAATGTCGCTCCCATATAGACTCCCATCCGGGAGGTACCATATTCGTAGGCGCCGCCGTTGAGAACGCTTACGTAGAAACCGGATTGAAGCACAGTCTTGTTATTGAGCTGGTAGGAGAAGCCTACTCTGGGCTGGACGTAATGCCAGTCAATGGGTGCGCGGGTAAATCCGGCGCATCCCTGGCAATGGCCGAACCTGGTCAGACCGCCCGGAAGGTTTCCTGCGCCCGGATCGGGCTTATTACGATCCGGGAAGACGATATTGTTTTGTGTTTCGGTGAATGGAACCAGGATGTCATAACGCAGACCGGCATTTACAGTAAGGCGTGGCTTAACGCGATAATTGTCCTGTATATAAAGGGCAAATGCTTTGTTTCCAAGGGTCCCGTAGTTGTTCCTGATGCGGTTGGAAGCATCGACGTATCCGAGCAGAAAACTCGCGAAGGAGCTGCCATAACTGCTGAAATTAGGGTCGCTGGAGTTTGGAGTGGAGGTTGTCCGCTGACTGAAGTTGATTCCGCCGCCGCAATCACTGCATTCAAGGTCATCTTGGTAGGTTTTCCGGAACTGTCCGCCAATGTTCAAGGTATGGCGTCCTTTCTGCCACATCCAGTTGTTAACGAACACCATACCGAGGTTCCAGTTGTTGATTTCGGTGAGCCCGGCCAAAACACCATTAAAACCGCGGCCGCCAAAGGCTCCCCAATTTGTAAGCGCGTTTTGGCCATCGAACTTAATCAATGGGAGCGTGGTCGCTCCAACCGCACCGGCAAACTTGAT
>Ga0070734_10005438_pt1 | contig 11253 bp, 7 predicted proteins | sample Coa_R1_8_FD_66444 | JGI IMG/M metagenome (GOLD analysis project Ga0070734, IMG submission 66444) | Surface soil microbial communities from Centralia Pennsylvania, which are recovering from an underground coalmine fire - Coalmine... | ecosystem: Environmental > Terrestrial > Soil > Unclassified ...
TGTCGCTCCCCGCTTCTCGCACCTCGTCTGGTCCCCCAACGGCGAACTGCTCGCCTTCACCATGACCCCCGACGCCCTGGACTTCACCCGCGCCGAACTCTGGGTCGTCCGCCGGGATGGGACCGAGGCACATCGTGTCAGCCCTACCGATGGGCGCGGCTACTTCGCCCCCGTCTGGATCGATAAAGCCACTCTCGGGGCGCTCTCGCCCCACGGCGATCGCTATGCCGTGGTCACGGTCGACCTCACTACCCCTGTGGCCCGTACCCTGGGAACCATAGACACCGCCGACTGCGACTGGTCTCCCGACCGCACCCGCATCATCTACGCCACACCCCGCATAGACGCCGTACCGAACCCCAACTACCCCACCACGCTGCGCCTCTTCGACACCCATCTCTCTGCCCCACAGACCTGAAACACCCTTTTTAAATTACTTCCAGGCCGTCGCGGTCCGGGAGGGTCGGATAGGGCGCGTGGGGTTCGGCCTGGTACCAGAAGGCGGTGGAGGAGATGTCGTCCTGGAGCGGGAGATAGCGGCCTCCGCTGCGCCAACCGAGCGCCTGGATGGTCACTTTTAGGTCCTGCTCGAAGCGGATGGGGTCGGGAATGTGCCAGCGGTACATGCCATGCCGCTGCTGCGACCGGTACATCCCGCCCTCGCCCGACATAATGACCTGCGGCATCCCTAGATAGGGCGTGGAGAAGACCCCGTACTGCCCCTGCGGAAACTCGAAGTTCCAGGCTCCGCCGAAGTAGTCCTCGGTCCCGGTTCCGGCGATGGTGGGAAAGTCCGTGTCGCCGTCCAGGTAGAACTTGATCTCGCCTTCGCCCCACCAGCCGGTGTTGTTCACCTGCCAGGCGAGGTAGGTCCCTACGTAATGTCCCCAGCCCTTTATGCCGTCGAGTAAGGTATGCACTTCTTTATAGGGCAGCGGATTGGAGCGGCGGAACTGGGCGTGGAGATAGGCGCAATCTTCGGGCACGTCGGTGAGCGTGTAGTCGATGGAGTAGTAGTAGCCCCGGCAGACGTCGTCCGTGAGGTTTTCGAGGGTGATGCGGGCCGACTGGCGGAAGGGCATCTCCCAGTAGGAGTTGAAGCCGCCCGCAGGGTTGACGGCGATGGGCAGGCTGTTCACATTGCAGCGCTGGCACCAGCCGTTGCAGAAGAAGTCGCCGAGGGGCGTCTCTACGGACGGGGTGGTCTCGCCATCCCAGTACATGCGGAGGACGAGCCGTCGCCACCAGTCGGGATGCACGGTATTCCAGAAGTGCTGGATAGCGCCCGGTCCCTGAATGTCGGCCAGCGTGACGACCTGGCGCGGCTCGATGTGGATGGAGGGTGAGACCTTCCAGCCCTGCCCCAGATCGCGGGCGGCGTTGGCGCCGGTCCCTTCGGTCGCCATCCCTGCCCTGCCCTTTTCGCCGGTAAAGTTCTCGGCGCTGATGGAGCGGGTCTTTGCCCGGGAGAGCCGGGAGACGTTGTGCAGGCCCATACCCAGGCCATTGAATGCGGTCATAAGAAGCGCGTTCCTCCTCGATGAGTTTCTCCGTGAGGAGTTCGCCGCCCGGCAGAGGAAGTCCTGCACTCTTTGATCCGACTGTCTGCGACTAGGGACATTGATGAACATGGGGAAGAACGAAGGAAAGAAGTCTTGATTGGCCACATTCAGGAATGCGGTACAAGCGGTACCACGGGGGCGTTCAGTCGTCTATAGGAATCTTCTATCTCAATGGCTCGTCGAGCCATTGCTTCTGCCTCCTCCGCCCTACCCAATGCAGCAAGTACAAAAGCGTAATTCCTATATCCCGCGGCGGTATTGGGATGTGCTTTACCAAAAACCTTCTCATATATCCCAACAACGCGCCCTATCAATGGTTCCGCGTCCGCATATTTGCCTTGAACAAAGTAGAGGCCTGCAAGATTATTGAGGCTCTCAGCTATGCCGGGATGTTCAGATCCGAGTACCTTCTCTCTTATCTCCAATGTCCGAACGTATAGGGGTTCAGCTTTCTCATACTGCCCCTGGTCGAAGTAGAGTTGCGCCAAATTGTTGAGGGTTGAGGCAGTATTGGGATGTTCTTGTCCTAACACTTTCTCATTTATCTCCAGCGCCCGGATGAGAAGGGGTTCCGCCTTCTCATGCAGCCCCTGATCATCATAGAGAACTGCCAGATTGTTGAGACTTAAGGCAGTATTAGGATGTTCGACTCCGAGTGCCCTCTCTCTTATCTCCAATGTCCGAATGTATAGGGGTTCAGCTTTCTCATACCGGTGCTGAGTTTTGTAGAGAACTGCCAGATTGTTGAGGCTTGTCATCGTATCAGGATGTTCTGTCCCCAACACTTTCTCATTTATCTCCAGCGCCTGAACGAGGAGGGGTTCAGCAGCGATAAAGTTGCCCATATTGTAATAAAGCGAAGCCAATATCTCCCTGATTCTTGCTTCCGCTAGGGGATCGCGGAGGCTTTCAGGAAGAACCTCGTATTCGTACAGCATTTTGGTGAGGGTTTCAACACGCTCTTGTTTTTCGTCATAAGGCAGTCCTTCCAAAGCAATATTCCCCAATGAAGTAAGGCTCTGGGTAAAGTGTTTGAGGGAGTCGGGGGATGGTGCGAAGGTGAAGAGACCACTCCGAACAGAGAAGAAGTCGGGTGCATCCCGGCGGATGAGATTGACGAGGTATTGAGGCGCCCATATGACGAAAGCACATGGGACTTCCTTATAAAAGTAATTTCGCGCCGCATTGAGATTGAGAATAAAAGGAATGCGATTCGGTTCTACATCGGCAGGTATCCATGCTTCCATACCATAGATAAAAACAGCATCAGGTGTCGGTTTATCCAGAATGTCGTGGAGGTCGTGCAGGAGATTGCGTGTTTCTTTCCGGACAGGAATACGCTGTATTCGGAGTTTGGGAACGCGCGTTTGGAGTTCATTCATCAAGCGTTCACGATCATCGGCGCGATTGCAGGTAACAAAGAGCAGCGTGAAACCTTTGGCAAGTTGGAGCGCGCGGGCAAGAGCGAGGAGATCGCTGGACTCATCGGGGATTTGTGGGGCGAAGGGATCGTACTCATCCATCTTGGAAGTGCCTTACGGTTGATTTGTGGCGGGGTTATGGGTCGGTGCGATATTGGCATCGGCGGCTTTCGCATCCACATCGGCAAGCGCGTGCTTGAATTGATTGAGTTGACGGACAATAGGATGCACAGCATACCAGGGAGCATCGAGATTAAAAGGATCCGCTTCTACGCCCCCATTGATATACTCCAGAATACAGACTTGTTCGAGCATGGCGCGATAGTCGGAATCAGAATTATCAATCTGCTGTTCGGCATCCCGCTCCAACATGGCGAGTTTGATCCAGCGAGTGGGGGAAAGAGAAGTACTCAGAAGTCCGATAGTAGGCGCAAGAGAGCGTTGCGCGGCTTTGAGCGTGATAGGCGGTGATTCGACTTCGTTGATGGCGCGGCGTACAAAGTTCATGAGGTCTCGAATGTCGCCGCCACAATAGGTCAAGAGCCAATCGAGAGCGTCCTCCTCGAATAGGGTGTTTAGCGCATCAGTCCCGGCGCGCTTTTCCAATATTCTGCGCAAGCGTTGTTTGCCCTGTTCATAGGGTGCGTGGGTTTTTCGCTCCTCAACCTTAATCATCGGAAGAACAAAAGGAGCCGTGCCATACACGGTTTCGAGCTTCTTCCCTTCCAGACGAATCAGGGGAAGCGGAACCGTGTAAACTACATGGGCTTCGAGGCCGAGCAATTGCGGGGCTTTTTCGATAAAGAGTTCCCGCTGGGATTCTTCGCCTTCCTTGCGTCCATCGAAGCGTTGTATCTTTTCGAGATTGTCAAGGATGATTACAATCTCCGTATAAGGTGCTTCGTTGGAACCGTACTTCCGCTGCCGAATTTTCAGTCGCGCTTCGGCAAAGACAGTGTTGATTTCGTTGAGGAGAGAGGTCATTTTCGGAAGCAGCGTCTCCCGAACTTTCTGACGGGCTTCCGGGGCTTTCTGAAGACGCTGTATCTTGATTTTGGCTGCCGCCAGCGAAAGCTCTCCCTCTTTAAGTTCGACATCACTGAGAAAGAATTTCTTGATCTCTTCAAGGCGTTTGGCGAAATAGGTGTCTTTGAGTTCGATACCAAGCCTGTCTCGAAAGGTAGCAGCGACTTCGGCAACGATGGCAAGAAAAATGTCGGTGGGGGTTACGTCGTAATCATCCAGATACTCTCCAGCATCCAGATAGATGGGGAAATAGCGTTTACCATCGGCATTGGGCGGACAGGTTTCCAGGGTTTGGCGAAGATGTTCGAGTTCGGAAGACTTTCCGCTTCCGAGATGGCCGGAAAAGAGACAATGGCGGAAGTGCCCTGCTTGCGTCCTGTTGAGGTCATCAAGAAATCGGCGAGTGAATGCGTTGTTGCCTCGCACGGCGGAACAGTCCACATAATATTCGCTTGTGGCGGGTTCAAGCGGATCGCAGGCTTGATAAAGTCTGGTCAGCACATCACTCATGATGTTGTCTCCATAGCGCAAGCACGCATACCGTATTATACCGCAGGTTTATGGAAGTCGGCGAACACGGGGCGGTCCGGACGTTTCCATAAACCTGTAGGAGTTGCGCCTGGATTATCTCTTGCCGCGCTTGGGCTTGTCGTAGAGGGTTTTGTCTTTGCCCAACGTGGAGGTGGTCTCGTTTTTGCCGACATCGGACTTGGGCGCGATCTTGCGCAGTTCGTTCACCTCGTCGCGCAGTTCGGCGGCGTACTCGAAATTGAGGGCGCGGGCGGCCTCCTTCATCTCCTTTTCGAGGCCGCGAATGACCTCCTCGATCTGATCCAGCGACATCGTGCCGGGGTCCTTCTTGAGGCGTGCCACGGAGTTCTCGGCGGAGTACTGGCCGCCCCGCTCACGCACGGCGTACTCGCCGTCCACGCTCCCGGCCTGGATCAAATCGCGGATGGCCTTGCGGACCGTCTGCGGCGTGATGCCGTGCGCCTCGTTGTAGGCGACCTGCTTCTCGCGGCGGCGGTTCGTCTCCTGGATGGCCCGATCCATGCTACCGGTGAGATTGTCGGCGTAGAGGATGACCTGCCCGCCGACATTGCGGGCGGCGCGGCCTATCGTCTGAATGAGGGAGGTCTCGGAGCGGAGGAAGCCCTCCTTATCGGCGTCCAGAATGGCGACCAGCGAGACTTCGGGCAGGTCGAGGCCCTCGCGCAGGAGGTTGATACCCACCAGGACGTCGTGGACCCCTAAGCGCAGGTTGCGCAGGATCTCCGTGCGCTCCAGCGTCTTGATGTCGCTATGCAGGTAGGTAACCTTGATCTTCAGGTCCTCCAGGTACTCGGTCAAGTCTTCGGCCATCTTCTTGGTGAGCGTGGTGACCAGGACGCGCTCCTCCCTCTCCACCCGCCGGCGGATCTCCTCGATCAGGTCGTCGATCTGCCCCTTGGTGGAGCGGACCACCACCTCGGGGTCTATCAGGCCGGTGGGCCGGATGATCTGCTCGACGATCTGCGCCGAGTGCTCCTTCTCGAAGGGGCCGGGTGTGGCGGAGACGAAGATAGCCTGCCCGATATGCTCCTCGAACTCGTGCCACTTGAGGGGGCGGTTGTCGGCGGCGGAGGGGAGCCGGAAGCCATACTGGATCAGGATGTCTTTGCGGGCCTTGTCGCCGTTGTACATACCGCGCACCTGTGGGAGGGTCTGGTGGCTCTCGTCCACGACCAATAGGAAGTCCTTCGGGAAGTAATCCAGGAGGGTGTGGGGCGCAGTGCCGGGGAGCCGCCCGTCCATAAAGCGCGAGTAGTTCTCGATGCCGGAGCAGTAGCCCAACTCCTTCATCATCTCGATGTCGAAGTGGGTGCGCTGCTCGATACGCTGGGCCTCGATCAGTTCGTCGCGGCGTTTGAAGTAGGCGATGCGCTCCGCCAACTCCTCCTCGATCTCGGTGATGGCGCGCTTGAGCCGGTCCTGCCCGGCCACGAAGTGGGAGGCGGGGAAGACCGTGATGCTGTCGCGGGCGCCGAGGACTTCGCCGGTAAGCGGATCGGCCAGGGTGATCTTCTCCACGTCGTCGCCGAAGAACTCGACCCGAATGAGGATCTCCTCGTCGGCGGGTTGGATTTCGAGGGTATCGCCGCGGACCCGGAACGAGCCGCGCACCAGCTCCATGTTGTTGCGGGTGAACTGCATGTCGATCAGGCGGTGGAGGGCGTCTTCGCGGTCATACGGGTTGCCGCGCTGGAGCGAGAGGACGGTCCGCTGGTACTCTTCGGGCGAGCCGAGGCCGTAGATACAGGAGACGGAGGCGACCACAATGACGTCCCGCCGTTCCAGCACCGCCTGGGTGGCGGAGTGGCGCAGGCGATCTATCTCATCGTTGATCGAGCTGTCCTTCTCGATAAAGGTGTCGGTCTGGGGAATGTAGGCTTCGGGCTGGTAGTAATCGTAGTAGGAGACGAAGTACTCGACGGCGTTCTCCGGGAAGAAGTCGCGGAACTCGCCGCACAACTGCGCGGCCAGGGTCTTGTTGTGGGCAATGACCAGCGTGGGCCGCTGCACCTTCTGAATCACTTGAGCCGCCGCGTAGGTCTTTCCCGTTCCAGTCGCTCCTAATAAAGTCTGAAATCTCTTGCCATCGTTTAATCCCTGCACCAACTTTTCGATGGCCTGGGGCTGGTCGCCGCCCGGTGTGTAGTCCGAAATGAGTTTGAACTCGCCCACGCCGCACCTCCCTCTATGGTTCATATAATAGTAGACATAATAGTATACCATACGAACCTGGAGCGTAGGAGTTTCACGGCGAAATTATCTTGTTGAATACCTCACATCCAGACCCAAGCCCCTTATATTGCGCGATGGGCTAAAGCCCGTCGCTACGGGCCTTCGGCCAAATGTCCCCCTGCGGGGACATGTACCGGCCCAGAGTTTGTACATGTCGGCGAAGGCCGACATTTGGCCGAAGGCCCGTAGCGAGGGAGTTTACTCCCTTGTGAAAATCAGGCGGTCCGGTGCAAAATGTGGTCATACGAATCACCGGCAGAGCGCCCTATGGAGATTCTCTTTTCTCGGCAGGTACAACATAGAGCATGCCCCGATAGATGAAGCTTATTTGCTTGCCATCCGGGAGCCATTGAACATCCTCGAGTTGATCGCCAGAAGGGGTATTGGCTCGCGTATTTGCCGGTACGTGGCCAAGTTCATACAGCCCCTGTCCATCTTGCCTGCTCACCCACAGCCCTTCCGTGGCAATAGATCTTTCCTGAATGGAAGGAATGAGGCGATGAATCCAAGACATGAAGTGAATAGGCTTCTCATTACGGACATAATAGACGATCCTATTCTGGTCAGGAGATGCAAAGCTCTGCAAAAGGTTCCTGTTGTCCGGTAAAGTGAAGGCGTAGCTGTGGAGCGTCCGTTCCTCATCAACTGCTTCGTAATCCCGGCGTCTAATAATGATGTGAATTTGGGAACGATCGCTATCACTGGATTCAATGGAGGTCTCCGTTGGTGCGATTTCGTAATATCGTTTCAGGCTGCTTTTGGCCTGATAGGAGGAAGCGGGATAATTATGATCCTTCTTGGAATTCTCAATATCGTATACTTTCAGTTCGGTTATCTTCGGGTTCAGATTTCGTTCGCTACCCTCTTCCTTGTAGATGACAACATAATGCAAATTATCTAACCAAAAAGTCATATCAGGTTCGTCCATTTCCAGTTTTCGAAAATGGCTGCCATCCAACATAGCCACTACAGGTTCAAACCCTCCACGCCCTCCTGCAATATTATTAACCCAGTATATCCAGGTTCCATGGGGTTCAAACCCGAAGGGAGCATCCCAAAGTGGACTTCCGTACTTATTGATCAGATCGCTTAGTCCAGACAGGCGCATTCTTGAGCCAGTGTTCAGGTCGAAGAGATCGGCATGACCTTGCCATCCGCCGTAACCACCATCGAATCCTTCATGGTCGGTAGAAATAATGAGGAGGCGGTTGGATGATAACCAGTAACCGCTCTCTTTTGCTTCTTCCGAACTGTCCACAGTCCTATCCAGGTGGACTACCGGGCGTGCCTTATCCGTTAACTGACGCTCCTTGGGCAAAAACAGATAAAAACCTATGGCCAACAAGCCGCCGATTACTCCGATCCCTGCCAGCCATAATCCTTTTCGTTTGCCGGTCGTTCCCATTTGCTATCGCTTCCTCGAATCGCTCATGCGTGCGCTACCCGTTCATTCGCTTTCGTGTGTCGGATTCCCTCGTTGCAGCCCGGTCAATGGGAAAAAGTGCTATCATTCTCTCAGCGAAACGAAATGGGCGCACGGAAAGCATGAGAGGCCAGTTCATGAAGGTAGTGGTGACGGGTGCGACGGGAGTGATCGGGAAGCCGCTGTGCGGGTTGCTGCTGGAGGCAGGGCATCAGGTGGTGGTGTTCTCGCGCGATGCGGCGAAGGCGCAGGCGACGCTGGGCGCAAAGGTCGAGAGCGTGGCCTGGGGCGGGCAGGCGGGGTCGGAGTGGAGGGCGGCGTTTGGCAGCGCGGATACAGTGGTGCATCTGGCGGGCGAATCGGTAGGCGGGCAGCGCTGGAATGATGCCTTCAAGGAGAAGATCCGCCGTTCCCGTGTGGACACCACCCGTACGCTGGTGGAGGCGATGGCCCAATCGGAGCGCAAACCCGCTGCGTTTGTCTGCGCCTCCGCTGTGGGATTTTACGGCGACCGCAGGGATGAAACGCTGAACGAAGATTCGCCGCCCGGCAGCGACTTTCTGGGGCAGGTCTGCAAGGAGTGGGAGGCGGAGGCGCAAAAGGCCGAAGCGCTCGGGGTGCGGGTCGCGCGGATGCGGATCGGCATCGTGCTGGGCAAGGAGGGCGCGCTGGAGAAGATGCTCCACCCCCTGCCGCTGCCCCTCTCGCCCTGGAAGCTGGGCCTGGGAGGGCCGCTGGGCAGCGGCAAGCAGTGGATGCCCTGGGTCCATCTGGACGATACGGCGGGCCTCTTCTTCTGGGCCACAACGAACGACGCCGTCTCCGGCCCAATCAACGTCGCAGCGCCGGACCCCGTTACCAACGCGGAGTTCTCCCACGCCCTGGGCCGGGCGCTGCATCGGCCCTCCTTCGCCGCCGTGCCCGCATTCGCCCTGAAAGCCATGCTGGGCGAGTTTGCCGAAATCCTGCTGGGCGGGCAGCGCCTGCTCCCCTCCCGCGCCCTCGCCTTGGGGTACACTTTCCGGTATCCCGAACTGGATGCGGCCTTACAGTCGTTAGTGTAAATGTCTTCGACACGCTACCATGAGCGAGATCCCCCTCACAACCTATCAGCCGGAGGACCTGGAGGCCGTGGTCGCCTTACTGCGCCGGGCGCTGCCCGCCGAACCGATCACGACGCCTCGTTTCGCCCGGATCGTGCTGCTGGACCCGAATTTCGCCCCCTCCGGCACGTTCGTCGCCCGGCAGGGAGAGGAAGTCTGCGGGTTCCTGTTGGCCCTGGCGCGGCAGCGTCCGCTGGAAGACGCGCCTCTGGAGACGGATCGGGGCTGGATCACGCTGTTTGCCGTGGCGGAGGAGGCGCGGGGCCAGGGTATTGGCGGCGCGCTGCTGAATGCGGCAGAGGGCTGGCTGCGCCAACGGGGCCGCACAACGGTCTGGATCTCCCCCTATGCGCCGGGCTACTGGACGCCCGGAGTGGACGAGGCGGCCTACCCGGCAGGGCTGGCCTTCCTCCAGCGGCGTGGCTATGAAACGGTAACGCGCCCGCTCTCGATGGATGCCTCGCTGGTCGGGTGGCGTCCGCCGGAGTGGGCTGCCGAGCGCGAAGCGGCCCTGAAGCCGATGGGCGTGCGCTTCGAGCCGTTTACCCCGCCTCACATCGGGCCGCTGCTGGACTTTCTACGGCGCGAGTTCCCCGGCGACTGGCAGCGCCATGTCCGCGAAACGCTGCACGCTATTCTGGCGGGGCGGCGGCCTGCGGAGGAGCTGCTGCTGGCAATGGAGGGGGGAGCGGTGATCGGGTTTGCGCAGAGCGAAGGGGAGCGCTTCGGCCCATTCGGAGTGGGCGCAGGCGAACGGGGGCGCGGCGTGGGGGCGGTACTCCTCTTTCAGGCGCTGGATGGGATGCGCGCGCGCGGCCTGCACAACGCCTGGTTCCTCTGGACCAACGATGCGACTGCCGACCGCCTCTACCGCAGCGCAGGGTTTCGTGAGACCCGGCGTTACGCGGTGCTGCGCAAAGATCTGACCTCCTCGGTGTGAGGGCGAGCAGCGCATTTACCGGATAAGGTCAGAACCTTGACGGAAGCGTCGGATAGGAGATCACAATATCGGGAGGGTCCTGCCCCCGCGATAGGATGCTGCCGTCTCCATTGTCGTCGGCCAGATTGACGCCGACACTGTATAACAGAAAGCCCTGCTCCGTCCGCCGGTAGTGGAGCGGCTGGTGCGAAAACGGGTCGAGGGGAAGGGTCGGCGAGAGCGCTTCCAGACTCTCCGGAAAGTGTCCGGTTTTCAGGCGATAGGCAAAGAGCGCCAGTTGCGTGCGGCGCAAACGCTGGTGCGCCGTGATGACGATCAGCCGCTGCGCGGTATCCGAACAGTCGGGTTCCAAATAATAGTTCATCTCATACGTCGGCTTGAAGTGACGCCTCTGGCCGGCACTGTTCGCCTTCTCCTCTTCGGTGACCGCCCTCACCTCCCGAAACATCTCCATGGGGTCCCCCCCGGACGCATGGACATGCGCGAAGATGCGACGCCAAAATGAGAGACAGCGCGCCTCCCAGGCGTCCTGAACCTCTCCCCGTGTAACATGGGGCGGGTACGGAGGAGGATACCCGGAGAAGAGCACTTTTCGATCTTTTTGATGCAACAGCGCGATGGTCTGGAGGCGCATGAGACACTCCCCACGCAGCGCTTGCTCGAAGTCCATCGGCGTATCGAGAACATCTTCGATCGCATCGGCCCCGGCCAGCACTTCGGGCCGATGGCCGAACTGCTGCACCGTCCGAATCAGAGGTCTCTCCAGAATGGAATCCAGCGTGAAGCGGGTCGCCAGGGAGTAGATCCGGGGGTCCTGCCCCAGATGCCGGGTGATCTGTGCGGCGATGCGGAGGGAGTGGAGGGCTTGCAGAGGCTGTTTTGCATCGCATTGCAGGACGGCCTGCACCGCGAACAGGCGGACCAGCCCGCGCATATAGCCATAGTCGGGATACGGCTGATTGACGCCCTGCTGCCAATCGGGCTGAAAATCGCA
>Ga0070734_10005439_pt1 | contig 11252 bp, 5 predicted proteins | sample Coa_R1_8_FD_66444 | JGI IMG/M metagenome (GOLD analysis project Ga0070734, IMG submission 66444) | Surface soil microbial communities from Centralia Pennsylvania, which are recovering from an underground coalmine fire - Coalmine... | ecosystem: Environmental > Terrestrial > Soil > Unclassified ...
GCTGCCGCCGGTGCGATACGACACCGATCAGAAGAAGGTCGCGTTCTTTCGCGACCTGCTTCGCAACCTGCGGTCCACGCCGGGCCTTCGCCGCGCCGCCGTCGCCTGGTACCTGCCCATGATGGGCAGCGCCGGAACTCCGGTTCAGGACGCAAACCGGCCCGTGCTGCGGCTCAACGAACGGCCGATCGCCACCCTCATCCCGGTTTCTCCTGGATATTTTTCCACTCTCCAGATCCCGCTTCGGCGCGGCCGCGATTTTACGGAATACGACACCGCGGAGTCCCAGCGTGTCGCGATCATCAACGAGAGCGCCGCGCGCCGCTTCTGGCCTGCTTATCCAGCCGGCCCCAATCCTATCGGGCAACGGCTGCTGGTTGGTGGAATCAACCCGCACGCCGCCGAAATCGTCGGCATCGTCGCCGACGTGCATCAGGACCTCGAAACGAATGTCTGGGCCGAAACTGTATACACGGTATTCACGCAGAATCCCCAAACTGCGGCGGTCCTGGCCATCCGAACGGCCGGCAACGCGCTCGGTTCCGCCGGCGCGGCGCGTGCGCAAGTCCAAACTGTCGACCGCGATCAGCCGATCGCCGGCGTGCGCACTATGGAAGATCTGGTCGAAGCTGCCCTCGGACAGCGCCGCGTACTCGCGCCGCTGCTCGCCTCGTTCGCCTTCGTGGCGCTCGCGCTTGCGCTGCTGGGCATTTACGGCGTAATCGCCTACTCAGTGGCGCAGCGGACCCGCGAAATGGGCATCCGGCGCGCCCTCGGCGCGCAACACACCGACATCCTGCGGCTGGTGGTCGGTCAAAGCCTTCTGTTGGCCCTCACCGGAGTCGCCCTGGGCATTGCCGGCGCGGTCGCGCTCACTCGCGTCATGACCGGCCTCCTATTCCACGTCAGCCCCACCGATCCGGTTACCTTCGCTGCCGTCGCAGTCTCGTTCCTGGTGGTTGCGCTCGCCGCCAGTTATCTCCCCGCTCGGCGCGCCGCGGCTATCGATCCGATGGCCGCGTTGCGCATTTAACCGCAACCGTTACCGCTTATCCACCACGACCGCTCCGCCTTTCACCACCAATTTCGTGTTCAGCCAGTTCCAATAGCCCTCGAGTGGATCTCCGGCCAGCAGGATGATATCGGCAAGCTTCCCCGGCTCCAGCGTGCCGAGCTCATCGCCCATGTTGATGTACGCCGCTGTGTTCGGCCCCATCATCTTGATCAGATCCTTCATCGAGAACATGATGTTTAGCAGCTTCAGCTCATGGTCTAGCCCGGCTCTCGGATCGTAGCCCGTATCGGTGCAATAGCCGAGGACGGCGCCGGCATCCCAAACCGTGCGCGCATTCACCGGCATGTAGCCCGCTTCTTCGCCGAGGCGAACGCCATCGATAATGCCCTCGGGCCACGACTTGCCGTCGCGGAATCGCGGCTTGTTGTCGTTGGCGAACACCCCAAATACCGGCGTGCCGAAGCTCGCGGTCCCCAACACCATCGCTCCTGCGGCCGCCACTTTTTTCGCGTCTTCCTTGCTCGTCCAATCCTTGTTGGGCAGGTGCACCAGCCGCTTCACACCGGCATCGACCGCGGCCACCATCGCCGGCGTGCTGACCGCATGGACCTGGATCGTGACACCGTCCTTCTTGCCTTCGTCCAATACCGCGCGGAGGTTCTCCAATTCCTTGGCCGTCGGCCCCGGCGTCGGACGCAGCACGATCTCACCGGTAAACTTGACCCCCATCGCCGCCATCTTTCGGATTTCGCCCCGCGCCGCCTCCTCCGTCAGATTGCCCAGCTGAAAGAGCGCGCCCGAAGGAATAATCCGCGGCCCGTTGATCATTCCCTTTTCAATGTGATCCCGCAGCGTAATGTTCCCTTCGGCCGGTCCGCCTCCCGAAAGAATCGTCGTATACCCCGCTTCGAGCAGCGCCTGCATCTCCGCCTTCTCGTTGGGGCCGGTATTGATGTGCTTGTGCGCGTCGATGAAGCCGGGCATCGCCGTCATGCCCTTCGCGTCGATCGTGCGCCCGCTCGGGCTCGATGGCGCGCCCGCCGCCACGGAAACAATCTTCCCCGCGCGCACCACAATCGATCCGCGCGGGATTACCGCGCCGTTCGCACCGATAATCCGCGCATTGGTGATTGTGACATCCTGCGCGGCGAGCAACCCTGCGCCGGCCGCCGCCAGACAGGCGAGTCGTGCAAACTTATATCGCATCATTCGGTTTTCCTCGGACTGTGCCTGCTCAGGCTTTCAGGAGCCCTTGTACGTATGCCGGCTTCAGCGGCAACCGCCGCGCCTGCTTCCCGGTCGCGTCGAACAATGCCGCCGCGATCGCCGGCGCTGCCAGCGCATTCGCCGCTTCCGATCCGCCGCCGTAAGCGCCCACCTCGGGCCGGTTGAGCAGCACCACGTTGACCTCCGGAATATCGGCCATCCTCAGAATCGGGTAGCTCCGCCAGTCGCGCACCGTGATTGCGCCTTCGTCGAACCGCGCTTCTTCCAGCAGCGCATGGCTGATCCCCATCACCGCCCCGCCTTGCACCTGCCGCTTCAGTTGTAGAGGGTTCACGACGATTCCCGGGTCCACCGCGATCGTGTACTTCTCCACCTGGATCGCGCCCGTCGCCGGCGTCACCGCGATCTCGCACACGCACGCCCAATAAGTCCCCGAACGGAACATCACCGAGATGCCGCGGCCCCGCACCGGCTTGTCACCGGCCGCGATTGCATGATTGGCCGGCGAGGGCCGCGTCTGCCACCCCGATGCCTCCCTCACCGCCTTGAGCACTCCGATCACGCGGTCTTCGGTTGCATGATCGATGCGGAACTGGATCGCATCCGCGCCCGCCAGTGCCGCCGCTTCGTTCACCGCCAGCTCGCGCGGAAAGTTCTGCTGGTATTGTCCCGGCGTGCGCATGCTGTGATCGCGCAGCCCGATCGCCAGCGGAGATGCCTTCTCGCCTACCTGGAACGTGCCGTGCCCGCGCTCCGCCAGGATCGCCACGCCGTCATAGATCCACGGATCCTGAATGTCGTTCACCGTCGAGCCGATGAAATCCGCTTTCTCATTGGGAGCCGCCATCGTCGGCAGCCCCGCCAGGATCGCGCCCACCGGCCGGTCGTCCTGCATCGCCGGCATGTAGTGATCCACCTGGTACGCCACCATCTTGCCTTTCGCGTCCAGCCCGATTTCCACATCGGAGAACGCCGCCGGCGATTGCGTCGACCATTGAAAATCTTCCGGCCGCATCCACTGCACTCTTACCGGCTTGCCCACCGCCTTTGACAGAATCACCGCTTCGTCTTCGGCTCCGGCGTTGCCGCCGTTCGACCGCCCGTAATGGCCGGCGCCGGAAAACGTCCGCACCACGATCTGGTCGATCGATGTGCCCAGCATCTGCGCGATCTCACCCCGCAGCGCCTGCGGGTTCTGGTTATGCGTGTAGATCTGCACCGTGCCGTCCGGCCGCGCATCGGCCAGCGCCATCGTCGGACCGATCGGCGCGTGCTTCATGAATGGCATCTCGTACGTCGCCTTCAGCGTCTTCGCCGCGCCCGCGAGCGCTTTCGGCGCGTCCCCGCGGCTCTTGTCGCTCTTGGTCACCCGCGTCGTCTTCCAGTCCGCGCCCCTTAGGTGCGTGAACAGGTTGCCGTCGCCCGGCAGTCCCTTCCATTCCGTCCACTTCGTCGAACCCGCCACCTGCTGCGCGGCCTGGATCGCCTCCCACTCTGTGGGCGCCACCACGCCCACCAGGTTGCCCTTCACCACCACCTGCGCATTCGGGAACCGCTTCTTGTCCAGTTCCCCCGCCGCCACCAGCTTCGAGCCCAGCGTCTTCGGATGCACCATCCGCGCGTGCAGCATCCCCGGCAGCCGCACATCGGTCGCCCACTGCTCCTTCGCCGCCACTTTGGCTGCGATCACGCTGTTGCGGTACGGCTTCCCGATGATCGTGTACTCCTTGACCGGCTTCATTGGTGGATTGCCCGTCACCGTCAGCCCCATCGGGCTGGTCAGCATGCCGGTCACTGGGATTGTGAGGTTCAGCCGCTGCCCCTTCACCAGTTCGCCGTACGAAATCTTTTTCCCGCCGCCCGAAAATACGCCGTCTTTTGCCGTGATCTGTCCCTTCGGAACGCCCAGCCGCTTCGACCCCAACTCCAGTAGCGCCTGATACGTGTACGCCGCCGCTTTGCGGATATTCGGCGTGCCGCGCCCCAGGAAATCGAAAGCGCCGCTGCCGTCCGGCGTGCGATCTGTATCACCCATGACAACTGTGGTGATCGCCTCGAATTTCGCGCTCAGTTCTTCGGCCACGATCTGCCGGTACGCCGTAAAAGTCGTCCCCTGCCCGAAATCGCTCTTGCCCGTGCGTATCAGAATCGTATTGTCCGGGTGAATCTCGATCCAGGAACCGGGCAGCGTCGGGTCGAGCGTGTTCTTCCCTGCGGCCTTGACGGCCTTGTTCCACACCGCGCTGCCTGCCATCCCGAAACCCACCAGCAGCGCCCCGCCCGTTTGCACCAGCTGTCTGCGCGTCAGTTTGGCGCCGAAAACGTTCACGCCTTTGTCATTCGCCTGCGCCATCGCTCACCTCCCCTTCGCCATCGCTACGGCCGCGCGCTGCACGGCCTCGATGATCGCGGTATAGCTGCCGCACCGGCAGAGATGGGGCGACGGCCCCGAGTTGGTGAACGCCTCCTTGATTTGCGTAACACTCGGCTGCGCCGTACGCTCCAGCAACTCGGTCGCTTTGATCATCATTCCGTTCTGGCAAAAACCGCAAAGCGGCGTCTGTTCCTCAATCCACGCCTGCTGTACCGGGTGCAGCGTCTTCTCCGCCTCGGCCCCGGAAAGCCCCTTCTGTTGCGCCCACCGCGCCCCCAGCCCCTCCAGCGTGGTGACCTCCTTGCCGGAAGCCGCTGAGAGCGGCGTCACGCAGGAACGGATCTCTTTGCCATCGAGCAGTACCGAGCACGATCCGCATTGCGCCAGCCCGCAGCCGAACTGCGGCCCGCTCAGCTCCAGATCGTTTCGCAGGACATATAGAAGCGGAGTGTCTGCCGGCGATTGAATCTCGCGCCGCACTCCATTGACCGTCACCGTCACCATGACAACTCCTCCGTACGGATTGCGCCGATTTTGGTCCATCTTATCAGGAACCCTGGGGCAGGATGACCCGGCCTTAAGCTGTACCGACACAGTATGATCCCTTACAAACGTGGAAAACAAACGATTTCAAATGTGCGCCAAGTGGCCGTTTAATTGTGAGGAGAGGCACCGGCGTGAAACTCCATCGAATCCTTTTCGCTTGTTTGACCGTCGCAACGGCCATTGCCGCTCCCATTACGATTTCGCCGCAGAGTTTGCCGGGCGGTGTCGTGGGAGTCGCCTATTCGCAGACGCTGACGGCGTCTGGCGGTGCCGGCTCGCCGTACACCTGGGCTGTCGCCACCGGGACTTTGCCCGCCGGGCTCTCGCTGAACACATCGACCGGCGCCATCACTGGAACTCCTACCGCCGCCGCTATCTCGACCTTCACAATTTCCGCGACTGATTCGATGGCGGCGTCTGCTACCCAGGGTTTCACTGTCACCATAGCTGCTTCCTCGACGCCAACCACAATCACGCTCGCAAGCACCGTAAATCCCTCCGGCTACGGCCAGCCGGTCGGTCTGATGGCATCGGTTACGCCGGTTCCGACCACCGGTTCAGTCACTTTCTATGATGGCGTCATCGTCCTGGGCACCGTGCCCGTATCCAACGGTCAGGCCGTCCTCACCACCATCACGCTCGGACCCGGCGCTCATTCGTTGCGGGCTTATTTCAACGGACTTCCGCTTTTTGGCGCGAGCACGTCGGCGGCACTGTCGCAGACAGTCAGCGCGTTGCCCGATAACTTTTTTCGAAATTCCGTCATCAGCACGTCTCCGGCAGCCGCCGGTTCTCCGCTCGCGGTTACCGATCTCAACGCTGATGGCAAAGCCGATGTGGTCACAACTACCGGCGTGGCTCTCGGCAACGGCGATGGCACCTTTCAGGCCCTCGTCGCCACGGCCGCCGCGCCCATCGCCGTCGGCGACTTCAACGGTGATGGCAAACTCGATCTCGCCACCTCCGGCGGCGTGCAGCTCGGCAATGGAGACGGCACTTTCCAGCCGCTCATCGCCTACCCGCAAGCCGCGGGGACCGTAGCCGCAGTTGCCGACTTTAACGCCGATGGCAAGGCCGATCTCGCCACTTCGACCGGCATTCTCTTAGGCAATGGTGACGGCACGTTTCAGCCGCTGAGCGGTTATTCCTCCGGCCAGTTCAGCGTCGGATCCTCTACGATCACGCTCACACCCCAGGGCCCGGTGGTCGCCGGCGATTTCAACCACGACGGCAAACCGGACGCCTTTGTCGTGTATCAATGGAATGTCGTTCAGGCCGGCAGCAACAATTCCTGCACCGGTTATACCGCCACGCCGCTGTTCGGCAATGGCGACGGCACGTTTCAGGGGCTGTCGCTTCACCCCTCCGGCACGACGGATTCCCCTGTGCCCGGCATCGCGTTGGGTACAGCCGGCTGTCTGCCCAGTACTGTGCCGGCTCCGCCCCCACTCCTTTCCTTCACTGTGGCTGACCTCAACGGAGATGGCAAAGACGACATCGTGCTGCACATCCCCGGTGGCGTCCTGACGTATACCAGCAATGGCGATGGTACATTCGCTCACGGTGCGGGCGATGTCGTTTCCGTCGCGGCTCCCAACGGCTCTACCGGTTTCTCGTCCGCCCTGGGCGTGGCGGTGGCTGACTTCAACGCCGATGGCAAGCTTGATATTGCAGTCTCCAACCCGGATAACAGCGCCGTCGAAGTCTTCCTCGGCAACGGTGATGGCAGCTTGCAGCCCGGCGTTTTGTGGCCCATCGCCAACGCGGGCGCAGCAGTAGCAGTCGTCGCCGGCGATTTCAATGGCGACAACCGTGCCGACCTCTTGTCCGGGCTCAGCTCGCCCAATTCTCTCGCCGTCTTATTGGGAACCACGGTCGCCGCGCCGCTCAAGATCACCACTACCTCGCTGCCGTTCGCGACCATCGGCACCGCCTATACCGCCACCCTCGCGGCCGGCGGCGGCACGCCCCCGTACAAGAATTGGGCCGTCATCGGCGGATCGCTTGCCAGCGGCTTGAGCTTGAATGCCGCCAGCGGCGTGATCAGCGGTACGCCGGCCGGCGTTGCCACCGGCGGCTTTAACGTGACCGTCCAGGATAGCGGCAATGCATCGGCGCCGGCGCAGCTGCTGACCATCAGCATCGCGACGCCGATCACGGTGGCCGCCCAAAGCCTGCCCGGCGGAGTCACCGGAACCGCGTACGTGCAGCAGACGCTGACCGCGACCGGCGGCCTCGGCCTGCCCTACACCTGGACCGTTTCTTCCGGTTCCCTGCCACCCGGCCTCACACTCAATTCCACAACCGGCGTGATTAGCGGCACCCCCACCTCGGCGACCGGTAGTCCCTTTCAGTTCAGCGTCACCGCCGCGGATCGCGAGGGCCGCATTTCGGGCGCGCAGAATTTTTCGATCACCATTACCACCGCTCCCCTCGTCATTGCGCCGAAAACGCTCCCAGGCGGCTTCATCGGCACCGCTTACCCTTCGCAGACCTTGACGGCCACCGGCGGCGTCGGAAGCACATATACCTGGGCTGTCGCTTCCGGCTCCCTGCCGCCCGGGCTTAGCCTGAACACATCCACCGGCGTGATCAGCGGCACCCCCACTACCGCCGGTTCGTACCAGTTCAGCATCACCGCGGCCGATTCGCAGGGGACCATCTCGGGCGCGCAGAGCTTCGCAATCGTCATTGTGAGCCCCACTGCGCCCGGCGTCGCGCTGCAGTTTCAGCCGGTGCCTCCTTGCCGCGTCTTCGATAGCCGCAACACGGCCGGGCCTCTCGGCGGACCGTTCCTCGCCGGCGGTGTCGCGCGCACGATCCCGGTTTCCAGCGCGTGCGGCGTTCCCGCGAACGCGGCCGCCTATTCGCTCAACATCACGGTCGTGCCGCGCGCCGGCACTTTGAGTTTCCTGAGTATCTGGCCCGCCGGGCAGCCCCTGCCGCTCGTCTCCACGCTCAATTCGCTCGATGGCTCCGTCATCGCCAATGCGGCTGTTGTTCCCGCGGGGACGGCGGGCGCGATCAATGCCTTCGCTACCAATGACACGGATCTGGTAATCGATATCAACGGCTACTTCGTGCCCCCATCCTCCGGCACGCTTCAGTTCTACCCGTTGACGCCGTGCCGCCTTCTCGACACGCGGAATTCCCCCGGCACGTTTGGCGGCCCTTCGCTCGTCGCCGGCGCCGGCCGTTCTTTCCCGATCCAGAGCAGCTCGTGCGGCGTGCCGGCCGGCGCGGCCGCGTATGCGTTCAATGTGACTGCCGTGCCGCAGGGCGCGCTTGGATTTTTGACCGCGTGGCCCACCGGCCAGGCGCAGCCGTTCGTCTCGACTTTGAACTCCTACGACGGAACCGTGCTCGCGAACGCCGCCATCGTCCCGGCCGGCGCCGGCGGCGCCGTGAGCTTCTACGCCACCAATAACACCGATCTCGTTGTCGATATCAACGGCTACTTTGCGCCTCCAGGCACCGGCGGCCTGAACTTCTACACCTTGTCGCCGTGCCGCCTGGTCGACACGCGCACTGCCATCGGCGCGCTCGGCGGCCCGGCCCTGGGCGCTGGGGCCACGCGCGCCTTCCCTCTGCCGCAGCAAAGCTCTTGCCAGTTGCCAACTGCTCCCGCGGCCCAAGCCTACTCGCTGAACGTGACCGTGGTTCCGCAGGGCGTGCTGGGCTTTCTGTCCCTCTGGCCTTCGGGCTCCTCGCAACCGGTGGTTTCCACTCTCAATGCGTGGAAGGGTCAGGTCGTGGCCAACGCCGCCATCGTTCCGGCCGGTCCCAGCAGCTCGGTCAGCGTGTTCGTCACCAACACCACCGACGTGATCATCGACACCAACGGCTACTTCGGGCCGTAGTTTGCCGGCGCCAAAGGCCGAAGGTCACGACCGTACTCTTCGAAAGAACTGCCGCACGTCGGCAACAAACAATTTGGGTTGCTCAAATGCGGCGAAGTGACCGCCCCGCGGCATGGTTGTGTATTGAACCAGGTTGAAGCCTCGCTCCAGCGCGCTGCGGGGCGGAGCCAGATTGGTCATCTCCCGAGGAAACGCCGCGTATGCCGTGGGCACCTCGATCTTTCCTCGCGCTGGCCCACCCTGCCCCTCCTCTCTGGCGCCGCGGTAAATCCAGACCGCCGTCGGAGCGGAATCCGTGACCAGGTACACCATCACGTTCGATAGCAGGTCATCCTTGGTGAAGACGCTCTCGATGTCATCGCCGGAATCGCTCCAGACTTTGAGTTTTTCGATGATCCATGCCGCGGTGCCGACGGGATTGTCGGCCAGCGCGAAAGCAACCGTTTCCGGCTTATTCCGCTGTTCGCCCGCATAATCGCTTTCCCGTTGACTGAACGCGTTCGCAGCGCGCCTCCAGGCTTGCTCCTCTTCGCTTACTTCGGTGTCGCCGGCCGGGGGCACGGTCGCGGCATTCAGATGGATTCCCGCCAACTCTCCGGGGTACTGGACCGCGAGCTGGATGGTAATCACACTTCCCCAGTCCCCTCCCTGGGCTCCGTACCTTCGGTAGCCCAGGACTTCCGTCATCAATGTATGCCACATCCGGGCGATGCTCACGAGACCCACCGGCTTCCCTTTCGGTTTCGACGAGAAACCAAAGCCCGGCAGCGAAGGAATCACCACATCGAAAGCGTCTTCCGGCGCGCCGCCAAACCGGGCAGGGTCCGTCAATGGGCCGATCGTTTCCAGGAACTCGACGATTGACCCGGGCCAACCATGCGTCAGGATGATCGGAAACGGCCGCGGTCCGCGGCCCCGGACATGCATGAAATGGATATCAAAGCCCTCGATCGGGGCAACAAACTGTGGAAACTGGTTCAGACGCCGTTCCGTCTTGCGCCAATCGTAACGGCTTGTCCAATAAGCGACCAGATCTTTGATGTAATCCCAGTTGGCGCCGTAGCTCCAATCCGTGGAGTCAAGGCGCTCGGGAAAGCGCGTCTCGCGCACCCGCTTCCGGATGCGGTCAATGGTGGCTTGCGGGATATCGACTCGGAATGGCCGACTGACCGGATTGAATGCCTGCGGGAATGCGCGCCGCCCAAATACTCCGGCAACCATACCTGCCAGGTCGCGCCGGGTTATTCTGCGGATCGCGTTCCTGCCGGCAAGTAATCGCATAAGTAATTCCACGACATTCTATAAGAGCGCAAGCCCCGCTGCAGCACCGTTGCCAGTGCGATTCACTTTATAAGGCGTGTGTAGCCGCATTTCCCTCTCCGGTGCTAGACTAATCGCTCGTGGCCGAAGCCCCGAAACATCAATATCAAATAGATTGAGGAACAAATTCGGAAAAATTTATGAGCCAGGAGAGTTTGGAAGCACTCCTATCGAAGACCACTCCGGTTAAGCTGTTACGGAATTCAGCAATCGGCCCTTACGTTTATCCGGTTGTGCCCAGCGAGTACACCAACTGGCGCGACGAGCAGCACGCCTGGCAGCACAGCTGCATCTTGTTCAACCAGTCGTATCACATGACTGACATGTATGTCGAAGGCCCCGATGCTCTCAAGCTGCTCGAAAATCTCGGCGTCAACACGTTTAAGAACTTCACTCCCAACAAGGCGAAACAATACATCGTCTGCAGTCCGGAAGGCTACGTGATCGGCGACGTCATCTTGTTTCATCTGGAGCAGAATCTCCTCAACCTGGTCGGCCGGCCCTCGGTCCACAACTGGGTGCAGTACAACTGCGAAATCGGCGGTTACAAAGCCAAGGTGACGCGCGACGAACGAGCGGCGGCGCAGAAAGGTCCCGTTGTTCGCAAAACTTATCGCTACCAACTCCAGGGCCCGGCCGCGCCCAAGATCATGGAGAAGGCGCTCCGAGGGCCCGTTCCTGATGTCAAGTTCTTCCATATGGCAACTTTCACCATCGCCGGCAAAACCGTTCACGCTCTGCGCCATGGCATGGTGGGCCAGCCCGGCTTTGAGCTGTTCGGTCCGGCGGCCGATGGCGACGCTGTCAAAGATGCGCTCGTCGAAGCCGGCCGCGAATTCGGCATGCGCTTATCCGGCGCGCGCGCCTATTCGTCCAACACCCTGGAGTCCGGATGGATTCCCTCTCCGCT
>Ga0070734_10005440_pt1 | contig 11250 bp, 8 predicted proteins | sample Coa_R1_8_FD_66444 | JGI IMG/M metagenome (GOLD analysis project Ga0070734, IMG submission 66444) | Surface soil microbial communities from Centralia Pennsylvania, which are recovering from an underground coalmine fire - Coalmine... | ecosystem: Environmental > Terrestrial > Soil > Unclassified ...
TGCGCGTCTTCTCGGTAATGGGTTTTGTCGTCTGCGGCACGACCACGCATCTGGAGGTGTGGGATACCAGCGGCGCGTCCGTCTATGATATTCCGACCGAGCATGCGGGCGGCATGACCAGCATCACGCAAAACCCCTCCTCGCCGGGGGTCTTCACCGGCGGCGCGGACGGCAAGATCAAGTCCTGGAGCCAGTCGGAAGGCTCGCAAGTCTTCCAGGATGTCCAGGGCAGCAGCGTGACCGCGCTGGCGGCGACACCAGACGCCCATCGCCTCTACTCCGGCGGGGCGGACGGCAAGCTCAAAATCTGGGACCCGGACACCGCGAAGCAGGCGGGGGATACGGTAAACGCGCATGAGGGCGCCGTCAACACGATCGCCGTCGCGCCGGACGGCAAGACCTTCTTCACCGGCGGCGCGGATAAGAGGGTCAAGGTCTGGAATCGAGACGGAACACCGGTCAAGACGATCGAGGCGCACGACGGCGCGGTCAACGCCATCGTCCTACTGGCGCCGCCGAAAGAGGAGAAAAAGGCCGGGACCGCGAAGCCGTAAGCGGCGCGGTCCCGTCACGTCACGCCGGAAAGTCGTAGATCGGGATGAGGATGACTTCGGCGGGAGGGGTGTTGGCCTGCATCATGGCCAGTAGCTGCCCGGTGGTCCGCATGGAGAACTGCGACTCGCCGCAGGTCTGGCAGACGTCGGCAGGGACGTTGCGCACGACGGCAAAATTAGACTGGGTGCAGCGCAGGGTGAGAGTGATGACCTGCGCGGCGCATTCGCCGCCGCAGAGCGGACAGATCGCCGGGATGCTATGAGGCGCAACCACACCACTATCCATCGTAGGATGGGTCTCCTTTGAGCAGATACGCCTATTATTCATCAATTCCCGATATTTCGCTCTCGTACTTCTACCGAATATTGGATAAAAATTCTAAAAACCGGCATATCTACCGGTTTATTTTCCTCCATTTCCGTGCCAGGGATGCGCAGCAGCTCCTGTTGAGCGGGTTCGGAGGAAGCAGCGGCAGAGCGCAGAAGCGTATCAGCAGGCTGAGCAGCCGGGTCCGCAGCCCGCAGGAGCGTCTGCTCGCCGGCCTTTGCCCGATCTAGCAGGAACGGCAGGCAGTCCTGCGCGGCTTCCCGGATACGCTGTGCATCGGCTTTCCCGGCCCGCCGCCTACGTGCCCATTGTAGAAATCGTATCTGACGCCGGGCATTGCGTGTACCAGGATCATCTGCCCTCACCTTGCCGGTAGCCAGCTTTTCCACGTAGGGCAGCGCGCGGCTGTCCCCGATCTGCTCCAACGCCTTCAGTATAGCCCGTACCAATTCCGCGTCTTCGCTGAGGATCACGGCGTTATAGAGGCCCTGGCGTTGCTGCGCGCTTAGCAGAGAGACGTCCCCGGATTTCATTCTCGGCAAAAGCTCTTTGAGGCGGGTGGCAAGGAACTGTTGCTGCGTTTCCCGGCGTGAGAACAGGCGGACGAAGAAAGCGTTGTCAAAGAAACCGGTCATATAAGCGGTCATCAGAGGCCCGACCGCCCGGACATCGTCGAAATGGGCGATGGCATGCGCCGCGCGCCTTTCCAGGCGTGTCATCGGAGCGGCAAAGTGGCCGAGGAGGCGCATCAGCGCATAAGAAACCACCAGGAACACGCCTTCGACCGGGAAAAGCGAAGTTAGCCATTCGGGGCGAGATGAGGAGATACCGCCCAGTTCCACGCGTAGAATCGTCGAAAATACATACGTGAAGAAGGCGAGCGTTAGAATCAGATGGATCAGACCCAGGATACCCACCAGCGATAATCGGCTCTGACGCTTCTTTGCCTCCTGGCTGAAGATGTCCAGGAGCGTTTGCAGGCCAGCGGCATCTTGGGCTATCAGGCTGCGCTCCGCCTCTTCCTGTACGGCCGGGGTCCTGGACTGCAGCCCCCGGATCACTTGCGCGCGATCTAAGCTCTGTTCTTCCTGTTGCGGCTGCTGCTTCATCGCCCAAAATCCTTTCGACTTCCCTCTTTTAATTATTCAGTGCATCATTGTTTCCTGCCAGCATCTTGTCGCTCGGGCAATTTCTATTTGCTGTCGGGCAGTTAAAACTGCGGCAACAAGAGCACGAAGTCGCCCTGCGGCGACTGCAACCCTGAGCTTTTCTCCTGCCAGGGAGCCAGAGAAAACTGGAAGGTAGCGGCAAAGGCTTAAGTGGTAGTCCCCGGAGGGGGCTTCGGGCTCTTGTTGCCGCAGTTTTAACTGCCCGAATCGCCCCGAATCGGGATCGAACCCGATTCCGAAAAGGACCGATAATTCTTGCGCATGGGCGCATTCCGCTTTCTTTATGGTTCGTAGAGTAGATAACCAGGAAGCAAAGAAAGTGATGTGGAGGGGAAGGGTGCGAAATCGGACGGCGAGCCTGATCTTCATTTTTATCACGCTGCTGATAGATGTTCTGGGCATGGGGCTGGTGATTCCGGTCATGCCCACGCTGATCACGGCGGTCTCGAAAGGCGGCTCGAGCGCGGGCGCGCACTGGTATGGGCTGCTGCTTTCCTCCTATGGGCTGATGCAGTTCCTGTTCGCTCCGGTGCTGGGCAGCCTGAGCGACCGGTTCGGACGGCGGCCGGTACTGCTGGTGTCGCTGTTTTTCACGGCGATAGACTACCTCCTCATGGCGTGGGCGCCGAGCGTCGGCTGGCTGTTTGTCGGCCGGATTCTGACGGGCATCACGGGCGCCAGTTTCACGACCGCCAGCGCCTATATCGCCGATGTCAGCCCGCCCGAGAAACGCGCCCAGAACTTCGGCCTCGTCGGCGCCGCGTTCGGAGTCGGGTTCATTGTGGGACCGGCCCTCGGCGGCGCGCTGGGAGCGATCTCGCTGCGCGCCCCCTTCTGGGCGGCGGCTGGGCTGAGCCTGCTCAACTGCCTCTACGGCCTGATGGTCCTGCCGGAGTCCCTGAGCGCGGAGAACCGGCGGGCGATCACGTTCCGCACGGCCAACCCGCTCGGCGCGCTGCGTATTCTGGCCCGCCGCCCCTGGGTGCTCTGGATGGCCGGCTCCATTGCCATCGGCAGCCTGGCGATGCAGTCCCTGCAAAGCACCTGGGTCCTCTATACCACGTACCGCTTCCACTGGACGCCGCCCGACAACGGCGGGGCGCTGGCCCTGCTGGGATTGGGGAGCATCGGCGTGCAGGCGGGCCTCGTCGGCCTGCTGGTGCAGCGCCTCGGCGAGAAGCGAACTATCCTCTGGGGGCTGTTCTTCAATTTTGTCGGCTTCCTGGGCTTTGCGATGGCCTCTCAGGGTTGGATCATGATCGTGATGATGCTGGTCTGGTGCCTGAGTTTTGCGGGCGGCCCGACGACACAGAGCCTCATCTCCAAAGAGTACGGGCCGGACGAGCAGGGCGGCGTGCAGGGCGCGCTGACGAGCCTGCAGAGTCTGACCGGCATCGTCGGCCCGATCCTGGGCGCCTCGGTCTTCGGGTACTTCACCGCCCGCGCCGCCCCTATCCTGCTGCCCGGCGCCGCTTTCTGGCTGGGCGCCGTGCTGATCTTTCTCTCCGGCCTGCTGGCCGTCAGCGCCCTGCGCAGAATGCGCGGCGACGTTCCGGCCTTCGCGGTCCCGGCAGCTGCTGAATGATCTATGCGGCCACAAGCGGTTTTCAAGTTGCCCGATGGCTTTTATCATCCGGTCCATAAATGAACCGGCTGTAAAGCACCACACCCCGTAAACGGGGCAGCCTGGCCGGTACTGTGACGCTGAAAGGGTTGGGTCAGAACGGTACACAACCCTGGCTGCCCCTTCAGAGGGCATGGTCTCTTACAGCGGGTTCGTTTACGGACCCGTGATTTGTTTGCCGATACGCCAGGAGGCTGCGCATACCGAATTTTCGGATCTCAGCCTTTGATAACTCCGAACGGCCGCAGGCGGGCGATGCGCCGGGCCAGGCCGGCGCGCTCCACGACTTCGGCGACACGCTCGACGTCTTTGTAGGCGAACGGCGCTTCCTCCGCCAGTCCCTGATTGGTCGGGCAGCGGACGATGATGCCCTGCGCCTCCAGTTCGCGCCGCAGCTCCGCGCCGCCGATGCGCTTCTTGGCGGCGGTGCGGCTCAAACTGCGGCCCGCGCCGTGACACGCGCTGCCCCACGAGCGCTGCAGGGAGGTGTTCAATCCGGCCAGCACGTACGAGGCCGTGCCCATGCTGCCCGGAATGAAGACCGGCTGCCCGATGGCCTGAACCTCCTGCGGCAGCTCCGGATGGCCCGGCCCGAAGGCGCGTGTCGCGCCCTTGCGATGCACGCAGACCCGCCGGCCGTCGTACTCTTCCATCTTGGCGATGTTGTGCGCCACGTCGTACACCACGCGCACATCCTCCGGGCGCACGTCCGCGAAGAGCGCAGCAATCACCTGGCGGACGCTGTGGCCGATGATCTGCCGGTTCGACCAGGCGAAGTTCGCGGCGCAGGCCATGGCGGCCAGGTAGTCCTGGCCTTCCGGCGAGGAGGCGGGCGCGCAGGAAAGCTGACGGTCCGGCAGCGAGATGCCGTAGTGCGCCAGGCGCGTGTCCATCAGCCGGACGTAGTCCGTGCAGACCTGGTGGCCCAGGCCGCGCGAGCCGGAATGGATCAGCACCGTCACCTGCCCTTTCGAGAGGCCCATCGCCTTTGCGGCCTCCGCGTCGAAGATTTCATCCACCTGCTGCACTTCCACAAAGTGGTTGCCGGAGCCCATCGTGCCGAGCTGGTCGCGGCCCCGGTCTTTGGCGCGCTGGGAGACCTTCGACGGGTCGGCTCCCGGCAGGCAACCCTGTGACTCGGTATGGGTTATGTCTGCCTCCACTCCCAGCCCCTTCTTGCGCACCAGGAACGGGCTGCCCTGCGCCAGCACCTGATCCAGCTCGCTGTCCGGCAGGCGCAGCGGCCCCTCCTTGCCCGCGCCGGCGGGCACGTTGCGGGAAATCTCGTGGACCAGATCGGTCGCGCGCTCGCCCAGGTCCTTGCGCCGCAGCGGGGTCGTCAGCAGCCGGACGCCGCAGTTGATGTCGAAGCCCACGCCGCCTGGCGACACCACGCCATCGGGCAGCTCCATGGCCGCGACGCCGCCCACCGGAAAGCCGTAGCCTTCGTGCATGTCCGGCATGCCGTAAACGTAGCCGGTGACGCCCGGCAGGGTCGCCACGTTGGAGAGCTGGGTCAGGGTCTCGCCCGCCACCATCGCCGCCAGAAGCTCTTCATCCGCGTAGACCCGCGCCGGCACCCGCATGTCCGCGCGGGCGCTCTGCGGCACTTCATACAGATCGGCGCTTATCTTGCGCACATCTTCGCGTCTCACCATTTCCTCCTTAAGGCCCCACAAGGCCCCCACCTCGAACCTTCGGGTCCCCTCCCCCAAGTTTGGGAGATGGGGGACGAAATTCCTTACTTGTGCCTCTCCCGAACGCTTCTCTGGCCTACAGGCAGAGGTAGATGCCATGGGTATCGCTCCCCTCTCCCCTTGTGGGAGAGGGGAAGGGGGTGAGGGGTTTTCAAACATCAAAGAGAACGACAGCCTTCCAGCGATTCCCCTGTCGTTGCAGGACCAGGCCATGATAAGTGGCGGCTTTGAGAGCCGAGCGCCACTCGACGACAGGCCGCCCGCGTGCCTCGGCTTCGATATGGCCGCCGGAAAGCGAGAGGCTGCGGAACTCGTCGTAAGCGCGCCCGGCGACCTCCGAGCGCCCGATCAGCTCATTGAGCCAGTCCACCAGCAGCGTCGGCATGTCGCGCGCGGTCAGGGAAAGCCGCTCCCAGGGACCGGGGGCGCCGCGCGCCAGGCCGCTCTCCCGGCTCAGGACGCGGGCTGCCTCCATGAATATCTCCTCCGGGGTATCCGCCCAGAGCGTAAGCTTCCATTCGCCGACATGGTCTTCCGAGCGCGTGATCGGTCGCATGTTACGTCATCCTCATAGCTTTTCCGCCACAGGGCATAAGCTTCCCTCTCCCGCAGCGTGGGAGAGGGGTAGGGGGTGAGGGCGGCTCCCGAACGACAGACAGAGCAGGGATGGATTTTGTTGCAGTCTTTGGAGGCGGGCGGGGACAGAAAGGGTGGGGAAAAGGAAAATGGCCGCAGGAAGGCGTGAAAGTCTCCTGCGGCCACTCTCTTTTCGGGCAGCACTTCCCCTCTGCTGTATGCAGACCAGGTAGGCCGCATCTGGACGGCCGGAACCTCGGTGTGATGTGCTTTGCAAAACGGACGGAAACCAGTCGGTCTTTGTTCCCGGACTGTTCCGTAGCGCCCGCCTTACCCGGTAAGGGCTACTTCTCGATGGGCGCCCCGATGACGCTGCCCCACTCCGTCCAGGAGCCGTCGTAGTTGCGCACGTTCGGATAGCCGAGCAGATATTTGAGCGCGAACCAGGTGTGCGAGGAGCGCTCGCCGATGCGGCAGTAGGCGATGATCTCTTTGTCCGGCGTGATGCCTTTGCCTTCATAGAGCTGGCGCAGTTGCTCGGCCGGCTTGAAGGTGCCGTCCTCCGCCACGGCCTGTCCCCAGGGGATGTTGGCGGCGCCGGGGATATGGCCGCCGCGCTGCGCCGTCTCGGACAGGCCGGGCGGGGCCAGGATCTCGCCGGTGAACTCCTGCGGGGAGCGCACGTCCACCATGCCGACGTTCGGCTTGCCGAGCCGCTCGCGCATCTCCGGATAGAAGGCGCGCAGCCGGTAGTCCGGTTCCGGGGCGCGATATTGCGCGGGCGGATAGTGAGGGACCTCTCTGGTTATGGGGCGGCCTTCCGCCTCCCACTTCTTGCGGCCGCCGTTGAGCAACTGCACGTTCTCATGCCCGAACATCTGGAAGATCCAGAAGGCGAAGGCGGCAAACCAGTTGTTGTTGTCGCCGTAGAGGATAACGCGGGTGTCGTTGCCGATGCCGGATTCAGAGAGCAGCTTCTCGAAGTTCTCACGGGTGGGAATGTCCCGGCGCACCGTGTCTTCCAACTGCGTCTGCCAGTTCCAGCCGACCGCGCCGGGGATATGGCCCTGCTCGTAGGCCAGCGTGTCCACGTCTACTTCTACCAGGCGGATGTGAGGGTCGTTGAGATGGCTGGCGACAAACTCCGTATCCACCAGCACCTCCGGGTGCGCGTAACCCGATGTCTGTTGCGTCATGGCTATGTCTCCTTTTAGGGAAGAGGGAAGAGGGAACAGGGAACAGAGGAGAAAGGGTTTTTTCTCTTCCCTCTTCCCTGGTTTTTCAGGCAAGCTCCAGCAGCAGGGTATCGCCGTCGTGCAGCGGCGTATCCAGAGAGAGCAGTTCTCCCTGGCGCGTAAAACGAAAGATCGTGCGAAGCTCGCCATCACAGTTGAAGAGACGGGTCGCCAGGGCCGGCTGCTGGCGAGCCAGTTGATGTAGGGCCTGGCGTACGGTCGCCGCGGTCACGGTCGCCTCCGGCGCGCCGCCCGACCACTGGACCAGCTTCTCATTCAGCCTGATCGTAACAGCCATTCCGGCCTCCCTCCCTTCGGGTATAGAGTATACCTGAAAGGAAGGAGCGGAAGCGGACAATAACGAACTAATGCCGGACCAAGCCAAAGGAGATTTCCCATGACCCTGACCCCCGACACGAGATCCCGCCTCCTCGCGGCGCTGGCCGAGCGGCCTGGCGAGGAGGCACGCGCCTGGCTGCGGCGCGCCGAGCTGCAACTGGAGTTCGCCCGCGCGTTCGCCGCCGCGCTGCCGGAGCGCGAAACCGCCGGATGGAGCGAGCGCATCGGGAAGGCGCAGGCGCAGCTGGAAACGCTGGACGCGGGGCGGGGATTGGAGGGCTTGATCGCGGCGGTGCGCGCCGCCGAGGCGGAGATGGAGCCGATCGGGCGCGCGGCAAAGCAATATGCGATCCACTGCGTCGGGCACGGCCATATTGATATGAACTGGATGTGGAGCTGGCCGGAAACGGTGGCGACCACGCACGATACGTTCGCTTCCATCCTGAATCTCATGGAGCAATACCCGGAGCTGACCTATTCGCAGAGCCAGGCGTCGGTGTATGCCCTGATGGAGCGCTACTATCCCACGCTGTTCGCGCAGATTCAGAAGCGCGTCGAGGAGGGCCGCTGGGAGGTGGCCGCCGTCCACTGGGTCGAGGGGGATAAGAATATCGCCTCGGGCGAGTCGATCTGCCGTCACCTGCTCTACACCCGCGACTACTTCCGCACCCGCTTCGGCCTTGAGCCGGAAGACGTGCCGGTGGATTGGGAGCCGGACACCTTCGGCCACGCTGTCACGATCCCGACGATTCTCGCGCAGGGGGCGGTCCAATATTACTATAGCTGCCGCACAGGCGGCGGCTTCGAGCATCCCATGATCGGCCAGGATCGCCCCCGCCTCTTCTATTGGCAGGGGCCGGACGGGGCGCGCGTGCTGGTCAACCGCGAAAGCACCTGGTACAACAGCTACGTCAACATCGGTGACAACATCGCCCTGCCGCTGGCGGACTTCGTGAAGGAGACGAGCCTGCATGACTGGCTGAACGTCTACGGCCTCGGCAACCACGGCGGCGGCCCCACCCGTTCGGAAATCGAATACTATCTCTCCCTGCGCGAATGGCCCATCTATCCGCAGATCGTCTTCAGCACGGCCACCCGCTATTTCAAGGCCATCGAGAAAGAGATCGCTGCCTCCGGCAGGCAGATACCGGTCCTCGATCACGAGCTGAATTTCGAGTTCACCGGCTGCTACACCTCGCAGAGCGCCATCAAGCGCGGCAATCGCTACGGGGAGAATTACCTCGAAGAAGCGGAGACGCTGGCGGCCCTGGCGGCGCGCCTGTGGGGACAGCCCTACCCGGCGGAGCGGCTGCGCGAGGCGTGGATCAACGTGCTCTTCAACCAGTTCCACGACATCCTGCCCGGCTCTGGCGTGCGCCAGACTCGCGAGCACGCGCAGGGCCTTTTTCAAGAAGTGGGAGCGATCACGGGGGCCATCAAGCGCACGGCGGGCCGCGCGCTGGCTTCGCGCATCAACACGCTTTCCCTACTGCCGGACACGCCGGCGGGCCGGGAGGAGCGGACGCTGGCCGAGCAGGGCGCGGCCAACACGCCCTTTGTCGCCGGTGCGGGCATCGGCGCAGGCATGACCGGTTATTCACAGGCCAGCGGCGGCGGAAAGCGGTTCCGGCCGTTCATCGTCTACAACTCCTGCGCCTGGCCGCGCACGGAGCGGGTGACCGTGGCGCTCTACGACGCCGACTTCGACCCGTCCCGCGTGGTCGCCCTGGACGAGCAGGGCCACGCCCATCCGACCCTCTTCCTCGGTAGGGGGAACGACTGGGGGCACGACAAGCTCACGGTCGCCTTCGACGCCCAGGACGTGCCGCCGCTCGGCTACCGAACGTATCTGCTCACGGAAGGCACTGCGCAGCCTGCGCAGGACACCGTGCAGATGTCTGCCAACGAGTGGTTCGAGACGCCCTTCCTGCGCTTCCGCCTGGACCGCTACCGCTCCGGCTTGCTGGAGTTGATAGACATGCGCACCGGCGTACGTATCTTACGCAGTAAGCGAATTCCTTTTGGATCGTGGCAATATGTGGTCGAGCGGCCGCGCGGCATGACCGCCTGGGCGCTCGGTCACGAATTGGACGAGCCGCTGCTGCTGCGCTCCACGCACTTTCATGTGATCGGCGCCTCGCGCAACGAAGGCACTAACGTTCCTGGCGAGGGCGGCGTGATGGGCTACCACGTGGAGAGCCTGCTGGAGGTTCCGGGCACGCAGAGCACGGTCCGCATCTCCATGATGATCTCCGCCTTAGAGCCACGCCTCGACTTCACCGCTGACATAGACTGGCGCGAGATAGGCGATGAGGAACGCGGCATCCCCGGCCTGGTAATCACTTTCCCGGTCAATTTGGAGGGCATGACCAGCTGCTACGAGGCTCCATTCGGCAGTGTGGAGCGTAAACTTTTCCGCGGCGAGGAGGTCCCGACCCTCCGCTATGCGCATGTCGAAGGTAAGGCTTACAAGAGCGAAAACAAGGAGATTATTCCAGTCTATGCGGGCGTGACGCTGGTGCAGGACTGCAAGTACGGTCATTCGATCGTCACACATCTGGGTTGTCCGGAGTTGCGCTTGCGGATCGTCCGTTCCTCGTTCGATCCCGACCACGCGCCGGAAGTCGCTCACTCCAGCGTCCGCTATTCGATCTATCTGCACGACAGCCCACCGGGGCCTGCCGACCTGACGCGGCTGGGCGCGGCCTGGAACCATCCTTGCCTGCTGATCCCGGCCAATCTGCAACCCGGTGACGCGCCATCGCAAGACAGCTTCGCCAGCGTGACGACCCCGAATGTGGTCCTGAGCGCACTCAAGCAGGCGGAGGACGGCAGCGGGCTGGTCCTGCGGCTGGTGGAGATGAACGGCCAGGACACGGAAGTAGTGGTCACGCTCTCGCCCGCGCTTGCCGCCGGCCTGACTACGGTGACCCTGCTCGATCTGATGGAGCGGCCGGTCGCCGGCAGCGCCGCCTGGAATGCGCCTACGCTGCGCGTGCCCATCAAAGCGCACAGCTTCGTGACCGTGAAGCTGAGCTAACCCACCCCCCGTCACACCACGGGCCTTGCGGCCCTGCCTCCCCACTACGTTCGCTTCGCTCACGGGGAGGGGGAACTGTTCAGAAGGCTGTTCCCCCTCCCTGCGAACGCAGTAAGCGTATCAGGGAGACAGGGCCGCCGAAGCGTAGGCGCGAAGCGCCGTACCACGCGGAGGAAGGCCCGTGGTGTGACAGGGGGTAGGCCTCACAGATACCCTCCTGCAGAACCCAGATTGTTACGCTGCACAGTTCCCTGAGAATCTTCCTCACGCAGATTGGCTTCGACGTTGCGATTAAGGATATTTCCTTCAACGAGGGTGTTGTCGGCATTGGATAGCTCAATGCCCACCCGGTTGTCCTGGATGTCGTTGTTGCGGAGGACGTGATCGCGCGGGCGCGTCTCCGGACGGCCGGAGAGTTCCGGGGGCAGGGGGCGGATGCCGTGGTCCTGGTCGGCGGCGATGCGGATGCCCTTGCCGTTGCGGGTGAAGGTGTTCTCGATGATGGTCCAGTCGTAGCTGGTCCGGTTGTCCGGGAAGAGCGCGGCGAACGATTCGACGTGCTTGGTCCAGACGAGAATGCCGTGGCCGTTGGCCTGGAAAGTGTTGCCCCGCACCGTGAAGCCGTGCCCGTTCTCCACCGCGATTCCCGCCTGCCGGTTCAGCAGGATCCGGTTGCTCTCGATGGTCG
>Ga0070734_10005443_pt1 | contig 11243 bp, 7 predicted proteins | sample Coa_R1_8_FD_66444 | JGI IMG/M metagenome (GOLD analysis project Ga0070734, IMG submission 66444) | Surface soil microbial communities from Centralia Pennsylvania, which are recovering from an underground coalmine fire - Coalmine... | ecosystem: Environmental > Terrestrial > Soil > Unclassified ...
GGAATGTTCCTCCTGCACGTGCGCGTGCACCTCGGCAGCCAGCGTCGCGAGCGCCGCCGGATCGCCGAAGTCCTCGCCGGCGGAGTTGACGCGCTCCGCTCCGAAGAGCTCCTGCGGCTCGCGCACGCGCGTCGCGCGCTGCGCATCCGTGGCGAGCGATGTGACCGGATCGCGCACCACCTGCTCGACGGGAATCTGCGGATTCATGAACTGATGAACGAAGGAGCTGTTGGCGCCATTCTCGAGCAGCCGTCGCACCAGGTACGGCAGCAGGTCCTCGTGCGTGCCCACCGGAGCGTACACCCGCACCGGGGGAAGGTCCGCCACCTCGGCGTGGGCCGCCGCGTATAGCGCCTCGCCCATGCCGTGCAATCGCTGAAACTCGTAAGCGGTGCCGCGCGGTGCGAGCTCGAGGACCGCTGCGACCGTGTAGGCGTTGTGGGTGGCGAACTGCGGGTAGAGACAATCGCGGCACTCGAACAGCTGCCGCACGCACTCGAGATAGCTCGCATCGGTCGCGGCTTTCGAGGTGTAGACGGGGAAGCTGGTGAGCCCGCGCTCCTGGGCGCGCTTGATCTCGCTATCCCAGTAGGCGCCCTTGACGAGGCGCACGCTCATGCGTCGGCCCGTCTCACGGGCGAGCTGCGCCACCCATTCGATCACCAGCGGCGCCCGACGGCCATAGGCCTGCACCGCAAGCCCGAGTCCGTCCCAGCGCCCCGTCTCGCCATCGCGTGCCAGCACCTCGATGATATCGAGTGACAGATCGAGCCGGTCGGCCTCCTCGGCGTCGACGGTGAGGCCGATGCCCCCGGCGGCGGCCCGGCGCGCGAGCTGCAGCATGCGCGGGGCGAGCCGCGCGAGAACGCGCGCGCTCTGCAGTTGCGTATAGCGAGGCTCGAGCGCCGAGAGCTTCACCGAGATCCCCGAGCGTGCGTAGGTCGCACCGGGTGGCTGTCGGCCGAGCGCCTCGATCGCGTGCGCGTAGGACTCGAAATAACGCTGGGCGTCCGCATCGGTGCGCGCACCTTCGCCGAGCACGTCGAAGGAGCAGAGCGCGAGCTCGGGGTCCGCGCGGCTGTGCGCGAGCGCCTCATCGATCGTCGCGCCGACGATGAAGGCATGTCCGAGCATGGCCATCGACTGGCGCATTGCCGCGCGCACCACCGGAGCGACCAGTGGCTTGGTGAGCTGCGTCGGGGAGAACTCCCCGGAGAGCTCGACGACCACGTCCGGCAGCAGTCGCCCGGCCGCACCAAGCAGCGTGAACCCGGTGCGCAGCAGCAGGTCCGTATCGCCCGGCACGCCCGCCGCGCGCACTGCCGCGAGACGCTCGGCGATCAGCTGGTCGGCCCGCTTCGGGTCGGGAGTACGCAGCAGCGCTTCGGCGAGACTCATGAGCGCCCGCCCTTGCGCGCTGTCGAGCGGAAACTGCTCGAGCATGCGGTCGATGAGCGGACGTGAACGCTTGTCCGAGCGCGCCGTCTCCACCCAGCGCGCGGCGCGAACCCGCGCCGCAGTCAGCGCGCCGCTCACCGTCGCGAGCTCCGCCAGCGCCTCGCCCGAAGCGGTTGCCTCGGGACGCAGCGTCGCCGCGCGCAACCGCGCCCGCAGGCTGGCGAGACTCTCTGCTGCGCTCACCGGATCAGCCCTCAGGCTTTCAGCACCTCGGCGACGGCGCGCGCGAAATACTCGAGATTGCCGCGCCGCAGCCCCGCCATGTTCATGCGGCTGTCGTCGGTCATATAGACGTGATGCCGCTCGCGGAGCTTACGTACCTGCGACGTATCGATGCCGAGGAAGGAGAACATCCCGCGCTGCTCCCTGATGAAGCTGAAATCGCGCTGCGGACAGTGCTGGCGCAAATGCTCGACCACCTCGCGCCGCAGCCCGCGGATGCGACTGCGCATGGCGGTAACCTCCTCCGTCCACTGCGCACGCAGCGACGGATCGCCGAGTACCGCCTGCACGATCGCCGCACCGTGATCCGGCGGCATCGACCAGATGCCGCGTGCGAGGCGCACGAGCTGGCTGAGCGCTGCATCCGCCGCGGCCGGCGATGAGCCGATAAAATGCAGTGCGCCGGTGCGCTCGCGGTAGACGCCGAAGTTCTTCGAGCACGAGACGGCGCAGAGCATCTCGGGGAGCTCGGCGCCGAGCAGCCGCAGGCCGAATGCGTCCTCGTCGAGCCCATCGCCCAGGCCCTGGTAGGCCATGTCGACGAACGGCAGCAGTCCGCGGCGGCTGATGAGCGCCAGCAGCTCGCGCCACTGTGACTGCATGAGATCAGCGCCCGTCGGGTTGTGACAGGAAGCATGCAGCAGCACCACCGCCCGCGCCGGCAGCCGCTCGAGCGACTCCATCATCGCCGCGAACTGCACTTTGCCGGTGGCCGCATCGAGGTACGGATAACGTTCGAGTCGCAGGCCGCTGCCGGCGAGCAGCGGCGTGTGATTGGCCCAGGTGGGCGTGCTGACGTGCACTACCGATTCGGGCGAGGCAGCGCGGATCAGCTCGGCTCCGAGCCGCAGCGCGCCGCACCCGCCCGGCGATTGGACCGTACGTACGCGCCCGCTGGTGAGGGCCGGGTGCTTCGCTCCCAGCACGAGCTGCTCGAGGGCCTGGTTGAACGCGGGATTGCCTGCGGGACCGATGTAGCTCTTGGTGGTCTGCCGGGCAATGAGCGCGCTCTCGGCCTGGCGCACGCTCGCCGGCACCGGAGTGTCCCCGTGCTCGTCGCGGTAGACACCTATCCCTAAGTCCACCTTGCGCGGATCGGGGTCGGCCCGATACGCGGCCATCAGTCCAAGGATGGAATCGGGAACTACGGGCTCGAGTCGCTCGAACATGCGCGTCACTCCGTGCCGGTCGGCGCCGGCGCGAACGTGGCAACGGTAGCATGCAGCGGAAATCAAGGAAATCATGAGGACGTCCGCAGCAGGCACTCTCTACACTCAGCCACGCGCCATCCCCTGTCGAGGAGTCCGACTCTGCGGCTGTGGAGTTCCATCTGCTTCGCGGCCTCAGCCGCCGCCCTTGCCGCCCATACAGCCGACACGGCGTATGCCGCCGACGCGCCGGCTCCACCGGGCAACCCCGCAACCGTGCAGGAGCTCCCGCAGGTCGTGGTGATCGGCAACACGCCGCTACCCGGTCTTGGCCTGCCGTTGTACGAGATACCGGCGAACGTGCAGACCGCCAACAGCGAGGACCTCGCGAGGCAGCAGTCGCTCGATCTCGCTGACTACCTCAACGATAACTTCACCGGTGTCAACGCCAGCGAGAGCGCCGACAACCCTTTTCAGCTCGACATCAACTATCACGGCTTCACCGCCTCGCCACTGCTCGGCACCCCCGAGGGCCTCTCCGTCTACGTCGACGGAGTGCGCGTCAACGAGTCCTTCGGCGACACGGTCAATTGGGACCTCATACCGCAAGCGGCAATCTCGACCATCACGCTGCTGTCGGGCTCCAACCCCGTGTTCGGCCTCAATACGCTCGGCGGAGCGCTGTCGGTGCGCACGAAGAGCGGACATGACGATCCCGGAACCGGGATCGAGGCCTACGGCGGTTCCTTCGGCCGGCGCTCAGTCGTAGCGACCACCGGCGGCGAGCTCGGGAGCTTCGACTATTTTCTCACCGGCACGTATTTCGACGAAACCGGGTGGCGTGACCGCTCTCCAACCCGCGTATACCAGGGCTTCGGCAAGGTCGGCTGGCAGGACGAGCAGACCGACATCGACCTCAGCTACACGTACGCAGACACGAGTCTGTATGGCAACGGTGCCACCCCGCAGAGCATGCTCGACTATCTGCGTGAGGCGAGCTACACGCCCGACTACACACAGAACCAGCTCAACCTCGTGAACCTCACCGCCACGCAGTTTCTCGCCCCGAAGCTGCTGCTCTCGGCCGATCTCTACTACCGCCATCTGACCACCCATGCCATCAACGACAACGTGAACGACAACTATCTGTCCGGCGATTACGCCGGACCGCCGATCGATTGCACGGCGCCGCCGGCGAGCCTGACCGCGCTGAGTTTCTGTACGCCCGGTCAGAACGCCGACGGTCGCCTCGTTCAGCGCACTCCCGGCTTCGCGCTCGAGCTCACCGACTCACGCGATTTGCTCGGTCACCATAACCAGGCGATTCTCGGCGCGGACTACAGCGATTCCCATGACAGCTTCTTGCAGTCATACCAGTACGGCGGACTGACCGCCGATCGACTTCTCGTCTACCAGGTCAGTCCCTTCAACAACGAGCCGGTGATCAACCTGACGGGCGGCAACCGCATCTACGGCGTGTACCTCACCGACACGCTCTCCCCGGACGAGCTGCTGCATCTCAACCTCTCGCTCCGCTACAACCGCAACACCGAGTCGCTCACTGGCTATAGCGTCACCACCGATTTCGGTCCGGGATTCAACCAGCCGAACCCGCTCAACGCCGAGCACTCCTTCACGCGCCTCAATCCGGCTTTCGGACTCACCGTTACCCCGAGCACTGCGCTCACCATGTATGCCAATTACAATCAGGCCAGTCGCGCCCCGACCGTGATCGAGCTGGGCTGCGCCAATCCCGCAGTTCCGTGCGGGCTGCCCAACGACTTTGCCAGCGATCCCGATCTGCGGCAGGTGGTGGCGCGCACCGTGGAGGCAGGAGTGCGCGGCGGTCTCCCCGAGCAGCGGTTGGTGTGGGCGGCCGACGCTTTTCGCACCGACAACAGCGACGACATCCAGTTCGTCGCAACCGCCACCAACGCGGGGTACTTCGCCAACGTCGGCAACACGCGCCGCCAGGGCTTCGACCTCGCCTTGGGTGGCAAGCAGGGACCGCTGCACTGGCAGGCGACCTACAGCTTCGTCGACGCCACTTTCCAGTCGGGTTTCCAGGTCAGCGCGCAATCGAACAGCACTGCCGATGCCGACGGCAACATCACCGTGTCGCCCGGCGATCGAATTCCGCTCATTCCGCGCCACACCGGCCGCCTCGTGCTCGACTATGCCGTCAATGATCGTCTCACGGTGGGGGGCAATCTCATCGTGGCATCGGGCTCTTACCTGCACGGCAACGAGAACAACGCCAACCAGCCCGGCGTCACCAACGCAGCAGGCGCTTTCGTCGCAGGCAGCGGCTGGATTGCCGGCTACGCCATGATCAACCTCACCGGCACCTACCGCGTGACCAGCAAGTTCGAGATCTTTGCACGCGTCGTCAACCTGCTCGATCGCGAGTACGCGACTGCCGGCTTTCTCACCAGCAATTCGTTCACCCCGAGCGGCGCGTTCATCCCTAACCGTGCGAACTGGCCAAACGAGAACGCGGTCTCACCGGCCGAGCCACGAGCGGTCTGGGCGGGACTGCGGCTACGCTGGAAATGAGGTCGTGGCGACAGAAGTCAGAGTGCCCCGTCCGCACGAGCCACGCGCCTCGCGCGCAGTGCGTGCCAGCAGCTGATCTGATCGAGTGTGATGCGCGCGGCGCGCGGTGCGCCGCACGGCGGCGACCAGCCTTCGCAGCTCCCGAGCGAGGGCCCGACCGCGAGAGCGCCGGCCACCGGACTGTCGCGAAAGTAATGACTGCGGGTCACGATCACCGGCACACCGCTGCGCCGTGCGGCCTCGACTCCAGCCGGTGAATCCTCGATGGCGAGAGTCTCGCCGGGCGCGAGGCGCAGCGCCTCGAGCGCAAGGGCGTACGCCAGCGGGTCCGGCTTCTTGAGCGGGGCCTCCTCGGCGCAGATCAGTGTTGCCAATCCTGACCGCCAGGTTGTCCCCAGCTGCCGCTCGAGCAGCGCCGCGACGTTGGCGCGGCCGGTCGTCGTGACGATGGCCATCGTGAGGCGGGCGTTGCGACAATCCTCCAGCAGCTCGGCGACGCCGGCTCGCAACGGCAACTCCCCGGCACGCACGATCTGCTCGTAGATCAGGTTCTTTTCGCGGTGAATCCCGCGCGCAAGCTGCGCGCGCTCGAGGCTATCGGCTGGAGCATCGTTCCTCAGCTCGAGATCGCAGAGCAGGCGCTCGTAGCCGCCGGCAACCGCGAGCAACTCTCCGTAACGCTGCTCACTCCAGCGCCACGGTAAGCCGAGCGTCTCGAACGCCCGGTTGAACGCCCGCAGATGGCCGTCGCGCTCGGTCTCAGCCAGCGTGCCGTCGACATCCCACAGCAACGCCCTGAGCATCGGCGCATCGCTGGCGGGGCTCAGGCGGTGAGGCAGGCACGCACCTTGTCGATACTCTCGACGAAGCCGTCGCACGCGAGCGTGCGCGGATCCTCGCCCTCGTTGTATCCATAGGGCACGCACAGCACGCGGATTCCAGCGGCTCGCGCGGCGAGCACGTCGATCACCGAGTCCCCTACCATCACCGCCTCTGCCGGTGAGACGCCGAGCCGTGCGCAGGCAAGAAGCAGCGGCTGCGGCTCGGGCTTGCGATGGCCGCTGTCGCCGCCGACAAGCTCGTTGATCCAGTGCTCGAGCCTCAAGCGAGTCAAGAGCTCCACGGACGACTTGGCGGACTTGTTGGTCACCACTGCGATCTTGAGTCCCAGGGAGTGCAGCTCGGCCAACCCCCGCTCGACTCCCGCGAATGGCCGCGTGCGCATCCGGCCGCTACGCTGAATCTGCTGGTAGTGAGCGAGATAGCGCTCGAGCAGCCGCCCGGCGTCCACCGACTCACCTCGCGGGACACGAGCCAGGGCACGCTCGATCAGAGAAGGCACACCGCGACCGATGAGCGTGCGCACTTCGCTCTCAGGCAGAGCGGCCGGCAGCTGCTCGGCGAGCGCGCTGTTCAAGGCCGCGGTGATATCGGCCACCGTGTCGAGCAGCGTCCCGTCGAGATCGAAGAGCACCGCTCGCACCGGGCACGCAGGTGGCGCCGAACGTGCCGGCTGGGCTGGTTGCGCCGGTTGGACGCTCACGTGCGCCGAGCCTCCCGCGGCACAACGTGCGCCTGCAGCAACACACGTACGCGTGCACAGACGGCCTGCACGGTGAGGCCGAGCGATGAGGCCACTTCGGCGGCCGGGGCGGACTCGCCGAAACGGTCAATGCCCAGCACGTCGCCGTCGAAGCCGGTGTACGCGCGCCAGAAATGAGTCACTCCCGCCTCGATCGCCAGTGTCGGTACGGCGCGCGGGAGTACCGCGGTGCGGTAGCCGGAACTCTGCCGGTCGAACTCGCTGCAGTTCGGCATCGAGACGACGCGTGCGGCAATCCCCTCCTCCCCCAGCAGCTTGCGCGCGCGCATGGCGAGCTCGACTTCCGATCCGGTAGCCAGCAGTGTAATCGCGGCGGGGGTGTCGGTGTCTGCAAGCACGTACCCGCCGCGTCGAATGTCATCGCGCTGCGCAGCGCTGCGTGCAAAGCGCGGCAGGCTTTGACGCGAAAGCAGCAGGCAGCTCGGCCCGTCGCTGCGCTCGATCGCCGCCTGCCAGGCCGCCATCGTCTCCACCGCGTCACAAGGACGCCAGACGCTGTTGTTGGGAATGAGCCGCAGGCTGCTCGCATGCTCGATCGGCTGGTGGGTCGGTCCGTCTTCACCGAGGAAGATGCTGTCGTGCGTGAACACGTAGATCACCCGCACGCGCATCAGCGCGGACATGCGGATGGCATTGCGGCTGTAGTCGGAGAAGGTGAGGAAGGTGCCGCCGTAAGGAATGTAGCCGCCGTGAAGCGCCAGGCCATTCATCAGCGCGCTCATGCCGAACTCACGCACGCCGTAGTTGATGTAGTTGCCCCGACGACCGCGGCGCACGGGGACGCTGTGGGGGGTCGCCGTCAGGTTCGAACCCGTCAGGTCGGCCGAGCCGCCGAGCAGCTCGGGAAGTCGTGGCAGCAACGCCGCGAGCGCATCCTGGGAAGCCTTGCGCGTGGCGACGCCCGCATCCTGCGCATCGGCGGCGTGCAGCAGCCAGAGCGCGGCTTGCGGCCAATTGGCCGGTAGCGCCAGACGACTTGCGCGCCGCTCGAACTCGGCGGCGAGCTGCGGATGAGCCGCTCGGTAAGCGGCAAAGCGGCGCTCCCACTGCCCCTGGCGCGCCGCCCCCGCCTCGCGGGCGCTCCAGGCTGCGCGGATTTCGTCCGAGATCTCGAACGGAAGCGCCGTCCAGCCGAGGTTGCTGCGCGTTGCAGCGACCTCCTTCGCTCCAAGCGGTGCCCCGTGAACGTCGTGCGTGGCCGCCTTGTTGGGACTGCCCTGCCCGATCACGGTCTTGCAGCACACGAGCGTCGGGCGGCCGCAATCGCTGCGTGCCTGCTCGAGTGCGGCCTCGATGGCCGCGCTGTCGTGGCCGGGAACACCGCGAATGACGCGCCACCCATAGGCCTCGAAGCGCTGCGGCGTGTCGTCGGCGAACCAGTGCTCGACGTGACCGTCGATGCTGATGCCATTGTCATCGTAGATCGCGACCAGCTTCGAGAGCGCGAGCGTGCCGGCAAGCGAGCAGGCCTCGTGGCTGATGCCTTCCATCAGGCAACCGTCGCCGACGAAAACCCAGGTGCGGTGGTCGACGATCGTGTGGCCCGGGCGATTGAACTCAGCAGCAAGCAGCTGTTCGGCGAGCGCCATGCCGACGGCGTTGGCGAGCCCCTGTCCGAGCGGCCCGGTGGTCGTCTCCACCCCGGGGGTGACACCGCTCTCCGGGTGTCCGGGGGTACGGCTGTGAAGCCGCCGAAAACGCTGCAGCTCCGCGAGCGGCAGGTCGTACCCGGTAAGGTGCAGCAGCGCGTAGAGCAGCATCGAACCGTGCCCGTTTGACAGCACGAAGCGGTCGCGGTCCGGCCAGCGTGGATCGGCAGGGTTGTGTTTCAGGTGCTGCCGCCACAGCACCTCGGCGATCTCGGCCATGCCGAGCGGCATGCCGGGATGACCGCTGTTGGCAGCTTCCACCGCATCGATCGAGAGGAAGCGCAGCGCGTTGCAGAGTTCTGCGCGCTCCGGCACGCGCGCCTGCAGTCTGGCATTCATACGGGACTCCCGCGGCTATGCACGCCGCTTGCGATCCATGAGCCGCAGCACCATGGGAGTGAAGATGAACTCGATCGCCAGCCCCATCTTGCCGCCTGGTACCACGATGTTGTTGGGCCGGCTCATCCACGAACCGTGCAGCATGGAGATCAGGTAAGGAAAGTCGATGCCCTTCGGATTGGCAAAGCGGATCACCACCATCGACTCATCGGCGCTCGGGATGTCCTTGGCGATGAACGGATTGCTGGTGTCGACCGTCGGCACGCGCTGGAAGTTGACGTGCGTGCGGCTGAACTGCGGGCAGATGTGGTTCACGTAATCGGGCATGCGCCGCAGGATCGTGTCGACCACGGCATCCTGGCTGTAACCGCGATGATGGCGGTCCCGATGCAGTTTCTGGATCCACTCGAGATTCACGATGGGCACGACTCCGACCAGAAGGTCGACGTGCCGCGCCACGTCGACGCCGCCGCCGACGTACCCGCCATGCAGGCCCTCGTAGAAGAGGAGATCGGTGCCTTGCGCCATCGGCTGCCAGTCGGTGAAGGTGCCGGGATCGCAGCCGAGCTCCTTCGACTCGGCGGCGTCATGGACGTAGCGGCGCACACGTCCGCGGCCGCTCGCACCGTACTCCTCGAAAGTTCGCTCGAGCTCCACCAGCAGGTTGGCTTCCGGTCCGAAATGGCTGATCGGCTCGGCGCTGCCGCGATCGGCTGCCTGTATGCGCTCGCGCATCTCGACGCGGTTGAGGCGGTGAAATGAATCACCTTCGATTACCTGTGCGGTGATCCCCTCGCGACGGAAGATATGCGCGAAGCTCTGCATGACCGTGGTGGTTCCGGCGCCCGAGGAGCCGGTGACCGCGATTACGGGATGTTTGATTGACATGGCGCGCTTTCCAGTGCCCTCACAGCCTTGCCTCGGGCCGAAAGAGCGAGCGCTCGTTGAAGAGCGGCGAGATGAACGGACTGTCGGTGCCGGACAGATGCTCGGTGTGGTAGCGCTCGATCCGCTCGACCTCGTGACGTGAGCCCATGATCAACGGCACACGCTGGTGCAGCGACTGCGGAACGATCTCCATCAGGCGCTGGCAGCCGGTCGTCGCCCGGCCGCCCGCCTGCTCGACCAGCATGCTGATCGGATTGGCCTCGTAGAGAAGGCGCAGCCGCCCGGGTCGGGCCGGGTCCTTGCAGTCCTTCGGGTACATGAAGACGCCGCCGCGCATCAGGATGCGATGTACCTCGGCGACCAGGGACGCGATCCAGCGCATGTTGAAATCGCGGTTGCGAATGCCGCTCTTACCCGCCTGACACTCGCTGACGTAGCGATGCACCGGGGGCTCCCAGAAGCGCGCGTTGCTGGTGTTGATCGCGAACTCGCTGCTGTCGGCGGGAATCCGCAGCTGCGGATGCGTCAGTATGAAATTGCCGATTTCGCGATCGAGCGTGAAGCCATGGGTACCCTTGCCGACGCTCAGCACCAGCATGGTTGCCGGGCCGTAGATGGCGTAACCGGCGGCGACCTGTTGCACACCCGGCTGCAGGTACTCGGCGGCCGTGGGCGGGGCGCTGCTTTCGTGGCGCAACACCGAGAAGATCGTGCCGACCGAGACATTGACATCCGTGTTGGATGAGCCGTCGAGCGGATCGAAGGCGAGCAGATACCGGCCGCGCGCATATTCACCGGGGATTGCGCAGGGCTCCGGCAGCTCCTCGGAGACCATGCCGGCGAGCAGTCCGCCCCACTCGCAGCTGCGGATCATCACCTCATGCGCGAGCACGTCGAGCTTCTGCTGCGTCTCGCCCTGCACGTTGCGGCTGCCGTGCTCACCGAGGTAGCCGCCGAGGGCTCCCTTGGCGGTCATCGCCGCGATCGTCTTGACCGCGGCGGCGACGTCGACCAGCAGCGCACCCAGGTCACTCGCACCGGCAATTCCGGTGAGCTGCTGGATGAGGAACTTGGAGACTGTCGTGCGCCCGAGAAGCATGTTTGCCCACTCCTGCCTGCGTTTCGCCTCAGCTCGCAGCGAGCGAGGCCGCTGCATCGGAAGTTCCCGCGGCCGCGGCCCCGAAAACGCGGCTGGCGCGGATGTCGGTCGTCGCGATCGCCGTCAGATCTTCGGCCGTGAAGCGTCGCTCGCGGTCGGCGAACAGACGGCTCGCCTGTCGCAGCCGCGCGCGGTCGAGCGCGTTGCGCACGCTGCGTGCATTGGCGAAGTGCGGCTGGTGAACGCGGTGAGCCAGGTACTCGGCGAACGTGTCGCGCGCT